>Ga0224512_10002708_pt1 | contig 16034 bp, 11 predicted proteins | sample SF_May12_sed_USG_4_FD_169103 | JGI IMG/M metagenome (GOLD analysis project Ga0224512, IMG submission 169103) | Sediment microbial communities from San Francisco Bay, California, United States - SF_May12_sed_USGS_13 | ecosystem: Environmental > Aquatic > Marine > Sediment | place: USA...
GGCGGTAGCCAGGGGGTTCCCAATCAACCTCCTCCCAATAGACTGAGTTGCTATGTCCGTCTTCACCAAGGTGCTCAGCGCCGGCGCCGGTAAGAACCTCAAAGACCTTTTGGCCTTCACCGACGAGGTGAATTCGTTCGAGGCGTCGATCGAACCACTCAACGATGACGACTTGCGCTCCAAGACGGATGAATTCCGATCGCGTCTGGCAGACGGAGAAGCGCTCGACGATATCGCGCCTGAGGCGTTCGCTGTGGTCCGCGAGGCGGCACGACGGGTCCTGGGTCAACGCCACTTCGATATGCAGGTGGTTGGGGCTGGGGCGATGCATCGGGGGATGATCGCCGAGATGAAGACCGGCGAGGGCAAGACGCTGGTTTCGACCATGCCTTCGTATCTCAACGCCCTCGGCGGCAATGGGGTGCACATAGTCACCGTCAACGATTATCTGGCCAAGCGCGACTCGGAGTGGATGGGTGGCATCCTTCGCTTCCTCGGCCTGAGGGTCGGTCTTATCCAGTCGTACATGTCGCCCGAGGAGCGGAGGCCCGCATACGAAGCCGACATCACCTACGGCACCAACAACGAGTTCGGCTTCGACTACCTGCGAGACAACATGGCCATGACGCCCGAGCAAATGGTGCAGCGGGGCCATCACTACGGCATCGTCGACGAGGTGGACTCGATCCTGGTCGATGAGGCCCGCACCCCGCTCATCATCTCCGGTCGCGACACAGACGCCGCCAAGTGGTATCGCGACTTCGCCCGCATCGCCGAGCGATTGCAGCCCGATGTGCACTACGAGGTCGACGAGGGGAAACGTCAGGTGGTGACCATGGAGGAAGGTGTCACCAAGGTCGAGAAAATGCTCGGCGTCGAGAACATGTACGACTACACCAACACCGATCTCGTGCATCACCTCGATGCGGCGCTACGTGCCAAGACGCTTTACAACCGCGATGTCGAGTACCTGGTCACGAATGGCGAGGTGAAGATCGTCGACGAATTCACAGGTCGCATCCTCGATGGACGGCGCTACTCGGAGGGTCTGCACCAAGCGATCGAAGCCAAGGAAGGCGTCAAGATCAAAGAGGAGAACCAGACCCTCGCCACCATCACGCTCCAGAACTACTTCCGCCTCTATGAGAAGTTGGCTGGAATGACGGGGACGGCAGCCACCGAAGCCTCCGAGTTCAAGGAGATCTACGGCCTTGAGGTGGTGGAGGTCCCAACCAATCGTCCTATCGACCGAGCAGATGAGGGGGATCTCATCTACGTGAACGTCGACGCCAAGTTCGACGCCGTGATCGAGGACATCGGGGCACGCCACACAGCTGGTCAGCCGGTGTTGGTCGGCACCGTTTCTATCGAGAACAGCGAGCGGATCTCCTCGTTGCTCAAGAAACGGGGCATCCCACACGAGGTGCTCAATGCCAAGGCCCACGAGCGCGAGGCACACATCATCGCCCAGGCCGGCAGGCTGGGAGCTGTAACCGTGGCCACCAACATGGCAGGGCGAGGCGTCGACATCATGTTGGGAGGCAACCCGACAGAGGTGGCGGAGAGCGAGCTGAAGCGCAAAGGTCTGGAGCCGGGCACGGACGCCTACCAGGCGGCGTTCGCGGAGGCGTTCGAGCGGGCTCAGGCAGAGACCGCGGCGGAACAAGAAAAGGTGATCGCGTTGGGCGGGCTTTACGTTCTGGGAACCGAACGCCACGAGTCGCGACGAATCGACAACCAGCTTCGAGGTCGATCTGGGCGTCAGGGTGACCCGGGCGAATCGCGCTTCTATCTCTCGCTAACCGACGACCTGATGCGGCGCTTCGCCTCAGAGAAGATGGCATCCATAATGGAGCGACTCAAGCTGCCGCCCGACGTGCCAATCGAGGCGAAGATGGTCTCGAAGGCGATCGAGCGGGCCCAGAGCCAGGTCGAGTCCCAGAACTTCGAGATCAGGAAGAACGTCCTCAAATACGACGAGGTCATGAACCGCCAGCGCGAAGTGATCGCCGAATGGCGTCAGAAGGTCCTGGCGGGCGACTCGGCCAAGGAACTGGTTTCGGACTGGATGGACGAAGTCGTTGCAGAAGAGATCAATTCAGCCTTCGGTGAGGATCCCGAGGACCGAGGATCATGGGATTGGGAGGAGTTGTCCACCCGTCTCAACCTGTTCTTCCCTATCGAGATCACGGCCCAGCGTTTCGGGCCCGACGTGATCCTGGAAGACATCGTGGACGCGGCGGCGGAGGAGTCCCACGTCGCATACGAGAAGCGTGAAGAGGAGATCACTCCAGAAGTCCTACGCCGCTTAGAGCAGACGGTGATCCTGTCGATCATCGACAACAAGTGGCGCGAGCACCTCTCCGACATGGACTACTTGCGCGCCGGCATCGGACTGAGGGCGATGGGGCAAAAGGACCCGCTGGTGGAGTATCAACGCGAGGGCTACGACATGTTCGCCGAGCTGGTCACCGCTGTGAAGCACGACGCCATCCGCTATCTGTTCCACGTCCAACTGGTCGACCAGTCCAAAGCTCAGCAGCCCAAGGTGCAACTCCAGGCGGTCGGCCCGGGCGGTAACCAGGGGGCGACCAAGCGTCAGGCCAAGAGCGGCGACAAGGTGGGCCGCAACGAGCCCTGTCCTTGCGGCTCAGGCAAGAAGTACAAACGCTGCCACGGCGCCGCGGCCTAAGACGTTTCTCGTTTCTCGTCCAGAAACGAGAAACGAATGACTCTACGTCCCCGGCTTCACTACCCGTTGGCCGGCGAGGGAGCCGATTAGCTGGACGATGAGTTCGGCGGTCTGGTTCTGATCGTCAAGGATCGGATTGACCTCGGTGAACTCGGCTGAGGTGAGGATGTCGGCTTCCGCCAGCAATTCCATCATGAGATGGCTCTCGCGATATGTCAATCCGCCCACCACCGGAGTGCCGGTGCCGGGGGCGTGGCGGGGATCGATGGCGTCGGCGTCGAAAGACAGATGCACGCGATCTACGCCGTCTGCGGTGAGCACCGAGAACGTTTCCTCAAGGATCGATGCGATTCCCCTCAGGTCGATGTCGTGCATCGTGAAGTGGGTGATGTCCGAGGCCCGCAACCGCTCTGCCTCTTCACGGTCCACACTGCGCAGTCCGATGATGACGGTGTGGTCCTCAAGGGCCTTTGGACTCACCCCGGCCACATTGATGAGAGCCTCGGGGCCGTGGCCGAGGATGGCCGCCACCGGCATCCCGTGGATGTTTCCGCTTGGGCTGGTTTGGGGGGTGTTGAAGTCGGCGTGAGCGTCTATCCACAACAGGCCCTGGCGTGGCTCGACGGCCGCCACTCCACCCATAGTGCCGATAGCAACCGAGTGGTCGCCGCCGATCACAAGCGGAAAGTGGTCTGCCCGAACTGCCGACTCCACCTCCGCTGCCAGCGATTCGGAATCCCTCACGACGTGATCGAGGTACCGAGCCGATGGATCGCCCTCGTCCGAAGTCGTCATCGAAGCGCATTCGATGTCGCCGCGGTCGATGACCTCGAACCCGAGCGCCTCGAGGCGGGGGATCACACCTGCCACCCGCACCGCGCTGGGCCCCATGTCGACGCCGCGGTGAACCTGACCAAGGTCCTGAGGAGCGCCGATCAACTCGATCGTGGGCTTGGATATCAGCACGAGCGCAGGCTATCGAGCCGCTTCCACCTCAGGGGGAGGTACCTCGGGCGCGTGATGGCCACCCAGAGCGATCTCGCCTCTCGCATCAAGAGACTGCGTTCACGCCTCGATGATGCCCCGAGGCTCCTATGGCCTGACGCCAAGATCGCCAGCGTCACCACTCTCGAGTGGTCGCTGGAGGGCGCCGAATTGCTGATAGGAATGGCTGTCGAGGAGGCAGACGAATCGGCGTTGAACGACGCTAGCGCGTAGCTCCTCGCTATTTGCTCCCTACGTCGGTTTGGCCCTCACTTGTCGCGCTAGAGGCGGCGCTGCGAGCGTGCTGTCACGCTGGTAACTCGTTCCCAGTTCGTAGCCCTTGGTTGATCAGAGGCGAGAAACGGCCGGAAGGTTGGGGGTCAAGCTCCGACAATTTCCGACCGATGAACCCGCTTACCCGAAAGGACTGCATGAGCTTCCCGCGGCCATTGGAACCGCCTCCATACACCATCTTCCCCAGGTTGGGAGTCGTGGTAATGGCAATCGCGCTCATCTCCTCCTCCTGGCTGCAGCCGCTATCGGCTGGCGACAGCCCGCAGGGCGATTCCGCTCTTCCCTGGCCGGCCACAATCGCCGAGTACACCTACGACACCGGTGCGTCCATATCCGACGTCCAGGACAACAACCCCGGCTATTCCGATCTCTGGGCGGGAGCGGCAGACAACCTGCCCAGCGTCTTTTTCGACTCCGACGGCACGAACATCTTCCTGCGGATGCGGGTGCGCGCCGACCCCGACAAGAACGGCGGGTTGGAATCCACCAACTACCTCGTCTCGATCGCTGTTGGGGGAGTGCAGGCGGCCGTGGTCGGACTGAATGGCAAGCCATCATCGGTGGATTTCGTCTACACGGCTAACGCGGACGCGTCCGTCTTTCGCGAGATCTACACCACGCCGTTCACCAACGACGGGTCGGGTACCAGCGCTGGGGCCCGGTGGTACGCAGCTCCCGACGAGGGATATTTCCTGGACTTCCAGGTACCCATTTCAGCGATCACCGCGGTGGAGCCGTCCATTACGCCGTCGACTCCCGTCCAGCTCTACTTCGGTAGCTCGCAAGCAGCCAATCTCTCCGTTATCAACAAGGACTACATGATCGGCACCGCGGTCAGCTACGTAGGGCTGGAAACGGTCACGCTGTCCGGGGCACCCGCTACTTCGCCCCCAACGGCCAACGACGACTCTGTATCCGTCGTCGAGGACGGGTCGGTCCTGGTGGATCTGGCCGGCAATGACGTCGACTCCGATGGTGACCTCGATCCCGCATCGCTCATCGTCACCGTAGGTCCGGCCAATGGCTCGGTAGTCAACAACGGGAATGGAACTGTCACTTACACGCCCGATCCCGGCTTCAACGGAAGCGACACGCTTGCTTACACGATCTGCGACCTCGGCGGCCAGTGCGATGGCGCTGCTTTGTCGATCACGATCGATCCTGTGAACGACGACCCGTTGGCGGCCGATGATGTCCTCACCACACCGGAGGACTCGCTTGCCGCCATCGACGTCGTGGCCAACGACTCCGATCCCGATGGCGACCTGTTGTCGGTTCCGCTCTACGACACCACATCGGCCAACGCGGGAACCGTCGTGTGCAGCCTGGCAGGATCGTGCACGTACGATCCTCGTCCCGACTACTCGGGAACGGATTCTTTCTCGTACACGCTCGATGACGGGGTAGGCGGCACCGCCACTGCCACGGTGTTCATAACCGTGGTCGGGGCCAATGATGCCCCTGCTGCCGTGGACGATCCGGTCACGATCCCCGAAGACACCGTCAGCACCGATATCTCCGTGCTCGGCAACGACGTTGATCCCGAATTCGACGTGTTGATCATCGATTTCTTCACTCAGCCGGCGGTCGGCTCAGTTGTGGACATCGGTGGTGGGGTGCTCCAATACGCTCCCCCCGCTGATTGGGCGGGCACCGACACCTTCACCTACAGGGTGTGTGACGGCGGCTCGCCCTCGCTTTGTGACGAGGCCCAGGTCGTGGTCACCGTTTCTCCCGTTAACGATGCCGCGGTCGGAGGCGCCGACTCGGTTACCGCCCTGGAGGACATCGACGCCGTCATCCCTATGGCGACGCTCCTGTCGAACGACTCCGACCTCGATGGTCCCGGTCCTCTGGTGATCACCGCAGTCACCAGCGGCACCGAGCCCACCAGCGGAACGGTTTCGATAGTGGGGAGCGACGTTGTTTACCAGCCCTTTCTCAACTACAACGGCCCCGACACCTTCACCTACACCGTGTGCGACAGTGCGGTGCCGCCAGGGTGCGCGGTCACTTCGGTTTCGGTGAACGTCGGCGGCGTCAATGATCCTCCCATCGCCGACGATGAGTCTGTGTCGGCGTCCGAAGACATCGACGCCGTCATCCCCATGGCAACGCTGCTCTTGGGCGACAGCGACGTCGATGGCCCCGGTCCTCTGGTGATCACTACGGTCACAAACGGAACCAACGGAACGGTTTCGATCGTGGGGAGCGACGTGGTCTATTCCCCCGACCCCGACTTCAACGGCTCCGACGCATTCACCTACACCGTGTGCGACGGCGGGACTCCTCCAGGGTGTGACGTCGCCAGCGTGGATGTCGACGTCGTTGCCGCCAATGACCCACCGATTGCCAAGGACGACACAGTCACCACCGATGAAGACACATCGGCAACGATCGCGGTGCTGAGCAACGATTCCGACGTTGATGCGTTAGACGTGCTCACCGTGACCAGCATCGAAACACTCCCGCTCAAGGGGACCGCGACGATCAACCTCGACCAGACGATCACGTACACGCCGGAACCGGACTTCTTCGGAGTGGATGAATTCGAGTACCAGATCTGGGACGGCTCGGCCACCGTAACCGCCTGGGTCCGGTTCGTCACGGTGAACCCGGTCAACGATGCCCCGGAGGCAACCGGCGACAGCGCTTCCGTGCTTGAGGACGGATCGGTCGTCGTCGCCGTCCTCGGCAACGACGACGATGTCGATGACACGGTGCTGACGGTTACGGCTGCGGGACCTGCGTCGAACGGCACGGTCGCAGTGAATCCGGACAACACGGTCACCTACACACCGGATCCGGACTACTTCGGCACCGATAGCTTCAGCTACACACTCTGTGATCCAGGCGGGCTGTGCGACAGCGAAACGGTGTCGGTGATCATCGATGCGGCTAACGATGATCCATCTTCCGGAGACGACGTGGCCATCGCCTCAGAGGATGGAAGCACCACGATCGTCGTACTGGCCAACGACTCCGACCCCGACGGCGATTCGCTCACCGTGGCCTCGGCGGGGCCGGCGTCGAACGGAACGGTCACGGTCAACCCAGACGGGACGGTGACCTACGTTCCCAACCCGGACTTCAACGGCTCAGACTCGTTCGCCTACATCGCCGCCGACGGCTTCGGTGGCACCTCCACCGCCACCGTCGCGGTGACCGTGACGGCTGTCAACGATGCTCCCGTGGCCGCGGCCGGTGCTCTCGGTGTCACTGAAGATGGAACAGCGACTATCGGCGTGCTCGGGCTAGCGGTGGATCCCGACGGCGATCTGCTCACCGTGACCTCGGCGGGGCCGGCGTCGAACGGAACGGTCACGGTCAATCCAGACGGAACGGTGACCTACGCTCCCGACCCTGACTTCAACGGCAGCGACCTGTTCAGCTACACCATTGACGATGGCAACGGTGGCATCTCCGGTGGAACCGTGATTGTCTCGGTCGCACCCGTCAACGATGAGCCTGTTGCTGCCGACGACGCCATGGTGGTGACGGAGGACGTGGCGGCCACCGTGGACGTCGTGGCCAATGACACCGACGTCGATGGCGATGAGCTCTTCGTCGGCGCGCTGACTCAGGCGAGCCACGGCACGGCCCTGCTGAACGCAGACGGAACCGTGACCTACGTTCCCCACGCCGACTTCAACGGCACGGACAGCTTCGGATACGAGGTCTGCGACCCGTCGGGCGCGTGCACTCCGGGGACGGTTTCAATTGTGGTGAACGCCGTTAACGACCCACCCAGCTACACCGGGGAGCTCATCCTCACTTCGGCGCCGGGCACTACCCCGGCCCCACTTGCCATCTATGAGCCGGACGGTGAGGCCTTCACCGTCACGGTGATATCTGGGTCGCTGCCACCTGGCTTGATTCTGCATTCGGACGGAACTTGGTCTGGAGCGGCTCCAGCCGGCGTCTATCCGTTGACGCTCGAGGTGTGTGATGCTGTGGCGGCGTGTTCAGTAGTGAGCGTCGTCCTCTCCGTCGTGACGACGCTGACTCATACGCAGTTCAATCTTGAGGTAGCTAAGACCGAGGAGTTGCCCGCAACCGGTTTCGACCTGGCTGAGCTTGTTGCGGCGGCGTTCCTCTTCCTTGTCCTGGGCGGTTTCGCGTTGCTGGCCGTGTCCGATCGGCGGCGCAACACTCGCTCGGCGGAGGTTGGCTGGTAACTACCATCCCGCCGATGGCCACCCAGAGCGATCTCGCTTATCGCATCAAGGAACTGCGTTCCCGGCTCGATGATGCCCGGAGGTTCCTTTGACCTCGCCGCCGCCACCGAACGCGCCGAAGAGCTGAGAGAGGCCGCCTCAGCCCCCGATCTGTGGAATGACACCAAGCGGGCCACCTCGGTGACCAAGGAGCTGGCGCGCCTCGATGCCAAGATCGCCAGCGTCACCAACCTCGAGCAGCGCCTGGAGGACGCCGAGCTGCTCATCGTTATGGCGGGAGAAGAGGGGGACGAGTCGGCGTTGACGGATGCCGCAGGCGAGGTGGAAGGCCTCGGTGAGGCCGTGGCCGATCTGGAACAGGCCGGCCTCTACTCGGGCCAATACGACGAGCACGACGCCATCGTCTCGGTTCATGCCGGTGCCGGGGGAGTGGACGCACAGGATTGGGCCGAGATGATGCTGCGCATGTATCTGCGCTATCTGGAGCGGAAAGGCTTCGAGGTGGAGGTCGACGAAGTCTCGCCGGGGGAAGAAGCCGGCATCAAGAGCGCCACCTTTACGGTTCGCGGCGAGCACGCCTATGGGACGATGGAGGGCGAGCGAGGGGTCCACAGGTTGGTGCGGATCAGTCCGTTCGATGCAGCGTCACGCCGTCATACCTCGTTCGCTGCGGTCGATGTAATCCCGGAAACCGAGGTGGACGAGATCGAGATCAACGAAGAGGATCTCCGAGTTGAGACCTTCCGGTCGCAGGGAGCGGGTGGTCAGCACGTCAACGTCACCGACTCGGCGGTTCGCATTACCCACTTGCCAACAGGGATCGTTGTGAGTTGCCAGGCAGAACGTTCTCAGCTCCAGAACAAGACGCGTGCCATGCAGCTGTTGGGGGCGCGCCTCGCAGTGGTCGCTCGTCAAGATCAGCTCGATCACCTCGATGAGATCAGGGGCGAGCAGGGCGAGGCAGCGTGGGGTCGCCAGCTTCGCAGTTACGTGCTCCAGCCCTATCAAATGGCCAAGGATCTGCGTACGGATGTCGAGGTCGGCAATGTCAATGGGGTACTCGACGGGGACCTGGACCTCTTTGTCGAGGCCTACCTGCAGTGGCGTCGCAGTAACTAGAAACGCTCAGGTTGGGGAGAACCGCTGGTATCGTGCCATCGCGCCGCGGCGTTCGAACGCCCCAAGCAAAGAGTTTTCCGCTCCCTAAAGGCGTGTGTTCATGATTCGGCTCCAAGGTGTATCGAAGGTCTATGACGGTGGCGTCGTGGCCCTCAAAGACGTCAACCTCGAGGTGGCCAAAGGCGAATTCGTGTTCGTCGTCGGCCCCTCCGGTTCGGGGAAATCAACTCTGGCCAGGCTGCTGCTGCGCGATGAGCGCCCTACGTCTGGAGATATCTGGGTGGCCGGCAAGCACGTTTCCGAGCTGCCGTCCTGGAAAGTGCCCTACCTGCGTCGCTCAATGGGCACCGTTTTCCAGGACTTCAAGCTGCTCCCTAAGAAGACCGTGGAGGAGAATGTGGCGTTCGCTCTTGAGGTGATTGGTCGTCCCCGTCACGTGGTCCGAACCCAGGTGCCCCAGGTCCTCAAGCTGGTTGGTCTCTCCGCCAAGGCAGATCGACTCCCCATGCAGCTTTCTGGTGGCGAACAGCAGCGAGTTTCCATCGCCCGTGCTTTCGTCAACCGCCCTCTGATCCTGCTAGCCGACGAGCCAACCGGCAACCTCGATCCGGCCACCTCGGTTGGCATCATGAAGCTGCTGGATCGCATCAACCGCACCGGAACCACGGTGATAATGGCCACCCATGACCATGCCATCGTCGACGCCATGCGGCGCCGTGTTGTACAGCTCGAGCGGGGCCGAGTGGTGAGAGACCAGAGCCGCGGCGTATACGGATCGCCCACCGCCGAGACCGCAGTGGCCGCGCCCCAGCCGGTGGAGGGCTAGCCATGAGGCTTCGCTTTCTCCTCTCGGAGGCGGTCGCCAATCTGCGTCGCAACGCGCTGGTCGTGATCGGGGCCATTCTGGCCGTCGCTGTGTCGATCGCACTCACCTTCGGGGCTGTGTTGGTCGCAGAAGTGGTGCGCATCAATACCGTCCGCTGGGAGGAAGGGGTGCGTGTCATCGGGTGGGTCAACGATCAGTTGTCGCCCCAGGGCGTCAACGCCTTGGTCGCCGAAGTGAGTGGTTGGGAAGGTGTGGACAGTGTCACCTACGTCTCCAAGACCGAGGCCTACGACGAGGCGCTCCGCATGTTCCGCGAAGGTTCTGTGACCCGGGAGACCATCGAGGAAGATCCCAACCTGCTGCCAGCCTCCATTCGCATCAACCCCAACGACTCGCAGGAGTATCGGGTGATCGAAGACCGATTGCGCGCCACGCCCGGCATCGAGGAGGTCTCGTCGCCGTCCGGCGCGCTCGAGGTGATGTTCACGCTGAAGAACTTCGTAACCCAGGGCAGTCTGATCTTGGCCCTGGTGCTGGCGCTTTCGGCCGTTGTCTTGATCGCCAACACGATCCGTTTGGCTATCTACGCTCGCCGCGAAGAGGTGAGCATCATGAAGCTGGTTGGCGCCAGCAATTGGTTCGTTCGCGTTCCCTTCTTGTTGGAGGGCATGGTTGAGGGTCTCTTGGGCGGGGCCCTCGCCGTCGGCGCATTGGCTGGCGGCTATCAGACGTTCGTAGCAGGTCGAGAGGATGCTCTGCCCGACCTGTTCCGATTGGATGTCGGAGGTGACTTCCTCTGGCAGTGGGGCCTGACCCTAATGGCGCTCGGCGTTTTCGTCGGCGTCGTGGGAAGCGGAGTTGCGCTCCGCCGCTTCCTGCGGGAGGCCTGACCCGTGCGGCGCATGGCGCTGCTTCTCGTTTTGGCTCTTGTGGTGCCATCGACGGCGCCCGCCTTTGGGTCACTTGAGGAGGAGCTCGAGGAGGTCGGCTCCAGGCTCGATGCCATAAAGGCCGATATCGATGCCGCCCAGGTCGAACGCACCACGCTCGGCAACCAGATCTTCGCGTCCGGCGCCCGCCTTGACGAGTTGGTTGCCGATCTGGCGGTGGCGGAGGCGGACCTGAGTGCCGTCAGTGAGCGGATCCAGGACGGCGAGACCCGGCTCGAAAGCATCAGGGCCGAGCTAGTGGCCAGACGTGGTCTTCTCGAAGCGACGCGAACTCAGCTCGACGCCACCAAGGAACGGGCCCGCGAACAAGCTGTCGCTCTCTACAAAGCAGGCGGACAAGATCTAACAGCCGTTTTGATCGCTTCGGAAGAGGTGATGGAGGTTGCCGTTGGGTTGCAATACGCCACCTGGGCAAGCGAGGCGACCGGGCGACTCGGGACCCAATTGGAGGTGCTGAAGCTCGAAGAGTCTCGCCAGCTAGGGGCTGTGGTCGGGCAGGAGGCAGAGGTCGGTCAGGAGCTGGAATTACTTCGGCAACAGCGGAATCGGCTCGAAGAGCTGGCGGCCCAGGTTGCGAGTGTTAAGGCTTCGGTCGAGTCGGAGCTAGCTCTGCAGCGCGACCTTCTGGCGCAGGTCGAGGAAGAGATCGACCACTTCGACAACGAACTCGAAGCCCTGGCGATAGAGCAGCAGCGCATCGAAGCCCTCATCATCCAGGCGCAGTCGGAGGGTGGCAAGGCACCGGGGATACTGGTTCGACCGGTGCCCGGTCAGATAACGTCGCCGTTCGGCAACAGGGTTCATCCCATCACGGGAACGGTGCGACTCCATACCGGCCTGGATATGTCGGCCGCCTTCGGCCAGCCCATCAAGTCGGGAGCCGCAGGAGTGGTGATCCTGGCCAGCGAATTCGGCGGTTATGGCAATACGGTGATCGTCGATCACGGCGGCGCCATGTCGACTCTCTATGCCCACCAGAGCGAGCTGGCCGTGAGCAACGGCCAGACGGTTGAGGCGGGTCAAGTGGTCGGGTACGTCGGGAGTACGGGCTTCTCCACGGGCGCCCACCTCCACTTCGAGGTGCGCCTGGGTGGTGCGCCCGTCGACCCAGCTCCGTACCTGTGACCAAGGACGGCCGCAAGGTCGTTGCCAAGAACCGCACCGCCTCGCGCAACTTCGAGATCATCGACACGCTGGAGGCGGGTCTGGTGCTGGTTGGCTCCGAGGTGAAGAGCCTGCGCCAGGCTCAATGTGAGCTGAAGGACGCCTACGCGTCGATCGATGGCAACGAAGCCTGGCTCCACAACGCTCACATCTCGCCGTACAAGTTCGCCAGAGATGGCGGACACGAGCCGGACCGCCCTCGCAAGCTCCTGCTGCATCGACGCGAGATCGAGCGGTTGCGCGGCCAGCTCGCCGAGAAGGGCCTGACGCTGGTCGCTCTCGAGGTGTACTTCAAGGATGGAAAGGCCAAGGTCTCGCTCGGTGTCGGCAAGGGAAAGCGAGCCTACGACAAGCGCCACAAACTGCGCGAGAAGGAAGAAAAGAGAGAGATGGACAGGGCCGCCAAGAGGCGTAGGTAGCTGGACCCGTCCCACCCTCCCCCTAACCCCCTCCCTGAAGGGAGGGGGGACCCAGCGCGACTCTTTACTTCCCCCTCAGGGGGAAGTACCTCGGGCCGAAGGCCCGAGGGGATGGGGGTGGCGCGACCACATTGGTCCCTGCCACCCTCCCCCTAACCGCCTCCCTGAAGGGAGGGGGGACCCAGCGCGACTCTTCACTTCCCCCTCAGGGGGAAGTACCCCGAGCGAAGCGAGGGGGGATGGGGATGGGGGCGATCACATTGCGCGCCACGTCCCCACCCTCCCCCTAACCGCCTCCCTGAAGTGTGGGGGGACTTGTGAACCCAGCGGGAACACGCCCCCTGTGCCCAACGTTCCTAACATGACAGTCCCCAGCATGGGGGTGACACGGTTTCGACTTTGAGGGTTGAAGTGTCGGAAGCGAGCCGAGGTCCTCGGATCCTCGTTAAATAGCCGGGAACCAAAAATAAGTGCCGACGAAAGTGTCGCACAGGCTGCTTAATTGACAGCCCGTCCCCCCGAAGGGTGCCTGCCTCATCGGGTCGGGGCGACGCAATGCAGGATGCTCCCGCCGGGTTGCCCCGACCGGCGGGTCAAGATCAGGGGCTAGGACCGAGGGAAACTGGCCGACAGAGTCCCATGGTTCCGAAGCTCGCTGTCGGCTGCGCTCGGAGATGCCGACGCTGAAACCTCAGAGGACCGGGGTTCGACTCCCCGCACCTCCACGAACTACATACATTGCTCGCGACTCGGTCGGACCTTCTGCTCGGCCGTCGGGGGCCGATCGCAGAGCGTGCTGCCGCCTCGTCCCGAGCTAAGTCGTGGCTCGGCCGATGGCCTCGCCTGGAACCAACCACGTTCTCCCGTTGACGGTGATCGTGTTGGTCTGGCTCTGATCACTGACCACTGGCGTCTCACTACTGAATACCTACTCTTCGCTCATGGAAATCAAAGAGCTAGGTCACATCGTTCTGTACGTTCGAGACATCGAGCGCTCGCGCAATTTCTACGGAGAGGTGCTCGGGTTCCGCGAGATCGCGGCCGGGCCGGGGCACGCGGCATTCTCATCTCCCCGCACCCACCATGAGCTGTTGCTGCTGGAAGTGGGAGAAAGTGCTGCCCCCATTCCGCAGGGGCGGCGAATCGGCATGTACCACTTCGGCCTGAAGATCGGCGAATCCGACGACGAGCTGCGCGACGCGGTCCGCGAGTTGACCGAGGCGGAAGTCTCCATTCTCGGTGCCACCGATCACAACGTCACCCACAGCATCTACATAGCCGACCCCGACGGGAACGAGATCGAGCTGTATATCGATGTGCAGCCAGAGGCCTGGCACGACGACCCGCAAGCGGTGATGGCGCCCCCCAAGCCGCTTCGGCTCTAGAGGCCCTCAACCGCCCTATTCGCCTGGCGCAAGCTGAGCAAGACCATCACCAGCAGCAGGCCTGCACCGGCCAGAGTGACGGCGGCGCCTACCACCCCGTCGTCGGGCTGGGGTATCACCACAACGCCCGCTACGACCGACATCGCTCCAGCGCCCACGAGCATGGGTGCGGCCGCCCGGTGGCCCGTCTCCCACGCCTCTTCCGAGGCCATCAGCCTCTTGGTGCGCAGCCCTATGGCCCAGTTGCGCTCCAATTTTCCAGCGGCGGCCTTTCTAGCCGTCCAGATGACGGCGAGGCCTGCGAAGATCATGGCGATGCCGGTTACGACATTCATACCTGGACCGTAACCGTGTCGCCGCAGAACCCCGCCACGGTGTCGCGGGCCGCGACGATGACCTCGCTGATGCCCTCGGGAATCGAGATTCCCGACTGGCTACGGGTAAAGGGCTGCTCGCCTTCGTGGGAATGGGTGAGGATGCGAGTCCCCAGCACCGCTCCGTCGGGAGCCCTCACCTCCCAGAGATCGGCGTACTTGTCCGGGCCGGTGTCGGCGGAGCTCACCGTGACCTGAAAGGTGTAAGTGCCATCGCTTTGTAGCGAGGCCTCGGCTGCGATTACGTCAGCGCAGCCGCCGTCGGGCGACACAGCGGTCGTGGTTGCGCTCTCCACCGTTGTGGTTGCGCTCTCCACCGTTGTGGCGGCCTCGTCAGTGCCACAGCCACCGACTGCCAGCGCCACCGTGGCGAGCAACGCCGCGACTCTCACGTGTCGCGCGCCGACACCCGCACCTCTACCAGCGACGGGCCATCTTCGACCGTCAGAGCTGCCTCTAGCGCAGGCCTGAGCTCGTCGACGGTGTCGACCTTGAAGCCCTTGCCACCACATAACTCGGCGTATTGGGCGAAGTCGGGGTTAACCAGGCTGGTCTGCCAAATCGGCCGCAGGGCGGTGACCTGCTCCCGGCTGATCTTGCCAAGCTCGTCGTTGTTGAGCAAGACGTGGGTGATGTTCATGCCGTACTTCACCGCTGTGGTGAATTCGGCCAGGTACTGCCCGAATCCTCCGTCGCCCGACACCGAGACGACCTTGCGTTCGTGTCCTGTTGCTGCCCAGCATCCCATAGCGGCCGGGAAGGCGAATCCGATCGATCCCAGGTAGCCCGACATGACGATCTCCTGGTTCTTCGTCTCGAAGTAATGCCCGTAGGCGTAGGTGTTGTTCCCAACATCGACTGGCATCACAGCGTCGGCGGGAACGACCTGGCTCAACACCTCGAACAGGGCGGCCGGGTGCATGCGCCCCTGGGGATCCACCCGCTTGGCTCGGTCCGCCTTCTCGGCTCGCCAGCGTTGCCACCGTGTCGCGATGTCGGCTCGTTGTTCGGGGCGTTCTATGGTCGGTAGTACCTCGCACAAGGAGTCGAGGGTGGTCCCGATCTCTCCCCAAATGGGAACATCGACCGGGTGGAACTTGCCAAGCGCCATGCGATCGAAGTCCACTTGGATGGTCGGCTTGTTGTGGGAGATCCCGGTGTGATTGGAGAACGATGCCCCAAGCACCAATAAAGCATCGCTGCGGCCCATCACGGCCGAGCCAACGGGCGTGCCGGATCGGCCAAGCACCGCGCACGCCAGCGGATGGTCCTCCGGGACGATGCCCTTGCCCTTGAAGGTGGTGATGATGGGGGCGTCGATCTGTTCTGCCAGCCGCACGATCTGGTCGCGGAAGGGTCGGGCTCCGTTGCCTGCGATGATGACCGGCCGCTTGGCGTTGGTCAGCAACTCCACGGCCTGGCTTAGCTGTTCTTTGGGCGCGGCGATGCGGGGTAGGGCGATCCGCCCTTCTCTTGGCGTGGGTGGAGGGTTGTCGAGCCCGGGGAGCTCTTGAGAGTCATCGGGGAATATGAGGTGGGCCACGTCGCGATTGACAACGGCGTGCTTCACCGCAAGAGCAGCCAGGTCGGAGGCGTTGTGCGCGGTAAGCACGGTCTGGCTCCATTCGGCCACGGTGCTGAACGCCTCG
>Ga0224512_10002709_pt1 | contig 16033 bp, 6 predicted proteins | sample SF_May12_sed_USG_4_FD_169103 | JGI IMG/M metagenome (GOLD analysis project Ga0224512, IMG submission 169103) | Sediment microbial communities from San Francisco Bay, California, United States - SF_May12_sed_USGS_13 | ecosystem: Environmental > Aquatic > Marine > Sediment | place: USA: California...
TTCTGTGTAACCCGGGCAACTTCATCATAAACTCCAGCGGCACGAGCCATTTCATCGATAACTTCCATGTCTATCAGTGTGCGGTCCATATCGAAGAACACGATTCGTTTGCTCTTGCGATATGCCTCCATCTTCTGAAGCGCGATGTCGATGTTCATCTCGTGGCTCCTTTGCATGAGCCGCCGTCTGAGCTGCGATACGCTGGGCACCTGCCTTACATCGATTACCAGCTCGATGCAGCGCACCGATTCGGTCGAAAGGTTACTGATCTTCTGGATATTTGCGCCGTATTCGCCGAGTATCGCTGCAATTTCGGCCAAAACGCTGGTGCCACCAAAAAAAGTGAGGACGAATAGATTCTGACTTTTCTTGTCCGGGAGCTCTTTTTCGGAAAGGAGTTGGAAAGTAAGCTGCATACGCATGCGATTTGCTTCGAATAGCAGGTCCTTGAGCACACTGTCTTTGGCCCCGCTGCTTCCACCCAGATCGAGCAGAAAGGACAGACCGAGAAAGTCGTGGAGAGCCGCTTGGTCAATATCAACTATTTCTACGCCATGGTCGACGATGATGCGAGCAAAGGAGGCCGTGATACCGGGACGGTCACGTCCGGAAACCGTTACCACTACATAATCTTTTTCATCGTTCACATCGCGACCTTTTCTTTTTGCTATGGTACGGGCCCGGGCAGGAAAGCAAGATAATATCTGGTAACTCAGTCCATGTCAAATTTTGAGCGACCGTGCTTGGGGACAAAGCAAACGGGGTGCGAGTAACCGATCGGTTCTTGCACCCCGTTGCCACGAGGACGCGTTGCGGGAGCCGCACTTACCTGATAACAACAAACTTTCCGATAAAGCGATCGAAGTCTTCGTCGTCTGTATCCACCGAGTACATGTAAACGCCACTGGTGACGTCCTGGCCGTTGCGACTGACGAGATCCCATTCCACGGTGCCCACGCCGGTGCGACCATCGAATGGAAGTGTCTCCACCAGGTCACCGGCTAGCGTATAGATGCGGATGTTGCCCGGCGAGGCGGGCAGGTTTCTGAACTCCACCTTGATGCCGGTGGGATCGTCGTTGTTGGGCGCCAGCGCCCAGGCCGCCATCGACTCGGTCGTGGCCGGGTTGGGCACCACATAGATGTCACCCTCCCGGTAGTCATAGGCCGGCTGGGAAGTGCTCTTGGGCTCGACAAACGTAAAGTTCGAAGAGGGATCCCCGACCTTACCCTCCATCAGGCGGCCCCCTTCATCGAAGCCGTGATCCATGGCGGTGACCGAATAAAAGTACGGACGCCCCAGGTGCATCGACCGGTCGAGATAGCGATAGTACTGCCGACCCCCGTCGACCCCGGCCTCCCAACGGGCCATCGCCTTGAGCGTGTCGCACACCTCCGGGGTCACCCCCTGCGGGCACGGAGGCTCGCCCAGCGGAAATTCCTGCGTGTATTGCTTGATGGTGTTGATAAAATCGCGCTTCTTTTGAGGCGACAGCATCTTCGTCAACGGCTCGTAACGGAACTGATCGACCCCGTTGTCGGTGCCAAAGTTGTTGACCAGATCGACCTCGAAGAGAAGCTTCCACAAGTCGGCCCCCGGACCGTTGTCGATCGAACTGCCGATGGGCCGTGACCAGTTGTCGGCCCGCCAGATGCGGTAGCCCTCGAAGTCAAAAATCAGCGTTTTGACATCGGGGATGGTCTCGCTAAAGTTGTCCCAATAGATGGCCACCCCATCGGCACTGTGATCGTCGATACGCATGTTGGGGGGAGGGGGTGCGGTACCCACAATCCAGTTGATCTGCGTCTCCTTGCCATCGATACCGGTGCGGAACTTGGCCGAGTCCTCCGAGGCAAAGCCACAGGCCAGCTCAAAGAGCGCCTCTTTGGCGCAGTCGTTGTTGATCCATAAGGTGGTCCCGCGAGGCACAAACGAAATGGGATTGCGCAACTCGACCCGGCAGGTGTCGATCGCCACGTTCTGGGCCGGACCCACCACCGGCGTCTCGCGGCCATCGATGCCGGTGATGCGGTTGCCGTCGAGGTTGAACCAGGCCCCATCGTAGGTCAGCTGCGCGCTGGCCACATTGGCAATGGCCTGCGTGCCCGCCCCCGCCACAAAGGCCACCTGAAAGACCAGGGTGCTCTCGGGGAAGAGCTCGGCAAAAGGGCCGGCGCTGACCAGCATCCGGTAGTCCCGGGGGATGAGCTGCTCGCGCTCGATCACCTCTTGAGACAAAAGCTCGTAGCGTTCGAAATCGTTGGTCGGGTCGCCGCCGTCCTCGAAGGCCTGGCTGCCCGAAAAGTTGGCATAGGTGCTGATCCCCACCCGCTCCGGCGCCATCTCCCCGGTCGGGTCGGTGGTGTGCCCCAGAAACATCACGCCAAAGTAGCCGGTCGTCTGCCCCTCATCGCCATCGGGATCAAAGGTAAAGGCGATATCCACCTGCACCGGCCCCAGGTCGGTGCACGACACCGGGATAAAGATGCGACCCGTCGCATCGTCTTCCCAGTAGTTGTCGCGATCGCGGGGACCGGCATCGCAATCGGCAAAGAAACCGAGGTAGAGGTCTTCGAGCACCTCGTTGCCGATATTGGTGATCTTGTATTCGATGCCCACAAAGTCGTCGAATCGGTCCTCCTCCCACTGGTAGCTCTCCTGACGGATGTGCAGGTTGAGGGGGTTGTGTTGCGGGTAGATCTGCAAGGCCACCGGCTGGTCGTCGGTGTACCAGCAGCTGAACATCTGTTTGGAGACGGCGGCAAAGTCCTCGTCCACCAGCCCGTCCAAATCGTCATCGCGGCCGTTTAGCCAGTCCTCGTCGACAAGGCCATCCTTGTCATCGTCCACATCCGGCGATGGCAGCCGGTTGCCCCCTTTGGCCCCCTCGGCGGTCCGATAGAGGACCTCGAGCGGATCCTGCGTCGGTCTAAACTCGCGGGCAAACGCCGCCGTCGACACCGCGGGGACCCCGCCCTTTAGCGCCCCAATCCACAAACCGGCGGTAAAAAGATACTCGACCCCGCTGCCCGCCGGCCACTGCGCCGATGGCGATTCGGAAAAGACGGCGGCCGATCCCGGCCGTGATCCAAACTCACCCCAGTTGCCCACGTGCATATGCAACTCACCCACGTTGTGCACGTTGGTGCCGTCTTGAACCAGGACACGACTGAGACCGGTTTTGTCCTTATTTTTCTTGTTGTCCGGCTGGTACCGTGCTGTAGCGGACTGCCAGAATAACAACGTGAAGCACGCAATAAGTCCAACGAACGGAAATCGCCGAATGCCCATGGCACTTGTCTCCCTTCAATGATGACCGCGCTATGCGGCCCACCTACTCAGCCCCTTTTTCGAGGGCATGCTGGATTCGGACGTGGGGTAATAGCCAGGCGTGGGGTTTGGCGGCCATTCGCCGCAACTCGCTGTAGATAGACTACTACTAATAAGAGAGATGGGGGGTGCCGAGTCAAGGGCGATATCCGCAAAAAACCCTCCGCGGACCGCTTTTCGCTGGACGGACACCCCGTGAAGTGCTCTGATGGCCCGACAGGACGGGCAGGCCACCCACAAACGTGTGTGGGCAGGCCGGGCTTTGCATGCTTGGCGCCCGTTTTGCGAAACGTTTTACACCAAAGGAGGTATCGCCCTTGAGAACATTTGCCGTCGTCGTTTTGTTGCTTGCCGTGTGCACATTCAGTGCTCACGCTCAGACCGGCCCCAAGATTCAGCTGCTAGTGGATGGCGAGCTCGGATTTCCGACCACCCCCGAATCGTTCACCGATGGATGGAGCGCTGTCGGATTCGGTGGTGGCGTTGGCATCGGTATCGAGTTGCTCCCCATAGTCGTTGTGACCGCCAACTTCAATTTCACGCGGGTGGGATTGGACGAAGAGGGATCACTCCCTCTTGGCATATCTCCGGACACCGTCTCGGTTGACGGAGGCGCGATCAACGTTCTCTACGTCTGGGCCGGTGGTAAGCTCTACCTGATGGAGGAGGGGTCGGCGCGGCCGTATGTCGTGGGCGGCCTGGGTTACTATCGCTTATCGGCGTCGGATCTGGATATCACCTCCAGTGGCGTCACGCAAACGTTCGAGTTCGAGAGCGAGAGTGTGCTGGGTGCCAACGCCGGCATCGGCGTTGACGTCGCGGTTGGCGACGCGATGAACGTCTTTTTCGAGGGCCAGTATCAGATCGGGTTCACCGAAGAGGAGTCGACCGGTCACGTTCCCGTTCGTGTGGGTCTCGTATTCATGTTTGGCCAGTAGGAGCACCAAGAATAATTCGAAGCGCACCCGGCCCTCGAGGCGGGTGCGCTTTGCGCGTATGGAAGCCGCCTGCCCGGCGCCACGGGCTCGTGTGACAGTTCGGATATTGTGAAAAATTCCACAGACCGAAATTGCGACTGAGAACTGTTCTCAACGGAGTGGTGAAATGGTCTTGGTTGGGTTTTGAATGGGTTAAATCTGGTGCTGTCGCGAAACTTGATCTGTTTGTGCCGCGTATAATAGATTAAGCCGTTCCTAAATCGGTCGTATTCTTGAACCCTACAACATTTCTGCAAATCCCTTGATAGGTAAGCGTATAGCTCATTATAGGATCCTCGACAAGCTCGGCGAGGGTGGAATGGGTGTCGTATTCAAGGCGGAGGACACCAAACTCGGCCGAACCGTCGCCTTGAAATTCCTCCCGCCCGACGCACTGGGCACCGAAGACGAGAAGGCGCGCTTTGTCCAAGAGGCGCGCGCGGCGGCTGCGCTCGACCACTCGAACATTTCCACTGTTTATGAAATCAACGACGAAGATTCGGAAACGTATATATCGATGGCCTTCATCGACGGTGTGAGTCTGAAAGATAAGATCGAGCAGGGTCCGTTGCGGGTCGAGAGCGCGCTGGACATATCAATTCAGATAGCGGACGGACTGATGGCCGCTCACGCAAAAGGAATTGTTCATCGTGACATCAAATCGGCAAACATCATGATGGCGAAGAACGGTCAAGTCAAGATCACCGATTTCGGCCTGGCAAAGTTGATCGGAATAACAGGTGAAGGCGAAAAACGGTCGACAATGGGAACGGTGGCCTACATGTCGCCCGAACAAACGCGTGGCGACGAGGTCGACGGAAGAACCGATATCTGGTCCCTGGGGGTGGTGATGTACGAGATGATGGCCGGGCTGCGGCCGTTTCGGGGTGACTACGAGCAATCGGTTATATATGCGATTGTCAATGAGGAGCCCGAGCCACTTACCGCTATTCGGACCGGTGTGCCCATGGACTTCGAACGGATAGTGACAAAGGCCCTGGCCAAGAATCGCAAACATCGTTATCGGAGCATGGAAGACCTGGTGCATGATCTCAAGAGACTCAAATCCGACCTCGATTCCAAAGAGCTCCTCGCTCGCCGCGGTGTTGGTGGGCGATCGCGCAGCGGTCTGGCAAGGAGGATCGCGATGCCCGCGGCGATCATCGCCGTCGCGGCGCTACTCATTGTTTATCTGGGTTCGGGTCTCCGCGAGGCGGAGGGTGCCCAGGTCCCCATCGCGGTGGCCGATTTCGAAAACACGACCGGCGAGCGCGAGTTGGACGGTCTGTCCGGTATGCTCATCACCGCTCTCGAGCAATCGCGTCGCCTTTCTGTATTCACACGATCTAGCATGTTTGACGTGCTCGAGAACATGGGTAAAGAGGGTGTTGTTCGAATCGATGAAGCACTGGGTCGTGAGATCTGCCGCGAGGCGAACGTTCGTGTTTTGGTGGTGGCGTCGATTCGCAAGTTTGACGAACTCTACTCGATCGACCTGAAGGCATTTGAAATCGGCAAGCGAGGCCACCTGTTTGCGGCGAGTGAAGAGGGGACGGGCCGTGCAAGTGTACCGGGCATGATCGATCGAATCGCGCAGAAAACCAGGAAGGGCCTCAAAGAAAAAACCGCTCACATCCAGTCAAGCAGTGACAAGATCGCCGATGTAACCACGACCAACCTCGATGCCTACCAGCAGTTTTTTCTTGGTGACCAATACCTCGATCAGCTGAAGTACGAGGATGCGCAGGCGGCTTACCACAAGGCGATCGCACTCGATTCGACATTTGCGCTCGCCCACTATCGGCTCGCGTATGCGAGCTGGTGGGGCCGAGAGGGCGAGGAGATTCAACGCGCCAAGCTGGAGAGGGCTTTGGCGCTTAGCGACAGGTTGCCCGAAAAGTATCGATACCTTCTCCGCGCACAGTACGCGGTCAGTGAAGATGGGTACCCGGCGGGCATAAAGATGCTAAAGGCGATGGAAGAGTTGTATCCAGATGAGAAAGAGATGATCTACAACATCGGTGATTTTTCATTTCACGCCGGGGAGTACGAACAGGCCGAAGAGTATCTACAAAGGGTGCTCGAAACAAACCCGAATTCCGTCCGGGCGCTCGACCACTTGATGCTCACCTACATGGCGATGAAAGACCAGGCGAAGGCGATAGAGATGAGCAAGCGCTACACCGAGCTAACCAAATCAGATAAAGCCTATATCAGGCTGTCGGAAGCCTATGCTTCGCGCGGTGATACCAAAAACGCCTTGCGGGTGATCGAGGAGGCGAGACGTGATTTGCCGGAGAACCCATGGATTCGGCGTCAGGTAGCGACGGTGCGATGTTTGAACGACGAGTTTACCGTTGCGAGGTCGATCCTCGACTCGCTGGTATCGGAAGAGCAGGACATTAGCTTTCGTAAGGAGGGTTATCGTAGCCTGCGTGGTGCCAATCTCTACATGGGTAAGTACCGTGAGGCATTGGCAAATGCCGACAGCGGAATCGACTTGGCCTGGGAGACGGGGGACTCTGCCACCGTGTTGCTCGAGCACCAGCTAAAAGGGATTATTTATCTGTGGGGCTGGAACGACTCGAAGAGCGCCGCGGCCGAGTTTGAAAAAGCGAGAATGGTCTATGAGATGGCGGACGCATCGATTTTTAAAGAGGATGTCGTGCAGGATTACTGGGCGAACCTGACCGTGTATCATCTGCTGGGCGGACATGTAGAGCGCGCTCGGGAAATCGCGGAGAAGAAGTTGAAAGATCATCCAGTATTCTATGACCGTTTCCGATTCTTCGAGTTGTGGGGCGAAGGTGACTACGCGGGTGCCCAGGCCGTCGCGGACTCGTTATTGGCTCGGGACATGGATTATGACAAGACGGCGATCCTGTACTTTCTTGCGAAAAGCCGGATGGAACATGGTGACCTTACCCGCGCGATGGCATCGTTGCAGGAGTTGCAGGAGAAGCAGCATTACGCGGCTTCGCGTCCGTTCTTCTACCCCCCGAGCTACTTTCTGCTGGCCAAGGGTCACGAAGAGGGCGGCGACACCAAATCTGCCATTCGCACTTACCGCAAATTCCTCGAGCTGTGGCACGACGCAGACCCTGACTTGCCCATGCTCCGGGAAGCGAAGTTGAGGCTTGCGCAGTTGCAAGGCGCCTCGACCCAGTAGACAGTTCTTTGGATCCCCTTCTGATCCGCTTGACTTCCGCGCCTGTCTCAGGTCGTTGACACCCATTTGCGAAGTACGGTATACTCTACCAGAGGCAACTAGTGTTATCACAAATCCGTTGATACGTTGAACAGCCGCGCAAAGTGTGCCCGCGGTCCCGGTTGGCAGACGGTAGTGTGTGCGGCGATCAAAATACAATCTTACCCCTGCAGGAGATATACTGCTTGCGTCCTTCGAATAATCTCCTCCGCTCCTGCGGTTTAGTCTTTCTTTGTGTCTTTTTCTTGCTCCCCGTCGTGGGTCAGGTCAGGGCCCAGGTCATGGTCGTCAATTCGACCGCGGATCTTCCCGATCTCAACCCCGGCGATGGCCTGTGTGACACAGGCCGCATGGTGATGCGTGACGGTTCGGAAGAAACCGAGTGTTCACTGCGCGCGGCCATCATGGAGGCCAATGCCTTGGCGGGCCGGGATACGATCCGGTTCGACATACCCACGACCGATGCGAACTACGACCCGCCGACCGAGACGTGGGCAATCAAGCCGATGGGAGCCGGACTGCCAGCGATTGAAGATGCGGTCGTCATCGATGGGCCGGCAACGACCTTCGTACCCGCGCTCGCAACGGCTACGCCGACGCAGGCACAAACCCCAGTGATAGTGCTCGATGGCAGCTTGGCTGATGTAGGCGCCGATGGGCTGGTTTTCGGTCTATCTGCACCGGCACCCCCGGCAAGCGCGCCCGCCCAGCAAGACGGGTCGAGTCACGTGATGAACCTGGTGGTCGGCCAGTGGCTAAACGGAATCGTTGTTGAGCGGGACAGCGTTCACATACGCAATTGTCGCATCGGCGTCACATCGCTTGGCGCACCTTTGCCCAATCGCGGCAGTGGGGTTGTGATCAATGGTACGTCCGGGTCTATGGTCGGCGGGCCGACCGACGAGCCGGGCACGCAGCTTGGCAACCACATCGCGGGCAACGTCATTGGCATTGAGATCAAAGATATCGGTGCATCGAACAATGCCGTGATGGGCAATGTTATTGGTTATGTAACACCTCCCTCAGACCCGGCCCTGGCCAATGGCACAGGGGTTCTCATCTCGTCTGCACGGGACAACACGATTGGCGGGGACAGCACGCAGACTCGCAACTATATCTCCGGCAACACGGGTGATGGCGTGGAGATCGAAGGAGTATCCGCTACGGGCAACAGAGTGATCGGCAACTTCATCGGTACGGATGTAAGCGGCATGGAAAGCTTTGGTAACGGTGGCTCTGGCGTTCGCGTAAAGAACGCCTCCGCCAGTGAGGTGGGCGGACCGACGGCGACGCCCGGTGATCCCCCGGGAAACGTCATCGCGGGTAACAACCATGGTGTTGTCGTCGAGGAGCAGTCGAGCCAGGTGGCGAGACGCAATCGTATCGAAGGCAACCTGATCGGCACGCAGGCGGGTGCTGACGCGGTTTTGCCAAACAGCGGCGACGGCATCCACATCGATGGCGCGGATACGACGACCGTGGGTGGCGACCTGTTGCCCTCTAGAAACATCATTGCTGGCAACGACGGCGACGGCATCGTTATCACGGGTTCGGATGTTGGGGGAATTAAGATCCAGGGTAATTTCATCGGCACAAACGGCACTGTGCGCATGGCCAATCGCAACGGAGTGCGCGTCAACGACGTATCCGGCGTGTTGATTGGCGGGGCCACCAGCGCGCCCGGTGCGCCACCGGGCAACGTCATCAGTGGCAACCGGCAGACAGGTGTGTTTATCGAAGGATCGCTCGCGAGCCAACACATAATCATCGGCAATCTTATAGGACTCGACAGCGGCGGAACAGATCCATTGGGAGAATGCTTGCAAGGCGGGCTCCAGCAGATCGGAGTCCGCATTCGTGACGGGTTCGAAAACCGTGTGGGGGGGGCGCAGGTCGCGGAACGCAACGTGATTTCCGCGAACGAACTCATCGGAGTTGAAATCAGCGGTTCGGCGACCAACAACAACGTTTTCGGAAACATCATCGGGTTGCAAGCCAGTGGTCTGGATTACCCCAGCCTGGCCTGTGGTGATATCGGTGGAGAAATCGGCGTCTTCGTCGGGTCGAAAGCCAGTTTGAATCATGTCGGGGATCTAGCCGATCAGGTAGGTGCGCCACCGGGGAACGTGATTTCAGGACATCGTGTGAGAAGAGCCACCTTGACGCCGGTCGAGGATACCGGTGTCGGCGTGTTGATCGAAGGCGGTGGCAATCTTGTGCGTGGCAACCTGATCGGACTCGGTGCAAACGGAACGGAGCGGCCGTTTTTGAACCCGCAGAGGAACGATGATTTCTCGGGAAACGCCGCGGCGGGAATACTCGTCAAGGGACCCAGCAATACAGTCGGAGGGGGCGACACTCGCGCCCGTAATATCGTTTCGGCCAATCGCAATAACGCAGCGGATGTGACCAGTGCGGGTATACGGCTCCAGGATGTGTTTTCACAGGACAACAGCGTGCAGGGCAATTTCGTCGGTGTGGACACGTCCGGCGCCAGCGGTCTTGCCAACGAAATTGGGATCGAACTCAGACGCGCTTTTGCGAACCGGATTGGCGGACTGACCACCACGCCGGGTGATCCGCCCGGAAATGTCATATCGGGTAACGAACGTGGCGTCCTCGTAATCCGATCGGTTCCGGATGCCAGTTCCTTTGGCAACACCGTGCAGGGAAATCTTATCGGGCTTGATGCCAGTGGCAGTTTACTGCAGGGCACGTCTTTCAAGGGCAACCAGCTTTTTGGCGTCAGCATCGTCAATTCAACGAGCCACACCATTGGGGGTACCGACGCGGGTGCGGGAAACGTGATATCGGGAAACCAACAGGACGGCGTTGTGATCGCGGGTAGTAAATCGCGTCGCAATGTCATCGAGGCAAATATCGTTGGCACCGACCCCGGGCGCACGCAGCCGCTTGCCAACGGGGATGACGGGGTGGAGATCCGAAACGGCGCCAGCGAGAATATGATCGGTAACGGAACCGCAGCCGCTGCGAATTTCATCGCGTACCATAACGACGCGGGAATCTTGCTCGATCAGACCGGGCACAATTACGTGGCGGGGAACCGCTTGCAGTCGAACACGGTCGGCATCCGCTTGCTGGGTGCAGAGCCCGCGCTCATGAACAATCACCTGCAGGCCAACTCGGTCGCGATCGCGGGCGACGGTTCCCTCGTTATCGAGGCCAACCAGGGCACGGCCAACGGCCAGAGTGGCGCGGGGATCGAGCTCGGCAACGCAAACGGTAGCCTGCGCGGCAACAGTCTTACCAATGACTTGGGGGATGCCATCCGGCTTCACAGCGGGGCCAACCCCCGAGTTCAGGACAACAATATTCGCGACAACCAGGGCCTGGGGCTCAATAACGTCGACGGGACAATCACGGTCAACGCGCAGGGCAACTGGTGGGGTGATGCGAGCGGGCCGGGTGGCGCCGGCCCCGGCGCCGGTGACGAGGTCAGCACCGGAGTCGACTTTGCCAACTGGCAGACCGCCATGGTGTCGCTGGTGGTTTCCGCGGGTCTGGATACCGTACGCATCCCCGAGGGTGACTCCGGTGTGGCGCTTGCCGGGTTTCGCAACTGGCTAAATACCACCGAATCCGTGGATGTGGGTGTCACCGATGATCTGGGCTGGGTGACTTCGTCCACGTCGTTCTCGTTGCCGCTGGATGCGGATCTAGGCGCCGGCACGGTAATCCAATTGGATGTTCCCGCATCAGCGGCTCCTGCCATCGACGGTTCTGTTGGCCGGGTATCGCAGACGGCCCAAGACGTGGTGCGAGTCACCGCGACATCGCAGACCGTTCCGTCGACGAGCGTCGTGGATTCCTTCGTCGTTTTGCCCTATTTACCCGTGCTCAACAAGGTCGAGATCTTGCCCGACTCGGCGCGAGTGGCGCCGGGCGAGGCCGTGCAGTTTGTGGCGAGAGGTTTTGACCAGTTTGATCGGGAGATGGATTTTGCGGAGGTGTGGTCGTCGACGGGTGGAACGGTGACGGCGGGGCGCTACGTCGCTGGCAGCGTCGTGGGTGAGTTTATGGTGCAGGTCACCGATCCGGCAACTGCTTTGAGAGCGCAGGCGTATGTGAAGATTGAGGGCGCGGCACCTTTGCAGCTCGCGCTGGGCATCCTGCAGAACCCGTATCTCACGCAGTTCATCGACATATATACGGTGGCCAACCAGGCGCTGGCTCCGGGGACGATGGCATTGCAGGTCGGTACCGAGAGTGTGCCTATGACGCTGGTGGATGCCACCGAAAATGTGTGGAGGGCTGATTACGAACTTCAGGGTGGTGGTTTGATCCTGATCGAAGTCTGTGCGACGAGTGCCCTGGGGAGTTCGACCTGTAAGTTGATTTCACTCACGGCTCAGCCGGTGGCGCCGGGGCAGCGTGTACGCCTGCAAAGCGCCGATCGCACCTTCACCGTTCGCATCTCGGAGGGGATAGTTAAAGAGGAAGGTTACATACTGATCGTACCGTCCGCAGTCGTGGCGAGCCGTGAGAACGGACTCGCTCTGTCCCTGCCGGTAAGACCTCTTGTGACGCAGGAAGACAATCCAGTGTTATCCTCCTTTGCGGTGAGTCCGCAACGCCTGCTAGAGCGGGGAGTGGTTACCGTCGAGTTCGAATACTCGACATTGGATCTGCCCGAGGGTGTGGAGTTGTCGCAGTTGTATGTTGAACACGTCGGCAGTGGGCCGCTCGTGTCGTACGTTGACAGGGGTGCCAGGGTAATCCGCGCGACGGGCGATGAGCTGGGTGAGTATCGTCTGCGGGTTGGGTCCCGGGGTGTGACGAGAACCGCCGACAACCATTTTCTGCGGCTGGATCAAAACTATCCCAACCCGTTCAACCCGTCGACGACGATCCGCTTCGAAGTGCAGACCATGCAGCGGGTCAAGATCGACGTCTATGACGTAAAGGGCCGTCTGGTGGCGAAGTTGCTGGATGGGCGATTGCCGGCCGGGGTCGGCCAAGTGGAGTGGGATGGCACATCGCATCACGGCGATGCCGTGGCCAGCGGGGTCTACTTTGTCCGTCTGCAAACGGAGCATCGCGTGGCCACAAGAAAGCTCATCCTCGTCAAGTAGGAGAAATCGAGATGCTGCGAAGACCTATCGTGACCCTGTGGATCGTGGCCTCGCTTTGTGCCTCGCCACTACTCGTTGGATGCGGTGACGATGGCACCGGACCACCTCCACCGCCTCCACCACCGCCGCCTTCGCTGGTCGAGCAGGGTTGGGAAGCGTTCGAAAACGGCGACTTTTTTGTGGCCGCCAACAAGTTTCAGCAAGCGATCACCGACGACCCCGCAAACGCCGAGGCTCGTGATGGATTTGGCTGGTCGTCGCTCAAATTGGGTAACCTGCAGGATGCCCAGACTAGTTTTGACGAGGCACTGGTCAACGGTTTTGCCGGTGCCGACCCACACGTGGGGAGGGCCATCGTGCTTCGCGACATTTCACCACCGGATTTCACCGCCGCTATCGATGCGGCCGGTGCGGCGCTTGCCATCGATTCGGTCTATCAGTTTGCACACGATACCGAGTTGGACTGGAGGGACGTCCGCCTGGTTCTGGCCCAATCACACTTCGCTCTGTCCGCATACGACCAAGCGAACGCTCAGGTTGGACTGCTCGGAGGCAACATGCAGAATCCGGCCTCGACCACATTTGTCGCCGACCTGCTGGCGGAAATCGAGCGGCTCGGCGTTCTTTTTGGCGGCTAGGCCAGCCCCAGGTTCTGCCATGACGTGGTGTCCCAAAGCATTTACTTTAGGAGAACCATCTTCTTCGAGAACGCCTTATCCCCCGCTTCGAGTCGGTACACATAGACGCCAGAGCTCGCCGCATTCCCCCGTGCATCTTTTCCATCCCAACTAATGCCGTGCGTACCTGGTGACAACTCCCGCCGGACCAAATTACGAACCAGCTTTCCCTCCACCGTGTAAATGGTCAAGCGGACGTTCGCCGTGTGCGGCAGTTCGAATCGAATCGTTGTCACGGGGTTGAAGGGATTGGGGAGGTTCTGATGGAGGACGATTGGAGCCGGTATCTCACCGGGTTGCCTCGACACCGTCGAACCACCTGGCCCGATCACTCGGATGAAATCGACCCCGTCAAAGGAAGCTACCCCCATGGATCCGCTAACCCGGATTTCCACGGTCTCGCCTGCGGGCAACATGGCCTGGATTTCGTCTCTGGGGAACTTGACCATCAAGTCGGCAACGTGATTGTCATCTGCATCACCGATGGATGCGGGATGATGGGCCGCAGAAATAGAACCGTTGGCTCGAACCGAGCTCACATCGATATCGGCCACGGAGTGTTGGCTGTTGTCGGAGAACTCGATATAGGCGGTGATCCAGCGACCGTTTGACTTCAGGTTCAGAGTCTCTGGGTGGACGTCGATGACAGCCGCGATGTTCGTGAAGTCGGGCGTGACGCTTATTTCATTCGAAAAGGGACTCTCGTTTCCCTGACCGTCGACAGACGTGACACGAAAGTATAAGGTTTCGCCGCCGACAAAATCTCTTATCACCATGGAGTTCTGTGGGGTCGAGCCCATGAGCGTCGTGGGCGCTGGAGAATCACCCCGGTAGATGTTGTATGTCTCGACGTCGTCGTCGCCAAACTTCATGAAATGCAGGCTCAACGTTTGACTTTCGGTTATCGCCCACAGATAGGGCTTGGCCGCGACCCCTTGCCACGGGAACCGAAAGGCTCTGTAGCTAAATGTTCCCGGCGGAAAAGCCATTTCGAAGGCCTTCGTGCCATCCGGGCGCGCTTCGGAAACGGCGGGAGTGGTGCTCCCCCAACCGATCAGGGTGTTGCCACCAGGCAGTCGCCGCGCACTTCCCATGGCGGAGCCAAATGTGCCGGGTTCTCGATACTCCCAAACGAGAGTGGTGGTCTTGGTGACTTCGTCCACCGTATACTCGACGGCACGGGATTGTGGTGGATCCTGGAACCAGCCGTTATCATACATGGTTATGTTGCCGTTGGGTAATCTCCGGATGTCATGCTGACGCGAAAACCAGGTATCATCGTTCACAAGCGTAAACTCGTTCTTCTTCCCACCCATCCTCCATATGATCTCACCCGTTTGCCGGTTGATTTTTGTGATTTCATCCAGGTGTCTACTGGATAGCAAGATGTGACCGTCTAAATCCACGTCGACGGCATTGCCATGCACATAGTCAACTGTGGGGCGGGTCAAAATCCCCTCAAGAGTAGATTCAGTAATCTCCATATGATCCCAGCTGCGCCACTGAAACACGACGTTTTTTGACTGGTCCAACTCCTGGATAACGAGACCAACGACGATGGCCTCCGGGTCACCACCTTCGACGATCTGACTCATGTCCACTGGCTGTGCATCGTATATCATAAAGAGCGCATGGCCGTTTGGTAACAAAAGAAAGTCGTGAAGGTCTATCGCCAAATAGCCGTTTCCAGCCTTGAAGCTATCGACGACCGTGTACGTGTTGTCCATCGCATAGAATGTCCCCGTGTGATTGTAGGTCAAGAGCCCATTGGGCTGCTTCTTGAAGTCAAACGACCGGGCCGACATCTTCCTAAAAAATATCGGAAAACCCGTGTTGTCCAAGATCATCAAGTACGGGCTCACTGCATCACTGCCGGGCCCAAAGTTGATGTTGCTGACAAAGACAAAGCCATCCCCAGGATCATCCGACACCGCTACCGTTGTCTGCGGAAAATCGGTCGGCAGCCGATAATCGTTGGCCGAGCCATATGCTCGTTGCAAAGGAACGTCCTTTTTTCCGCCCGGCACAGATAGGTCCTCGCGGGGCTGCGGATCGATAACTAGATCGGTTATGAAGTCCTGTTGTGAGTCGTTCCTCCTTGGCGAGGTCCTAAAGTCGAACGAAAAGGGGATCGGCTTCTGATTGATCTCACCTGTGGACCCCATGTCGACGGAGACAGTGACGAGCTCACCGAGCGCAAACGGTTCATGAGGTCTGAATATAAACGTCCTTGAATCGTCGGCGATGATCCAATCTCCGGAGTGACGCCCGGTCACTTGTCCGTCGACTTCGATCGTCGAGGTCCAAGGTGCTCCCCGCTCCGCGGCGCGGGGGCGGAGTGTGATGGTCGTTGCCGCCGGGACGAGCTGGGCACCGGGCGCGGGTGAAACGTAGTAAAAATGTTCGTTTAGGGATTCAGCTAACGGGGCATCTGACGCAAATACAAGGACACCCACGGCAATTAGGAGATACCTGTACGCCTTCATTTCGTCATCCTCCTGTGCGTTCCGAGCTGTGCTGGACTGGATTGGAAAAGTCACGTGAGTTTATCACGAAAAGTCCAAGTGGTCAAGGGAGTTACGCGCTGTGTGTAAACCACATTTAGAAATGTCCGGTTCTTACACATTTAGAAATGTCCGGTTTTCGTTGTGGAAGCGGCTACGGATGAACGGCAGGCAGGCGCTTCCACGGGTGATCTTGCGGTGGCGGGTGACCGACCGGGTTGCCTCTCCTCGGCCCTGACTGCTT
>Ga0224512_10002710_pt1 | contig 16030 bp, 14 predicted proteins | sample SF_May12_sed_USG_4_FD_169103 | JGI IMG/M metagenome (GOLD analysis project Ga0224512, IMG submission 169103) | Sediment microbial communities from San Francisco Bay, California, United States - SF_May12_sed_USGS_13 | ecosystem: Environmental > Aquatic > Marine > Sediment | place: USA...
GTGTTCGCGGCGTCGCTTGGGATTGGGGCAGAAGACTTGTCGCAACCGATCGGAACGATGTCAGGGGGCCAGCGACGCCGGGTAGAGCTGGCAAGGGTTCTCTTTGCCCGATCGGATTACCTGCTGTTGGATGAGCCGACCAACCATCTCGACCTCGATGCCAAGGCGTGGCTAATGGATTACCTGGGCGGCTTCGCCGGAGGGCTGCTGGTGGTGAGCCACGATTTGCCGCTCCTTGACGAAGCGATCACGACGGTGCTCTCCGTCGAGGAAGGTCGGCTAGAGCACTATCGGGGCAACTACAGCCACTTCCTCGGTGAGCGCCGACGTCGCGCCGAGCAGAGGATCCGGGAGCGCCGCCACCAGGACGCCAAGATCGATCAGCTGGAAACGAACATCCGGCGCTTCAAATCGTCCTCTGAGAAGATGGCCAAGCGAGCCAGGTCGTGGGAGCACCGAGTGGAGCGGCTCAAGGGCGAGCTGGTCGACGTAGCCCGCAAGGGCCGCTCGGTGGCCGTGAAGTTCCCCCAGCCGGATTCCAGTGGGCGGATCCCCCTTAACGCCACCGGCTTGGGTAAAGCGTTCGGCGATAACGTGGTATTCGTCGATGTCGACCTGCTGGTCGAAAGAGGCGAACGCATCGTCATCATGGGCCTCAATGGCGCAGGCAAGACGACGCTGTTGAGGGTGCTGGCAGATGAAGAGACGGCCGATTTCGGCGACGTGGATCTGGGCCACAACACCTCGGTTGGTTACTACGCCCAGGAACACGAGCAGATCCAGGGCGGAAAGAAAGTCATCGACCATGTGCGGCTTGTCTCGAGCGAGCCCGACTCGGTTCTGCGGGGCGTGCTTGGTCATTTCCTGCTGGCCGACAAGATCGACCAGGACGCCGGGACCCTGTCAGGAGGAGAGAAGACCAAGCTGGCGCTGGCGATGGTGGTGCTGGGGCGCCACAACGTGCTGCTGTTGGACGAGCCAACCAACAACCTCGATCCTCAGGCGAAGGAAGCATTGCTCGACGCCCTCCACCAGTACGAAGGGACGATGGTGCTGGTCAGCCACGACACGGACTTCGTCGGGCAGCTGCGACCGGACAAGGCCATGTTGATGCCGGACGGCGAGGCTCGATACTTCGACGAGTCGATGCTGGAGCTGGTAGCCCTGGCTTAGAGCCCCCCGGAAGGTCGGGCGGGTGCTGGGTTAGAGGTACATCCCGGTGGTGGGTTCGTCGCCGGATGCGCCGAGCACGGGAATGGCCTCGATGTCGTGGAGCACCTCACGCTCGAAGTACATGAGGTCTCTCTCGAAGCGGGCCTGCTCGATCTCCTCGTCGAGATGGAGCCGCCCATCGGCAGCTTCGGCCAGCATGTCGAGGTAGTCCTTCTTGACGAGCCGAAGGCTGAGCTCCCACATGAGAAGTCCTGAGAGATACTCGACCTCTTGGTCGCTAAGTGCGGATGCCGCGTGCGGGCCGAGGTCCGGGTCGATGCCTTCGACTGGGAATGGTTTCTCGTCCATTTTGCGGGTCACTTTCTCTTGCCCAAAAACACCTTCGGCATTCATCGGACGCAAATGAAGAGGGTTGAGCGGTCTAATCGGTTCCGGCGCAGGGTGACTAGTGCGCCCCGACCGCCAATGCGTTGGTGAGATCTGCGAGACGATTGGGTACCACCCGGTAGTAGGCCCACTTACCTCGTTGCTGGCGCTCGAGGAAACCGGCTTCCGTTAGCACCTTGAGGTGATGGCTCACGGTGGGCTGCGTCAACCCAACAGGGGCAGTCAGGTCGCAAGCGCACGCCTCGCCGGATGAGGCGATGATGTTGAGCAGCATGAGCCGGGCCGGATCTGCCACGGCTTTGAGCGCTCCGGCCAGTTCTTCTGCGCCGGCAGCGTCGAGATCACCTTCGAAAAGTGGGGGGCAGCAATCTTGCATGAGTACATATTGACATACATCGATGGATATAGCAATGACACCCCGGTGATGGCCTCTGCCCGACGTGCTGCCAGCAGAGAGTCGTCCTCGGAGATGAATCGGGGCCGCCTGGCTTTGGCGGCGCTCCGCCAATCGGCACAATGCCGCCGTGGCCTCTTATCCATCCGAGTGGGAGTTCGACGTCGTCCTGCGTGACGGGGGCGTCGTCCAGGTGCGGCCAGTCAAGCCGGAGGATTCCGACGGCCTGAACGGACTGTTCGAGGCCTCCAGCACAGAGAGCCGCCGTCAGAGGTTCTTCCGCGATAGGGATGCCCTCACCCCGGAGGAGCTGGCCTACTTCTCGACCGTTGACTATCAACGGCGTATGGCCTTCGTTGCCCTCCACGAAGACGACATAATCGGAGTCGGCAGATACGACGTCCTGGACGACGAGCCAACCTCGGCCGAAGTCGCTTTTCTCGTTGCTGACGCCCATCAGGGCCGAGGCTTGGCTGCGCAGTTGCTGGCGGACCTCACTGCCTACGCCAGGCGCCACGGAGTCACCGCGTTCAAGGCTTTCGTGCTTGCCGATAACCGCGCCATGCTGCGGGTGTTCCGCAACTCGGGCTATCACCTCGAGCGAGAGGTCCACGAGGGCGTCTACACGGTTCACTTCCCCACCCTGGAGTCGGTCGAGTCCCAGGCAGCGATGTGGGAGACGGAGAAGCAGGCCATCGCCGCCTCGCTGACGCCGATCTTTTACCCCCGCTCGATCGCGGTCATCGGCGCCAGTACCACCGAGGGATCCATCGGGGCACGGCTCTTCGACAATCTCGGCGCCGCCAACTTCGTCGGACCGCTTTACCCGGTGAACCCATCAGCAACGGAGGTGGCCGGGGTGCCGGCGTATGCGTCGGTGCTCGACATCCCAGACCCGGTCGATCTGGCGTTCATCGTGGTCCCGGCCCGGTTCGTACCCCAGGTGGTTGAACAGAGTGCCGAGAAAGGAGTCAGGGGCCTGGTTGTGATCAGCGCCGGGTTCTCTGAGGTGGGCGGCGAAGGCGAGAAGGCCGAGGCCGAACTGTTGGACATGGTGCGATCGGCCGGCATGAGGATGGTCGGCCCCAACTGCATGGGAGTTCTCAACACCGACCCTGCGGTGAATCTGGACGGCCAGTTCGGCCCGCGTTTTCCGCCGCGGGGCAACGTCGCCATGTCTTCGCAGTCCGGTGCTCTTGGGATCGCCATTCTGGACTATGCCACCCAGCTCAACATCGGCATCTCGACCTTCGTTTCCGTCGGCAACAAGGCCGACGTTTCAGGTAACGACTTGTTGCTGTTCTGGGAGGACGATCCTTCGACAGATGTGATCCTGCTTTACCTCGAGTCGTTCGGCAACCCGCGCCGATTCTCCCGAATCGCTCGCCGGGTGGCGCGCCGCAAGCCCATCGTGGCTGTCAAGTCTGGGCGTACCTCGGCGGGGGCCAGGGCGGCTTCGAGCCACACCGGTTCGCTGGCATCGAGCGACACCGCGGTGAACGCTCTGTTCCACCAGGCAGGCGTTGTTCGCACCGACACTCTCGAGGAGCTGTTCGACGTAACGGCACTGTTGGCCAACCAGCCCGTACCCGGGGGCAATCGAGTGGCAGTGCTCACCAACGCCGGAGGCCCGGGGATCTTGGCGGCGGATGCACTGGAGGCCCAGGGGCTCGAAGTGGTGGAGCTGTCGGCCGAGCTACGGGCCGATCTCGGCCGGCACCTGGCTGGCGAGGCGTCCACCCGCAACCCCGTCGACATGATCGCCTCAGCCGGCGCCGACGCTTACGCGGCATGTCTCGACGCCTTGGCCGATTCGGCCGAGGTCGATTCGATCATCGTCATCTACATTCCGGCTGCACCGTCTGGTGCCGAGGATGTGGCAGCAGCGATACGAGATGCGGCGGAACGTCACCGGGGGAAGAAGACGTTCGTGGCGGTGTTCATGAGTGCCAGCGGTGTACCACCCGAGCTATCAGGGCAGAGCGCCAGGGTGCCGACCTACCTCTTCCCGGAGTCCGCTGCTCGTGCGTTGGCCAGAGCGGTGCGCTATGGCGAGTGGTTGGCACGCCCCGAAGGATCAGTAGCGACTTTCGATGACGTCGATGTTGCCCAGGCGCGGGGAGCGATCGATTCCGGCTTGGCGCGGTTGGGCCCTGACGGGGGATGGCTCGAGGCTGCAGAGACCGAAGCGGTCCTCAGATCGTTCGGAATGCAACCGGCCCGCGCCGATATCGCGGCCACGGCCGACGACGCAGTGGCCATAGGGAATGCGATCGAAGGGCCTCTCGTGATGAAGGTGCAGAGTGAGTCCGCACTTCACAAGTCCGACATCGGGGGGGTTGTGCTTGGCATCGAGGGTGAGGATGAGATCAGACAGGCCTTCGAAACCGTCAGTGGCGTGGTCGACGATGCCAGCGGCGTGCTGGTGCAAGAGTTCGTGCCAGGTGGCCACGAGATCATCCTCGGGATGACGGAGGATCCGTCTTTCGGCCCGCTGTTGTTGTTCGGGCTGGGCGGCGTCTTCGTCGAGCTGATCGGCGACGTGGCGTTCCGCATCCATCCTTTGACCGATCTGGATATCGAAGAGATGATCGCCGAGGTGCGCTCCGCTCGCCTGCTCGAGGGCTACCGAGGCGGACAGCCAGGCGACGTTGTCGCCTTGCGCCAGGCGATGGCGCGGTTGTCGCAGCTGATCGAGGAGCTGCCCGAGATCGTGGAGATGGACCTCAATCCCGTCAAGGTGCTGGAACCGGGTCAGGGGCTACGGGTGGTTGATGCCCGCATCAAGGTGCGCCGGGTAGAAGGCCCGTTTGTGCCTTCTCGCAAAGATCTGCCGGCAGTGGTGCGGCGCTAGGGCAGTTCGCGCGGGTGGTGGTGGTCAAGAATGCTGAGCGTGGTGCCGATGAATTGGTGTGAGCAAATCAGAAGCGCAAACAAGCGATTCCGCAGAAGTTTCCACAGACGAGATCTTGGTGGAACTCCCCGACGGGGACGACGACGAAGCCCCCGAGCCACTGGATCATCCCGGAGCCGACACTCTGGGAGAGCTGGATTGGGATGGTGAGGGACCGCTGAGGTGGTCTAGCCGCCCTAACGCTGCATAGACCAGATCTATTTGCCAGGCTTGGCAACCTCGGCGACCGCTCGACGCCTCGCTTCGGTGCTGTTGGCGTCGCCCTGGATCTGGAGAAGCTCCGCAGCCGTTTCGGCCGCCAGTTCCTCGGCCACGCCGTCTGCCGCGGCCAACCTTGCCTCGACACCTTCCTTGGCCAACTTGTGGGCCTCATCGACCAGCGCCTCCACCATTTCGTCTTCTGGCACCACCCGCACCACTTGGCCCTTGATGAACAGGTGGCCCTTGCCGCGACCGGCGGCGATGCCGATATCGGCTTCGCGTGCTTCACCCGGGCCGTTCACGACGCACCCCATGACCGCTACCTGCAAAGGGATGCCTTCGCCCTCGAGTCGCTCCTGGACTTCCTGAGCCACGGCGAACACATCCACTTCGGCGCGGCCGCACGAAGGACAGGCGATCAGGTCGACCTCTTTGCGCTCCCGCAGCCCGAGATACTCCAGCAGCGAGCGTCCTGCCTTGGCTTCCTCTATGGGATCGGTTGTGAGCGAGAACCGGATGGTGTCGCCGATGCCGTCCAGCAACAGCGCAGAGATTCCGGCAACGGACTTGATCAGTCCGCCGGGAGGAGGACCCGCTTCTGTGACACCAAGGTGGAGCGGGTAGTCCACCTTCTCGGAGAGGAGGCGATAGGAGGCGACCATCGAAGGAACATGGGAGTGCTTAACCGAGATCTTGATGTCCGTGAAGTCGGCCTCTTCCAGGAGTCGAACTTCCTCCAACGCCGACTCGACCAGAGCCGCAGGGACGGCCGAACCGTGCCGCGCCAAGATGTCCTTGTCGAGCGAGCCGGCGTTGACTCCGATGCGGATGGGGATGCCGCGGTCTTTGGCCTCGGCCGCCACCTCTCTGATGTGGTTGCCGTCTCGGATATTGCCCGGGTTGAGCCTCAGCCCATGCACTCCGGCTTCAAGCGCCCCAAGCGCCAGTCGATACTGGAAGTGGATGTCGGCGATGACGGGGACCGGTGAGCGAGGCACGATCTCGGCTAGTCCCTCGGCGGCCTCGACGTTGTTGCAGGTGATGCGGACGATGTCGGCCCCGGCCCCCGCCAGGGCGTACGTCTGCGCCAGAGTGGCCTCAACGTCAGCGGTCTTGGTGGTGGTCATCGATTGCACCGAGATGGGGTTGTCGCCCCCAACTGGAACCTTGCCCACCTGGATGGTTCTGGTCTTGCGGCGCTCGATCACCACGTCAAGGTAGCTGTCGGCTGGGACTGGGGAGTTGGCAAGAGAGGGCTTCCGTCTCTTTACCGCTCGATCCACACAGCCCATGATGACGTTGTGGTTCTCTTCTGGCTCGCTGCCATGGTCGTCGGGTTTGGCCTGTCACTGGCGGCGTCGCGTCGGGCTGTCCATCATGGATCAGCCCTTGCTTCCAGCATGAAAATCCCACCGTTCATCATTGGCGCCACTCTCTTCGCGGTGGGAACCGATCTGCCGGAGATCGCCAATTCGATCATCTCGTCGGCCTCTGGGCACGGTGACCTGAACATCGGCGACTCGGTTGGCTCCACCCTGGTGCAGGCAACCCTGGTTCTCGGGTTGCTTCCGCTGATAGTCGGGCCTTTTCGGGTGAAGGGACGAATCGGCGTGATCGGGGCAATGACGGTTGCCATGCTGGCTGTTGGGGCCTTTCTCGCTTCGGACGGTGCATTGTCCCGCCGGGACGCTGCCCTGTTGCTTAGTGGGTGGTTTGGCGGATCGCTGGTGGCATGGCGATACGCCCCGGCGATCGCTGAGCCCGTAATGCCCGTGCCCGCCAGGCGCCGCTCCTACAACGCTTTTGCTGCCCTGACGGCGCTGGCTCTGGTCGGTGCGGGAGCGGCGTTGGCGGTTGCTGCCTTTATCCAGATAGCCAAAGAGCTTTCGGTCTCCGAGTACGTGATCAGTTTCTTCGTCGCCTCGATCGGGACCTCGCTTCCGGAACTAGTTGTCGATGTCACAGCTCTGCGTCGTTCCGAGCGCGATCTAGCTGTTGGCGACGTGATGGGCTCGTCGTTTGTGGATGCCACCCTGTCGATCGGTATCGGGCCCTTGTTGTTCCCGACAGCCGTGACGGCATCGCAGGCCGTGCGAGGTGGCCTGTTCACAGCGGCAGCGATCGCCATAGTTGTCGTTGTATTGACCCGGGTCGCCAGGCACGACTGGAGGACCGGCCTTCTATTGATCGGCCTCTATGCAGCGTCCTACGTTGTAGTGCTGGCGCTCTAGAGCCGTCCGGGGCGGATGGTGGGACCCAGGTCTGAGCCCGAGCTGCGGCCGGTCACATCGGTCAAACGGACGGCAACCACCGCTCTTTCTTCGGTCACCGCACCCGACGCCGAGAAAGAGAGCGCGCTGTCGATGGGCTCGGAGTATTCGGCCAAGATGGCGGCGATGACTTCGCCTTGTTTGTTGGCATCTTTTATCACGTACCCGTCGCCCCAGGCGATGACGCTCTGCCAGGTGCTGTCATCGCCGGCGCCGGCCTCGACGCAAACTCGGGGATGAGCCTTCAGTCCGCTGAGGCGGCGCCCGGCCACGCTGCGGAAGCACAACTCATCGCCCAAGATCACGTACGAAGGGGAATCACGTAGGGCTCTCCGTCTGACAGCACCCCCCGGTGGGCTACGTGTTCAGTCTTCAGTATCTCGATCGCATCGTCTCGGGTGAGGTCGTTCATGGGACCCAGAACGGCCGACCGCCCTGGCCGGACTCCTCCGCCAGGGCGGTCTGCAAGGAAAACCAGGGGAGGGGACTCCCTGGCAACCTCAGCTCTGAGGGGCCGTTCTTTTGGGCCCTACTCGCTGCTCTCCAAGGTATTTCCGACATGGCAACGGCGTTAGGGCCAGAGGTCCTCAAACTGATGCATCGGATGTGGACTCGCCAAGAGCGGCTTGAGCCGCCGCCAGGCGAGCCGTGGGCACACGGTGTGGACTGGTCGATACGTAGTCCAGGCCCGCTTGATGGAAGAACCGGATCGATGCCGGATCGCCCCCGTGCTCGCCGCAAATGCCCACTTGCAAGCGGGGGTTGGCGCTCTTACCGGCCTCGGTGGCCTGCTCCACTAACGCCCCAACCCCAGCGATGTCGATGCTCTCGAAGGGGTTCGACGCGATGATCCCCTCTTCCACGTAGGTGCCCAGGAAGCTCGCCTCGGCGTCGTCGCGGCTGAGACCGAACGTCATCTGCGTGAGGTCGTTGGTTCCGAACGAGAAAAAGTCGGCCTCTTGGGCGATGTCCGCCGCGATGAGGGCCGCCCGAGGGGTTTCGATCATGGTGCCAATCAAGACCTCAGACGACCCATCGGCGGTTCCTGGCGCCATATCCATCTCTTCTTGGACGACCGCCCTCACCCGGTGCAGCTCCTCTGTCGTGCTCACCAGCGGCACCATGATCTCAAGGCGAGGCCTGCCCCCTGCCTCTCGTCGCTTGGCCACTGCTTCCAGGGCTGCCTGCGCCTGCATGCGATAGATGTCGGGAATGATGAGGCCGAGGCGCACCCCGCGTAGACCCAGCATCGGGTTGGTCTCTTCCCACTTGGCCACCGTCGCCATCATGGTCTCGATCTCGGCAACGTCCTGCCCTGCCGCAAGCGCCTCCACCCGCTTCTCTTCTAGGTCCCATCGGTCTGGCAGGAACTCGTGAAGCGGTGGATCGAGCAGGCGTACGACTACCACCATTCCGTCCATGGCCTCGAGCAGTTCCACGAAGTCCGTCACCTGGAGGGATTTGAGCTCTTCGAGAGCCGCCTTGCGCTGGGCATCCTCGGAGAGGATCACCCGACGAACGATGTCTATGCGGTCGCCCATGAACATGTGCTCGGTGCGGGCGAGGCCGATTCCCTCCGCTCCCCGTTCCCTGGCGATGGTGGCCTCGGCTCCGGTGTCGGCGTTTGCCCACACACCGAGCCGCCGATAGCGGTCGGCCCAGCCGAGCAGCAAATGAAGCTCTGGGGTCTCCGCAGGTTCCTCGAGCGGCAGATCCCCGATATAGACGGCTCCGCTGGCACCGTCGATCGTGATGATGTCGCCTTCGTCCACGGTTGCGCCTCCGACGACGAAGGTTCGGCGCTTCTCGTCCACATCGATTCCGGCCGTACCGGTAACCGCCGGTATCCCCATGCCCCGCGCCACCACCGCAGCATGACTCGTCTTTCCGCCGTGGCTTGTCAGGATCCCCTTGGATGCCGCCATGCCGAGTATGTCGTCAGGAGTGGTTTCCCACCGCACCAGGATCACATCAAGGCCTTGTTCGGTTCGTTCCACTGCGGTTTCGGCGTCGAAAACAACACTCCCTTTGGCCGCGCCGGGCGAGGCACCTACTCCGACCACTGCAGGAGCCACATCCAGCTTGGGAGAGATCCTTGGGTGAAGTAGCTGTTCGAGCGATGCCGGATCCACTCGCAAGACGGCTTCGGAGCGATCGAGCATTCCCTCCTCGACCATCTCGGTTGCCATGCGGATAGCGGCTTGCGCGGTTCGCTTTCCGATCCTGGTCTGAAGCACCCACAGCTTGTCTCGCTCGATGGTGAACTCGATGTCGCACATGTCCCGGTAGTGATTCTCGAGAGTCGACATCACCTTCACAAGCTGGGCGTGAGCGGCGGGGTGGCGCTTTCCAAGATCATCAAGGCTCAGCGTGTTGCGAATTCCAGCCACGACATCTTCGCCTTGGGCGTTGGGCAAGTAGTCGCCGTACGGGATCTTCTCGCCGGTGGCGGGGTCTCTGGTGAAGCACACGCCCGTACCTGAGTCATCTCCCAGGTCGCCAAAGACCATCATCTGAACATTGGCCGCTGTGCCAAGGTCGTTGCTTATCTGGTGCAGGCGGCGATAAGCGACGGCACGGTCGCTGTTCCACGAATCGAACACGGCATCTACGGCTTGGCGCAGTTGTGCTTCGGGATCGGCGGGGATCCTGTCGTCCGCCCGCTCGGCCACGACTGCGCGAAATGCCGATGTCACCTGTTCGAGGTCGTTGGCCGATAGCTGGGAGTCGTCGCTAACAGCGCGGTCCACTCGGATCTCGGTGAGTATGTCCTCGAATGCTTGCCCCGGAATGTGGAGTACCACCTTGCCGTAGGTCTGGATGAAGCGGCGGTAGGCATCCCACGAGAAGCGTTCGCTCCCCGACCAGCGTGACAGCGCCTCTCGCACCGAGTCGTTCATGCCCAGGTTGAGAACGGTGTCCATCATTCCCGGCATTGAATACTTGGCCCCAGATCGAACGGACACCAACAGCGGCGCTCCGACGGAACCGCTGAGGTGCCTTCCCGTCCGGGTTTCCAGGCGATGGATGCCTTCCATTATCGCTTCCCACATGCCGGGCGGGGCAGCCTCTCGAGCCAGATATCGCCGGCAGGCGGATGTCGACACGGTAAATCCTTCGGGCACCGGCAGCCCAAGATGTGTCATCTCGGCCAGGCCAGCTCCTTTGCCGCCGAGAAGGTCGCGGGCCGAGCCGTCAGCTGTGTGGAAGTCGTGGACGTACTGCATGAAGGCTCTCCACTCGTGTGCGGAGGCCATTGTCAACCGAAAACCGCAGTCAAGGCCAGGGCCAAAGGTCGCCTGCCTGGTAGCCCAGCGGCCCTATCTGGTTGGTATCTCGGCCCTGACCAATGTGCCCGACCCGACCTTGCTCGTTACCTCCACCCGGCCTCCCAGGCGTTCCGCCCTGCGGTGCATATTGCCGAGACCCATACCGGTCGCGGTGGTTTCGACATCGAATCCTGCGCCGTCGTCGCTCACAACGATCACGAGCCAGTCCCCGCGTCTGGTGGCATCCACATTGATGTGGGCAGCCGCAGCATGGCGGTTCGCGTTGCTGAGGGCCTCGCGCGCCAATTGCACCGCTTCGTTGACCATGTCGGCGGAAAGGTCTCTGAAGGAACCCGAGACCTGGACAGTGCAGGTCGCGTCCGGGTCGACAACCACGTCACATACGTGACGCAACTCGGCCTCGAGCGAGCGTGCCTCGCGCATGGGAGCCTTGATGTCGAAGATGTAGCGCCGCAGGGTTGCCATCGACTCGTCGATGCCGTTCACCGCCTCGTCCAGATGGGCGGCAAGCTCAGGTTCGGCACCGGCAGCAGCAGATTGCAGTCCCAGCCCGATGGCGAACAGGTTCTGGATTACCCCGTCGTGGATCTCGCGAGCGATCCGTTCCCGGTCCTCGACCAATGCGATGTGGCGGATGCGGCCTTGCAGCCGTGCAGTGGATACGGCAGAGCCAGCGATGAGGGCAAGAGCCTCGACCAGTTCAGCGTCATCAGAGGTGAAGCCATCCTTCTTGTCCGCGAGGTACAGATTGCCAAAAGTTTCCGCGCCCACTCTTATGGGAACCCCCAAGAAACTGGTCATGTGCGGATGTCTATCTGGGAAACCATCCGAGTCGGGATGGTCGGCGATGTTCTCCAGGCGGATGGTCTTGCCCAGTCTGGTAATCGTCCCCAGCAGTCCCTTGCCTTCGGGTAGGCGCCCGATGTCTTTGGCGAGGTCGTCTCCGATTCCCTCGTGGATGAATTCCGCCAACATTCCATGTTCACCGAGCACGCCGAGCGCTCCGTAGGGCGCTTCGGTCAGGTCCATCGCCGTCTCGATGGTGGCGCGCAGCACTGCTTTCAGATCGGGCTGTCCAGCAACGGTTGCCGCTGCTTCGATCAGCCGGGCGATATCTCCCCCGTCGAGGCGTCCATTAGGCACGGTTTCAGGCTAGTCCCGGGACTTAGGTACCTATTCAACGGGCCGAAAGCCTCGATCCGCAGTGGTTTCGCGCCGTTAGCCTTCGAAGCAGATGGCAAAGAAGTTGAAGATCGTTCTGGTCGACGACCACGAAGTGGTGCGCACCGGCGTGGCCGCCCTCATCAATGCCCACCCCGACCTCAAGGTCGTGGGCGAGGCGGGGACCATGGAAGAGGCCGTGCGCCGCGTTGGATTCGACACGCCAGACGTCGTCGTGTGCGACGTTCGGCTCCCGGACGGCAGCGGGGTCGAGGCCTGTCGCGAGATCAAAGCGCAGTGGCCAGAGATCCAGGTTCTCATGTTGACCTCGTTCGCCGACGAACAGGCCCTGTTCGCTTCGATCCTGGCCGGAGCCTCCGGCTACATCCTCAAGCAGATCAAGGGCGACGAACTGGTGGACAGCATTCGCAGGGCGGGGGCTGGCGAGTCGCTGCTCGACCCCAACCTGACCGAGAAGGTCTTCGCCCGCATCCGTGGAGAAGACACCGATGATCCACTGCTATCCCGCCTTTCGCCCCAAGAGCGCCGCATTCTCGATCACATCGCGCAGGGGGAGACGAATCGCGAGATAGCCAAAGAAATGTTCCTGGCAGAAAAGACCGTCAAGAATTATGTGTCGAACATGCTTGCCAAGCTCGGCATGAGCCGTCGCAGCGAGGCTGCCGCCTATGCAGCCCGACTCGACGCCGAGCGCGAGCAGAGGTTCCCACCTGAGAATTGGGAGTGATCATGGTGATAGTGCTTGGAGTCGATGACTCAGACAACTCAGAGATCGCAGCCAAACGGGCCGTTGCCCTTGGCGAGGCTCTTGACGCAGAGGTCCACGCGGTGCATACGGTCCACGTTGCTCCAACGGTGGTGAGTGCCCTGTCTACGGTGCCCGATTCGTTCACCGAGTTCGTGGCGGCAGAGAGAGAGGCTGTGTGGACCCGCGTCGGCCCCATTTTGGACGGCTCAACTGCCCGCGTTAAGCGGATAGACCTCGACGGTTACCCGCCCGACACGGTCGCCCAGTACGCCGACGAGGTCGAGGCAGCGATGATCGTGGTGGGAAGCCGTGGGAGAGGTGGCATCGCCTCACTTGTCCTTGGGAGTACGAGCCAAAGGTTGATCCACATCGCGAATTGCGATGTGCTGGTCGCCAGAGAGAGGAAAGCGTGAAAGTCATTGATCTGATGACCACCGAGGTCATCACCGCTCGGACATCCGAGTCGCTCAAGTCGGCCGCCCGCAAGATGGTGGACAACCGCGTCAGCGGCCTTCCGGTGTTGAGCGACGATGGCGAGCTGGTCGGACTCGTGTCAGAAGCCGACTTCCTCCGCAAAGAGCTGGAACGCGAGTCGCCTACCGGTCAGAGGCTGCTTGGCGCGCTCTTCGGCGCCGACGAGACCCACGACGAAGCGGCCACCGTCGGGGAGGTCATGGCGAGGGATCTGACCACTATCGATCCCGGGGCATCCCTTTCGGAAGCCGCCCGGGTCATGGCGAGTGAGGGCTTCAAAAGGCTTCCCGTCGTCAGCAGCGAAGGCGAACTGCTTGGCGTGTTGAGCCGGGCGGACATTGTGAGCGCGTTCACTCGCCCCGACGAGATCATCGAGGACGACGTGCGCGAGGACATCGCCAGGCACGTTCTGTTCATCGATCCCGACACGCTCGACATCAAGGTCAGCGAAGGTGTGGTCAAGTTGGCGGGTGAGCTACCGGCTCGCAGCGATGCCAGGATCCTCGAAGAGCTGACAAGGCGCCTTGACGGCGTGGTGGCGGTAGATGCCAACCTCACCTGGCTAGTGGACGACACGAGGCTGGCCACGAGTTGAGTCAGATCGCATCGGGTGACGGCACCCGACTCGCGCTGCGATCTTGGTCGGGCAGCAAGCCAACACTCGCCATGTTGCATGCCACTGGGTTCTGCAAGGAGACCTGGGGCCCCCTGATCGAAGAGCTGCGGGTCTGTGGGGTGGAAAACGAGGTCGTGGCGTGGGATCAGCGGGCCCACGGCGATTCTGGACCGATCGGAGCGATGGCCGACTGGTGGGAACTGGGCCATGACGCGGTAGCTGTCGTCGCCTCCATCGAATCTCCGATCGTCGGCATGGGCCATTCGTCGGGAGGCGCAGCTCTGGTAATGGCGGAATTGCTCCGCCCCGCCAGTTTCGACTCGCTGATACTGGTGGAGCCTGTGATATTCCCCCCTCCATACGGGCGCGACGAGGATTCGCCATTGGCGGCCGGAGCCAAGCGTCGTCGAGCAAGTTTCTCTTCTCGGGCCGAGGCTCGCCAGAACTACATCGGGAGGGGCGCTTTCGCCAATTGGGAGGAGAGGGCAGTCGATGCTTTCGTTGCGGGGTGCTTCACCACCACCGGAGACGGGATAACTCTCAAGTGCCGCCCCGAAGATGAAGCGGAGTTCTATCGGGCCGGTTCGGCCCACGGAGTATGGGATCGGCTGGGTGAAGTGAACGTGACGACCCTCATCGTTTCTGGCGAACAGGATTCGGGTGTTTTCGACGGCCTGGCTGCCCGACAGGCCGCCGAGTTCCCCGATGCCAAGGTGGCGATGGTGGCAGACGCCGGGCACTTCGTTCCCATGGAGCAGCCTGCTGCCTTGGCAGCTCTGGTGGCCGACCACCTGGTTTCGACGCAGGGTTAGTCTCGCTTCGTGCTCATCTCTAAGTCGATTGCGGACTCGCTCGCCGACCAACTCTCTGGGGCGGAGGGCGAGCTACGCGTTGTGAGCATTCCGTGCCAGGTTGAACCGATCGATCTAGTCAGGGCAGGGGCAGGGCTGTTCGATCAGGCCTGGTACTTCTCGACTCCGAATGGGCGAGATATGGCAGGTCTGGGCAGTGCCTGGCGTGCCTCCGGCTCGGGCGTCGATCGGCTGACCAAGCTGGGCTCGCAAGTGGCGAGGCTTCCAGACGGCGCTCGAGTGATGGTTGGTTTCTCGTTCGCCGCCGATGGGCCGAGCACAGATGTTTGGGGCGAGTTCGAGTCGGCCACTGCTGTTCTTCCCGTCGTCTCGGTGCGGGTGGACAGAGCTGGTCCAGTTCTCACAGTGGCCGTACCGGCCGGGTCAGACGGACAAGACGTGCTCTCCACCATCCGATCGATTCCCGGGCCGACGAGCGTCACGAGCGCCGACACCACCGGCTTCATGTTGGACAGCGATCCGTCACCGGCCGCGTGGCGCGAGCAGGTGGCCGACGCGGTTGGCTCCATCGGCAGCGGTTCGTTCTCGAAGGTGGTCCTGGCGCGTACCGTCACTGTCGAGCCGCAGGGCGCGATCAGGCCATTCGATCTGGTTGCCATGTTGCATCGATCTCAGCCGGACTCCTTCGCCTTTGGCCGCCAGCGGGGCAGTGCCACCTTCGTCGGCGCCAGCCCCGAATTGTTGGTTTCGCGTAATGGCAGCGAGGTTCGTTGCTTGCCCCTGGCGGGCTCTGCCGCACGAAGCGACGATCCCGCCGAGGACCAGCGCCTGGGCGACGGCCTATTGGCGAGCGCCAAGAACCGCTCGGAGCACGACCTGGTAGTGGAAGACATCATCCAGCGCCTCGGGCCTTTCTCCGATCAGGTTGAGTTCGCTTCGACCGTTCTGCGCAAGACCGTCGCGGTTCAACACCTGGCGACCGATATCCGGGGTCGGCTCTCTAACGCCGTCTCAGTTCTCGAGTTGGCTGACGCTCTCCATCCGACGCCCGCCGTTGGGGGGTCACCTCGCCCTGGCGCGCTCGAGTACATCGAGAAGGTGGAGGACATCGATCGCGGCTGGTACGCCGGCGGTATCGGGTGGACCGATGCCAGCGGCGATGGAGAATTCGCCGTGGCGCTGCGTTGCGCGCTGGTGCGCGATGGAGCTGCCCGCCTCTATGCCGGGGCCGGAATCATGGCCGAGTCCGATCCAGAGACCGAGTTGATGGAGACGAGGCTCAAGTTCCAGCCGCTGCTGGACCTGCTGGCTTCTCCCTAGCTAGCTGTCGTCCTTCTTCTCGAGGTCCAGCGCAGCCGAATTGATGCAGAAGCGTTGGTTGGTTGGCTGGGGTCCATCGTCGAACACATGCCCGAGGTGGCCTTCACATCTGGCGCAGCGGACCTCGGTGCGCACCATTCCCAGGCTGGCGTCTTCGATGAACTCGATGCGATCTGGATCGATCGCCTCGAAGAAGCTGGGCCACCCGCTGCCGGAGTCGTACTTGGAGTCCGAGTCGAATAGCTCCAT
>Ga0224512_10002711_pt1 | contig 16026 bp, 14 predicted proteins | sample SF_May12_sed_USG_4_FD_169103 | JGI IMG/M metagenome (GOLD analysis project Ga0224512, IMG submission 169103) | Sediment microbial communities from San Francisco Bay, California, United States - SF_May12_sed_USGS_13 | ecosystem: Environmental > Aquatic > Marine > Sediment | place: USA...
TCCTGCAGCCACAGCGAACCTCAGATGACTGGTGCGTGGTTCGGGTTGCCGACGACGCTGTCACCTCACGGAGGCGCGCTCATCCGTGGGGACGCCAGCGACGGTGAACGGAAATCCCGCGAGATCGCTTCGGTCGAACCGTAACTCGACGACCGCTCGCGCTCGCGCCGGATCGTCCCTACCCCGGCCATGGCGAGCGTGGCGACGGGTTTGCCGCACGAACTCACCGAGTCGACGCGGAAGCGGCGTGCCACGCTTTCCAGCAGGATTTCGATGGGTGAGCGACCACCCCCTCAGGGATGCCGAGCTCGGCATTGCGGTCGCTCACCCATCGAACGGAAGATCCTCCAAGGAACGCGCAGGCATTGCGAGGAGTCCCATCGATTCGCCCACCCCAGCCGGCAGTGCCGACGTGCGCAGGCGCATCCTCGTGTTGGCCAACGAGGAGTGTGCCGGGCCTACCCTGAGGCTCGAGATTCTGCGCCGTGACCGCGGCACCGGAGTTGAGGTGCTGATGGTCGCCCCGGCCCTCACCGATCGCCTTCGATTCTGGATGTCCGATGTCGATCGAGCGGTCGACCGGGCCCAGGAGCGCCTCGACCACTCGATCGAGAAGGTCGCAACCAGGGGCCTGAGGATCCGAGGCGTGGTCGGAGATGCCGACCCCCTGCAGGCGCTCGAGGATGCACTTGGCACCTTCGATCCGGAGGAGGTGATCATCGTCACGCACCCCATAGGCTCGTCCAACTGGCTCGAGCGCGCCGTCGTCGAGCAGGCGCGGCAGCGGCACGTGCGACCCATCACGCACATCGAAGTGGACCTGGAGCACCATCGGGTCGAGGTGAATCCGCCGCGGGTGGTTCCGGAGTGGCTCGTACGCGAGAGCCACCAGCGCAGGGACTGGTTGATCCTCGGTGTGCTCGCGGTGCTCGCGATCGTCGGAACGTGGCTGTCGTTCATCTTCTACGTCGTGGACGCACCGGTCTGGTTCATCACCGCCTGGGTGCTCGTGGCCGATATCGGTTTCAAGTTCGTCGCGCTGCCGCTCGCACTCTGGATGCTCTTCGAGCGGCGGGCTCGGGCAGACCGACTCGACTACTGAGCCCGCCGGGGCTCCGAATTCCCCCGGTCGACGGAAGCTGGGCGGTGCGGCCCCGGCGCACCCGCACGCCCTTACCGTATGGCACACGGATGGCATGGCCGGCGCTGCGCCGGAGGCTCGGGTGAACACTCGACCAATCCCCCTGGAGGAGTCATGACTCACCCCATCTCCGTATCGGTTGACGACGATCTCGAGCGCACTCGCCTGACGGTCTTCTTTCGCCCGATTCTGGCCATTCCTCACTTCATATGGCTGGCGATTTGGGGCATCGCGGTCTTCGCCGCCGTCGTCGTGAGCTGGTTCGTGACGCTCTTCAGAGGCTCGACGCCTCTCGGGCTCCACAACTTCATCGCCCGATACGTGCAGTACGCGACGCACGTGTACGGCTACGTCACGCTGCTGGCCGACCCCTACCCCGGCTTCCTGGCGAACACGCCCTATCCGGCGTACGCCGGAATCGGCGCCCCCGAGCCGCAGAACCGCTGGATCACCGGCTTCAGGATGATCGTCGCCATTCCGGCTCTTATGCTCGCCCAGGTGCTGCAAGACGTCTGGTTCGTCGTCGCGCTCTTCAGCTGGGTGATGATCCTCGTGAACGGCCGCCAGCCGGAGGGCCTCCGAAACATCGGCGCGTGGATCCTTCGGTTCCAGGTTCAGACCCTCGGATACGTCGCGCTTCTCACCGATCGCTACCCGGAGCTCGACATCGAGCCGAGACCAGCGCCGGCGCCGAGCCCGGCGTGAGACCTCCACGCGCGACCGACACCCCGTAGTGCGCGGACCGGGGAGGGCGAGTCGCCTCGTCCTCCCCGCGCGGGGCTACGTGGTGCGCAGCAGCGCGCCCACCGCGGACGCCGGCAGGGCTCTGGACGCATCTCCGGCCACGGTTGCCACGGGCACCTCATACGACAGGGCGGTGCACGCGATGTCGTTGAGTGGGTCGTGGAGGTCGCCGTCTCCGATGCCGAGGGACGGCGAACGAGGAATCGCCGTCGTGGACCCTTGCACCGGCGCCCCGAGCACGACCGAAAGCGCCTGAAACCGTTCCAGGGCCTCCATCGTCGCGCTCGCGCCGAGGACCGCGCGCCCACCTTTGCTCGCCGCCAAGAGCTCCTCGACGCGTTCAGCCTGTGCGCCCGCGCGCACTCGGGCAAGCGCCGCGAGCGCCGCCCGTCTCTCGTCGAGCGACTCGACGTGTTGTGGATGCACGAGGGCCTCGATACTCGCGTCGCTCAGCGCGGCGGCGACCTTCCGAGAGTCGCGGACGTCCCCGCCGACGGCGAGCTCTCGCCAGTGGTGCCGGCGCGCCAGCTCTACCAGGTCGGGCATCGCTCCGCCGATGGCGCGGTCAAGATGCGCGTCGGATCGCCTCTCGACCAGGTCGGTCTGCGCCTCGGCCCGCGGGCCGGGCACGCGGCGTGCACGGGACGGTCCCTGAAGGCGGCGCGACATGAGGCTCTCGTGAAACGGCAGCGACCACTCGGCACGGGGCTGGTTACCCCAGAACTCCGTAATCGTCAGGCCTCGATCGGTTACGCCGATCACGGCCGCGCGAGCACTCTCGTCCTCCGCGGCGAGAAGCGGTCGCACGTACGGCCGCTCTGCAGCGGTGATCAGGTCCGGCAGCCCTGACGCGACGCGGATGAGACGGCCCTCGCCCTCGGTAAGCGGTATGAAAGCGACTCGAGCTCGCTCGCCCCCGTGGGTGTCGAGGCCGACCATGTCCACGAGACGCTCTAGCGCATCGTGCAGCAGAGAGCGCCACGTCCGAGCCGAAAGCCCGTCGGGGTGATCCCTGGCGAGTTGCGCGAAGGCCCGCCGCACACCCTGCTCGGCGCGATGCTGCCCGCCATCGGTGAAGTCGATGTAGGCGCTGACGACGCCGGTCGGATCAGCCATCCCGGCGAGCTTCGCCCTTTCGCCCGGGGACAACTCACCCAGACGACTCGCCGCTTCACCGTCCGCTCGTTGGTTGGTCACGCGGAAACACTCACTCAACCCACGCTCCGCGCTCATCAGTTGAGACAGCGCGATGGAGGCGACCGCGCCGCGGATTGCTTGCGGCTTTGCCGCAGACCGCCTGGGTATTGGCGGTTGCTTCGAAGAACCGGAAGTGCTCTGGTTCGGGCATGTCCAAAGAGATCAAGGTGGTGATCGCCGACGACCACGCGGTGGTCCGATCCGGACTGAAGCTCCTCATCGACCAGGAAGAAGGCCTCGAGTGCGTGGGCGACTACCCGACTCACGAGAGGGCCCTGCCGTATCTCGACCGCCTCGCGCCCGACGTCATCATCATCGATCTCGAAACGCCGGGAGCCGGGGGTATCGCCGGCACCGAGGCGGTACTGAGGCGGCTGCCCGATACACGGGTGCTGGTGCTGTCGATGCACGAGAGTCCCGATGTGATCAAGCGCTCCTTCGCCGCCGGGGCATCCGGCTACGTCGCGAAGGCCGCCGCCGACGAGGAGTTGCTCGATGCCATCCGCGTGGTGGCCGACGGCGGGCGCTACCTGAACCCGGCCCTCGGGGCGCGCATTGCCGGTCCAGGCTCCGAGGGGCCTCTGGATGAGCTCTCCGATCGCGAACGCGAGGTGCTGAGGCTGCTCGCCCTGGGGCACACGAACCACGAGATCGCCGACGAGCTCGTGGTGAGCGTTCGCACCGTCGAGAGCCACCGGGCGCACATCATGCGCAAGCTCCGGACCCAGACGCGGGCCGAGATGGTGGCGATCGCATTGCAGGGCGGCCTGCTGGATGACGCCCGGCGCGAGGGCGTGGACGCCTAGGAGGCTTCCTCTTCCGGGAGCAGAGGTGCCGCCGCGACGTCGACCACGATCGCGGTGCCGGCCCCCGGAGAGGACGTAATCCGGAGCGTGCCGCCGACCAGCTCGACCCGCTCCGCGACTCCACTCAGGCCCAGACGACCGGTCCGAGCCTCGACGTCGAAGCCGACGCCGTCATCCTCGATGGTCATCCTCACGCGCTGATCGAGGGCGGTAAGCACCACCGCGGCGTGCGATGCGCCGCTATGGCGCGCCACGTTCGTAAGGGCTTCCTGGCATACCCTGAACAGCACCAGCTCCACCTCCCCCGCGATGGGGGGAAGTGGAGCCATCTGGACGTTCACCTCGCAGTCGCTCGCCTCGTTGGCTCGTTGAGCAAGCTCGCGAATCGCGTGGCCGAGGCCCCGCTCCAGGTCGACCGGCCTCAGCCGCCGCAGGATCTGCCGCATCGAGTCCTGAGCGTTCTTCACGTGCTCCTGCAGCTCCGAGAGCTCCGTGGCGGCCTCGGGCCCCACGCGAGACACGAGCGCCTTGAGGCGCAAGTTGACGCCGGTGAGCAGTTGGCCGGTCTCATCGTGGAGCTCGCGCGCCACGCGCGCGCGCTCGTCTTCTTGGGCCAGCAGTGCTCGCGCCTGCACCTCGCGGGACAGCCGCGCTTCGAGCTCTTCGACCCGGCGGTCGGACTGCTCCAGAAGGCGGCGGCGCTCCTCGGCGAACTGCTCGGCGTTCGCGACGGCCGTCGCCACGTGCGAGCTTAAGACGTCGACCACGCTCTGTTGCCACGAGTCGAACCCTCCACCGCACACCGCGACGAGCGCACCGATGGAGCGGCCGCCAACCGCCAGCTCCGCGGCGAGGCAGTTGTGATCGGGTAGGGCGCGCTCGACGTGGGCGCCAAGCGAGGAGACCTCGATGTCACGGGTATCGAGAGCCTCCAGGCGAAGGGCGTTGGGCCCATGGGCGAACGGGAAGCGGATCATGCCGTCGGTCTCGAGCCCGATCCCCACGGTGTCGCAATCGAGCAACGCCCTGGTTCGCCGGGTCACCTCTGACAACAGATCGGGGAGGTCGAGCGTGCGGCTGATCGCCCCGGAGATACCGCAGACGCCCTCGAGCCCCTCGATCCACCGCAGGCGCTCTTCTCGTAGTTGAGCCCCGCGGATGGCGATTGCGGCGTATGCGGCGAGGGTCTCGAGCAGGCGCCCGTCATCGTCTGAGAACCCGTCGCCCTGCTGCCGGTCGGTCACATAGATGTTGCCGTAGGTGCGCCCCGCCAACCTGATCGGCACGCCGAGGAAGTTGGACATCGGCGGATGCCCGGGCGGAAAGCCGACCGACCGCGGGTCCGACGCAATGTCGTCGACCCGTATCAGCTTCTTCTCGTTGATGATCGCACCGAGCAGGCCCCGCCCGGCGGGCAGATCGCCGATGCGTTCGCGGGTCTGCTCGTCGACGCCCGAGGTAATGAAGTCGGCGATCCCGGTGCCGTCTCGGTTCAGGACTCCGATCGCCGCGTATCGAGCGTTGCTCACCTCGCGGGCTGCGTCGGCCAGGCGCTGAAGCATTTCGCCGACGTTCCCAGCCTCGGCGAGCGCGACGCCGAGATCGGCGAGTAACGCGGTCCGGGAAGCTTCTGCGTCGTGGGGGGAGTCAGACGAGGTGGCCACCAAGCCGGAACGCTTGCATGCTGCTCCCCTACGTGTCCAGGGCTGCGGCCTTCCCGCAGGCGAGATTCGGCGTCCCGACGGTGACCTTGGAGCCCCCGGCGACCTAACTTTTCCACCAGACGGTCATTCCGAGGCGGCGGGAGGAAAGCCTGGTGAGCGCACTCTTTGCCCACGTCGCGTGTTGCATCGACGACTCCGAGGCCTCCGGGCTCGCCCTTGCCGAGGCGAAACGGCTCGCGGGTGACGACGGGCGCCTCAGTCTGGTGCACGTCACCCAACAGCCGGTGCTCTACCCCGATCCGGCGGGGAGCATGGTGCCCCATCCGGCGTCGATCCACGAGAGGGCAGGACGCTGGCTGGAGCGACAGGCCAGCGCCATTCCCTCGGCCGAGGCCGTCCTACTCGAGGGCCATCCCGGTACAGCGGCGTGCGTATGGGCGGAGGGGGCGCGCCCGGACCTGATCGTCGCGGCCGCGCACCGTGGTCTGATACAGCGGCTATTCCTGGGGAGCTTCGCGAGCTATTTGGCTCACCACTCCCCGGTCAACGTGCTGCTCGTCCGCGCGGACAAGATCCCCGACGCCGTGAAGACGTGAACCGATGACCAAAGGAGAGATTGCAATGCGCGACCTAGTGACCTGGGACCCGTTTCGTGAGGTTGGCGTCCTTCGGCGAGAGATCGACCGGCTCATGAGCCGCTTCGACGCTGCTGAGCCGCGGCAACTCGACGCTCCGTGGACGCCGACCGCCGACATCATCGAGACCGACGACGCCTTCGTGTTCACAGCGGAGCTGCCAGGTGTCAGCGACAGCGACGTCGACATCTCGATCGACAACGGCTACGTGACGGTTCGCGGCCGCCGCGAGCGGGAGGTCGAGGTGGACGAGGATCGCTACCACCGGCTCGAGCGCTCCTATGGCGACTTCATGCGCCGTTTCCGTCTGCCGGAGGGCGTAAACGAGGACGACATTCACGCCGGAGTCGCCTACGGCGTGCTCAAGATCACGATACCCAAGGGCCAAAACGCGTCCTCTGCCCGCCACATACCCGTGTCCGCAAGCGCGGACTGACCTCCCTGCCGGTGCGTGAGGGCGCCCAGCGGGCGGGCCGGACCGGCGCGCCCGCTATCCGGATCATCGACCTCACGAAGGACTATGGCGCGACACGGGCCGTCGACGGGCTCCGTCTCCAGGTGGACCCCGGCGAGATCATGGGCTTCCTGGGGCCGAACGGCGCGGGGAAATCCACGACCATCCGCATCCTCCTCGACCTGATTCGCCCAACAGCCGGCACGGCGGAGGTGCTCGGGCACGACTGCCAGGCCGACGGCGTCACAGCCCGCGAGCTCGCGGGCTATCTCCCCGGCGATCTCCGTCTCTACGAGAGCTGGACGGGCGCCGAGATCGTTCGATTCGTCGCCAGCCTGCGGCGCTCACCCGTACCGGTGTCGGAGGTAGCCGAACTCGTGGCCCGCCTTGACCTCGACCTGTCCCGCCGCAGTGGCGAGTACTCGAAGGGAAACCGGCAAAAACTCGGGCTGCTGCTTGCGCTTGCCCATCGCCCTGAGGTGCTGATTCTCGACGAGCCGACCTCGGGACTGGACCCGATCCGCCAGCGCACCGTTTGGGAGCTTCTACGCGAGAGGGCACAGGATGGAGCGGCCGTCCTGCTGTCGTCGCACGTCATGAGCGAGGTAGAGACGGTGTGCGACCGCGTGGCGATCCTTCGCCGAGGCCGTCTGCTGAGGACGGGCACGATCCAGGAGCTCCTCGGCATGACGCCGGCTCGCCTGAGCATCACCTTCGAAGGAGCGCGCCCCGAGCTGGAGAACGTTGAGGGCGTCAGCGCCCTGACGACCAACGGGCAGAGCCTCAACTTGGCCTTCGTTGGCGACCCCAACGATCTGATTCGCCGCCTCGCCGCGAGTCGCGTCGCCAGCATCACCGTGCGGCCGCCCCGGCTCGATGACGTTGTGCTGCAGCTCTACGAGCAGGAGAACCTCGCATGACGCCGATGGCGAGAGCGAGCTTGCGCGAGGTACGCCTCACGTTGGCGGGAGCGGCGGTGATCGTATTCGGTCTGGCGATCTGGGTCTGCGCCGTCTACCCCAGTTTCCGATCGAGCTTCGCGGACTTCGAGCTGCCGGCCGGCTACGAGGCCTTTCTCGGAGAGGCGGAATCACTCGTGAGCCCCGAAGGCTTCCTGAGCGCCGAGTTCTTCTCCTGGATTCCGGCGCTCTGGGCAGGGGTTGCCATCGCCATCGGCACCGGCGCTATCGGCGGCGAGGAGTCCGATGGAACGCTCGAGATCCTGCTGGCGCAGCCGATCTCGCGGACCCGGGTTCTACTCGAGAAATCCCTCGCCCTCAGCGCCGGCCTCGTGCTGGCGATCGCGACCGCCGTGCCGGCCTTCGCCATTGGGCTGCCGCTCGGAGATCTCGACATTGCCCTCTGGAGGGTCACCGTCGCGCTCGGGCTCGCCGCCTTGGCCTCGCTGGTCTTCCTGACGCTCGCCATGTGGCTGTCGACCCTGCTCGCGACCCGCCGTCAGGCAGCGCTCGTCTCCTCGGGCGCGTTGATCGCAGCCTACTTCGTCAACACTCTGGGGGCGGCAGTGCCCTCGATCGACACGTGGCGCCCCCTGTCCCCGTTCTACTGGTCCGACGCCTCGGTGGTCCTCACCGGCGGCTTCAGCTGGTGGCGGCTCGCCGTCTTGGTAGCGACGCCACTCGCACTCTGGGCCCTGACCCGATGGGCCTTTCGCCGGCGCGAGATCGGCTCCGGGGTGTCGGTGCTGCGTTTACCGTATACGGCCATGAGGAGCGCGGGTAGATAGTCCTGGCTTTCCCCAAGGTGCGCCCAGGGCCGCGCCGAACTACGTGAGAGGCCCATGTGTGGCCGCCGGGAGTACTCAGTGAACGACGCGTTACGAATCATCATGAGCCTTGCCTTCTATCCCCGCGGCGGTTCCGCCCAGGTCGTTCGCTATCTGGCGAAGGCGCTCGGCGAGCGAGGAAACCGCGTGACGGTGTGTAGCGGCTCACTCGGAGCCCCCGGCGACGGGTCGCACGCATCGACTTTCTTCGGGAACATCGACCTCAGGTCGCTGGACTTCACCGAGGCGGCCGAGTGCTTTGAGCAGGGGCGGGATCCCATGGCGGTCCCCGTGCCCATCCACCCGTCGTTCGAGGACCGACCGGGAGCGCCCGATCGCGTGTTTGCGTCGATCGACGAAGGCGACTACGCGCGCCAGCTCGCAGCTTGGCTCAAGCTTCTGGAGCCGGTCGGCCGACCGGACATCCACCACGTCCACCACCTGACGCACGTGAACGACGCGGTGCACGCGCTGGATGACGCACCGGTCGTCGTGCACCTCCACGGCACCGAGTTGAAGATGCTCGCGGCGATCCGCGAGGGGGCGCCCGCGTCGTGGAATCACGCCGAGGCGTGGGAGCGGCGTCTCATCGCGGCGGCACAGCGCGCGGATCGGCTTGTGGCGGTCTCACCCAGAGATCGCACGCTCGCGGTCGACCTTCTCGGGGTCGATGGCAGCTCCATCGACATGGTCCCGAACGGCGTGGATTCCAGCCGGTTCTCCGTCCGTCCCACACCGCCCGGCGAGCGCTTTGCCCGGTGGCGACGCTGGCTCGTCGAGGAGCCGCAGGGATGGGACGAGTCCGGCGTCCCGGGCTCGATCAGCTACACCGACGACGACCTGCGGCACGGCTTCATCAACGGTGCGGGCCGCGAGCCGCCGCCAATTCTGCTCTACGTGGGGCGTTTCCTCGGGTTCAAGCGGGTGCCGCTGCTCGTCCGAGCCTATGCCGAGGCTCGAGCGTCGCTGGGCCCCGACCCGCCGCCGCTCGTGATCTGGGGCGGCCACCCGGGTGAGTGGGAAGGCGAGCACCCGCATGAGGTGGCAGAATCGCTTGATGTGAGGGGCGTCTTCTTCGCCGGCTGGCGTGGCCATCACGATCTGGCGCTGGCGCTGAACAGCGCCGACGTGCTCGTCGCCCCGTCCGTCGATGAGCCGTTCGGGCAGGTGTACCTCGAGGCGATGGCCTGCGGCTTGCCGGTGATCGCGACGAACTCAGGCGGTCCCCCGTCGTTCGTCAACACGGATCCGGCCCGACCCACGGGATGGTTGGTGACCCCCGATTCGCAGGATGAGCTCGCAGCGGCCATTGTCGAGGCCGTGGGCAGCCCGCCTGAGAGCAAACAACGCGGCCGGCGTGGCCGAGCCGTGATCGAGCGCGACTTCGACTGGCGACAGATCGCAGAACGGTTTGAGAGGATTTATCGAGACGCCATCGCGGCTCGCTCGGGCTGACGCGAAGGGCGATGACATCGGCGTCGGCTCACGACGAGTGGCCGCCGCCCGACAGGGGTGCACGACATCACGGCAGCGTCCTCGGAGGGATAACCCCGCGGTTGTCGCTCGAGAGCGAGATCCGAGTCGTCGGCTCCTCGAGTCCTCGCACTGCCTGGTCCACGTCGCTCCGCTCGGGCAGCATCAAGCCGGTGGCGGCAACGGACAACGCGCTGGCCGCGTTTGCGAACCTGACGGCCTGCTCCCATTCGGCGCCTTCGGATCGTCGTACCGCCAACGCGGCAAGGAAGACGTCGCCTGCCCCGGTCTCGTCCAGCGGCTCGACGGAGAGGGTCGGAACTTCCAATATCTCACGGTGGGCGCCCGCGAGCAGTGTCCCTGATTCGCCGGTCTTGACCAGCACTCGCCGGGCACCAAACTCGAGCAGGTCGCGCGCCGCGAGCGCGGGCGTCAACGGGGAGTCGTCCATCCTTCCCACGAGAGCCGCGGCCTCAGCGCGATTCGGAGTGATCACCTCGGCCGCCGCGATCAGTTGCCTGGTAACGCGATCAGGAGGTGCGGGGTCGAGAAAGAGCGCCGTTCCCGTGCGGGCAGTGAAGGTCGCGAGTTCGGACAGGGCGGCCGGCGGTATCTCGGCCTGGGCGATAACGATGTCGCCGGACTCCAGCGCGTCGAGACTCGGTGCGATGTCGGTCCAACTCAGATAGCCGTTGGCTCCGGGTGCGAACAGCAGCGAGCGATGCTTTCCCCTGGTGAGCTCTATGGCGACGAACCCGGTCGGCCCATCGGACGTGACCGTGACCGCGCCGGTATCGACGCCGTCGTCGCTGACCGCGGCGACGCAACTGCGACCGAACTCATCGTCGCCGACGCGGCCCACCAGACTGACCTCCGCGCCGAGGCGAGCCGCCGCCCGGGCGACGTTGGCGCCTTTGCCCCCCGGTTCCGCCAGATACCGCTCAGCGACGAGCAGCGCCTGGCCCGCCGACCTCTCAACGTCGAAGAGATGCAGATCCATGTTCAACTCGCCGACCACGACGATTCGCGTCATGGTGCCCCCCTTTCGGCCGGTCGGTCGAGCCGCACCCGTTCGCCGGGCTGGGCTGCTACCGCATTCATCCCTAGGTGCTCGTCGATGGCGTTGACGAGGGCGGCGGACGCCTCCGTCTCTCCATGGTTGACATACACTTGATGCGGCTTGGGCGACGCCGTGCGCAGCCAGTCGAGGAGCTCGGTCCGATCGGCGTGAGTGGAGAGATCAATCGATACCACGTTGGCGCGAATCGGGTAGTAGCGGCCGAGCATCTTGAGTTGGTGAGCGCCATGGAGCAGCGCGTCGCCTCGAGTACCGGGCGCCTGGAACCCCACCAGCATGACCGCGTTTCGATCGTCACCAAGACGATGGGCAAGATGGTGGATGACTCGACCACCGGTGGCCATACCCGACGCGGAGACGATGACCATCGGCCCACGCCGGGAGTTGAGCGCCTTCGAGTCGTCGGCGCTCACCACTGCGGTGAGCTGAATGGCCGAGAAGAGCTCCTTACCGTGCAACTCCGGTCGGATCTCGGGTGATCCGGCTCGGGCCTCTGCCCGGTAGACGTCGAGTGCCCGGCAGGCCATCGGACTGTCGACGAACACCGGGAGATTCGGCACCCGACCCGCGGCGGCGAGGCGGTCGAGGTGCCACAGCACGACCTCGGTGCGGTCCACCGCGAAGGCCGGGATGATCACCACTCCGCCCCGCTGAGCAGTGCCACTGATGGTCTCAGCCATGACCTCCTCGGGCTCAGCCTCACCATGATCCTCATCTCCGTAGGTCGATTCGGTCACAATCACATCCGCCAGTCCGATGGGGTCGGGTGGGAGGAGCAGCGGATGGATCGAGCGACCGAGATCACCGCTGAACACGACGCGCGCGCGCCCGTCGGCAAGACGGAGCCCGATCGACGAAGCGCCGAGGATGTGACCGGCGCGGCGCCACGTGGCGTCTATGCCGGGAAGCAGTGTCCGCGGGGTGCCGAACGGCACGACCTTGAGATGGGAGAGTGAAGCCTCCGCGTCCGCTCTTGTGTACAGCGGTAGCGCCGGGTCGTGCTTGGAGTAGCCGACCCTGTTGGCGTAGCCCGCTTCTTCCTCATGGAGATGGCCGCTGCCGGGGAGAACGATGCCGGCCAGCCGCTGAGTTCCCTCGGTGCAGTAGACGGGACCCGCAAACCCCAGGCGCACGAGACGTGGGAGATAGCCGCAATGGTCGATGTGCGCATGGGTGAGCACAACGGCGTCGACCGATTCCGGCGGGACGGGGAACGGCTCCCAGTTCTGGAGACGGAGGGCTTTCCGCCCCTGGAACAGCCCGCAGTCGACCAAGATGCGCCCTGCTGTGGTGTCGACGAGCGTCTTGGAGCCGGTCACGGCTCCCGCCCCACCGATGAAGGTGAGCATCGGAGCGCGGTTCTGGGACATGGCTTGGCTCCTTCAGCACGGCGATCTGGATGTCACCCCAAACCTGCCTGTCTTCCACACACGCTCGGGAACGCCCACGGACCGCACGCGCGAGAGCGCTCCGCGGGGGCGACGCGGCACTTCGGTTACGAGGGATTCTGCCGGAAGGGCATCAGAGCAATACCCGAGACACTGTCGCTCGCAGGAGTCGTCTTGGCGGCCGTCCCGGTTGTGTGGCCCCATCGGAGAACGGGCGCCGGACCCTGGACGAGTGCTCACCCACCGTTGCATCTATCACCCATGGCCGGTGGCCGCGCCGGGCGTCTCAAGGCGTAGCCTCTTGGTTGTGTCGGCGATGGCTTCACCCCTGGCAACGAGTTGCGGCGGCGCGCCCACGCCCGCGAGTGTTGGCCCCCCGATGGCCAGGACTCGGACACCGGCCCCAGGACGCCCCGCGCCTCAGACGAGAGCAGCAACCCGATGAAATCGTCGGAGCCAAGATGAACGGAGCACCCTTCACCGTCCTCGAAGGCTCAACGTTCTGTGTGTCAGACGAGTGCGGAGACATCTGCCAGCCGGATCAGGGCTTCTTCTTTCAGGACACGCGCTACCTGTCGCGATTCGTGGTGACGATCTTCGGCATGAAGCCGCCGCAGCTCTCCTCCGGGCGCATGGACTATTACTCGGCGGCGTTCTGGTCGAGGAACCCCGTCGCCAAGGACCTCGCGCACGACGAGCTGTCGGTGTCCCGCCACCGGTTCATCGGCCGCACTGCCATGCAGGAGCAGATCAATGTCGAGAACCACGCCCGACGGTCCGTTGAGCTTCGACTTGAGATCGCGTTCGAGGCGGACTTCGCGGACATCTTCGCCGTCAAGGAATACGACCTCGCCCTTGGCGATCCCACACACGCCAGCCCCCTTCCCGTCCCCGTGGGGCCGGTCGTTCTCTGTGGAGGCAGGGAACTCGATTTCGTCGACGCGAGTGGCTACCCCGGTCGAACCCAGGTTCTGCTTTCGGCCGCCGGGAACGTTGACGGAGGAACCGTCACCTACGGCCTCGAGATTGCGCCCCAGGAGCGCTGGCACCTGTGCGTCGACGTACTGCCCTCAACGACGGGAGAGCGACTTGAGGCCGAGTTCGCCGAGCGGGAGTTCGGCGAAGAGCTGCAGCGAGTTCGCGACTCGTATACGGCATGGAACCTCCGCATCCCTGAGGCACGAGCGAGCTGGGACAGCTTGGAGGACGCCTTTGCGCGCTCGGTTTCGGATCTCGCCTCGCTTCGGATGTCCGTCGACGGACTCGGGCAGTTGCCGGCGGCAGGTGTTCCGTGGTTCATGGCGATCTTTGGGCGCGACACCCTCATCACCTCGCTGCAAACGCTGCTCTTCGGACCCGAACTCGCCGCGACGGCGCTCCGCGCGCTCGCCAGTCTGCAGGCCAGCGAAGTCCGTCCTGAGATCGACGCCGAGCCCGGAAAGATCGTCCACGAGGTGCGATACGGCAAAGCGGCTCGAGCCTGGTTCGGCCGCTACTACGGCTCTCTGGATGCCACGCCGCTCTACCTCGTGCTGCTTTCGGAGGTGTGGCGCTGGACGGACGACGTCGATCTCGTCACGGAGCTGCGCGACCCGGCCATGCGCTGCCTGGAGTGGATCGATGACTACGGAGATCGCGACGGCGATGGCTTCGTCGAGTTCCTGAGGCAGTCAGACCACGGCCTGATCACCCAGTCGTGGAAGGACTCGTGGAACTCGCAACTGTTCGCAGACGGCACTATCGCCGAGCCCCCGATCGCTCCGTGCGAGGTCCAAGGGTATGTCTATGACGCAAAGCTACGAATCGCAGAGCTTGCTCGAGCGGTGTGGCGCGACCGGCAGCTTGCCGAGCGGCTTGAAAGCGAGGCCGCCACGCTCAAAGACGGCTTCGACGAGGCATTCTGGTGCGAGGATCGAGGCGGCTATTTCGCCCTCGGGCTGGACCGGGACAAGCGGCCGATCGACTCTCTTTGCTCGAACATCGGGCACCTTCTCTGGAGTGGCATCGTCAAGCCCGAGCGGCTGGACGCGATCGTCGATCAGCTCATGGGAGAGGCGCTCTGGTCCGGGTGGGGGGTGCGGACAATGTCCAGCACTGACGGCGGCCACAACCCGCTCATGTACCACAACGGAACCGTCTGGCCCCACGACAACGCGCTGATCGCCTGGGGGCTCGCGAAGAACGGCTACTGGCCTGAGGCCCACAGGATCATCAGACGGATGGTCGAAGCATCCGGCCATTTCGGGAGCCAATTGCCCGAGGTTTTCGCCGGCTTCCTGCGGTCAGAGACCCCGTTCCCCGTTCGGTACCCGACAGCGTCGATTCCCCAGGCGTGGGCGGCCGGGACACCGGTGCTGCTGCTGCGGCTTCTCCTCGGCCTGGAACCCGATCCGGTATCGCACACGCTCAAGGTGGTGTGTGCTCCCGAGATCCCGACGTGGGCGGGGTCGATCGATCTGCGCGGAGTGATGGCGTTTGGGCGCAGCTGGGACGTCCAGCTCCAGAACGGCCAGGTGCACGTCGAGGAGCGTTAGCATCCCTCGACGGGTGCGCTCGCTGAGTAGGAAGACCATCGGCACGTCATGCCGACGCCGGGTCTGGCGCCGTCCGTAGAAACCCGGAGCGAAGGTTGGGCCGGGCCGGTTGCCGGGCCGCGTGCGTGGCCCTAGCCTCATCCAAGTAGGAGCTCTCAGCTCCCTGAACGAGAGAAGGCCTGCCACGATGTCCCTGCCCGGCCCGAACCTGCTCACAGCCCGCAGCGCACGACGACGATTACGGCACGTGGAACTGGGGAGCGCGAAGCGGAGACTGAAGATCGCGGTCCTCGGCCCGGTCTGGTTCCCCGTGCCGCCACCCGCCTATGGCGGCACCGAGCGAGTGGTCTCGCTGCTGACCGAGGGCCTGGTGGAGGCCGGTCATGACGTGACGCTTTTCGCCTCTGGCGACTCGACGACCGCGGCGAGGCTGGTCTCAGAGTTCCCCTCAGCTCCCTCAGACCGGTTCGGTGAGACGGCCGTCGAGTTGGCCCACGCCCTTTCCTGCTACGAGCGGGTCGACGAGTTCGATGTGATCAGCGACCATTCAGGACCTCTGGCTGCTGCGCTGGCAGGCGCAGTGCGCTGCCCGGTCGTGCACACGGTGCACGGTGCTCTCGATGGCGAGTTAGGACGTGCCTACGAACGGATCGCCGGCCTCAACCCACGGCTCGGCATGGTGTCGATCTCACATAGCCAGCGAAGGCCGCAACCGAATCTGCCGTGGGTTGGCACCTGCCCGAATGCCATCGATCTCTCCGAACACGCCCTCAGCCTGCACCGAGGGGATTACCTGGCGTTCGTCGGCAGGATGAGTCCCGACAAGGGCGCCCACCGCGCGATTGAAGTTGCGAAACAACTCGACATGCCACTGAAGCTGGCGGCCAAGATGCGGACGCCGGCGGAGGTGAGGTACTTCGAGGACTTCGTCCGCCCTCAGCTCGGCGCCGATATTGAGTACCTCGGAGAACTCGGGCCGCGCGACAAGGTCGAGTTGCTGCAGAACGCACGCGTGACCCTATTCCCCATCGATTGGGAAGAGCCGTTCGGGTTGGTGATGATCGAGTCGATGGCCTGCGGAACCCCGGTGGTCGCGACTCGGCGCGGTTCCGTCCCTGCGGTCATC
>Ga0224512_10002712_pt1 | contig 16025 bp, 11 predicted proteins | sample SF_May12_sed_USG_4_FD_169103 | JGI IMG/M metagenome (GOLD analysis project Ga0224512, IMG submission 169103) | Sediment microbial communities from San Francisco Bay, California, United States - SF_May12_sed_USGS_13 | ecosystem: Environmental > Aquatic > Marine > Sediment | place: USA...
CAGATCGACGTCGGGCACGCCCTTATAGGTCGTCGAGGGCATGGTGTCCGGCACGTAGAAGGGATAGGTGCTGGTGATCGCGGACATTTCCGATTCGCTGTAGGGCAGCACCACCGCGCCTTTGGTTTCGGCCAATTCGTTGACGGCGGCAGCCGGCGCTGAGGACTGGCACAGTGCGTCGATCTGGCCGTTGCCGAGCGCCCGTCCGGCATCGGCGAAGGTCATCATGCTCGGCTCGACGTCCTCCAGCATGCCGAGTGCCCGCAATATGTTGGAGCAGTTGAACACCGTGCCCGAACCCGGCGGGCCGAGCGCTACTTTCTTGCCTTTGAGATCCGGCAGGCTGGTGATCCCCGAACCGGGCAGGGTGACGAAATAGGTCGGGCCCTTATAGGCCTTGGCGACGCCGCGGAACATGGTGCCCTTTTCGCCGCCTTCGAAGGGACCCTCGGGCTTCTGCGCCATGAAGACATGGGCGCCATAGACGATACCCATATCCAGTTCGCCCTTGATGATGCGTTTGGCGTTTTCCGTCGAGCCGCCGGTTGTCACCTGGGTGATGTTGTAGTCGGGCAGTTTCTCCGAAATGATCGTGCCGGCAGCACCGACCATATAGTACATGACGCCGCCCGGATTGGATCCGCCCCAGGCGATATTGGCCTTGTCCTGAGCCGCTGCCGGTCCGGCCGCGACGATGGCACAGGTAGCGGCCAGGAAAATCAGCTTTTTCATGATCATCTCTCCCTTCTTCACTTGTTACACGCGACTTTGCGCACTTTCGCTCTGCAAAACTTTCTCAGGCAATCGGATTGGACAGTTCTCCGATCTTCGAAACCGAAATAGAGACAATATCGCCGGCGACCAGATAGCGCGGCGGGTCGAAACCCAGTCCGACGCCGACAGGCGTTCCGGTGGCGATAATGTCGCCTGGCAAAAGCGTCATCGTCGCCGACAGGGTCTCAATCAGCGTCGGGATGTCGAAAATCAGATCGGCGATGGGCGCTTTTTGCCGCACTTCGCCGTTGACCCGCGTCTCAAGCTCCAGCGCGGTGACGTCGCCGACCTCGTCGGCGGTCACCAGATAGGGGCCCATCGGTCCGAAGGTGTCGAGGCTCTTGCCGATCAGCCACTGATTGTGCCTGCCCTGCAGCACCCGCGCGGTGACATCGTTAAGGATCGTATAGCCGAAAACGTAGTCATAAGCCTGGGCCTTGGTGACCTGAAATGCCCGCTTGCCGATCACCGCGCAGAACTCGCCTTCATAATCGGTGCTGTTGGTCGGATCGAGCGAGCCGCGAATGGCCTCGCCCGGGCCGATGACGCAGGTCGTCGCCTTGGTGAAGACGACCGGCACCTCCGGCACCGCTTCCTTGCCGGTGGAATCGAACCCGCTGGAATGAAACTCGGCGGCGTGCGCGTAATAATTCTTGCCAACGCAGAAAATATTGCGCCGCGGTTCGGGGATCGGCGCCATCAGATCGACTTCCGCAAGCGCCACCGTCTCGCGCGGATCGGCGGCCATCTCCCGCCAGCGCGACAGGGCTTCATCGCCCGATTCAATCAATGCGCGCACCGCATTGCGGGCATCCGTACCCGAAGCGCAGACGGCAATCTTGTCATTGACAACGACGCCGGCCTTGACCTTGCCGGCATGGGAGAACGTCGTGAGTTTCATTTCTGCTCGTTTGTCTGATTTTTTCCGCTAGATTTAAAAGTTCATATCCGCAACGGCGAGTCAATCGACGGCACGAGGTCATGCGCTTTAATTCGGCATTTCGTTTTCTCGCAATCTGTCTGGCCGGCGTCATCGGCGCCGGGGCAGCGAACGCGCAGGGCACCGGCGGGCCGATGGAAGTCGATCTGGAACTGGTTCTGGCCGTCGATGTCTCCGGATCGATGGATGATGAAGAACATGCCGTGCAGCGCGCCGGCTATGTCGCGGCCATCCGCCACCCCGATTTTGTCCGCGCAATCGCCTCCGGCGCCTATCAGCGCATTGCCCTGACCTATGTCGAATGGGCCGGGCCGAGCCTGCAGGCCACTGTCATGCCGTGGCGGCTGATCGACGGCGCGGCGAGCGCCCGCGCTTTCGCCGACGACCTTGCCGCCCGGCCGATCACCTATATTCGCGGCACCTCGATCTCCGGCGCTCTTGTCTACGCCACGGCACTTTTTGACGACAACAGCTATAACGGCTTTCGCAAGGTCATTGACGTTTCCGGCGATGGCCCGAACCGCAACGGCATTCCGGTCGAAGTCGCCCGCGACCTGGCCGTTGAGCGCGCCATCGTCATCAACGGCCTGCCGATCATGATCCGGCCCTCGCGCAGCTATGTGACGCTCGACCGCTATTACGCCGACTGCGTCATCGGCGGCCCCGGTGCCTTCGTGCTGCCGGTAAAAAAGGCGGAAGAAATCGCCGAGGCGATCCGGCGCAAGCTGATCCTCGACATCGCCGCCCGCCCGGTGAGCCCGATTGTGCCGGCGCAGGCCACCGCGCCCGTCGATTGCCGGATGGGTGAGATGAGGCGCTGGGAGTGGGACGACTATTGATTTCGGCCGTCAACCACACCTTGGCCCAGGCGCTTTCATTGACACAGTTCGCGTTTTCGTGCGGTAGAAACCAGTCTTGACCCGCCGACCATAGCTGCCGCGCCTTATGACATCCCTTTTCCCCGAACAGACCTATGACGTTGTCGTTGCCGGCGCCGGCAATGCCGCGCTCTGCGCCGCGATCACCGCAGCGTCCGACGGCGCCCGGGTGCTCGTTCTGGAAGCGGCGCCCCGGGAATATCGCGGGGGCAACAGCCGCCATACCCGCAATTTCCGCCTCGCCCATGACGCGGCGACGCAGACCCTGACCGGCCCTTACCCGGTAGATGAATACTGGGACGACCTGATGCGCGTCACCGGTGGCGAGACCGACACGGACCTCGCCCGCTTCACCCTGGAGGAGTCCGCCCGCCTGCCGGACTGGCTGGCCGAGCAGGGCGTCCGCTTCCAGGCCGCGCTCGGCGGCACGCTCAGCCTTGGCCGCACCAACGCCTTTTATCTCGGCGGCGGCAAGGCGCTGTTGAACACCCTCTACCGGGCCGCCGAACGGCTCGGCGTGACGATCGCCTATGACGCGGCGGTCACCGCGCTGGAGATCGAAGACGGCCACTTCCTTGCCGCCACCGTCACACAGGGCGACGCACCGCAGCGTGTCGAAGCCCGCGCCTTTATCGCCGCTTCCGGCGGCTTTGAAGCCAATATCGACTGGCTGAGGGAATATTGGGGCGAGGCGGCGGATAATTTCATCGTCCGCGGCACGCCCTACAACAAGGGCGCGGTGCTGAAACTGCTGCTGGATGCCGATGTGCAGCCGGTCGGCGATCCCAAACAGTGCCATGCGGTCGCCATTGACGGCCGCGCGCCGAAATTCGACGGCGGCATCGTCACCCGGCGCGACTGCGTGCCCTTCGGCATCGTCGTCAACCGCGAGGCGAAGCGCTTCTACGATGAGGGCGAGGATTTCTGGCCCAAGCGCTACGCCATCTGGGGGCGCCTGGTCGCCGCCGAGCCCGGCCAGACCGGCTATGCCATCATTGACGAAAAATCCATCCGCAGCTTCATGCCTTCCGTCTTCCCGCCCGAAAAAGCCGCCTCCATTGCCGAACTGGCCTGCAAGCTGGACCTTGATCCGGCCCGGCTGGAGGCGACCGTTTCGGTTTTCAACGCCGCCTGCCGGCCCGGAAGTTTCGACCCCACGATTTACGACGATTGCCGGACGGAGGGCCTGGACCCGCCCAAAAGCCATTGGGCCCGGCCGATCGATACGCCGCCCTTTTACGGCTACATGCTGCGGCCCGGCATCACCTTTACCTATCTCGGCCTGCGCGTGGACCGCCAGGCGCGGATGATCATGGCCGATGGCAGGCCGGCGGCAAACATGTTCGCGGCCGGCGAGATCATGGCCGGCAACATTCTCGGCAAGGGCTATCTGGCCGGCATCGGCATGACCATCGGTTCCGTATTCGGCCGCCTCGCCGGCAAGGAGGCGGCAAGAAATGCCCGCAACTGAAGACCACGCCACACCCGCCTTGCGCGAAGCCGACCGTCAGATGACGATCTGCAATGCCTGCCGCTATTGCGAGGGCCTTTGCGCAGTCTTTCCGGCAATGGAATTGCGCCGCGACTTTTCCGCCGGCGACCTCAATTATCTGGCCAATCTGTGCCATAGCTGCGGCGCCTGCTATTACGACTGCCAATACGCCCCACCGCACGAATTTGCCGTCAATGTGCCCGTCGCCCTGGCCGAACTGCGCACCGAGAGCTACCGGCATTATGCCTGGCCCGGAGCCTTGTCGGGGCTGTTTGAGAAAAACGGCACAAAGGTCGCCATTGCCGCGAGCCTTTCTGTCATCGCCTTCCTGATCGGCTTTTTGGCGCTGGCCGACCCGCAGGTACTCTATGCAAGCCAAACCGGAGCCGGCGCCTTCTACGCCATCATGCCGCATAATGCGATGGTCGCGCTATTCGGTACGGTCTTTGTTTTCGCCATTCTCGCCATGGTGTTCAGCCTGCGGGCATTCTGGCGCGATACCGGCGGCGCCAGCGCCGGCACGAGCGCAACCGGCTCGCTTTGGCGGGCGGTGACGGCTGCCGCCAAATTACGCAATCTCGACGGCGGCGGCGCCGGCTGCATGAACGATGACGAGCACCCGACGGACAACCGGCGCCATTATCACCACTTCACGTTTTACGGGTTTCTCCTGTGCCTCGCCTCAACCTCGCTGGCGACTCTGTTTCATTACGCCTTCGGCTGGCAGGCACCCTATGGCTGGTCAAACCCGGTGGTTGTCCTGGGCACGATTGGCGGCATCGGTCTGGTCATCGGTCCGGTCGGCCTTTTGGCGGCACGGCATCGGCGTGATCCGGAAATTTCAGCAGATGGCCAGTCCGCAATGGGCATTGCTTTTTTATGGATGCTGCTGCTCACCGGCCTGACCGGAATCCTGCTTCTGGTGCTGCGAGCCACCCCGGCGATGGGTATTTTGCTGGCCATTCACCTCGGTTTCGTTCTCGGCCTGTTTGTCAGCCTGCCCTACGGCAAATTCGTGCACGGGCTCTATCGCTTTGCCGCACTGGTCCAATATGCCCGCGAACGCTAGGTCATGATGTTGTAAAAATAAAATTTCTGTGAACAAATAATATAAAAATATCCTACCCATAGAAATCAATAAGAAAAATTAATAAACGTTTTCAATTTTTCTATAACCTTGGAAATAAACCATTTATCTCGTTTCCATCATTCGATTTATTTATTGGATTTATGGGCTAAAATCAATCTCGGATCAAAGAACTGATAAGGTCACTTGCCCTTGGATAACCGAAACCACCGGCCGACGAGGCAACACCCTCTATCGCGCCGATATTTCGATCTCAGGCGGTGAGTTTTGGTATTGGCGCACCGATAGGATGGGGCAATAGAAATGGATTCCATGACAACGCAACCAAGGTTGAATACCGCCGTGCCGGCAACACCCGATACTTCCGAACACGCGGCATCCGGATATTCGGCAGCGCCAGAACCTGTGCGGCAAGCAGCGCCCCCGGCAGCGCCCCCGGCCCCGGCAGCGGCCCCGGCAACGGCGGCGGCGCCGGTTGCCGAATATGCTGAGCCCATCGGAAAAATTGTGACGATCTCCGGATCGCGGGCCAACATCCTGCTGGACAAGCCGCTTTCATCGCGTGATTCGCAATTCGACCCGACGCCGTTTATCGGTACCCTGCTGACCGTCGATGTGGGCGCGACATTCGTTTTGTGCCTGATCACGTCGATGACCCTGCCGCGCTCTTCCATGGAGGCCGGCAAGATCGATCCGCGGATCGTCGAGGTTGAACTGGTCGGCGAACTGACCCGCGACGAAAATGGCCGCGCCAAGTCGTTCCGGCGCGGCGTCTCGGTCTATCCGCGGCTTGGCGACTCGGTTCACGTAGCGGCCCGCGACGCGATGAAAATGGCCTACCATTTCGGTGGCAACGACGCTGTGGAAATCGGCACCATCCACCAGGATTCGACGGTGCCCGCCGTCATCAAGGTGGAAGAAATGCTCGGCAAGCATTTTGCCGTCGTCGGCTCCACCGGCTCGGGCAAGTCATGCACCGTGGCGCTCTTGCTGCGCCAGGTCCTGAGCAAGCACCCCAATGGGCGGATTATCCTGCTCGACCCGCATAACGAATACGGAACCTGTTTCGGCGAAGCCGTTGAGCTGGTGCGCCTGGGCGACCTCAGCATCCCGTACTGGTTCCTGAACTTTGAGGAACTCGTCGAGACAATCATTGGCGATGCTAAGAAATACGCCGATGAAGTCGATATCCTTCGCGATATCATCCCCAGCGCCAAGCGGCATTTTAACGCCAATCTCCGGCAAAAGGAGATGGCGAAGCTGCAAAAGGCGTCGCCGTCAAAGCGCCGCGAGCGGATGTCCGTCGACGTGCCGACGCCTTACAGGATGTCGGATGTCGTCCGGACGATCGACGTGCATATGGGCAAGCTCGATGCGCAAAAGGATCTCGGGCCATACAAAAGGCTGAAGGCGCGCATTGAATCGATCAGCCAGGATCCGCGCTTCGCCTTCATGTTCGGCAGCCTGACCGTTCAGGACAATTTACCGGATGTGATCAAGCGGATCTTCCGGGTGCCGGTGGCGGGCAAGCCGATTACCGTCATCCAACTGATGGGCCTGCCATCGGAAATCGTCAACGTCCTGGTTTCTGTCCTGGCGCGCCTTGCCTTTGATGTGGCGATGTCCAGCCAGGGCAAGATTCCGTTGACTTTCGCCTGCGAGGAAGCGCATCGCTACGTGCCGCTCGATACCAATGCCGGCTTCGAACCGACAAAGCGGGCGCTGTCGCGCATCGCCAAGGAGGGACGCAAATATGGCGCTTCGCTGGGCGTTATCAGCCAGAGGCCCGGCGATATCGATCCGACGATATTGTCGCAATGTTCGACGCTCTTCACCATGCGTCTGACCAATGATCGCGACCAGAACATCGTGCGTTCCGCCCTCTCGGACGCGAGCGCCAGCCTGCTCGATTTCCTGCCCTCTCTGGGCACGCGCGAAACCATCGTGTTCGGCGAAGGCGTCAGCCTGCCCTCGCGCATCCGCCTGGCCGAGCTGCCGGCCCATGCCGTGCCGCACGGCAAATCGGCGCGCTTCGTCGACGCCTGGTCCCAGGACATCAACGACGATGGGATTGTCGACCAGATCGTCTCGCGCTGGCGGACCTCCGAAGACGAGTCCGCTGACCGGCCGGCGTCCAATGAAGCCGGCGAATTCAGGCGGCGCGCCACCGACCACACCCAGGCTGGCCCGCAAACCGGCCAGGTGCCGCAGCCTAACGGCGCGGTCAACGGCTCGGCGCCACAGCCGACACTGCGCAAGGAGCCGGCGGGCCCCTCGCTCGCCAGGCCACGCTTCGGTTAAAGCCGGCGGCTGGCACACGCAAAACCGGATTTCCTGGTGCCGGCGGCATTATGCTTGCCGGCGTCGGCAATGCCGGTTTGCCACCCATTCACCACAATTGCCGCGCAAGCAGCCAGCGCGGAACGAAAATCGTTTCGGCGCGTTGCGGTTTTTGATCTATAATTAAGACCGCGATCCTGCCTGGCAGGGGGCTGATTCAACAAAGGGATGCAGCAATGACCTCAATAACCGTAGTGAGAAAATGCGCCATAGCGGCGATCGCCGCGCTGGCCTTGACCGCTTGCACGTCTCAGCAACAGCAACGCGGCACGACAGGTGCCGTCGTTGGTGGCGTCGGCGGCGCCCTGATCGGACAGGCCGTCGGGGGTGATACCGAAAGCACACTGATCGGCGCTGCGGTTGGCGCCACGGCGGGTGCGCTCATCGGCGCCGCCACCACGCCTGGCCAGTGCCGTTATCGCGACGCCTACGGCCGCGAATACATCGCCGATTGCCCGGCAGGATACTGATCGCGCCGATTGATCCGGCTTCTCGGATCCCTGCCGGATAATTCGCCAGGGCCGCATTACCATGCGGCCCTGTAATTGCGTGTCAGACTGGCGCCGGGGACCTGCTGGTTTTCCATGAGGATTGACCTCATCCTTGCCGAGGGCTACCGCCCCGGCGCCATCGGCCGCATTGTTGAAATGCACGCCGTCTATTACGCCCGCCAATGGGGTTTGGGCGCCTTTCTGGAAGCCAAAGTCGCCAGCGAGGCCGGCGGCTTCATCGATCGCTATGACCCGGACACCGATCTGCTGCTGCTGGCCTTGTGCGGCGAAATCATCGCCGGATCGATCATCGTCGATCTGAACGACCCGGCTTCAAAAAACGTGGAGGGCAGCGATCGTGGCGCCCATATTCGCTGGTTCATTCTTGATGACGCCACACGCGGCAGAGGCATCGGCCGGCAAATGATGCAGCGCGCCACCGATCACATCGACCGTTTCGCTGGCGGCAAGGCCTGGCTGACGACCTTTGCCGGGCTCGATGCGGCGCGCCGGCTGTATGAGGATTCCGGCTTCCGGCTAGTCCGGGAAGTACGGGACGACACATGGGGTGATCCGGTCCACGAGCAGCTCTATCTGCGCGACTAGAGTTGCTCGTAGATCGGCACGGCGGCGGCGGTCGGGATTTGCCGATTGTCTGCTAGGACCAGATTCGCTGTTGTTGCTTTGTGTATTCGGTCTCAACAGCGGGCTTCGCGGGCGAAATTGCGACTCATCGACTCTTCGCGCCGCAACTCGTCCATCTGGCGGTCAAATCTCCCGATTACGGCTAAATGCTGCTGCGCCTCGGCTCCAAGCGCCCCGGCTGAACGCGACCGTGCCGGCGCCGCCGATCTCGTCCTGGCGAGTCATCGCCTGAGCGATGGCGAATTCGCCGCGCGTGTCGCCGACCCGGCGGTCGAGGCCGCCTGGCAAAAAACTGTCCTGCCGTGGCAGTTTCCGGGGATTGGCCTTGGCCAGAGCCGGGCGAGCATGGCGAAAGCCATTTCCGGGTGATGGCCGATGGCCCGCCCGAGACACCGGTGAAGGCGACTTTGGGGTTTGCGGATCGCGCCAACTCCGCCATCATGCCGTTTCATGTCGGAAAGCTGACCAATTCGCTTCAGTTCGTCTTCAACCACGCCACCTGCGGCGACCCCCGATGCCATCCGTTATTTGTCCGACGAGGCGCAATTGGGCGGCCTTGTCGCGCTGACCGGCGAACAGCGCCTGGCCCCTTTCATGCGGGAATCCCGCGAGCAATTGCCATAAACGCCATAATCAGGGCCACAGCCGATGCGCCAGCCAGCGCAAAGATGGTCAATTGCATGCCGCGCACCCGCGCCCGGAAATTGTCCGGCTCCTGTCCCAGACCGTGGGCATGCAGCAGCCGGCCGGCGATCAGCATCACCCCCAGCAAAAGGATCACGAACCACGGCGCGCCGATGTTTTCGGCAAGGGCCATTAATATCAGCGTCAGCGGCACATATTCGGCGAAATTGGCATGCACCCGCGAGGCCCGCAGCAGCGCCCGATCATCGCTGTCGCCGATGGAAACTTTCGCGGCGCGCCGGGCGGCGATCACCTTCATGGCCAGCCGAATGAAGAACAGGCCCAGCAATCCGGCGATCAGGGCTGTCATGATCGGCGGTTGTGCGGGAAATATCGTCAGGCTCATGGCGCCACTTTCCCGGTCAGGCGGCAAGGCCATGCCTGGCGGCGGACACATGCCGGTTTGAATGGCTCGGCCTGCCGGCCGCGGTTCCAGCCGGTAACGACAGTGGTTTTGCCTTGCAGCATGAAAGTCTCCCCAATGTGTCGTTCCATCCGATCATTTTGCATCGCAAGATAAAGCCGAAACAATAATGCCGCGCAACACGAAGCTCTCAAGCCGGCCGCCATGTCCAAAGAATGTTGACATCGCGCACGTTGACTTTGCCCGGCGCCTTGGCCACCTGTGAGGTCATGAACGAAACTGATTGCACGCCCCTTGCGGTCAAAACCCCCGCCAAAGCCCCGCTCGCAGCGGCTGCGCCCAGACGTCGTACCATCGCCGTCGATATTGGCGGCGTTTTGGTCGGCGGCGACGCGCCGGTCGTCGTGCAGTCGATGACCAACACCGACACCGCCGATATCGCGGCGACCGTCGCCCAAGTGGCGGCGCTGGCCGGCGCCGGATCGGAAATCGTGCGCATCACCGTCGACCGCGCCGAGGCCGCCGCCGCCGTGCCGCATATCCGCGACCGACTGGCCAAGCAGGGTCTTGATGTACCGCTGATCGGCGACTTCCACTATATCGGCCACACTTTGCTTGCCGATCATCCGGCCTGTGCCGAAGCGCTTGCCAAATACCGCATCAATCCGGGCAATGTCGGTTTCGGGCAAAAGCGCGACCGGCAGTTCGCCACCATCGTGGAAACGGCGATCCGCCACGGCAAGGCGATCCGGATCGGCGCCAATTGGGGATCGCTCGACCAGTCGCTCCTGACCCGGCTGATGGACGACAATGCCAGGGCCGAAACGCCGCTTTCGGCCGCCGCCGTCACCCGCGAAGCGATGGTGCAATCGGCCCTGCTTTCGGCGCTTGAGGCTGAGAAAATCGGTCTTGGCCGCGACCGCGTCGTGCTGTCGGCCAAGGTCAGCGATGTGCAGGAATTGATCGCCGTTTACCGCATGCTCGCCGCCCGCACCGACCATGCCCTGCATCTCGGCCTGACCGAGGCGGGCATGGGATCGAAGGGCGTCGTCGCTTCCGCCGCCGCCCTCGGAATTCTGCTGCAGGACGGCATCGGCGATACGATCCGCATTTCACTAACGCCCGAACCCGGCGGCGATCGCACCCTGGAGGTCAAGGTCTGCCAGGAACTGCTGCAGACCATGGGCTTTCGCGCTTTCGTACCGGTCGTCGCCGCCTGCCCGGGCTGCGGCCGCACCACCTCGACCCTGTTTCAGCAACTGGCCAGATCCATCCAGGACCATATCGCCGCCCGCATGCCGGCCTGGAAGGAGACCTATCCGGGTGTGGAAGCCATGCAGGTTGCCGTCATGGGCTGCATCGTCAACGGTCCGGGCGAGAGCAAGCACGCCAATATCGGCATTTCCCTGCCCGGCACCGGCGAGGCCCCCGCCGCCCCGGTGTTCATGGACGGCAAAAAGGCGATGACCCTGCGCGGCCCGGCCCTGGCCGAGGACTTCAAGCAGATCGTCGAGGATTATGTTGTCCGTCGGTTTGGCGCGGCGAACGCCGGCGATGGCGCGTGACCATCAACTATCAGGACAATCAAGAAGGGCGGCCGCCAGGCCGCCCTTCTTGATTGTTGACTGCTTTTGCCGCCCTCAGCTTTCCGCGTGGCGGGCTGAATTTGTGCGTTCAATGGCGCGCGACAAATAGACATCGCGATCGTACATGTCGCCGTAATAGCGCACGGTGCCTTCAGCATCCGGCCAGGCGGTGAAATAGGCGATATAGACCGGAATATTGGCCGTTACCGGTTCCGATTCATTCTGCCCCTGGGCAATGCGCGAAGCGATGTATTCGGTCGATTTGCCAAGCACCGCGGCGGCCATTTCCCGCGGCTTCTGGAGCCGCACGCAGCCATGGCTGAAGGCGCGGCTGTCGCGGTTGAAGAGGTTCTTGGTCGGCGTGTCATGCATATAGATCGCATGCTTGTTGGGGAACAGGATTTTCAATTGGCCCAGAGCGTTGCCCCGGCCCGGAGGCTGGCGCACATTGATCGGCGCCTCGTCGACGCCGACACTGTACCAGTCGACCCATTCCGACGACACGCGCTCGCCCGACACGGTCGTAACTTCATAGCCCAGCCGATCAAGATAGGACGGATCGTTGAAAAGCTTTGGCAGCATTTCGTTGACGATGATCGACCGCGGCACCCCCCAATAGGGGTTGTATTCAACGGTTTCGATGCGATCCATGAAGAAGTTGGTCTGGTTGGATTTCTTGCCGACGATGGCTCGCATCGAAAGCTGCTCCTTGCCGGCATTCATGTAGGTAGCGGTAAACGCTGGCTGGTTGATGAAGACATGCCGCGATCCCAGGTCGCGAGGCAGCCAGCGCAGACGCTCCATCGCCAGTTCGATCTTCTCGATCTTCGCCTGAACGCTCATCCCCGTTAAGGCGCGAATGGTGTTCTTGCCGATGATACCATCGGCACCAAGACCTTTTTCGCGCTGAAAATCGCGGACCAGGGCGACCAGTTCGGGCGTGTAGGCTTCACCGTCATCATATTCATCGAGTGTCGCCTCGTGATCGGCCTTCAGCGCGTCGGAACCGCGCAGGCCGATCGCCGCGATGACATTGGCAAGTTCAGGGCTGACGGCGCCGGGCTTCAAGAATGTGCCGGCGGCGATTTTGATACGGCCCATATCGTTCGTGGCGCGCAATTGGGCGAGTTCAGCGACCAGCGCCTTGAAGGGTGCATTATCGGGGTTACGGGCATCCAGGTATTTGCCGACATCGTCCGTCGCCGCGACAATGCGCAGCGCCCCGGCGAGGTCGACCTTCTTGCGATTGAAATCATGATAGCCGGAAATCCGGTTGGGGTCGATCCGCCCGCGTGTCGCGTCAAGCACATAGGTCAGCACCTTGGCCGACAAAGCCATCTCAAATTCGATGAGACGCTTCTGCTTGGCGCTCTCGGTGGCTGCTTCAATTCCGTTTTCAGGCACATCCACCTGGTAATCAGCGGCGGACAGGCCGAAATTGCCGGCTCTTTCCAGCGCTGCCAGCGCGTCGCGGGCCTTATCATTGACGCGCCCGCCGGTCACCCAGATGAATTCCGGATTCTCAGAATAGTGCGCCTTGACCGCCCTGCCGACCTCGGCAAGCGCGCGCATCTTGAATGACTCCAGATGGCCGCGCGCTTCGCCGAACGTCGTTATCCCGAGCCGCAGATCGTCCGGCTCGGCCGACGCCGTCACCACTTCCGCCAGGCTGGCGAAAGAGACGGTTTCGAGGGCATCGGGATTGTAGCTATAATATTTTGCGCCCTCGACGCGGACGGGCGTTGCCGGCAAATGTCCTTGTGTCCGGCTCTGGCGAAACATCTCCCGCCGCCGCCGCTCGCGCGCCTGATAGTCGCGCACCTGTTGGCGGTCTCGATAATCGTATCGCTGCTGGCCGAACAGCCGTTCAAAAAAACCCTGCGCCAGAACCGGCTCGACCGGAGCGGCGGCAAAACCGCTGGCCAATGCGAAAATCAGTGCTGAGGCTCCCACGCGTATCTTCAGTGTCATGAAAAGCTCGCCCTCAAATCAGACAATTCCTGCGCCTGGCGCCTAACACCCCCAAAACACCCTACATGAGTGATTCTTAAAAGGGTAGAAATGCCGTCAGCCAAACGCGTCACATTCCCGTCAGTAAATCAAATTTCTTAATAGAATGAACCGCTTGGGTGTTTCCTGCAGCGTGGTTTCCAAGTACTTGAACCAAGCCAAAATCCGGCCGGGCAGGCCGGAGAGTGCGAATCTCTGTAGCCAGACAGCCAAAAACATTCAAGATGCCCGCCGGTTGAGCGACGTTCACAGGCGCCAAATAGCCGATTTTGCCGGGCGTGTTGTCATTATAGCAACACTCACTATCGCCGGCGGCCGCCCAGCGCTTCGACCAATTCCGCAGCGGGCCGGTTTTCCAGCTCAGAAATGATGCGCCACAGCCCGTCCGCCACCGCATCGCCGACCAGCGAAGCCGCCTTGGCGCGAAGTTTGTCCTGCTGAACTGCCAGCGGCACCGCGTCGTCAAGATCGAAACCGCCGGCCAGCATAGCGCCCGAGGCGAGTTGCACCTGGACAGCGGCGGCCGTATCGGTGATGGCGTCATCGCCCACCACCGTCACCATATCGCGCAACCGGACAAGGTCCGGCCGTTGGCAGATGGCATCGTCGAACGTCGCGAGCGCCGCCGTGTCGACGCCGGCTAATGCCATTGCCGCCGTCAGTGTGTAGCTGAACTTGGCCTCAAGTCCGGTCTCCGGTTCGGCAATGTCGCAGACCCTGAGCCAGCGCGGATTGACATGGATTGTTACACCGCTCACCGCGCCGGCGTCAAAGTCCGGTTCGTTACCGATCAAGGCAAGCGCCTCCAGCACCGCATGGGTGCCATGACAGCAGGCATGATATTTGTAGCTGACATTTTCGAACCGGAAGGTCCGGCCGAGATCGGCCAATGCGTCCCGATTTGCTGCACCGACATGGGTCTCCGCAAAGCCCTGTTCGCATTCGATGCCGTCGGGCCGGGAGATGAAACCGAACGAGGCCAGCGTTGCCGCCTCGACGCCATTGGCCGCCGCTATGCCGGCGTGAAACGGCTTGCCCATCGTGCCGAATTGCGATTTCAGGCCGGATGCGCGGGTTGCCGCGAGCCCGAGCGCATGGCGGGTCTGCTCTTGGCTGAGGCCCATGAGCCGGGCTGCGGCGGCGGTGGCGCCGAACGACCCGGATGTCGCGGTCTGGTGAAAACCGTGCTGGTAGTGGCTGGAACCCAGAAAACCACCGACCCGGCAGGCCGTCTCCACGCCAACCAGAAACGCTTCGAGCAGGTCGGCGCCGGATGCCCGCTTCTTTTCGGCAATGGCCAGTGCTGCCGGCAGTACCGCAACGCTGGGATGGCCGACATAGGCAAAATGCGTATCGTCATAATCGAGCGCATGCGAAGCCGCGCCATTGGCCAGCGCCGCCGCCCGCGCCGGCCGTTTGCCGTCAAGCCCGAAAACGCTCGCCTCCGGCGTTCCGCCGTCCTCGCCGACCATTTGCCGGACCATGCGGCTGACCGGCTCATCGAGCCCGGCGAGCATGACCGCCGACCAGTCCAGCATCGACCCTCGGGCGACCGCTTTTGCGTTTTCCGGAAAGTCCGCGCCATCAGCGCCAACGGCAAAGCCGGCAATGCGTTCGGTGATTCCCTTTTGGCTCATTGGCACCTCAATAAGACCGCGGCAGGCCGAGCACGTGTTCAGCGAGGTAACTGAGGATCAGATTGGTCGAAATCGGCGCGATCTGATAGAGCCGCGTTTCACGGAATTTGCGCTCCACGTCATATTCGGCGGCGAACCCGAAGCCGCCATGGCTCTGCAGGCAGGCTTCCGCCGCCGCCCAGGAGGCCTCCGCGGCAAGCATCTTGGCCATGTTTGCCTCCGCCCCCGGGTCGTTACCCGCCTCATAGAACAGTGCCGCCTCGCGCACCATCAATTCGGCGGCGCGCATCTGCGCATAGGCCCGCGCGATCGGAAACTGCACGCCCTGGTTCTGGCCGATCGGCCGGCCGAAGACGACCCGCTCCCGGGCATAGGCGGTGGCCTTTTCGATGAACCATTTGGCATCGCCGATACACTCGGCGGCGATCAGGATGCGCTCCGCATTCATGCCGGACAGGATGTAGCGGAAGCCCTTGCCCTCTTCGCCGATGAGGTTTTCCGCCGGCACGCGGAGATTATCGAAAAACACCTCCGTCGTGGCGTGGTTGATCATGGTGCGGATGGGGCGGATTGTCAGGCCCTTGCCTGTGGCGTCCCGCATATCGACGAGAAAGACCGACAGCCCGTCGGTGCGTTTTTCCACCTCCTGGCGCGGCGTGGTGCGCGCCAGCACCAGCATCAGGTCGGAATATTCCGCCCGCGACGTCCAGATCTTCTGACCGTTGATGACGTAGGAATCGCCGTCGCGCCGCGCCGTTGTCCTGAGCGCCGTCGTATCGGTGCCGCTGGTCGGCTCGGTGACGCCAAAGGCCTGCAGGCGCAGGGTTCCGGCGGCGATCTGCGGCAGATAGGCCTGTTTCTGACGGTCGCTGCCGTGCCTGAGAACCGTGCCCATCGTATACATCTGCGCATGGCACGCCGCCGCATTGCCGCCTGAGCGGTGGATCTCTTCCAGGATGGCGGCGGCCGCCGACAGGCCGAGGCCGGAACCGCCATAGTCTTCGGGAATGAGCACGCCGAGATAGCCGGCTTCCGTCAGCGCGGCGACAAACTTCGAGGGATAGGCCTGGTCGCGGTCCAGTTCGCGCCAATATTCG
>Ga0224512_10002713_pt1 | contig 16021 bp, 15 predicted proteins | sample SF_May12_sed_USG_4_FD_169103 | JGI IMG/M metagenome (GOLD analysis project Ga0224512, IMG submission 169103) | Sediment microbial communities from San Francisco Bay, California, United States - SF_May12_sed_USGS_13 | ecosystem: Environmental > Aquatic > Marine > Sediment | place: USA...
GTCGAAAAGCTATACCGCCCACTCGTATTCCTCGCCGCGCACCCGGAGGCCGTATAGAAGCTTCCAGCGGGCGGTCCGCCGCCTTACGCGCGCTGCAGAAGCCCTGATACGTTTTGACACAGTCTGGACCCATAGCAGACGTTTAACGTCGGGCATTAGGCGCCGCTGTAAGGGCTCGCCTGCATGAATTACCCGTAGATGGCATCGAATTCGATCCTGTTTTTGCATGAAAAGCACAGAGAATGCGTGATGTTTGACTTGGGTCAATTGGGATCGAGGTGGCCTCCGCTAAAAGGGTATCGGTAAACAAGGAAAACTGGAGGATAAGTAGGCTCGTGCTCACCCGTGTTGTGCCGCCGTTGGATGGTTCGAGTAGACTGAACGGGAGTTTGAACCCGGATATGGGGTGGAAACCGAGACTCATCGTCAGTTCGCCCGTCATTGCTGCTCCGTCTGTCTCGCGGAACGAAACACGCTTCGTACTCTAATTTCATTGCAGGAGGATCTGATGAAACGCAGTGCACTCGGAATTGCCGTCGTTGTGGTGGCTTCCTTCAGCTTTCCGGCTCTGGCCGGCGACGTGACTTACAGCAAGGACATCCGTCCCTTGATGGAGAAGAAATGCTTTGCCTGCCACGGTGGCGCTGCTTCGCCCTATTACGGCGACTTCAAGAAAGACAAAAAGAAGTACGAGGCAGCCATGAAAGGTCCGCGCATGGACACCTATGCCGACGTGCTCTACTTTGTTGGCTGGCCGGACACGGGCGCCTTGATGCGCAGGCTCGATGACGGCAAGAATGCCAAGGGCGGCAAGCCGGGGAATATGTATGGGTTCCTCGGGTCGAGTGACGACGAGCGGCAAAAGAATCTGAAGAAGTTCAAGGCCTGGGTAGGCGAAGATGGCTGGGTCCTCAATCGCTGGAAGGCGAGGGGCGACGTGCCGGCCGTGACCAAAGAGCAGGTCTCGAAGATGAAAGTGAAGTACTAGAAAGGGAATTTACGGGGCGTCCGGGCTGCGAAGGGCACCAAAAAAGCTGTCGGTGACTGGGTATCTGGCAACGGATAACCAGCCACCGGCCGCGCTGTGCTGCACCGGAACTTCCGTTAGCTCTATTTCCTCATGAAGGGCCGAAGCGGAGGTCGAAGGCCAACCCAAATCAGTAGAGTTAACCAAAGAGCCGTCGCGGAAATGACCCCGCCGCAGCGAGGTCTATGTGCGTGCGTTTGAAGCGGATTACGCGGCAGCACTTTCCTTCAACTTCTTCCTGTGCCCTACCCAACCAGCACCGCAAGCCCGATGGCCATCATCCTGTAGATTTCGGGCTCCGGGACCGGCGTTGTCGTGAACAGCCAGTGTAAGAAGCCTACTGGAATCGCCAGGTGAGGCCGACTGTCGCTTGCGTCGTATTGGCGTTGCCGTCCTCTATTTCGCGCAGGATGCCGAGGGCTCGACGCCCTCAAAGCCCAGCTTGCCCAGATCGAGTTCATCGACGAAGACATCGACCACTCGAACCGGATTCGTATCGGCAACGTAGTCCTCGAGAATCTGAGGCAGCAACGTGCTTTGCGTTCTGCTTTCACCCTGGATGAAGCGTTTCATCCTGGCCCCCTCGATCATTAATGCCTATCGCATAGATCGAGTGGGGCCCTACAAGTTCACGTCTTTACACACTCTGGACCCGAAGCGGACGCCCATATGCGGTCAGGGCACGAGGATCGTGCTGCGCCAGCGCAATTGCGACTACTGTGTCCGACCGCTAGTCAGCGGTCTCGCGCAGTCTCCATTTTTGACGGTCGTTACGACTGCCGTCACACGGATCGAGTATTAGATCCCGTATCAGATGCACCGGATTACCGCCGCCGCCCTCGCGACTAGGGCCTTCTCCAACGGTCACACATTGAACGCTTAAGGTGCGTTGCACGATCTGGCCATTCGGGCGATGCTCAAACTGCTGTGTTTCGCGCCCGTCGCATGGCTCCAGTGCAAATCCGCTACCCGGTGACAGCGTTCGCGCAGTCATGCACAGGTTAAACCCGAGAATCTTGAATGTTCCTCTCCGGATCAGATCGGCGTCAAACGCCTGGTCTACGGCCAGTGCGCCTTCGTAGCTGTAACAACTGTGAGTATGCAATCCTCTTTCCGGACGCGCACGATGTTTATAACCAATGGTGTCGATACAAAACCCTCTCGGTTCATCCAGCTTGTCCACCAGCGTGATTTCGACTGGCGTCTCGGCATAGAGGATCGGCGCAAAGCAAACGCCGCACAATACAAGGAGTGCATAGATCAGCTTTATCACTGGCTTGGCCTAAATCGTCTTATCACAGACTAATATAATGTTTCCTTCAGACCCGAAGGCTACGTATCCACAAAAGAAAACCCCGCCGAAGCGAGATTGCCGACTGGGCGTCTCTGCTGTTATGGCCCATCCGGGTATCTGTTTTTCTGGGGATGTCCGCGTCTGACCGGTAGCGGACGCCCCGAGGTCCGGCTCCGACCCGAAGCGGACGCTCAGAGCGCCGGGGGAAGCCGGCTTTGCCGACGCCGGATTTCGGCGGCAGTTTGTGGTGCGATGCGGTTCCGATGCGTCCGTAGGTTACCGTGTTATATGGGTAGATGCCACGTCTTACCGACTTCCGCGGAAGACCAGCGGCGCGCGAACTTGGGACTTTTCCGGTATCATTCAAAGAGGATTCCCGATCGACCCTCGGAGCAAGAATTCAAATGGCTGACCGGTCAAAGGTGCTGCTGCTGGAGGGCGACCAAACGAGCGCGCTGTCGCTCGCGGCGGCAATCCGGGACAAAGGTTGGGACGTGGTGTTCGCAAGCGATGCCGTGGTGGCGCTCGACGTCGCGCGGCGCGCCAAACCGGACGCGATGGTCCTCAGTGGCCTGCTCCCCGGGGGCGGGGGACTGGTCGCGCTCAAACGCATCCGCACCAATGTTTACACCGCGGTCATTCCCGTCATCGCGGTAAGCGGGCCCACGGGTCCGCAGAAGAAGGAGCTGCTGGCGGCAGGCGCCCAGGATTGCATGGAACAGCCTGTCGACCTGGCGCTGCTCTGTTCGGCTCTCCAGAAGCAGATGACCCGGACGCTGAGCGTCGCCGAGGCTCCCGTCAACAGCATCCGCGATCCTGCGCGCATGAAGGAGCTTGAGAGCACCGGATTGCTGGACAGCGCGCCGGAAATGTCTTTCGACAGCTTGACCGCGCTGGCCTCGAAGCTGCTGGGCGCGCCCGTAGCGCTCATGTCTCTCGTCGACAAGGACCGTCAGTTCTTCAAGAGCCAAGTCGGGCTCGGCGAACCGTGGTCCAAAGAGCGCCAGACCCCGCTTTCTCATTCGTTCTGCCAGTGGGTGGTTGCCGGGAAGGAACGTCTCTCCGTGAGCGATGCGCGCGAACACTCTCTCCTGCGCGACAATCTCGCCGTGCGGGACTTGGGCGTGGTCGCCTATGCTGGAGTACCTCTGTCGGGCGGCCAGGACCAGGCGATCGGCTCGTTTTGCGCGATCGACACGAAGCCGCACCCGTGGACCGAAGAAGATTTTCAGACGCTGAATGATCTTGCCCAGATCGTCGAAGCCCATATCATCCTGCGGCAGTCGGCGGCGGCCGAAATCGCCGGGAAGGTAAGTACTATCGCCAAGCCCGCTCCGGCAAAACTCATGGAGGCCGCGGGGAAGGCTATCGCCGCAGCCACGCGCATCCTGGGCCGCGGAGGACAGCAACTCGGCAGCGCGGAGCGCAGCGCGCTACAGGCAATTGTCAAGTCTCAGGGGCAGGAGCTGCTCCGCATGGCCGGCGCACTGCGGTAAGCGGCCCGCGTTCGTTCAAACCAAGCACTTTCAGTCCCGGCGGCGAAAAGGGGCGCGGACAGTTTCGCAATTTAGCGACGCGATAGGAAGTTGAATCTCTGCCGCCGCGCACGTGATTGAATCACCCCTGGACCTCGTGGCGAGAGCTTCGGCACCCGTTTGTTCTCGCATCGAAAGATCCCGTTGATGCGCTATCTTGCTTATGTCTGCTTTTGGGCCGTTAGCGGACAATGTCCGTCAGATCTAGTCACGACCAATACGTCTCAGGCAGAATGATGACCAGGGGCATTCCTTGTATGTCACTCTTGGCGTTGTCTTTGCGCCCTTGGGGGTTGTTTTAATTTTCGTTCCCTTGGCGGCCTTGGCGTCCTCCGCGGTGAAGCTTTTCGGTTCCTTCGCGTCCTTGGCGGCGAAGCTTTCGGCTTACGTTTCTTACATCATCACCCGCCCGCCGTTCACATCGAGCGCGATGCCGTTGAGATAGGCGGCGGCGTCAGAGGCAAAAAACAGCATGGCTTGGGCGCTGTCCTCGGGCGTCGCCAGTCGCCGGAGCGGAATCTGGGAAGCAATGCGCTCGACATCCTCCTTCGTGCGCAGCGCGGCCACACGCGGTGTCAACGTCGTGATGGGTGCGATCGCATTTGCAGTGATCCCGGCCGGGCCGAGCTGCTGGGCAAGGAAGCGCGTGAGCTGGATGACGGCCGCTTTGGACGCGGCATAGGCCGGGGAGGTCGAACCGAATATGGTGCGCCCCGAGATCGAGGCGACATTGATGATGCGCCCTGCCTTCGAAGTCTTCAGATGAGGGATCGCAGCGCGGCAACAGAGGAACACGCTGCGGAGGTTCAGCGCCACGGTGCGATCCCATTCCTCCACGGAAATATCTTCCAGCGTGGCAAGCCGTCCGTAGCCGCCGGCGCAGTTCACGAGCACGTCGAGCTTATCGAACTCGGAGATGACTGCCGCGATCGCGTGGTCAACGGATTTCTCGTCGGTGACATCGGTCCTGATGGCAAGCGCGCGCCCGTCGGCGGCGCGGATCTCGGCAGCGACCTGCTGTGCGCCTTTTTCGTCGATGTCGAGCAGAACGACGTGCGCACGCTGCTCGGCAAAGGCGCGCGCTGTCGCGGCGCCGATGCCCTGCGCTGCCCCGGTCACTGCAATCACCCGTCCGGAAAATTCTGGATATTTTGGCATGGGAAATCATCTCCGTTGGTTTGTAGGGAGTGCATCACGGTGCGGGAATGCGGGGGAGTTGCTTGCCGCGCCACGCGTGGAAATAGCTGTAGTCGGAGGCGCGATTGAGCCCGTGGCGCATGGCTTCCACGACATAGGCGTCCTCGGCGTCGATGTTCTCGAGATTGACATCGGGTCCGAATTCCCGGATCAGCCACTTCGCGATATCGAAGCGATCGGCGCCGGGCCCGCATTCGACGATTACGTGCTCGGGCCCCACGCCACGCATGAGCTGGTGAAGCGTGTCCGTTCCCTGCTTGATGACGAGCGCGACATCGCTCTTCTCGATCACGACGAGATGCGTGCCGGCCTCGAGGTCGCGGTGCGCCATCTCGATCGCTTCTTCCGCGTTGAGCGGCTGGTCCGGGAATTTCTTGCCCAGCTCGGTGAATACCGTGAGCCCGTGGCGGCGAGCCTGGCGGATCGCGTGGATGCGGTCACCCGGCGCGAGATCGATCGAATCCTCGCTCACCTCCACGCCCTTGAAACCCAACTCCGCCACGCGCTCCATGAATTCGGGCACCTTGCCTTGCACCGCCGCGACCTCGAAGGGGATGCCTCCGGGCAGCGTGTCGATGCCGGCCTTGGTGTAAAGCGCGTTCTTCTTCCGGATCAGGGCAGCGGAATAGCGCCACATGACGCCCACGTGGTCCGGAATCTTCATGTGATCCACGACGACTCCGACAGTCTCGACGAAGGACGCGGCGTCAGCGAGCGAGCGTGCCTTGTCGCTCACGACTGTGATCCCCCGCGTGCGTGGTTTCGTGGCGCGAGGCGGTCGCTCGAGGAATTCGAAAGCGGATTTGGTTTTCATGGTTTCTCTCTGCCGGGGGGGGTGGAGTGCAGTTTCATATGATACCGGCGGCCGTCCTCCCGAGGGCCGGGGGCTGGTGCTTCGACTATACTGCACGATCTTTACGGCACGAGGCGGAGTCAAGAAAGCCGATGACGCGCGGTGGGGACGGAGTGGCGGTGACTGCGTTGCGTGTAGCGTGGTTTTGCCTGGCGGTGGCGGTCGCCGCCCCGGGGCTGGCACAGTCACAGGGGGCGAGGGACGTATTCTACAAGGGCATTATCGAGGGCAAGAGCGGCTTCTATCAGAAAGCGGTTGCCTACTTCGACGAGGCCATCCGGATCGATCCCAAGTTCGTGCTCGCCTACTATAACCGGGGCGTTGCACTGCAGCAGCTCGGCCAGGAGCAGCGGGCGATCAAGGACTACACGGCGGTGCTCCGCCTCGAACCTTACCTCGCCGACGCCTATGCGAGTCGCGGCACCGCCTACGAGAACCTCAAGCAGTACGACCAGGCGATCAAGGATTATAACGAGGCGATCCGGCTCGCACCCAAGGCTGCCGCCAGCTATGCCAACCGCGCGAGCTCGTACGACAAACTCGGGCGCTACCGGGAGGCGATCAGGGATTACGATCAGGCGATCCGGCTCGATCCCCGCGATGACGAGGCGCTCGATTCACTGGCATGGCTGCTGGCCACCGGCGCCGATCCCGCATTGCGTGACGGTAAGCGTGCCGTTCGGCTCGCTCGCGAGGCCTGCGAGCTGACTCAATGGAAGGAGCCCAGCTATCTCGACACGCTTGCCGCTGCCTACGCTCGGGCCGGAGACTTCACCAGTGCCGTGAAATGGCAGATAAGATCGCTCGAGGATCCGGACTTCCGCAAGGTCAGAGAAGCGCGGGAGCGGCTCGCGCTCTTCCGCGCGGGCAAACCGTATCCGCCCAACTGACACCGATGACGCAACTGGTGATGAGTACTGGTGATGAGAATTAGTGATGAGTACTGGTGATACGAAATCATGATGCGCCAACGAAAACGCTTTTCCATCACCATAAATCATCACTATTTCGGTCACGGACCATTAGCCATCGCATCCGTGAAGATACTGATCGCGACATACCGCTGGATCGACGAGAACATCCTCGAGCTGGGTCGCGAGCTCCGGCTCTCATATCTGCCGCCGCTCATGGTCTACGTCGCCTACGGCGTCTCCGGCCTGACCGGCATCGTCGGCACGTTCTTCGTGAAGGACTACCTGGGCCTTTCGGCCGCGTTTCTCGCCGCGCTCGGCTTCTGGGTCGGAATCCCGTGGGCCCTCAAGATGCCGTTGGGACATATCGTCGATCTCTTCTGGCGCTGGAAGAGCATCCTGGTCTACATCGGCGCGAGCCTGATCGCCACGAGCCTCCTCATCATGGTGGGTTTGCTGACCGACCGCGCGGCGATGACCGCGATGATGCCGGCCGAGGCGTGGTTCGTGCTGTCAGCGCTGCTGTCGCCCGTCGGCTACGTCGTCCAGGACGTCGTCGCGGACGCGATGACGGTGGAAGCCGTGCCGCGCGTGGACGAGGAGGGCCGACCAGTTCCGCCCGAGATCCGAAAGCTGATGAATACCACCATGCAGACGCTGGGACGGGTGGCGCTCATCGGCGGACTGGCTCTGGTCGGAGCGGTGAATCTCTATCTCTTTGCCGACGTGGGGCGGTTCTCTGAAGCGGAAAAGGTGGCGATCTACCGCCAGGTCTACACACTGGCGCTCTTCATTCCGCTCATTTCGGTGGCGGGCGTCTTCATCGCCTACTTGCTCAAGCAGCGCGACATCCGCCGGCTCGTGGCGCGCGGAATGGTTCGCGAGGAAGCCGAGACGCTTTACGGACCGCCAGAGGTGCGCCCCGCTCCCAACTGGTGGATTCTTGGCGGCAGCCTCGCCTTCGTGGTCTTCACGCTCGGCATGGGCTTCAGTCCGCTTCCCTTCAACCAGGAGATCATTTTCGCGGGCTCGTTCGCGATTGTTGCATTCCTCATCGGGAAGCTCACGCGCGAACTGGAGCCCGCCGCACGCGCCACGCTGATCGGAACCGCGGTCGTGGTGTTCATCTATCGCGCCATTCCGTCGACGGGCGAAGGGTTCAGCTGGTGGCTGATTGACGGTCTTGGCTTCGATCAACGCTTCCTCGCGCTTCTGTCCCTCATCAGCAGCCTGCTGACGATCTTTGGCATGTTCATTTTCCGGCGCTTCATGGCCGAGCGCTCGATCGCGTACGTGATCGGGTTCCTCACCGTGTGCGGCTTCGTGCTGGGGGCTCCGTATATCGGCATGTACTACGGCATGCATGAGTGGACGGCATCGGTCACGGGTGGCGTGGTGGACGCGCGTTTCATCGCGCTCGTGAACACCGCCGTGGAGTCGCCACTCGGGCAAATCGCCATGATTCCAATGCTCGCCTGGATCGCGAACTCCGCGCCCGAGCACCTCAAGGCGACATTCTTCGCGATCATGGCTTCGTTCACCAACCTTGCGCTCTCGCTTTCGCAGCTCGGGACCAAATACCTGAACCAGATATTCACGGTGACGCGCGAGGTCAAGGATCCGGCCACCGGGGCGATCAAGATGGCTGCGGACTACGGCGATCTCGGTTGGCTGCTCATCACGGCCACGGTTTTAGGGCTGTTGCTGCCCTTCATCGCCATTCTCTTTGCGCGCGTCACGCGCTTCCGCAGCGCCTAGGATTTTGTCAGACCCGGGGCTGACAAAATCCTTAAAAAGAGTTCCTCGAGATCCCGTTTGCGCAGAGCGGCGAAATTCGTCATGATGCGCCCGTTATGGCCGAGATCGACGCAGAGACCGGAACCATCATCCCGCCGGAGGGCCATGTCCGGCTCACCCATGTCGTCTACGCGCTTCACGCCTTCAGCGCGCTCACAGGCGTGGTGAGCGCGGCCATCATAGTGACCGCGTTCCTCACTGGCTGGCCTTCCATCATCGCGGTGATCATCAACTACGTGAAGCGCCCGGACGTGCGCGGCACCTATCTCGACACTCACTTTTCCTGGCAGATCCGGACCTTCTGGTACGCGCTGCTGTGGGTGGTTGTCATGTGGCTGCTGGTGCTGACGGTCATCGGCATTCCCCTCGCCTGGCTGATGGGTATCATCGTGGGCCTCTGGGTGCTCTACCGCATCATCCGGGGCTGGCTGGCGCTGCTCGACGGGAAGCCGATGCCCATGCCCAATCCCTGAGCGTTGAGATGGTGATGGAAGATGGTGATGATAGATGGTGATAAATAATGGTGATGTAGAGGCCGCTTCTCATCACCAGTTCCCATCACCAGTACTCATCACCAAGTCTGGCGCGCATCATGATGCGCGCAGGTCAGCGGCGGCGAAAAATGCCGTCGTAGAAGGTGTAAAGGACGACAATTATTAGCGCTGTACCGATCGGATGGTCGATCAAGATCGTCCACACCGATTTATCTTCGAACACGAGCAGCGCCCTGCGGAAGTTCTCGTCGGCCACCGGTCCGAGAATGATGGCCAGCACCATGGGGGCAAGCGGAAAGCCGAACTGGCGCAGCAGGTGACCGATCAGCCCGGCGGCCAGCATCACATACACGTCGAAGTAGCTGAGACTCACTGCATAGGCGCCCAGCGTGCAGATGAGCAGAATGATCGGCATGAGCAGCGTCTGGGGCAGGCTGAACAGCTTCACACAGGGCTTGACCAGCGCGATCGCCATTCCGTACATGAGGAAATTGGCGATGATGAGCGCCCAGTAGATGTAGTAGATGAGGCCGGGATGCTCGATCTGTATCATCGGCCCCACGACCACGTTCTTGAGCTCGAGGGCCGCCAGAAACGCTGCCGCCGCCGCGCTGCCCGGGATACCGAGGGTGAGCGTCGGCAACATCGAGCCGCCGATGTTGGCATTGTTCGCCACTTCCGCGCAGACGATCGCCTCGTAGCTTCCCTGGCCCCATTTGGCGCGCTCCTCGGGGGAAGCGCGCCGCCGGCCGATGTCGTACGATAGAAACGCCGCCACGTTGGCGCCGGCGCCCGGTATCGCGCCGACGATCGTCCCGATCAAGCCGGAGCGCACCGACGCGCGAGAGTACTTCCACAGCGTACGCAGTGGCGGAACGACGCGCCCGACCTTTTCCGGGATGCTCGTTGGATTGTTCTTGGGCAGGACGCGCAGGATCTCCGACAACCCGAACAGGCCGATCAGCACGGGAATATAGCTGATGCCGTCTTCCAGGAAACCGAGGCCAAACGTATAGCGCGGCGTTGCGTGGATCGCGTCGAGGCCGATGAAAGAGACCATCAGCCCGATCCAGCCCGAGATCCAGCCCTTCAGGGGCCTCTTACCCGCAGCCATGGTGCCGCAGATCGCGATGCCCCACATCGCGAGCAGGAACATTTCCCAGGAGCGGAAAGACAGGGCGATCGTCAGGATTAGCGGAATGAAGGCGATCATCAGAATGATGCCGATCCAGTTGCCCAGGAACGATGCCGCAATGGCAGTGCCGAGCACGAGGCCGCCCTCGCCGCGGCGCGCGAGCGCGTGGCCCTCGATCATGGTCGGGACCGAATCCGGCGTGCCGGGGATGTTGATGAGCACCGCCGAGATCGCGCCACCGAAGACGCTGCCGGTGAACACGCCCAGCATGAACATGATGGCCGTGTTCTGATCCATGCCGGTGGAAAGCCCGATTAGCAAAGCCATCGCCATCGTGGTCGTCAGTCCCGGCATTGCACCCCACAGGATGCCGAGCGTCGTGCCGATGAGGCACACGAACAACAGGTACGGCGAAAGCGCCAGCAGGAGTTGATCGAGGATCATGGGGCCTCAGTCCACGCCGGGCATCGGGATCTTGAAGCCCCAGCGGAAGGCCGCCGCGAGCAGCATGGCGGTAACGGCCGCCGCCAGCAGGCAGCGCAGCCAGGACTTGCGCCAGAATATTTTCATGATGACCGTGACGATCGGAATCGCCACGATTTCGAAACTGCTGATCTTGAATTCAAAACTGCCAATCGGGATCCGTATCCGGAACGACACGAAGTCAACCGCGACGATCAGTGCCACGATGAGGCCGATCAGCAGCCACGCACGTCGGGCGTAATCCCGCTCATCGGGATCGGTCGGCTTCGCGAAGACTCCGGTGAGGTTTGCTGCGCCCCCCTCGCGCAGCGCGCGGGCAGCCAGGCCGAAAGCCATCGCCAGCATCGTCAAGCCGGTCAGGAACGGCAGCAGGCCGGGATGGGTGAACACCGACCGGCCCGGGTCGGGCATCTGCCAGGCGAGCACCATCGCGCCGATGGACAGCACGCCGATTACGCAGGCCGAGAGGAGGTCCTTCTGAGGCGTCGAGGCGCCTTCGATGTCCTCCTCGCCCTGAAATCCCTCGGCAAGCTTCGCCTTCGCCTGCTCGATGTACGCGTCACTATTTTCCGTACTCATCCGGATGGCTTCCTCGTGAAAAAGCGTCCCCGCCGAGGGCGGGGACGCTTGGTCTTGCAGACTACCAGACTACGAGTACGCCGCGGGACCTACGCCAGCGGCTTGTAGCCCTTGGGCGGCCACCACTGGTCGAACTTGGCGGGCGTGGGCAGGCCCAATTCGCTTGCCGTCATGACCTTCTTGCCGATCTGATCCTTCACCTTGTTAAAGGTGTCGGCCGTCAGAGTCTCGAGCTGCGCTGCGCGCCGATCGGCGGCAGCACCGGTGCGGATGTCGACGTCGAAGTACTTCTTCTTGGCGACGGCTGCGAAGGCCGGCGACTTGACCGCAGCGACAAACGCTTTTTCCACTTCCCGGATGATCTCGAGTGGCACGTTGCGCCGCAACGCGATGTTGTAGACGCCACCCACCGGCAGCGACGACTTCAACTGTGGCAGGAACCTCCCGACCGAAGGCATAGTCGACCCGCCCGGCACGGCGATGTCTTCCTTCCCGGTCTGCTGCAGGCAGCGCAGCTTGCCCGCCTTGATGAACTCGATGTGCTCGTGCACGCCGCCACCCGCAATGTCGACTTCGCCTTGCAGGCCCGCAAGCGTTGCGGGCTTGCCGCCCTTGTAAGGCACAAAGCGCAGCTTGATGCCGGCTTGCTCCGCGATGATCGCGGCCAGCTCGTGCCAGAGGCCGCCGGTGCCCGATGTCGAAATGGACAATTTTCCGGGGTTCTTTTTCGCGTACGCGACCACGTCCTCGAAGCTCTTGTACGGCGAATCGGGTTTCACCGACCAGCTCGCCAGCGAGTTCGCAGCCTGCATGTACTGCCAGTCTTCCCATGCCTTCGACGTCGAATGGCCCATCACCCGGACGAATTTGTTGTAGTTGGCCGCGCCAAGCCACCAGTATCCGTCGGCCGGTTTGCCCAGCACGAAGGACGTGGCAATCGCGCCGACGCTGCCGGGCTTGTTAATCACATTGATGTCCCAACCCTGGGCGCTGGCCATCTCCTTGGCAAGCGTGCGCAACACGGTGTCGGTGCCGCCGCCTGCGGAGTACATGACCGACAGCGTGATCGGACGCTCGGGCCATTTCGCGGCGCGCGCGGGTCCCGCGTTGAGCAGCATCGGCATCGACGCCGCCGCACCCAGGGCACCCACGCCGCCAAGAAAGCTCCGGCGCCGGGGATCAGCACAAACAATGGACGGTTCGTCGTCCAGATCCAGATCGGGATTCGGTGTGTGTTCCTCGAAACGCTTCATCTCGGTTTCCTCCTTCATGGTGATAAAACGTCGGCTCCTGGGTCCGACACTTTCAGGCAAAGGCTACAGACAGTACTACAGGCATCGCGACGATTTTTTTTGTTAGCCATCTCGCGGCAATGCGCAGATTGCGATCCGCGCCGTTAGATTATTAACCGTGCTCGGCCTACGTGGGCAAGCGCAAACGTTGCGTCAAACGGGGCCGCGCGGGATTCTCCTCCTGAAGACCAGCGCGATGTACAGCGAATGCTCATTATGATTGAGTCGCGATAGGCTGTCAGCTCCGTAGATTTCTGCAAGCGATATTGAAAGTTAACATCATGATCCAGTAGGATTTTACGGCCGCGCTGAGCCTGGCGGTGCGGCGGATCCTACACGCCACAACGCGGGTCACACGCTAGCGCGTGGCCCGTATGGCACCTATCTGCACGCCGCATGGCGGGCGCGCGCCGGCGCGGTGGTGCCGATCGCCTTGTTGACGCGGGGCATGAATTTCGCGATCGTCCTGGGCCTGGTGTGTCTTGAACACGCCGAGGCGCTTGGAGATGCCGAGCTTCGTGCGCAGCTGCTGCCAGTAGAAGCGGTAAGGGCTCGCAGGATCCTCCATACCGTAGCGGCGCGCGACCTTGTCGCCGTCAGCGACGAAGATGGTGCGCGCGATACGGCACCCGGCCGGGTCCGGCGTGACGCCCGCGCGGCGTTTGCCTTCCGAGTGGTTGGCCCAGTGGCTGGGCAGCCATTGCGAGAGCAGGAAGTTCGCGGATAGCGGATGGAGTGGCATCATGTATTGCTGCATAATCCGGTTGATTGTCGCCCAGACGGCGACTTTCCACTGAACCGGACACGCTGCTTTCGTTCACCCCGACCGAGTCACGCATCGAGCCATGGCCGCAGCCGAGAAACCCTATCGTTTCTTCTTTTCCCAGGCGTTCCACCTGCCGGAAGATTCCCCTTACCTGCACCGCCCGGTAAGCGGGACGAAAGAAGCGCGCCTGATGAACTACGAGAACGTCAAGCAACTGCTGGAAGACGTCGAGTGGGACCTCCATCCCGGGCCGCTCGCGTCCTACGGCAACTGGCCGGTGGAAAGCCGGGAGGAGTTCTGCCTGGTCGCGGCGGGGAGGCTTCCGATCGTGCGCGAGGCGTGCGCCAGCGGAAAATACAACGCGATCGTCCTTCTCGGGGGCGGTGAGCCGGGGTTCCCCGAGTCGCGGGAGATCGCGCGCCGGCATGGCTTGCCGGTCACCGCGTGCGCCTTTTCGCAGATGCACGTCGCTTCCATGCTCGGGCACAAATTCAGCGTGATCGACCACGCCGAGATCCACAATATGTATTACTACGATCTCGTCGTGCACCACGGATTTGCGGACCGCTGCGCCTCGATCCGCAACATCAATTTTCCGCTGCCGCGCCCCGCGCATCCGGACGTGCCCAAGATCCAGGACGAGAAGGCGAAGGCCGCGCGCGGCGAGAAATCCGCGATGGTGGAGGCCGCGGTGGCGGAGGCGCTGGCCGCTATCGAGGAGGACGGTGCGGAAGTGATCATGTTCGGCTGCTCGGCCACCTTCTGGATGCGCCCGTTCCTGCAGCAGCGCCTCGGCGAGATCGGTTGGGAAGTTCCGGTTCTGGAAGGTTACAGCTGCGCCATCACGCTGGCCAAGACGATGGTGAGCCTCGGGCTCGATGCCAGCGGGCTTGCCTTTCCCAGCGATCATCCGCGGAAATGGCGCCGCAGGAAGCGGTTCTGAGCACCGAATTTGAATTGCAAAGCGCCGCGTTCTTGCTTAAGCCGAACTGGTGATGAGAGATAGTGATGGAAAATGGTGATGATTACTGGTGATGAGAACCAGAAATGCGTTGTGCAAACGATTTGTTCTTCATCACCATTTTTCATCACCACTAATCATCACCATCATTCATCACCATTTTCTGTCCAAGAAGGATGAGTTGAGCAATGGCTAATAGTCCGCAGAAAGCGCAAAGCCGTCCAAGAGCCTTGGTGACCGGAGCGGCGCGCGGGCTTGGCGCCGCGATCGCTGTTGGGCTTGCCCGCGACGGGTTCGACATTGCACTCACCGCAACGAATGTCGACCGGCTGGCTGACACGGTTGCTGCGGTCGCGTCCGCGGGTTGCCGGGTGGTCCCGCTTGCGCTCGACGTGCGCTCGGTGCCGAGTGTGGAGCAGGCCGTGGCCAAGGCCATCGAGGCGCTTGGCGGTCTCGATGTGCTGGTCAACAACGCCGGGATCACGGCGCGCACGCCGGCGCTCGACGTGACGTTAGAGGAATGGAACGAAATCCTGCGCGTTAACGTGACGGGCGTGCTCCTCATGAGCCAGCAGGTGGCGCGGCACCTCGTTGCCACCAAGCGCGAGGGGTGCATCATCAACATCGCATCGACGCACGGGTTAATCGGGTTCCCGCAACGGCTTTCTTACGGGACGTCGAAGGGCGCGCTCATCCAGATGACGCGCATGCTGGCGATCGAGTGGGCGCCGCTCGGAATACGCGTCAACGCGATCGCCCCGGGCACCGTGGAGACGGCTTCGCGCCTGGAGTATTTTGCGGCCAATCCGGCAGCGCGCGACGCCATGATCCGGCGCGTTCCATCAGGCCGTTTCTGCACCCCGGAAGAAATCGCGGGGGCGGTGTGCTATCTGGCCAGTCCGGCGGCCGCTTACGTCACGGGCCAGACGTTGATTGTGGACGGGGGCCTCACTGCTGCCTGATCCGTGACCGGTGACCCGTGACCGGTTACGCACGTCCAACCTGGTGATGGATACTGGTGATGTGCAGTGGCCGGGATTTGATCTGGCAAACAATGTCCGCTTTCGACCCAAAGCGGTCAATCGGGTGAGTGGGTAGTTCGCTCACGCTGCTGGGAGGCGCCTCCAATAGGTTGTAGCATTTACCATCTGCGTTACTGGGTTCGCAGCCACCGTCATTACAACAGCTCTGATGCCATGCAAGCCATGACTCCCTTTACGGCCCCGGTCGTCGATGAATTGTCGGTGCGAGTCGTGGTGGACTCGCGTTACGAGCGGTTTTTGCCCAAGGCTTCCCACCCACGCGTCCGCATCGAGCACGTGGGGCGCATCCCCGGACGGCCACTCACGACCTTCGCTGCCGAGTGGGGCCTGTCCCTGCACCTCGCCTCGGTGCAGGCGGGGGCCAAGGCGCAGTACCTGCTCGATTTTGGCTACACGCCGGAGATCATCAACCGCAACCTCGACCTGCTCGACATTGATCCGGCCGCGATCAACGGACTCATCCTCAGCCACGGCCACCGAGACCACTTCGGCGGCTTGAATGGCTTCGTCAATCAGCACCGCGGCCGGATGCGCGGCGACCTGGCGCTCTATGTCGGCGGCGAAACCATATTTCGCGAGAAATGGATCAAGGAGGGCGGTGAAACAGTGCTTTGGGGCGCGGTGGACCGCGGCGCGCTGCAGGCGCAGAACGTC
>Ga0224512_10002714_pt1 | contig 16020 bp, 12 predicted proteins | sample SF_May12_sed_USG_4_FD_169103 | JGI IMG/M metagenome (GOLD analysis project Ga0224512, IMG submission 169103) | Sediment microbial communities from San Francisco Bay, California, United States - SF_May12_sed_USGS_13 | ecosystem: Environmental > Aquatic > Marine > Sediment | place: USA...
CCGTCAGCTTGTGACGGATCGAATCGAATTCTTTGAACGGCAGATGCTTCGGAAATGGTTCGGTTATATTTGAGTCACGCGAAATTGCAGCAACGACATCTCCCCGCGTATCCAAAATGACCATACTATCGGCATGAATATTTTCCAGGATTATCGGAGTAAGGTTGGAGGAAATATAATCGATATTTAAGTCGAGCATAAACTCGTACGTATCATCCCACTGAGCGTATTCAGAATTTATCAGCAGCAACGCATCCAGATTAGCTTGAATAGCGGCTTCCACCCTTTGCACGTTCTTTTGTACCGCCTGATTCTCCAGCTCCAGAAACGTCGGATACACGGTCGCTTGCAGCACAACATAGCTCAGCAAGAACGACGCGGCCGACAAGGCGGCGAGAATAAGCAGTGTTCTACGACCTATCGTCATTGGAGCGTTCTCTGAAAATCCGCCTAAGCATCTGCGTTCGAGTCACCTGCGCGCCCGCCAAAAACGCTTCTTGACTAACGGGACGCACGGCTGCTACGTCACATTAGCTGACTTTTGAACATAATTTTGTGATCGAGATCACGATAAGCTATGGATTTTAGTGCATTTTTCGGGCTTGGTAGGACTTGGGCACCATTGGCCCGTTTGGCGCTTGCCGACGCGCATTGGCGGCAGACTGGCGCGCCGGACAAGGTAGATTTTCCTGTCTTTGAATGGATCCCATAGCGGACCAGCGGTGGTTAGCTGACCGCTAAATACCAGGGTTTAGCGCCGGGAATGGGCGCGAATCACCCCTGTTGTCCTGCATCCTGAAGATCGTCCTGCAGTTCTCTCGGCGCGGACCTGGCGCCAATATTCTTGCACCGCCAAGATCTTTAGGATAGGTTATTTGACATAATGGTGTGCCAAAATGCAGTCAGCATAGATAAATCTTTAAGGCATCATCTGCGACCCAACTTACCCCTAACCTGCCCGCTGAGATTAATGTGTCGTTTCTAACTCAAGCAAGCGGTTTTCAGTTTAACTTTAAATTAGCAGGTATCTGATATCTGCAGAGACGCGTTTCTTCTGAGGAGTAAACCATGGACTTCAGTGCATTAGGCAATTCACTCACCTCTACTTTTGCTGAGACGATTCCCAATCTCCTCAGTGCCGTCGTCATCCTGATAGTCGGCTGGCTCGTCGCAGTGGTGCTACGCGCGCTGGTCAAAAAGTTACTCGGTCTAATGAAGCTCAATACCTGGATTGAGAACACGATCGATGACGAGGTGGACGCCGAAGGCCTGGTTGCCGGCGCCCTGTTCTGGATTGTCTTGCTCATGGTGCTGGTCGCATTTTTTAGCGTGCTTAATTTGGGCAGCGTTTCCGCCCCGCTCGAAGCGCTGGTTACGAAGGTATTCGACTATGCACCGAATCTCATCGGTGGCGGCGCCATCGCACTGGTGGCCTGGATAGTCGCGAGCCTGGTCCGCACACTAACCGTTAAGGCCCTGGCGGCCACTACGCTCGACGATAAAGTAGCCACACAAGCCGGTATGCAGCCAATCAGCGCCAACGCCGGCAATGTTCTTTACTGGTTGATTATCTTGCTGTTTCTGCCGGCCATCCTCGGGGCCTTGAAGCTCGGCGGATTGCTGGATCCGGTGCAGAACATGGTGGACCAGATCCTGGCGATGCTGCCAAACATATTTGCCGCTCTGGTGATCGGCTTCGTCGGCTGGTTCGTGGCGCGAATTTTGCGGGACCTGGTTGCCAATTTACTGGCAGCCACGGGCCTGGATCGACTCGGCGATAAGGTCGGACTGGCCGAAGATATTCAGCTATCCAATGTCGCTGGCCTCGTCGTCTTTATCTTCGTATTGGTCCCGGCATTAATCGGCGCGATCAATGCTTTGCAGATTGAGGCGATCTCCGCACCGGCCACGCAGATGCTGTCGACTTTCATGGCAGCAATCCCGAAGATTTTCGCTGCCATGGTGATACTCACGGTGGCCTATTTCCTGGCCCGCTTTATATCAGGCCTCGTAGGCAATCTTCTGCACGGCTTCGGCGCCGATGAGATGCCCGCAAAGATGGGCCTCGAACAACTGGCGACCGGCGGATTTCAGATTTCGAAGCTGGCCGGAACCGTGGTCAGCATCTTCATATTCCTGTTCGCGGCGGTGGAGGCTTCAAATCAGCTCGGTTTCGAACAGATCACGGATTTGGTGACGACCCTGATCGAGTTCGCCGGCCAGATACTTTTAGGGACCACAATACTGATCGCAGGATTTTGGCTCGCGAGCATCGCCTATCGGGCGATCATTCGCGTCAGCGGCCCGCAGGCCGGCGCCGTGGCGGGTCTGGCGCGCATCGGCATCCTGGGTCTGGTCCTCGCAATGGGCCTGCGCGCCATGGGCATTGCCGATGACATCGTCAATCTTGCGTTCATGCTGGTGCTCGGCGCGGTGGCTGTGGCCGGAGCGTTGTCATTTGGTCTCGGCGGACGTGAGGCAGCCGGCAGGCAACTGGAATATTGGCTGAAGAAATTGCGCAACGAACCGTAACGCCGTTCGATGGGGTTGATGAAGCTCGCAGATTAGAAATAGCGGCAACATCAATACCAATTTTTGCTGGCCGCGCACTGCACGTGCGCGGCCAGCTGTTTTTAACGTTTACCGGGCCTTCAGCGCGTCCCGGATCTCCGTCAGAAGTTTCTCTTCGGCCGAGGGCTCCGGCGGGGGTGCCGGTTTTTCCTCTTCGGCTTTCTTCATGCTGTTCATGCCTTTGATGACCATGAAAATCGCAAATGCGACGATCACAAAATCCAGCACGGTGTTGATAAAAACCCCGTACTTGATCAGTGGTGCTCCGGCTTCTTCGGCCAGCGCGAGGCTTGCATAGGCCGTATCACCGAGGTTGATGAACAGGCTGCTGAAATCGACCCCGCCCATCAGCATGCCTATCGGCGGCATGATGACGTCGTTGACGAACGAGCTGACGATCTTGCCGAACGCCGCGCCGATGACGATGCCCACCGCCATATCGACGACATTGCCGCGCATTGCGAATGCTTTGAATTCATTAAGCATGATTGACTCCTGTTGATTATTATTAACTGTTGTTTCAAATCACACAGAGCTTCGCTTAGCCCTGTTCGGTTTAGAGTTTATCTTTCATCAGATCTGCGGCCTCATCCTCCGCTTTGTCCATCATGTCGGCGCCTTCTTCAGTCGCTTTGTCCATCATCCCGGCGCCCTGCTCCATCGCGTCTTCGCTCGCAGCTTTGTCCATCATCCCGGCGCCCTGCTCCATTGCGTCCGCGCCCGTGGCTTTGGCAGCATCGACCATATCACCGCCGGCCTCCATCGCCTCGCCCGCAGCTTCGGCGGCCGTATCCGCCATCTCGCCGGCCTGCTCCTTGGCAGATTCCATCATTTCACCCGACTTTTCGATCGCCGAGTCCAGGCCTTCGGTCATAGCGCCGGCCTGATCTTTCGCGGCCTCGCCCTCTTCGCCGGAACATCCGGCAACTGCCATCAAAAGAACCAGAAAAAGTACTGTCAGCTGAATCTTCATATTGATTCCCCTTGATAAATTAATTTAAGCAAAATCGTTGTCTAGAGCGGAATTTTATCGCAATTGGACATTGACTGCTGTAGGTAAGACCCGCAGCGCCGCAATGCGCCGATGCTGTGCTATCGGGCATTATAGAGCCCTATTGCGTCGAAAAAGTCACATCGATCGGCCTCCCCGGTGCGTGCGCTGCGCCAATGTGACTTTTACGTTACCCTGCGAGTCATCCCTTTATACGTGTTATTTATCGGCGTGAGGGCCGGACCATGGCGACGGATAAAGAGCAAAAACTCAAGGCGTTGCTGAAAGTCGATGATCAGGGTGAAGCGGCGCCCAAACTGGTCGATGACTTGATGCGGCGCGTCCGAGCGGGCATCGGTCAGCGGGATACGCTGTTGTTCGCCTTCGTCCGGATCTGGACCGTGGTGGTGCGCCTGCTGGCGCCCGTTTTTGCCCAACTGGCGGTTCGCAAAGCGGAGATCGATGCCGTGGGCCGGAAGCCTGACGACAGCCAGTCTAATCCGTAGGAATTATTTGCTGCTGCCAGGAGAATCGAAATGGGGTTTTTCGACACACTAAGAGAGTCATTTCTGGACCCAATGCTAATCTGGGGTAAAATCGCTTCTGTTTTACCGAGTCTCATAGCCGCAATCGTTTTGCTGGTTGCCGGGCATTTCATCGGCAAGTTTCTGGCCCACATCATCGCCAAATTATTGGCGAAAGTGGGGCTGGACAAGCTTGGCGAGAAAGCCGGACTCGGCGATGCGGTTGCCGGCAGCGGAATCGTCGCATCGCCGTCCATGATACTGGGTAAGATCATCTACTGGCTGATCTTTCTGACCTTCATCATCTCGGCCGCTGATACGCTCGGGCTGCAACGCGTGTCAGATATGATCGGCGACTTCGTGCTGTACCTGCCGAAAGTCATCGGTGCGATACTCGTGGCGCTGATCGGCCTGTTCGTAGCCTCGCTGGTGCGCACCGGTGTCGAGGCCGGCCTGGCAAGCGTCAATCTGGGCTATGAAAAGGCGATTGGCGGACTGATTTACGCGATCATCGTGATCGTGGTGATCTCACTCGCCATCGGGCAACTCGAAGTCGAGACGGCACTGTTTAACCAGGTGATCTCCATCGTGCTACTGGCGGCGGCCGCGGCGGTGGCCCTGGCCTTAGGTCTCGGGACCCGCGACGTCGCCGGCAATATCGTCGCTGGCGTCTACGCCAGAGATCTCTACCAGCCTGGGGCGACCATTCGCTTCGGTGACTTGTCGGGCAAGATTCTCGAAGTCGGTTCGACCAGCGTCGTGATCCGTGTCTCCGCCGATAAAACCATCACGGTACCCAACCGGCGGCTGCTCGATGAGCAGGTCGAGATCATTACTGAAGCCTGACGAATAGCTGACCAGCCCCCGCGGCGGTAAAGACCGCCGCTACCGTCAGACTGGTCGCAATTCAGGCTATACAGTCGTGTGATATTCGCGCTTGCAACCCGCAGTTTCTGGTGTATTTCGTCCGCTGACATGGGCGCGGAGCCGCCGTCGTGACTGAGCGTGATCAATCGCCGCCGGCGAATGGCTCAGGCAGCACCGATCCCGATGCGGCGCTCGTCGCGCAGGCGCAACGGGAATTGCCGTATCGCACGTTTGCCTTTGAAGCGCTGATGCGGCGCCATCAGTCGCTGCTGTTTGGCGTTTGTCGCAGGATCCTGGCCAGCCACGCCGACGCCGAGGATGTCTGTCAGGACGTGATGTTCACGGTGTTCGGTAATTTGCAACGCTTTGAGGGACGCTCTTCATTCAAGACCTGGATGCTGCGTATCGCCAAGAACACCTGCTTCAGCCTGGTCGAAAGACGGCGTCGTGCTCAGGAAGTCACCGCGGCCTGGTCACAGGAAGCGGCCGAGGAACCGCCGAATCACCTCGACGAAGAAGCACACGATCTGGACAGCCTGCTCGCGCAGCTGAAGCCCGCGGAGCGGGAAATTCTGACCCTTCGGTTCGCGGCGGATCTTAACCTGCAGGAAATCGCCGAGATTTGTGGTCTGGGACTCAGTGCAACCAAGATGCGACTGTATCGGGCGACTGAGCAACTGCGCACCCTGGCGGGGATCGACGATGACTGATCAGGCACAATTTTTGTAACCCGCTGAATTAGTGCAATAATTTTTTTGTGACTTTTCCCTCGAAGCTCGGGTCTATATCCCTGAAAACTAACCCGGCAGACCGGAACGCTTCGAATGGCCGGCCGACGCTCGATTCACTAAGAGGGAGAAGACCAATGACACACAGACTTATAATCGCATCGCTTAGCGCGGCTGCGGCTGCGGCGCTCTCGGGTTGCGCAGCCAGCAGCGGCGACAGCGCGGCTACGGCGATGACGGGAAGCAACTCTGAACAGACCGAGCTCATTGTCGAGCAGCGGACCCGCATTGATTCGCTCGAGTCTGAATTGCGCAACCGCGATCTCGAGTTGGAAATCGCGCGCACTGCCCCGGCCAAAGAAACGGCCGTCGGCCCGGGTCAGCTGTTTCCGCCGGATGCGAAACCAGGCCGATGCTACGCGCGGGTGCTCACTCCCGGTCAGTACAAGGAAGACACGGAATCGGTGCTGCTGAGGCAAGCTTCGGAGCGCGTCGAGATCATCCCCGCAAGATACGAAACCGTTGACGAGAGGGTGCTCGTCAGGGAAGCATCGACGCGCCTGGAAATTATCCCGGCACGCTACGAGACCAAGGAAGAACGCGTACTGGTTCAGCCTGAATCAACAGTGATCGAAGAGATTCCCGCGACTTACAAGACCGTCTCGGAACAGGTGCTCGTATCACCGGCCCGCACTGAGTGGAAACGCGGTTCCGCAGCCAGCTTCCTCGGCACCGGAAACGTGGTTCAGAGCCGCACCACCGACACCGGCGAGATCATGTGCCTGGTTGAGGTCCCGGCACAGTATCGCACCGTGAACCAGACGGTTGTTGATCAGCCAGCCCGGACCCGCGAAATCAAAGTACCGGCGCAGTACAACACGATCAAGAAAACCGTGCTCGTGGAGCCTGCCAAGACGCGTGAGATCAAGGTGCCGGCCGAATATGGCAAAGTGAAGGTCACCAAGCTCGTTAGCCCGGCCAAACAGCGCAGGATTGATATTCCTGCCGAATACGGCACGGTCAACAAGCGCAGCAAGGTCAGCGAAGACCAACTCGAATGGCGCCAGGTGCTCTGCGATGTCAACATGACCAGCGACAATGTGCGCAAACTCCAGGCGACGCTGAACGACCGCGGCTACAATGCCGGCCCCGTGGATGGAAAGATCGGCGCTTTAACGCTGAACGGCGCCAACGCCTTTGCGAAGGCGAATGGCTTGCCGGCCGGATCGAACTACATCGCGATCGAGGTGGCGGATAAGCTCGGGTTGAAATACTAAACCCTGGAAAAATAAACGAACGGCGCAAGCAGGTCATGCTTGCGCCGTTCGCTCATTCCGGAACCAGGTAAATTTCAGTTTGTTCCATGCGGTAGCCGATTACCGATTGTGCTCCGTTCGCGAGCACCGGCTCGCCCCGCTTCAGGCAGGTCGTCAACGACGATTCATTGGCCTTCATGCAGATGTCGGCATCCGCATCGATTTCCTGGCCAATGATCGACCCGTCCTGCAGGCTCACCAGCAGCATGGTCGGCCGATCCACGTTATTTATCACAGGGGTGGAACAGCCCGCAGACAGCAATAGCGCAAGCAGCATGAACACGGCGTTGTAACGATTTGGCGACCGAGGTCTAGATGGGGCCGGCTGCATAATTAAATCTCTTTGATTATGTAAAGGTGCGTCCCAACATACGGCGCATCAAGCCGCATGTCCGTGACCGTTCTCACATAATCCTCTGTCGTCCCGATCCGGGATCGCAAGTTCAATATGCGCCTTGAAAATGGCCAGGACAAGATTGCGCCGGGAGGCTAACTGAGCCTTTTTCCGGGCACACTCTGGCTAATGTCGCGCAACACGCGGGGCAGGTTTTTCGTCGCAACTTTGGGATTCTGGTTCAGGCGACATACGAATTTTTTGATCACGCATGGGTCGGTGAAATCGAACCCTACTGAGCGCACGGTCACCAAGGTCATTGTCCGTCAGGCATTCGAGTCCCGCAAAGATTCGGTCATTTCGCGGCGGTGATCGCGACGATGCTCGGCTTCGATAAACACGCGTTTTACCGCGGGATCGATCGCCTTGATGCGCTGCGTGAGCTGCGTAACGCTGGACTCGATGTCGTCTGAGCTTAAGTCGGCCACGACGTCCACGCTGATGGTCACCAGGATGAATTCGGGTCCCATGTGCAGCGTCGCAACCTCGTTGACGGTTTCGATCTGCTCGTTTTCGCGCAGCACGGTGCGGATACTTTCGACAATCCAGCTAGCCGCACTCTCACCGATCAACAGGCTTTGTGTTTCATAGGCCAGCCAGATTGCCGTCGCACCGAGGATCAGGCCGATCACTGCGGAGGCGATGCCATCGAACACCGGATTGCCGGTGACCTGGGCGAGAGCGATCCCCACCAGTGCAACCAGCAAGCCGAGCATCGCCGCGCCGTCTTCGAACAGCACGACGAATAGACTCGGGTCTTTGCCACGGCGGACTGCTTCGAGCAAGCCGAGTTTGCCTTTATGCGCGGAGAATTCTCGATACGCGACAAAAAATGCGGCGGCCTCGAACAGGATTGCCAGACCAAGCACCACGTAGTTGATCGAGATGTTCTGCAGTGGCTCGAGATGCAGAATTTGCTGATAGCCGTGGTAGAGTGAAATGCCGGACCCGAGTGCGAAGATCAGGATCGCAACGACGAAGCACCAGAAGTAGATTTCTTTACCATGGCCGAACGGGAAAGCCGCACTCGGCGGCCGGGCGGCGCGTTTCAATCCCAGCAGCAGCAAAACCTGGTTGCCGGTATCGACGAGCGAGTGGATGCCTTCCGACAGCATCGCGGAACTGCCGGTAATCGCCGCCGCGCCGAACTTGGTTATCGCGATCAGCGCGTTACCAATCAGAGCCGCATAGATAGCTTTGCGCGATGAACCTGCCATAGTTGTTATGCGGCGCTAGAACCGTTCGATCAAGCGCCCATCACCGATGTCCGCGTAGGGAAACCAGCCGATACCAATCAGCCGCACGTGGATATCTGTGGCCTTCGGTTGAATAACGACTTCGGTCAGCGCTTCGGTCTGAGCATCATAAGCTTCATCGAGAGCTTCGACATCACGGTCGAACTGTTCCTGCAAATCCTGCAGCGCCAATTTAACTTTGGCCGCCGTTTCCTCGGCGCGACGCACGTCGCTGGACTGACTGCGCACACGACCCGCTTTGCGGACCGCTGTGCCCATGCGCGACGCCGAGGTTGCCGAAACGGTTTTTCTGCCCAGCAGCGCGCCGAGCACGGCGGTGCCAAAGGAAATCGCGGCATCGATTTTCTGGCCGCTGGCCTGCTCTTCCTCACGCTCTACTTTCTGCTGGGCACTCAGCAGGCGATTCTCCAGCGTGACGACTTTACTTTCGTAGCGCTTGCGCAATTTACTGACATTCAGGTCACGCGCCTCATTGCCAAGTTGCTGCAGCCGAATGCGAAAATCCCGCTCGGTTTCGGTGGGCAGGGAGGTCGCTTTGAGATGCGGGCTCTTATAGATCAGCAACGGCCACTCGGTCCGCAACCAGCGGCGCAAGTCTTTTTCCCAGGCGGCATAGCTTTTCGCTCTGATCAAGGCACCCGCACATTCCGCGAATGTCGCGTTTGCGGCGGGGTTTTTAGCCAGGTTCGCGGTATCGATGTCGAGTGGCTCGGCCATCGACCAGTCAATCGCCATGGGGTCATCGCCGGCCTCGATCGAGAAGACGAAGGGTCGTTTCTCGTTCACGGGCGGGCGCGCTCTGCTGTATCGGACCTGTCCGGCGGTGAGAATTCGCGGGTAGTAAACGATCTTCCCGACACCGTCGGCTGCAGGCGCGGCCGGCACAAAATACTGCTTGACCTCCGGCGGCGTGACCGGGCGGCCTGTTTTTATCGGCCCACCGGTCGGTATGGCGGGCTTTTCAGTGGCGGTGTCGGCTTCCGGTGGCCGGTCAACCGTCAACCGGCTGATCTGGTCCCGCGTCAAAGGTCCGGCGAGGTAGGACATGACCCAGCGCGTTTGAAATATCACCGGGCGTTTTTCATGCACGTTATGCAGCAGAAACTGGCGCTTGCCGAGGCCCGACAGTGTTTGCTCGAGGGTCTCACCATCCAGATGATTGCTACCCGCCGCACCCCTCAGACCGTCGCGAACGCGTGCCTTGTCGCGCTCGGTTTGCAGGCGACCGATAAACCACGTTCCGGTATTCGACAAGCCCTTGTAATCGAGATCGACCGGGTTCTGCGTCGACAACACCAGCCCGACGCCAAACGCGCGGGCCTGCTTGAGCAAAGTCAGCAGCAGTTGCTTCGAGGGCGGGTTGGCGACCGGTGGCATGTAGCCGAACACCTCATCCATATAAAGAATGGCGCGAACCGTGGAGCTGCCCGGCTGACTGCGCATCCAGGCGATCAGCTCATTGAGCAACATCGTGACGAAGAACATGCGTTCGCCGTCGCTCAGATGAGCAATCGACATGATCGACACTCTGGGTTTGCCGGTCTTGGAATGCAGCAAATTATCCATGGCCAGCGGCGGGCCCTGCATCCAGGCGTCAAAGCCGGGCGCGGCAAGCAGGTTGTTCAGCCGCATCGCCAGCGCGAAGCGTTCCTTGGCGGGGTAGAACGTGTCGAGATCCATGACGCCGATTCTGTCGAAACCCGGCGCCTGGATGGCCGCGATCAAACCGGCAAGGTCTAGGCTGCGCCCGGCCTGCCAGGCCTGATCCAGAACGTTGGCGAGCAGTATGTGTTCGCGGCTGGTCAGTGGGTCGGCATCGACATCGAGCAGCGTCAGAATACTCGTCGCGGTGCCTTGCACGCGCTCGCGATACAGGTCCTTGTCGGCCAGTAACTCGGGCGGTGGCGCCGCAAATTCCCGCAACACCGAGATCGGCAGTCCGGCCGTGCTCCCGGGCGTATAGATCGCCATGTCAGCGGCAGCACGCAGGTTGGCTATGCGCTCCGGGGTCTGGCCCCATTCGAGCAGACCGTTCCTCCAGAGATTTGCCATCGTGCCGGCGAACTCGGCGGTCGTCTGCCCGGCGTCTGCCGCGGCTCGGGGGTCGATCCACGGTTCGAAATCGGCCGGGCGCAGCGCAGGAAAAGTCAGCAACAGGTTACCGAGGTCACCTTTCGGATCGATCGCGATCACCGGAATATGGTCGAGCGCCGCCTCCTCGATTATGCCGATGCCCAACCCCGTCTTGCCGCTGCCGGTCATGCCGATGATGACGGCATGCGTGGTCAGGTCTTTGGAGTCATAGAGGGTCAGCTCGTCGGTCAGTTGATCGGCAGACGTGTCATGACGTTTACCCAGGTAGAATGCGCCGAGTTTTTCGAAATTCTGCATGGACTGTCCTCAAGGCAAGCGGTGCCGGGATTAGAAGATTTACCCCCGGATTTTGTCAAATCCGGGGCCAAGCAAGCAGCTGATAAGCGGGCTCGGCGGCGCTAAAGAAAGCCTTATCGTCAATTGTTGTTGCGCTACAGTGTGCTAGACTTTCGCGAACAATACAAAGACCCTTTGCTGTATTGCATCAACCACTTATCTGCTAATTCACGGGCGTCTATACGCCTGTCAGTGCAGCAAGGGGCTTTATTCATTTCATCGGCAGGAGGAAACCAGCTATGAGTGTTGCGCGGACCACGGAGATTGTTGCGAGTTCAAAAAAGAGTTTCGATGACGCCATCGAGGCCGGCATCGAAAGAGCGACCAAGACCCTCGATAACGTCACCGGGGCCTGGATTCAGGATCAGGAGATCGTCGTCAACGGCGACAAGATCAAAGAGTACCGTGTCAGAATGAAGGTGACGTTCGTCCTGAAAGCATAGTTATAAATCGCCGTGCCGGCGCACGGCATCGACAAAAACCGGTATGGAGATTAGAAAATGGCAAAGATTGACACGATAGAAGGCATCGGACCGGCGTTGAGCGAGAAGCTCGCGCAGGGCGGGATTAAAACATGCGAACAACTTCTTGATAAGGGCTGCACGAAGGATGGGCGACAAGCACTGGAAGCGGCAACCGGCATTTCGGAGTCACAGCTTCTGAAGTTTGTAAATCACGCCGACCTGATGCGAATCAAGGGCATCGGCGGCGAGTATTCCGAGCTGCTCGAATGCGCCGGCGTCGATACCGTACCGGAACTTGCGCAACGCAATGCCGAGAACCTTGCCGCGAAAATCGTCGAGGTTAATACCGAGAAGAAACTCGTGCGCTTAACACCCTCCGCAAAACAGGTGCAGGGGTGGGTCGATCAGGCCAAAACACTGCCGAAGCTCATCCACCACTAGGCGGATCCCGTCAGCAGGAAACGGGGACTGTCCCCATTAACCGCGTTGTTTAGGAATAATGGGGAATAATGGGGACTGTCCCCATTAACTGTCCATTAACACTGTCCCCATTAACCGCTGAATCACTGGCCCAGATCAAAGCCGAGCGACAAGCCAAGGTAGCGCGCATCGCGGTCGAAGGCATCAAGCTCGAGACGCGCGAACCAACTGGGTGAAATACGCCATTGGCCGCCGAGCCCGAGCGCAAGTTGCACGGCTGACTGCTTGTCGTAACCGACCCGGATATCGTCGGCCTTATTCCATATGGCCGCGACACCAGCCTTGCCATATAGATTCCATTTTGCATGCGGCTCGCGCAGCCAATAGCCGCCGAACAGGGAGGCGACATCGTAGCTAATCGTGGGCGTGCCCGTAACGGCCGGATTCAGGTTGTCGAGCTCGGCCTCGCCGGCATCGGTGTAGGCGAGCTCGGCGAACCAGTGTGGCTTGAACCGATAGCCGACCAGCAACTTGAAGCCTTCGCTGCTGGCCTCGCTGGTCCGCCAGCCGTTTGACTCGCCTTCCGGATCGACGCGCGTCAGCCCGGCGCCGGCACTGAGATACCAGCAGGCCAGCCGGGTGGCATCCGAACCCGGCGCGCAGTTTTCCGCGGCCTCAGCCGGATCGCTGAATGGCAGCACCGCCATTATGGTCAGCGCCAGCAGCATGCCGAGATGGCTGGTCTTGCATCGCCGCAGCATCAGCAAGAAGCCCAACAGAATAATGCTCAAAATGTTCATACTGCCTGCTCCAATGCCGGTCACTGCGGTTTCCAAACCGCCATCGGCCTGCTGATAATCGAGGATGCCATCGGCATCGAAATCTCCGTTCTCGACGCTGTCAGCCAGGCCGTCGCCATCGCTGTCAGTGTCACGGTAATTGGCCAGACCATCACCATCGAGATCTTTCAATTCGTATGGCGAACCGCTGACACCATTGGCGACCGTCGGGTCGACCATATCTGCCAAACCGTCCTGGTCCAGATCGATGGCTGTGTCCAACATGCCATCGTCATTCGCGTCCAGCGCACCAGGGTCTGTGGCGGACTCGGCGAGGTCGGAAATACCATCACCGTCGCTGTCAAGATCCAGGTAGTCGGGTAGGCCATCGAGGTCGGTGTCCAGCGGCAACATGCTGGCGGGCACGCGGTCCGTCAAACCGTCACCATTGCTATCGGCGGTGTCGTCGAGCACGCCATCGGCATCGCGGTCGCCGGCCGTCGACCCCCCCCGTTCAATGCTGTCCGGGATACCATCGTTGTCACTGTCCAGATCCAGCCGATCGACGATGCCGTCACCGTCGCTATCGACGTCGTTGCCATCCGTTGTTTCGACCGTGTCGGGGATACCGTCGTTGTCATCGTCGATGTCGTCGCCGTTCAGCACCGCATCACCGTCGCTGTCGGCGCTCGGGCCGGAGCCACCGGCAGTCGTATCGATCACGTCCGGTATCCCATCGCCGTCGCTGTCCGTGATGTTTTCCGGGTCAATCTGACCATCACCATCAACGTCGTAGGGCTCCGCAGGCGTGCCCACGATGTCGTTGGTCCCATCGTTGTCGCTGTCGAGATCGAGGTAGTCGGGTCCGCCCGTGCCGTCAGTGTCTGCCGGCGTGCTGATGATCGATCCGTCATCGACGCGTCCATCGCCGTCGTCATCAGGCAGTCCCGCTTCGATAACATCGAACACGCCGTCGTTATCACTGTCGAGATCCTGCAGGTTAGGTACACCGTCGTTATCGAAATCCGGTGCTCCGGCATCGTCGATGCCATCACCGTCCGCGTCGACACCGCCGGTCTGATCGACATCAAACGCATCATCAATACCATCGAGGTCGGAATCCGTGCCGGTAATGGCCGTCTCGACACTATCCGGAATGCCGTCGCCATCGCTGTCGGTCTCCAGATAATCGGGCACGCCATCACCATCGCTGTCCGTGGGCGCCACGGCATCGTCGATACCGTCACCATTCAAATCATTGCCGCCGGTGTTGTCCACATCGATGGCGTCGTCGATGCCATCGCCATCGCTGTCGTTGCCGGAAAACGGGGGCGTATCGGCCGCGCCGAACGCATCGGGCACGCCGTCGTTGTTACTGTCCGGATCGACATTGTCCGGAAGACCATCTGCATCGCTGTCGGTAACCGCGAGGGCATCATCGATACCGTCACCATTCAGATCATTGCCACCGGTGTTGTCTACATCGATGGCGTCGTCGATACCGTCGACATCGCTGTCATTACCAGTCAGCGGTGGCGTATTGACATCCTCGATACCATCAGGAATACCGTCGTTATCCGAGTCAGTATCATTGAAGTCGGGAATCCCGTCGCCGTCACTGTCGACGTTGCCCTCGACAATGTCCGGAATCCCGTCATTGTCCGTATCGCCGTCCAGATAATCCGGCACGCTGTCACCGTCGAGATCCGAGGGCTCGAACTGGTCGTCGATGCCGTTGCCATCGGCATCCGCGCCGCCGGTCGAGTCGACGTCGATCGCATCATCGACACCGTCGCCATCGGTATCGTTGCCACTCAGCGGCGGCAGGCCGGTATCCTCATCGGCATCCGGAATGCCATCGTTATCGGAATCCGGATCCTGGAAATCTGGCAGACCGTCACCATCCGTATCCGCGGCCCCTTCCACCGCATCGGGCAGACCATCGTCGTCGGCATCAAAATCGATGCTGACAGCAAAATTGACGAGCTGCGAATTGCCAAGCCCGTCGTCAACCTCGGCAGTGAACGTGTAGTCACCCTCACTCACCGGCGACGCGGTCGTGCAGCTCCAGGTATTTACCGGCGAGCCGCTCACCGGTGTGGCCGTGCAGAGTGCATTGCCCAGATCATCCCGGACGGTCACGAGCTGCCCGGCCGGTTGATCCGTGGTGCCACTGAACATCGGGAAACTGTTGCTGGTCGTAGGGACGTCGTCGGCCGCCAGAAACGGCAGGTTGCTGGAAAAAGTAACATTGTCGCTGGCCTGCGCCGCTGGATTGCCAGCCACATCCGTGAGATCCGCCGTGATTAAGATCGTGCCCGGGTTCAGGCCGCTGATATCGGCTGCTGCCGTGGTCCAGCTGCCGCCTGACACGGTGGCCGTCGTGCCGACGGGCGCACTGACACCGTCACTGAAGGCGACGGTAACGGTCTGTCCGTCTTCGGCATCCGTCGTGCCGCTGATCACCACCGAGCCGGCCTCGGCCTCGCTGTAATTGTCATCACCGCCACTGCCGTTGTCGCTAATACTCAGGGTCGGCGCGGCGGTATCTTTGGCGGCAGTCTGCGCATCGCTGCCGGTGTTGCCGGCCGCGTCGGTTTGCGCGGCGCTGACCGCAACCGCATTAATGCCATCAGCTATCGCACTGACATCGAACGTCGCACTCCAGCTTCCCCCGGCGCAAGCCACGCCTTGCGAGGCGGGTGCCGCACCGCTGATAGCAGCCGTGACCGTGCCAGCGCCGTCCGTGCAGGTGCCACTGACCGCGTAGCCCGCGGTATTTGCAAGGTTAGCGGTCGGCGCGCTGCCGATTGCGACCAGCGGCGGGATCGTGTCGATGGTCAACTCGTTTGTAGTCGCATCAGTGCTGCTGTTGCCGGCACCATCGGTGCTGGTCACGGCCACGTCGTAGCTGCCATCGGCCAGCGCATCGATGCCCGGCACCGTGATGCTCCAGGTGCCGCCGCCGGTGGCGGTGGTCGAATAAGTCACGCCGTTGATCAGTACGTCGACGCTGCTGGCCGCCTCGGCCGTGCCGCTGACCGTCGGTGTGTTGTCATTGGTGGTTTGACTCGTAACCGTTGGTGCGGCCGGCGCGGCACTGTCGATCACCAACTCGTTGGTGGTCGCATCGGTGCTGCTGTTGCCGACGCCGTCGGTGCTGGTCACGGCCACGTCGTAGCTGCCATCGGCCAGCGCATCGATGCCCGGCACCGTGATGCTCCAGGTGCCGCCGCCCGTGGCGGTGGTCGAGTAGGTCACGCCGTTGATCAACACGTCG
>Ga0224512_10002716_pt1 | contig 16014 bp, 14 predicted proteins | sample SF_May12_sed_USG_4_FD_169103 | JGI IMG/M metagenome (GOLD analysis project Ga0224512, IMG submission 169103) | Sediment microbial communities from San Francisco Bay, California, United States - SF_May12_sed_USGS_13 | ecosystem: Environmental > Aquatic > Marine > Sediment | place: USA...
CACCAGCGCCGCGAAGTGCCGGCCGTTCATGCCGCCGAGGAACAGAATGCCGAAGGCGGTCACGGCGATCACCACCAGCGCGCCGAAGTCGGGTTCGCGCAGCAGCAGCCAGGACACGAACATCATCACGCCGAGCATCGGCAGCAGTCCGCGGCGAAAGCTCTTCAGCACCGCGTGCTTGCGCACCGTGTAATCGGCGGCGTAGAGCACCGCGGCGAGCTTCACCAGCTCCGAGGGCTGCACCGTGATGGCGCCGAGGTCGAGCCAGCGACGTGCGCCATTCACCTCGCGGCCGAAACCGGGCAGCAGCACCAGCACGAGGAGCGCGAGGCAGGCGAGGAACGCGAGCGGCGAGCATTTCTGCCAGAAGCGCACCGGCAGGAGGAAGACGACAATCGCGGCGCTCAGCGCGGCGCAGAGAAACACGGCGTGGCGCATCAGGAAATAGGTCGGGCTGGCGCCGGTATAGCGGCTCGCTTCCGCGGTGGCGATCGACGCCGAGTACACCATCACCATGCCGATCGCCATGAGCAGCAACGCCGCCCAGGCCAGCGAGCGGTCGTATTCGGGAGCGGCGGCGTCCTTGGCGAAGACGTAGGTCGCGCTCACGTCATTCCTCCAGCGCCGCGACCGCGGCAGCGAAGACTTCGCCGCGCTGGCGGTAGTCGCGGAACATGTCGAAGCTGGCGCAGGCCGGCGACAGCAGCACGGCATCGCCTTCGCGGCCGAGCGTGGCGGCGCGCGCCACCGCCTCGTCGAGCGTGGCGCAGCGCTCCAGCGGCACGCCGGCGCCGCCGAGCGCGCGTTCCAGCAGGGGCGCGTCGCGGCCGAGGAGCAGCACGGCGCGCGCGTGCGCGGCGACCGCGGGCGCGAGCGGCGCGAAGTCCTGGCCCTTGCCGTCGCCGCCGGCGATGAGCAGCGCGGGCCGGCCCAGGCCGCGCAGTGCCGCGACCGTCGCGCCGACGTTGGTGCCCTTGGAGTCGTCGTACCAGGCGACGCCGCGCCGCAGCCGCACGCGCTGCAGCCGGTGCGGCAGGCCGCGGAACGTCCCCAGCCCCTCGGCGAGCGCCGCATGCGGCGCGCCGATGACGCGCGCCAGCGCGCAGGCGGCAAGCGCATTGGCGACGTTGTGCGCGCCGTGGAGCTGCAATTGCGCGGCGCGCATGAGCGCGCGTGAGCCCTCGTGCAGCACGCCGCCGACGAGGCCGAAATCCTCTTCCGAGGGCGGCGCATCAAGACCAAACGTGACGCGCCGGCGGCTGGCCAGGCCCATGCCGAGCGAGTACGGGTCATCACGGTTCAGCACCTGCACGCCCCGTCCCATGAAGATGCGCGCTTTCGCCGCCGCGTATTCCTCGATGCCGGCGTAGCGGTCGAGATGGTCCTCGCTGACGTTGAGCAGCGCCGCCGCTTCGGGCTCGAGCGACCAGGTGGTCTCGAGCTGATAGCTGGAGAGCTCGAGCACCCAGGCCGCGGGCGGCGCCGCGCGCGTGGCGAGCGCTTGCAGCACCGGTGGCCCGATATTGCCGGCGACGACCGCATCGATGCCCGCCGAGCGCAGCAGGTGCCCGGCAAGCGCGGTGACCGTGGTCTTGCCGTTGGTGCCGGTCACGGCGAGCACGTGCGAGGTGCCGCGCGCCCGCACCTGCCAGGCGAAGAGCTCGACGTCGCCGAGTACCGGCACGCCGCGTTCGAGCGCGGCGCGCACCACGTCTTCCCGCAGCGACAGGCCCGGGCTGATGCAAACCAGGTCGACGCCCTCGAGCAATGCCGGAGCGAACGCTCCCGTGCGCAGCTCGCCGGCGAAGTCCGCGGCGCGCGGCGGCGCCGCGCGCGTGTCGGCGACCCGCGCGCGGCCGCCCTGGCGCTCCACCCAGCGCGCCACCGAAAGCCCGGTATCGCCCAGGCCGAGCACCAGCACGCGCCGACCGGCGAGCGCCACCGGCTCGGGCCGCGGCAGCTGGCTGAAGAGGGGCTCGCGCATCGACATGTTCACCGCAGCTTCAGCGTCGACAGCCCGAACAGCACCAGCATCATGGTGATGATCCAGAAGCGCACCACCACCTGCGATTCCTTCCACCCCTCGAGCTCGTAGTGGTGGTGCAGCGGCGCCATGCGAAAGATGCGCCGCCCGCCCGTGGCCTTGAAGTACAGCACCTGCAGCATCACCGAAAGGGTTTCCACCACGAAGACGCCACCCATGATGAAGAGCACGATTTCCTGGCGCACGATGACCGCCATCGTGCCGAGCGCGGCGCCGAGGGCAAGCGCGCCGACATCACCCATGAACACCTCGGCTGGGTAGGCGTTGAACCAGAGAAAGCCGAGCCCGGCGCCGGCCAGCGCGCCGCAGAACACGGTCAGCTCGCCCGCGCCGGCGATGTACGGCAGCCCCAGGTACTTGCTGAACACGCTGTGCCCCGCCACATAGGCGAAGATGCCGAGCGCACCGCCCACCATGACCGTCGGCATGATGGCGAGGCCGTCCAGCCCGTCGGTGAGGTTGACGGCGTTCGAGGTGCCGACGATGACGAAGTAGGTGAGGATGATGAAGCCGATGGGGCCGAGCGGATAGGCGACGAACTTGAAGAACGGCACGATGAGCTCGTACAGCGCCGGGCTGCCCTGCGCGATGCTGGCGAGGTAGGCGGCCGCCGCGAGGCCGATGGCCGATTGCCAGAAGAGCTTGGAGCGCGCCGACAGGCCCTTGGGGTTGCGCTGCACCACCTTGCGGTAGTCGTCGATCCAGCCGATGGTGCCGAAGCCCAGCGTCACCAACAGCACCACCCACAGGTAGCGGTTCTGCAGGTCGCCCCACAGGAGCGTGGTGATGCCGATGGACAGCAGGATGAGCGCGCCGCCCATGGTCGGCGTGCCCGCCTTGGCGAGATGCGTCTTCGGGCCGTCATCGCGCACCGACTGGCCGATCTTGTAGGCGGTCAGCTTGCGAATCACGAACGGCCCGAGGACGAGCGAGATGGCGAGCGCGGTGAGGCAGGCGAGCACCGCGCGCAGCGTGATGTAGTTGAAGACGTTGAACAGGCGCACGTCGCGCGCCAGCCATTGAGCAAATTCGAGCAGCATCAGTGCGTCCCTCCGCCTTCGCCGGTCAGCGCGGCCACCACGCGCTCCATGCGCATGAAGCGCGAGCCTTTCACCAGGACGGTGGCGGCGGCCGGCAGTGCCGCTTGCAGATGTTCGGGCGAGTCGAAGTGCCGCCCGTCCTTGCCGAACGCCGCGACCGCCTCGCGGCTCGCCTCGCCCAGGGCATAGAGCGCGCCGATGCCGCGCTCGCGCGCGTAGGCGCCGACCTCGCGATGGAACTGCGGCCCCTGCGCGCCCACTTCACCCATGTCGCCCAGCACCAGCACCGTGGGCGCGGCGCAGGCGGCAAGCACGTCGATGGCGGCGCGCACCGAATCCGGGTTGGCGTTGTAGCTGTCGTCGAGCACTGTCGCGCCGCCGCGCGTGTGCCTCACCTGCATGCGCCCGGCATGGGGCCTGAACGCGTCAAGTCCCTTGCCGATCGTCGCCACCGGAATGCCGGCGGCGTGCGCACAGGCCGCCGCGGCGATGGCGTTGCGCACGTTGTGCTTTCCGGGGATGGCCAGCGTCGCGCGCGCCACGCCCTCCGCGGTGCGCACCACGATCTCGCTAGACAGCGGCTTGAGCGTGCCGCCGCCGGTGACCGCCGCCTTGCGCTCGAGACCGAAATCGACCAGCGCGCGCGATCCGGCGGCCTTGAGAAAGATCGGACGGCAGGCGTCGTCCGCGTTGACGACCGCGATTCCCGACGCCGGCAGCGCGCGCAGCACGTTCGCGTTCTCCTCGGCGCTCGCCTCGACGCTGTGCAGGAATTCCATGTGCTCGCGCTGCGCGTTGGTGACCACGGCGATGGTCGGCTGCGCGATTGCGGCCAGCCCTGCGATCTCGCCGGGATGATTCATGCCGAGCTCGAACGCGCAGTAGCGATGCGCGTCGCCCAACTGCAGCACCGTCAGCGGCACGCCGATGTCGGTGTTGAGGTTTCCCTTGGTCGCGAGCACGGCCGTCTCGCCCGCGTGCGCGCGCAGGATCGCGGCCAGCATCTCCTTCGTGGTCGTCTTGCCATTGGCGCCGGCGATGCCGATCGCCACCGGGTCAAAGCGCGCGCGCCAGTGGCGCCCCAGCCGGCCCAGCGCGCGGCGCGTGTCGTCGACGACCACCACCGGCAGCGGCGCTCGGCCGCCGAATCGGTCATCGACCAGCGCGGCGCTCGCGCCGCGCGTCTTCGCCATGCCGAGAAATTCGTGGCCGTCGAAGCGCTCGCCGCGAATCGCCACGAACAGCTCGCCGCGGCCGATGCTGCGCGAGTCCGTGGCCACGCCGCTGAAGCGCACGTCCGCCCCGGCCATCCGGCCTTGCACCGCGGCGGCTGCCTCGGCGAGGCTCATCATCGTTTCCCCCGTCGCTCGAGCGCGGCGCGCGCCACGGCGGCGTCCGAGAACGGCAGCCGGCGCCCGGCGATCTCCTGCGTCGCCTCGTGACCCTTGCCCGCGATCAGCACCACGTCTGCGCCCGAAGCTTGCGTGATCGCCGCATCGATGGCGCGCGCGCGGTCCGGCTCCAGCGCGTGCGGCGCATCGACGCCCGCCTCGATGTCGCGCAGGATGTCGAGCGGTTCCTCGCCGCGCGGATTGTCCGAGGTCAGCACGATGCGATCGGCGAGCCGCGAGGCGATCGCGCCCATGGGCGCGCGCTTGGCGCGGTCGCGGTCGCCGCCGGCGCCGAACACCGCCACCAGGCGCCCGCGGCGGGCGTCGGCGATCGGGCGCAGCGTCTGCAGCACCTTGTCGAGCGCGTCGGGGCTGTGCGCGTAGTCGACCACCACCAGGGGGTCGCCTTCGCCGCCCAGGCGCTGCATGCGCCCGGGCACGTCGGGAAGCCTTTCCAGGCACCCGACCGCGTCGCGGAAATCCATGCCGAAGGCGACGAGCGCGCCCGCCACGCCGAGCGCATTGGCGACGTTGAAGCGCCCGAGCGCAGGCAGCGACACCTCGGCTTCGCCCCAGCTGGAGACGATGCGCACGCGGGCGCCGTCGATTGCCGCGGCAACCAGGTGCTCGCCGCCGGCGCCGGCGCCGAACAGGCTGTAGCCGATGGTGCGCACGCCGCGCACGGCGAGGCGCTGCGCCAGCTGCGCGCCGAACACGTCGTCCAGATTCAGCACCGCGCAGGCGAGGCCCTCGGCCTCGAACAGGCGCGCCTTCGCCGCCGCGTAGGCATCCATCGAGCCGTGATAGTCGAGGTGGTCGTGCGACAGATTGGTGAACAGCGCGCAATCGAAGGCAACGCCCGCCACCCGGTCCTGCTGCAGGGCATGCGAGGATGCTTCCATGGCGGCCGCCACTGCGCCGGCGCGCCGCATTTCTGCGAGCAGCCGGTGCACCTCGAGCGCGTCGGGCGTCGTATTGCCGGCGTCTTCGAGCGCGCCCGGAAAGCCGGCACCGAGAGTGCCGATCACCCCGCACTTCACGCCCGCAGCCTGCAGGGCTGCGGCGATCCACTGCGAGCAGGTGGTCTTGCCGTTGGTCCCGGTCACGCCGCAGGTCCACAGCGCTGCCGACGGCCGGCCGTAAAACTGGTGCGCGAGCGCGCCGGCCTGCGAGCGCAGTCCCGGCACGGCCGCATTCGCCACGCGCCATTGCGGACGCCAGGCGAAACCCTCGGCCTCCCAAACCACCGCGGCGGCGCCGCGGGCAATGGCATCGGGGATGAACTGGCGTCCATCGACGCGCTCGCCCGGGTAGGCGAAAAACGCTACCCCGGGCGCGCAGCGGCGGCTGTCCGCGGCGAGCCTCTGGATCATCGCCCCCTGGCGCGCAAGCTGTGCGAACGGGTCCATGCGCGCATCAGGTGCTTTCCCGCGCTTCGTCGCCCGCGTCCGGCAGCGGCACCGGCTCGAGCGGCGCGTCATAGGGAACGCCGAGCGCGCGCAACGCGCCGCGCATGACCTCCGCGAACACCGGCGCTGCCACGACGCCGCCGAAGTACTGGCCGTCGGCGGGCTCGTCGATCATCACCGCCACGACCAGGCGCGGCTCGCTCACCGGCGCCAGGCCGACGAACGAGGCGATGTACTTTTCAGTGGAGTAGCCGCCGTTTTCCTGCTTGTGGGCGGTGCCCGTCTTGCCGGCCACGCGCCAGCCCATGATGCGCGCGCGCGGCGCGGTGCCGCCGGGCTGCACCGCGAGCTCGAGCATGGCGCGAACCTGGCGCGCGGTGCGCGCGCTCAGCACGCGCGTGCCCGCCGCCGGCACGCCCGCCTTGAGCAGCGTCGCCGGCACCAGCTCGCCGTCGCGCGCGAACATGGTGTAGGCGCGCGCCAGCTGCAGCAGGCTGACCGAAATGCCGTGGCCGTAGGCCATGGTCGCCTGCTCGATCGGCCGCCAGCTGTCGGCCGCGCGCAGTTTGCCGGCAGACTCGCCCGGAAAATCGAGCCCGGGCGAGACGCCGAAGCCGGCGCGGTGAAACATGCTCCACATGTCCTCGCGGCGCATCGCCAGCGCGATGCGCGCCGCGCCGACGTTGGAGGATTTCTGGATCACCTGCGCCACCGACAGCACGGTCTGCGGGTGCGGGTCGTGGATGGTGTAGTTGGCGATACGCAGGCCGCCGCTGCCGATATGCACCGCCGAGCCCGGCGACAGCTGACCGGACTCCAGCGCCAGCGCCACGGTGAACGGCTTGAGCGTCGAGCCCGGCTCGAATTCGTCGGTCAGCGCGCGGTTGCGCAGCTGCCCGCCGGCAAGGCGCGCCCGGTTGTTCGGATTGAAGGACGGCGCGTTGGCGAGCGCCAGGACTTCGCCGGTGCGCACATCGATCGCCACCAGCGCTCCGGCCTTCGCCTTGTGCGCGGCGACCGCGTTCTTCAGCGCGGCGTAGGCGAGGCTCTGGATCTTGCCGTCGATCGACAGCACCAGGTCGTGCCCGTCCTGCGCGGGCTGCACCGAGCCGACGTCCTCGACCACGTGCCCGCGGCGGTCCTTGATCACCCGGCGGCTGCCGGGCGTGCCGCCGAGCGACTTCTCGTAGGCGAGCTCCAGGCCTTCCTGGCCGGTCTCGTCCACGCCTGTAAAGCCCACGAGGTGAGCCGTCACTTCGCCGCCGGGGTAGTAACGGCGAAACTCGCGGTGCTGCAAGATGCCGTTCAGGCCGAGGCGCGCCACCTTCTCGGCGGTCTCGGGCGCGATCTGGCGCTTGAGGTAGACGAAGTCGCGCGCGCGGTCGGCCAGTTTCCGGCGCAGCTCGCGCACGTCGGTGCCGAGCAGCGCGGCGAGCCTGCCGAGCTGCGCCGCGCTCGCCTCGACGTCGCCGGGAATCGCCCACACCGACTGCACCGGCGTCGAGATGGCGAGCGCCTCGCCGTTCCGGTCGAGGATGCGGCCGCGCGTGCCCGGCACCTGCAGCACGCGACTGTAGCGCTGCTCGCCCTTTTCCTGGAGGAATTCGGTCTGCATGGCCTGCAAGTAGAGCGAGCGGCCGGCGAGCACGGCGAACGCCGCCACCAGTCCCGCCATCACGAAGCGTGCCCGCCACACCGGCAGGCGCACGAGCGCGGGCGCGGCGGCGCTCATCGCGCCCCCGCCACGTCGATGACGCGCACCTGGCGCGCGTCGGGGACGCGCATGCCGAGGTTGCCGGTGGCGACGCGCTCGATGCGCGTGTGCAGCCCCCAGGTGCTGGCCTCGAGCTGCAGCTTGCCGTACTCGACGTCGAACTCGCGCGCGCGCGCCTGCGCGCGCTCGAGCTCGGAGAACAGCTTGCGGGCCTTGTGCTGGGAGGTGACGAGCCCGAGCGCGCAGACGACGAGAACCAGGAGGAGGAGGAGGTTCAGCTTCGCCACGCGTCGGGCTCGATTCGGTTGATCAGGGACGGGTCAAAGGGGGCGGCCGTGCGCTCGGCGACACGCAGCACGGCGCTGCGGGCGCGCGGGTTGGCCGCGGTCTCGGCGCGCTCGGGGCGCACCGCCTTGCCCACGATTCTGAGCAAGGCTTGTGGCAACTCGCTGGCACGCAGCGGCAAATCTCGGGGCAGCGCCGGACGCGCGCAAGCCTGCAGGAAGCGCTTGACGATCCGGTCTTCCAGCGAGTGGAAGGCGATCACCGCCAGGCGCCCGCCCGGGGCGAGGCGTGCCACTGCCTGCGGCAGCATCAGCGACACTTCCTCAAGCTCCCGATTGACGAGAATCCGTAGAGCTTGAAAGGTGCGCGTCGCCGGATCCTGGCCCGGCTCCCGTGTGCGGACCGCCGCACCCACGAGATCGGCAAGTTGGCGGGTCGTGCGGATGGGCGCGTTCCGGCGAGCAGCAACAATCGCCGCTGCAACCTGTTTAGCAAACCGTTCTTCCCCATACTCCCCTATGGCCTCCCTGAGTTGCGACTCGCTTGCCGCGGCCAGCCAGTCCGCGGCGCTCATGCCCTGCGACGGGTCCATGCGCATGTCGAGCGGGCCCGCGGCGCGAAACGAGAAGCCGCGCGCCGGGTCGTCGAGTTGCGGCGAGGACACGCCGAGATCGAACAGCATGCCGTGCGCCCGCGCCACACCTTGTTCGTCCAGTGCTTGCGCGAGCGCGCTGAAGGGCGCGTGCGTGATGGAAAAGCGCGGGTCGGCGATGGCGCGCGCCGCCGCGACCGCCTGCGGATCTCGGTCCAGCGCCACGAGGCGCCCCGCCGGCCCGAGACGCTCGAGGATCAGGCGGCTGTGTCCGCCGCGGCCGAACGTGCCGTCCACGTAGATGCCCTCGGGCCGGATCGCCAGCGCGGCGAGCGCCTCGACGGCGAGGACGGGATGATGCGTGCCGGCAGTTGTGCTCATCGCCAGGCGCGCTCGCGTTCACAGCGAAAAATCTTCCATGCCCGGGGGCGCGCTCGCCGGGCCGGCGAGCGCCTGCGCCAGCTTCGAGTTCCACAGCCCCGAGTCCCAGAGCTCGAAGTAGTGGCCCTGCCCGACCAGCATGGCGTCGCGCTCGAGCCGGGCGTGCTGGCGCAGCGCGCCGGAGAGCAGGATGCGGCCGGAGCCGTCGGGCGACACGTGCTCCTCGAAGCCGAGGAGCAGCCGCTTCCACCAGCTCGCCTGCGGGTGAAAACTGGGAAAGGACTGCGCCTGCGTGCGCACCGGCTCCCAGGCTTCCGCCGGATACAGCAGCACGCAGCCTTCGGGGTGCGCGGTGAGCACGAGATGCTTCGCGTCGGCCACGAGCGCCGCGCGATAACGCGTCGGGATGGCGAGCCGGCCTTTTGCGTCCAGCGTGACCACCGTTGCGCCGTGAAACGTTCCACCCATGCCCCGTTTTCTCCCAGGCGGCCGGGGCTAGACCCACGCCTCCCCGTGTTCCGCCACTTTTTTCTACCTTTTTCCACTTTATGCGACAAAAGGGCCGACGGTCAAGGCAATTCTTTTTGCCTGACAATGACTTAGCTACGTTTCTTTGGGGCGTTTCTTGAAATTAAAATGCGATACTTATCAATAGCTTATAAAAGCTACTGCAAGTGCCTTCTTAGAACGAGGGGGTGCTTAGCCGCCGGCCAGGCGGTCGAGGCTCCCGGCGTCGACGCCCAGTTTGGCGCCGGCCGCAAGGATTTCCTGCCACGTCGTGCCGTCGACGGCGATGCCTTCGCGCTCGCGCTGGGCGCGCGTCTCGCGCTCCGGGTCGCCGGCGATGCGCACGCGGTCGTGGCCCGGCGCGGGCGGCGACTTCTTCACCCAGGCGATGAATTCGCGCGCCTCGCGCGCAAACGGCGCCGCGGTGCCAAGCTTCTTGGGGTCGATAAGGATGCTGAGCATGCCGTTCAGCACGCGCTTCTTCGAGCGGTCCTCGGTGTGCCAGGTGCCGCCGCCCGTGAGCGCGCCGCCGAGCAGCTCGCACACCACGGCGAGCCCGTAACCCTTGTGCAGCCCGAACGTCGTGAGCGCACCGAAAGGCTCGATCACGCCAAAGCGCGCATCCAGCGTCGGGTTGCCCTTATCGTCGAGCAGCAATCCGGGCGCCAGCTTCTGGCCCTTGTTGTGCGCGACGCGCACCTTGCCCTGCGCCACCCCGCTGGTCGCCATGTCGAGGATGAACGGCGGCTGCCCCGGCAGCGGAATGCCGATGGTGCACGGGTTGGTGCCGAAGCGCGCGTCGCTGCCGGCGAAGGGGGCGACGATGGAACGCGAGATGACGTTGACGAAGCTGATCGACACCAGTCCCTCGGCCACCGCCTGCTCCGCCCACTGCCCGATGCGGCACAGGTGATGCGAATTGGCGAGCGCCATCACGCACACGCCGTGCGCCTGCGCACGCTCGATGGCGATCGCGGTCGCCTCCATGCCGATCACCTGCCCGTAGCCCGCCTGGCCGTCGAGCGCGACGAGCGCGCCGCCGTCGAACTTCACCTGCGGATGGCGGTTGGGCTGCAGGCCGCCTTCCTGCAGCGACTCCATGTAGCGCGGGATCATGCCGACGCCATGCGAGTCGTGGCCCGTGACATTGGCGGTGACGAGGTTCTCGGCGACGATTTGCGCTTCGCGCGGCTCGCTGCCGCCGGCGGCGACGATCGCCTCGATGGCGCGCGCGAGCGGCGCGGGCTTGAACAGGTGGGGAGCGGCCATGGCCAAGTTTATAATGCTGCGCAAGCTCCCTGGCCGTCCATGATCGACAAGTTCATCGCTACCGCGCAAGCCGCCCTCGCCGACGTGCCCGACGGCGCCACCGTGATGATCGGCGGCTTCGGCGGCGCCGGCATGCCCTCGGAACTGATCGACGCGCTGATTGCCCGGGGCGCGAAGCAACTCACGGTCGTCAGCAACAACGCCGGCAGCGCCGACGCCGGCCTCGCCGCCCTGATCGCCGCAAAATGCGTGCGCAAGATCATCTGCTCCTTCCCGCGCCAGACCGATTCCTGGCATTTCGACAAGGCTTACCGCGCCGGCGAACTCGAGCTGGAGCTCGTGCCGCAGGGCACGCTCGCGGAGCGCATCCGTGCCGCGGGCGCCGGCATCGGCGCCTTCTACACGCCGACCGCGTTCGGCACCAAGCTCGCCGAGGGCAAGGAGACGCGCCGCATCGGCGAGCGCGACTACGTGCTCGAGTACCCGATCCACGCCGACTACGCGCTGATCAAGGCCGACCGCGCCGACCGCTGGGGCAATCTCACCTACCGCATGACCGCGCGCAATTTCGGGCCGATCATGGCCGCGGCCGCGCAATGCACCGTGGCGCAGGTGCGCGAAACCGTGCCGCTCGGGGCGCTCGATCCGGAAGCGGTGGTGACCCCGGGAATCTTCGTGCAGCGCGTGGTACGCATCGCGCCGCTGAGAAAGGCCGCATGAAAAAGCTCGATCGCAAGCAGATCGCCGCGCGCCTGGCGCGCGACATTCCCGACGGCGCCTACGTGAACCTCGGCATCGGTCTGCCGACGCTGGTGGCCGAGCACCTGCCGAAGGACCGCGAGATCGTGCTGCACAGCGAAAACGGCGTGCTCGGCATCGGCCCACGGCCGGCGAAGGGCATGGAAGACGGGGATTTGGTCAACGCCGGCAAGCAGCCCGTCACGCTGCTCGCGGGCGGCGCGTTCTTTCACCACGCAGACTCATTCGGCATGATCCGCGGGCGCCACCTCGATTACTGCGTACTGGGCGCGTTCCAGGTGTCGGTGGCGGGGGACCTCGCCAACTGGCATACCGGCGCGCCCGACGCCATTCCCGCCGTGGGTGGCGCCATGGACCTCGCCGCGGGCGCGAAGCACGTCCTGGTGATGATGGAGCACCTCACCAAGGACGGCAAAAGCAAGATCGTCGAGCGCTGCACCTACCCCCTCACGGGGGCGCGCTGCGTCAATCGCATCTACACCGACCTTGCGGTGATCGACGTGAAGGCCGACGGCCTGCACGTCGTCGAGATCGTGGGGGGACTGTCCTTCGAGGAGCTGCAACGGCTGACGGGCGTCGCATTGAAGTACCGCGAACCCGTCGCGCAATGAAGAAGCGCCCCGAGCAACTGCGTTCGCACCGCTGGTTCGGCGTGCAGGACCTGCGCTCCTTCGGCCACCGCTCGCGCACGGCGCAGATGGGCTACGACCGGTCGGACTACGCGGGCAAGCCCGTGATCGCCATCATCAACACCTGGTCGGACATCAACCACTGCCATACGCATTTTCGCCAGCGCGCGGAAGAAGTGAAGCGCGGTGTGTGGCAGGCGGGCGGCTTTCCGCTCGAGATGCCGGCGATGGCGCTCGCCGAGACCATGCAGAAGCCGACGACCATGATGTACCGCAATTTCCTCGCCATGGAGACCGAGGAGCTGCTGCGCTCCTATCCCGTGGACGGCTGCGTGCTGATGGGCGGCTGCGACAAGACCACGCCGGCGCTCATCATGGGCGCGACCAGCATGAACCTGCCGGCGATCTACCTGCCCGCGGGGCCGATGCTGAACAGCCACTGGCGCGACCAGACCCTGGGCTCGGGCTCGGACACGTGGAAATACTGGGACGAGCTGCGCGCCGGGCGCATCACTGAAGGCGACTGGCAGGACATCGAGGACTCGATCGCGCGCTCGCCCGGCACCTGCATGACCATGGGCACGGCGGCGACCATGATGTCGCTTTCAGAGGCGCTCGGCTTCACGCTGCCCGGCTATTCGTCGATCCCGGCGCCGGACTCGAACCACGCGCGCATGGCGACGCTCACCGGGAAACGCATCGTCGAGATGGTGTGGGAGGACCTCAAGCCGCGCGACTTCCTGTCGCACGGCTCGTTCGACAATGCCATCACCACCCTCATGGCGATGGGCGGCTCGACCAACGCTATCGTGCACCTCGTCGCCATGGCGGGACGCGCGGGGCTCGCCTTCCCGCTCGAGCGCTACAACGAGATCGGCGCCAGGACGCCGGTGATCGCCAATGTACGGCCCTCGGGCGACAAGTACCTGATGGAGGACTTCTTCTACGCCGGCGGCCTGCGCGCCATGCTCTACGAGCTGCGCGACCTGCTCGACCTCTCGGCGCAGACGGTGAACGGCAAGACGCTGGGCGAGAACCTTGAGGGCGCCAAGGTGTGGAATGCGGACGTGATCCTGCCGCGCGACAAACCGCTGAAGAAGACCGGCGGCATCGTCATGCTGCGCGGCTCGCTCGCGCCCGATGGCGCGGTGATCAAGACCAGCGCTGCGGATCCGAAGCTCATGCAGCACACCGGCCGCGCGGTGGTGTTCGAGGACTACAACGACATGGCGGCGCGCATCGACCGCGAAGACCTCGACGTCGACGCGAGCTGCGTGCTGGTGCTGAAGAACGCCGGTCCGCTCGGCGGCCCTGGTTTTCCCGAGTGGGGCATGCTGCCGATGCCGAAGAAGCTCGTGAAGCAGGGCGTGAAGGACATGGTGCGCCTGTCCGACGGGCGCATGAGTGGCACCAGCTACGGCACCTGCATTCTGCACGTCGCCCCGGAAGCCTACGTCGGCGGCCCGCTCGCCTTCGTGCGCGACGGTGACCTGATTGAATTGAATGTTGAAAAAAAGATCCTGAACCTGAAGATTTCAGACCAGGAAATGAAGAACAGAAAAACCGCCTGGCAACGCCCGCCGCTCAAGTACGAACGCAGCTACGGCGCGATTTTCTCGCGGCACGTGAAGCAGGCCAACGAGGGCTGCGATTTCGATTTCCTCGAAGGTACCGCGCCGACGCCGGAACCCGAGATCCACTGATGCGTAGGAACGGATAGGAAAATCTATTCACCCCTGGCCGCATGTCGCCCCACAAGATGGCCCTTCTCCCGCTCCTCGGCCCCGGCGCGATGGCGCACAACGGCGCTTATGTCGTGTCGTGAGCCGCCATTGGCAAAAAAGCGGCGCGACCATTGCGGAGCTTGCAGCCGTGCTAGGGCATCGCACGCTGGCGATGGTGAAGCGTTACGCGCACCTTTCCGACCAGCACACCGGCGCCGTGATCGAGCGCATGACGAAGAAGTATTTCGGATAAAGGGCTGGTCAGGGTGGGGGGTACCATCCTTTTTCGCCCTTCATGCCCCCCGGTTGTCTAAGGGTTCCCGAGACTGTGCCTAGATGCGGTGCGCTCGATTCCGCACCCACCCCCTATGCCGATTCCTGCGTGGCGGCGAAAAAATTTTCTAGGCTTTCCCGCGTCCAAGATCCTGGGATCGAAATCGGCTGCTTGCGAATGACCGCTTTCGACCCAAAGTGGTCGCTCGCGAGTTCGCAACGTTTAGTATGCGGTATTCCTGGGTTTTTTCCTCGAGGCCAAGATGATTCGTACCCTTCTGTACTGCCCTTCCACCGGAGGGATCGAAACGGGCGACGAAGCGCTGCTGGCCGCTTGGCAGAAAGAGCCCGATGCGCTCATCTGGGCCGACTTCGCCGACAACGAAGCGCAGGCCGAGGCGAAGATCCTCAGTTCGTGCTTCGGCCTGCACCCCCTGGCCATCCAGGACGCGCAACGGGACCGGCACCCACCCAAGATCGAAGCGTTTGACGACAACGTCTTCGTCCTGCTGAAGGGGTTGAGCACGCCTTCGGACGAGTTCGAGTTTGGCACCATTCAACTCGCGTTGTTCATTGGCCAGCGCTTCCTGGTCACGCGTCACTCCGACGATTCCCGAAGCATCGACGCGTTGCGCCAGGAAGCGGAACAGAACAGGGCGCTGCTTGCCGGCGGACCCGACGCGCTCGCGCTGCGGCTGTGCCGAATCATGGTGGACCGTTACGCGAGAAAACTTCTCGCGCTCGAGCCTCGACTCGGCGATCTCGAGCTCGAGATCGTCGCCAATCCCGACGATTCCATGCTCGCGGAGTTGATAGGATACAAGACCGACCTGAGAAAGTTCCGGAGGATCCTCGTCTATCACGTGCAGGTGTTCTCCGAGCTCATCAAGAACCCTCCGCCGCAGGTGCGCGCCGAGCGGATACACGAGATCCGCGACGTCTACGAGCACCAAGAGCGGGCGAGCAGCCTTGCGTCCCTGTACTACGAGGTGTCCTCGGATCTCATTGATGGCTATATATCGCTCGCCTCGCACCGCCTCAACAACATCATCAGAATACTCACCATTATCACCGCCATCTTCGTGCCGCTCACCTTCCTCGCCGGAATCTATGGAATGAACTTCGAGTACATGCCCGAACTGAAAACTCGGGCGGGCTATTTTGTGCTGCTTGGAATCATGGGTGCGATCGTTGCCGTGCTCGTGCTGTTGTTCCGCCGCAATCGATGGCTATGACGACCCCGACGAAGGGAGATCTACAGTGAGACTCATGGAATGGGCGTGGCATTTGATCGGTAGCGCATTTCCTTAGACGACCGGTTTCGCGGCCGACACAATCCAGGTCCAGGGCAGTCCGGGTACCGTCGCAGGTGCGTGGCAGATCGTCTCGGGATGGCTCACCACGCCGTTATTGGAGCTCGGCGACGTCCCACTGACCTCGATCGGTCTAATCCGTGTGGTTGTGATCATTGCCGTGGCTTGGTGGGTCTCCAAGCTCGCGCAGGGTGCCGTCACGCGGCTTGCCGCGTACCGCCCGAATTTCACCCGCGCGGCGCTCTATACGGTGAACCGGCTGCTGCATTACACCCTGCTCACCATCGGGTTCCTGATCGCCGTCTCGTCGATCGGTATCGATTTGACCAAGTTCGCGCTATTTGCCAGTGCGCTGGGCGTGGGGGTTGGATTTGGCCTGCAGACCTTGATCAGCAATTTCGTCGCCGGCCTGGTGCTGCTATTCGAAGAATCACTCAAGGTAACGGATAGGAAAATCTATTCACCCCTGACCGCATGTCGCCCCACAAGATGGCCCTTCTCCCGCTCCTCGGCCCCGGCGCGATGGCGCACAACGGACGGATAGGAAAATCCATTCACCCCTGGCCGCATGTCGCCCCACAAGATGGCCCTTCTCCCGCTCCTCGGCCCCGGCGCGATGGCGCACAACGGCGCTTATGTCGTGTCGCGAGCCGCTATTGGCAAGAAACAAGTGCCGCAGAATCT
>Ga0224512_10002717_pt1 | contig 16003 bp, 18 predicted proteins | sample SF_May12_sed_USG_4_FD_169103 | JGI IMG/M metagenome (GOLD analysis project Ga0224512, IMG submission 169103) | Sediment microbial communities from San Francisco Bay, California, United States - SF_May12_sed_USGS_13 | ecosystem: Environmental > Aquatic > Marine > Sediment | place: USA...
AGGCAGGTCCGGATTGGGTGGGGGAAGAGCGGGTAGGTGCTCGGCATGGTAACCAGCGCCTCGGTGGGCATGCGCCGCAGGCCCACCCGGAAGCCACGCAGAAACTCCATGAGGCCGCAGACCGAACCGAGATTCGGTGTGCCTGGCAGGATCATCTTGCGCACCCGCGCGGCGCCGTGGTTGTTGACCGGGAAGTCATTGCCATCCGGCACATCGACACTGCCATAGCGCAGATAATAGTGTGTCACCAGGCCGCCCATGCTGTGCGCGACAATATCCATCTAGAGGTCAGTGTCGCGGTAATCCCGGCGGACCTGCTCGATCAGCTCGTCGAGTTGCCGCACTGTCTGCACGTAATCCTGGCGCCAGTCGTAGTGAAAGATGCAATAGCGGAGCTGCTTGTTGCTGACCGGTTCGCCGGCCGTCCCGTGGACATAACCTCCGGCCATTTCCAGGAACTGATGATGGCGCCATAGTAATCCCGGCCTGCCACCCTGTCGGTGATGGCATGGACCTCCAGCTCGGAAGGCGCGGGTAGCAGCGTATCCGGGTCGATGGGCAGGGCGACCTTGTCGGAGTCATTGAATAGCAGCGTGCCGGGACCGCCGGGCCAGACCTCCCGGCCGGTGCCCTTGTGACGCAGGCGGGCACCGAAGGCACCATGAATCAGAATGACCGGCGGCGGTGGCTCTCCCACCGCCGAGACGACCTGGTATGGCAACGGGCTGGTCTGATACAGTCGTTTCAGATCCGGTAACGGGGTCACCGAACAGGCCGCCAGCAACAAGGCCGGTAGCAGCAGGACGACAAGTGTGGCGATCGGAGGTGTGTGGGTGCGCATGTTCCACTCAATACGACGGTCAGCAAGCCCGCGGGATGCCGGTACGGAACGGTTGGTCGGGACCAGTCCCCCTGGCAGTTGGCATACCAAATCTATAATTGATAGACCGGCGCGACTACGTGATAGTCTGTCAAACTCTGGGGTCAGAGTCGATGGACCCCATTGATTAGTCCCCTTTATAAATCATGACAGGCCAGGCTTATGGGTACTGACCCCGTTGATTCGAGTCGGTTGCAGCCGGTGTTCGAGTATCACCAGGCGACCAAGCACCGTTTCGAGGCCTACGCCAGTGGGCCGGGGTTCATGGACTGGGCGACCCAGCCGGACCCGTTCCGCCGCTATGCGGGTGCGCGGCTGATACAGCTGGAAACCGTCGCACCGACGGATGAACCCCGCTACGACGCTGTCTTCACGCCTCGGCGCATGCCGGCCGCGGCGCCTGTGAACCGGCAGACGATTTCGCAGCTGTTCTACGACAGCCTGGCGCTGTCCGCCTGGAAGAGCGCCGGCGCGAACCGCTGGGCGCTGCGGGTCAATGCCTCCAGCGGCAACCTGCATCCAACCGAGGGCTACCTGGTGTGCGGACCGGTCGCGGGGCTGTGTGAGCACCCCATGGTCTGCCACTATACTGCACAGGAACATGGCCTGGAACTGCGCGCCGAGTTTGCTGCTGAACTCTGGAACACCTTGTGCGCCGGGTTTCCCGAGGACACGTTTTTCATCGGGCTGACCTCCATTCACTGGCGCGAGGCCTGGAAGTATGGCCAGCGAGCGTACCGTTACTGCATGCACGATGCGGGGCACGCGCTGGGCGCGCTCAGCATGGCGGCCGCCGGACTGGGCTGGCAGACGCACCTGCTCGATGAACTCGGGACGGATGAGCTGGCCCTGCTGCTGGGCACGTTTCGCGCGCACGAGGCCGAGCCGGAAGAGCCGGATATGCTGATCGCCTGTGTGCCGGTGTCGCAGGCATCGCCGTTGCCGGGCCTGTCCGCCGCCGCGGTGCAGTCCTTCAAATCGCTGGCATGGCAGGGGCGTCCCAACCCATTGAGCCCGGCGCATGTTGCCTGGGGCATCGAGGCGCTCGCTGCCCAGGTGCGCAAGCCGCGCGGGGCGTGTGCGTATGAGCCGTTTGCAGACCCACCACAGTCCTGGTCGCCGCCCCCGCGCCCGGTTGCACTGCGCCGGATGATCCGCCAGCGGCGCAGCGCCGTGGCCATGGACGGGACGACCCGCCTGTCTAGCGACACCTTCTACCGCATGCTGGACCGGACCCTGGCCGTCCCTGGCGCGGTGCCCTTCAGCACGCTGCCCTGGAAGTCCCACCTGCACCTCGCACTGCTGGTGCACCGGGTGGATGATCTTCCCCGGGGGCTGTACCTGCTGGTGCGCGATCCGGCGCAGACGGCGGCACTGCAGCAGGCGCTCACCCAGGCGGACCCGTGGCAAAAGCCGCCGGGCTGCCCGGAACAGCTGCCGCTGTACTGCATGATCGAGGCGGATACCGGGGGCGCGGCGCGGCAGATCTCCTGTTATCAGGACATCGCCAGTGACGGCTGTTTCAGCCTGGCGATGCTGGCCGAGTTCAGCGGGCCGCTGCAACGCTACGGCCCCTGGTTCTATCCGCGTCTCTACTGGGAGGCCGGCATAATCGGCCAGCTGCTCTATCTCGAGGCCGAGGCGGCCGGCATCCGCAGCACGGGCATCGGCTGTTTCTTCGACGACCCGATGCACGAGGTGCTTGGCCTGGCGGACACCAGGTTCCAGGACCTGTATCACTTCACGGTGGGTGGGCCGGTGGAGGATGGCCGGCTGACAACCCTGCCGGCCTATGAATAAAGGGGGTCGGGGTCGATGGACCCCTGGCATTCCATTTCGGGTAAGATCGATCGACCCTGACCCGATTGACTGGAGCCCTCATGACCGAGCCCGCAGCACCCGTCGCCCCGACCGGGATCAAACTGCACAAGAAATCGCGCCTGCTGGAGATCGTGTTCTCGGATGACACGTGCTTCATGTATCCCTGCGAGTACCTGCGCGTGTCTGCCCCCGCCAGCGCTGGGCAGGGACCGGACAAGCCCGTGCATGGCAAGCAGCGGGTCGGGATCACGCAGATCGAGCCACAGGGGACCGAAGCGCTGCAGCTGGAGTTCGACGACGGGTTTTCCGGCAGTTATTCCTGGGAGGCCCTGCACGCCCTGGGCGTGAATCATGATCGGAACTGGCAGGACTACTTGCAGTCACTCATGGAACATGGCCTGAAACGCGGCGCAGGCCAGGCGTCTGGTGCTGACGGCAAGGTCACCATCAAGCTGCTGTATTTTATCCAGCTGGCCAAACTGACCGGCCGGGATGAGGAGGAGGTCGAACTGCCGGAATCGGTCACCACTGTCGACACCCTGCTCACGTGGTTGGGCAGCCGACGCCAGGGTTGGCAGGAGGCCTTTGCGGCCGACAAGGTGCAGGTCACCGTGAACAAGCATTTTTCCGAGCCCTACACCCTGGTCGAACACGGGGATGAAGTAGCGATCGTGCCGCGGTCAAAATAACGGAAAAAAGGGGACATTCTGGTTTTTGCACCCCCTGGATTTCCTGATTGTAAAAAACCAGAATGTCCCCTTATTTGCTCGTGCAAAAGCTTCGCTTTCTCCTGCTGCTTCCTGTATAGTGCGCGCAAGTCCGGTGCAGTTCGGTCTGCACCCGAGTCCTCGCGGTAACCCCTTCCGGTTAAACCTCGAACATCAACAACCGTATTCAGCCTAGACCGTCCCGGGACATGTGTCGCCGGTAGGCCGATCCAGGAGCATTCCTTACCATGTCATTTGATACCCTCGGCCTGTCGGCCGAACTCCTTCGTGCTGTCGCCGATCAGGGCTACAGCGAACCCACGCCGGTACAGAGCAAGGCCATTCCCGTCATTCTACAGGGGCGGGACATACTCGCCGGTGCCCAGACCGGTACCGGCAAGACCGCCGGTTTCACCCTGCCGCTGTTGCAGTGCCTCAGCACACGCCCGCAGCAGCACCCGGGACGCCGCCCGGTGCGCGCCCTAATTCTGACGCCGACTCGCGAACTGGCTGCCCAGGTGGCGGAGAGCGTCAACACCTACGGCAGACACCTGCCGCTGACCTCGACGGTGATTTTCGGCGGCGTCAAGATCAATCCGCAGATCCAGAAGCTGCGTCGCGGCGTGGATATCCTGGTGGCGACACCGGGACGGCTGCTGGATCACGTATCACAGAAAACCCTGGATCTTTCCGCCGTCGAGATCCTGGTGCTGGACGAAGCCGACCGCATGCTGGACATGGGATTCTTACCCGATATCCGCAGGATCCTCGCTTTACTGCCGCAGCAGCGCCAGAATCTGCTGTTCTCCGCCACCTATTCCGACGATATCAGGCGACTCGCCGATAAACTGCTGGATGCGCCCGTGCAGATCGAAGTGGCGCGCCGCAACACCCCAGCCGAGCTGGTCTCACAGGTGATCCACCCGGTGGACCGGGAGCGCAAGCGCGAGCTGTTATCGTTCATGGTCGGCGCAGAGAACTGGCGCCAGGTACTGGTGTTCACCCGCACCAAGCACGGTGCCAACCGGCTTTCGGGTCAGCTGGAGAAGGATGGTATCAGCAGCGCGGCGATTCACGGCAACAAGAGCCAGGGTGCGCGCACCCGTGCATTGGCCGACTTCAAGCGCGGTGAGGTGCGGGTACTGGTGGCCACCGACATCGCGGCGCGCGGTCTGGACATCGATCAGTTACCGCATGTGGTGAACTATGAACTGCCCAACGTAGCGGAAGACTATGTGCACCGCATCGGCCGCACCGGCCGTGCCGGCAACGAGGGGCAGGCGGTGTCACTGGTATGCGTGGACGAACACCAGCTGCTTGGCGGTATTGAACGCCTGCTCAAGCGTGACCTCCCCAAGGTCGTGATTCCGGGTTATGAACCCGATCCCTCCATCCGGGCCGAGCCGATCCTGAGACGCAGCAATGTGCGCGCGGGCGCAAAATCCAAGCCCCGCAACGGCTCCGGGCAACAGCAGGGCAGGAGATCCGGGGGCAATGGTGGCGCATCGGCCGGGTCGCGGTCGGGTGGGTCTGCCGGTCATGGCCAGCCAAAAGGCGCTCCAGGGGCTAACCGCAGCCGCACATTTTCCGGGAAACCACGCCGCCGTCCGGCAGCCTAAGGTCGGGCATAACGCGACCGCTGTTGCGGTGTCGTGTCTGGCGGTCGAATCGCGGCTGCAAGCCGCTCTTGTAATGACCAGTCCTACACCTGTCGGAGCGCCGGCCTTCGGCGCGATTGCTTGTAGACAACATCGCGGTCAGGGGACCGCTCCTGCGGTGATTGACCATGCCCTGTAGGAGCGTTTTGTTTATGCCTGGCGTTTTATCGGGTGCACGCGCATTCTGCAGGAGCGCCTCGCAGGCGCGATTGATCGAGCCCCCGATCGTGGTTGGCCTGGCGGCCCGGGACAGCTAACGACGCTTGCGTCCGCGTGCGGCCCGCGGGTCATCGAAGCGGACGCGCAGTGACCTGTCACTGTTGCCGACCATGTTGCCGTCCAGCGCCGCCTGTGCGGCACGCGCCTCGTGGCCTTCCATTTCGATAAAGCCGAAGCCCTTGCATTTACCGGTAAAGATATCCGAGGCCACGCTGATGGAGCGCACGGTGCCATAGGCGGAAAACATCTCGCGCACGGATTCTTCAGTGGCCTCCTGCGGCAGGTTGCCGACAAACAGCTTTTTCATGTGTGTATCCTCGTTGGAGCCAGGCGGTTGTCGCCGGTTGCGGCGAAAAAAGAACCCCGCGAGCGGGGTTCTTTGCTCTGATACTGGCTACCGGTTTTGTCAGCTTGCCATTGTGACATTGGTGGCCTGCAGACCCTTGGGGCCTTTTTCCACGTCGAAGCTCACCGACTGTCCTTCCACCAGGGTTTTGAAGCCGCCACCCTGAATAGCAGAGAAGTGCACGAACACGTCGTCGTTGCCATCAGAGGGAGTGATGAAGCCAAAACCCTTTGATTCGTTGAACCACTTAACGGTACCTGTCGTCATAATAAATTACCTTTGAAATAAAAATAAACAACTAATCAATTGCAGACCTCAATAAAGGTAAAATACAGGAGATACCGGAATGGGCTTCTGAGCAGACCTAAAGGACGCGCAACTAATCTCTCACTCAGACGGGGCTTGGCAAAACACTGTAAATCTACCGGCTTACCGTTTGATGGTGGCAAGAATATCTATCAAGGCGGGGAATAACAAGGGAAAAAGAGGACATTCCGGGTTTTTTTGCAATCAGGAACTCCAGGTGGGTGCAAAAACCGGAATGTCCCCTTTTCCATCCCCAAAAATAGCAACACTGGAGAGATGTTACGGTTATTTCGCGGTAATTAATTCACATGAATGATGCGCAACGAGACAAGAAGATCCTGGAGTGGCAAAAAAAGGCCCGGGTGGCGGCGAAGAAGAAACAGGGCCGCAATCTCTATGTCATTACCCTGGATCCGGAGGTGTTGTGGTGCAAGGAGTTTCGCCAGGAGAACCTGGGCTATATCGAGGGCATGCCCTGTGTGTACGTCGGGCTTACCATTCATGATCCGGGTGACCGCTTCGAGCAGCATCGGACCGGGTACCGGAGCAGCAAGTATCCTCGCAAATACGGCATCGAACTGGCGCAGGAGCTCATCGAGGGGTTTGACGGGGAGGGGCTCAGCGACGCGGAGCAGGAGGCCGCGCTGGCCGAGTGGTTGAGGCGGCAGGGCTGCGCGGTTTGGCAGAACTAGGAGCAAAGTGGTTGTCTCCATTGTCCCATTCGCGACTGAAAACCGTGCCTGCAGGTATGAACCTGGTTGAGTATGGAATGGTAGTGTATCTGTCCCCGTTGATTGTTATGATCGCCAGGCAAAATACCCAGGGATGATGATGGCTGACACACCGATTGATAGACGGAAATTCCAGCGCCGGATGATCAGGCTGGCATGTCACTTGCAATTGAATGCTGGTCAGCTTGTGCACGGGTACACCCAGAACATATCGCGTGACGGGGTATTTTTGGAAGCCCAGTCCTTGCCGGCACACCTGCAACATCTCAGGCCGAAAGCGGGTGACGTTGGAATGCTCATCCTGCAGTACAAGAAAAACGGCGCTCCGGGCACATTGAAGGTTGGCTGTCGGGTTATGCACGCCATGGCGAACGGCATAGGCGTTAACATATTTATTTCCAAGCTGTCGTTATCCGACCAGCAGACAATCACCATGATTCTGGAGAGTGAATCAGGTGCCTTGTGAGAGGCTGGCTTTCCCGCTGCGGGTTGTTGCCGGTTGGTCGCGCTGCCTGAACAGCCGTGTTGATCGGGTCAGGATCGGAGCACTGTAATCCGACAACGGCATCATGGATTACGCCTACTCTAGTCCGACCTGCGTGCTTGAAGGCTGATAGCACCTCGAAAATTCGCCCCGGGTACGGTTTTCCCCTGAGCATGCATCCCATCCGGGTTAATCGACCTCGATTGCGAACTGCTGCCTGAAGGCGTTGTGCAGTTCCAGCCGTGCCGCCGGTGAGTCGCTGGCGTGCAGTATGTGTCCGGTATCCTGTCCGACGCTCTCGCGCCGCGGAATTCGATCGCCCGGCCTGATCTTCAGGCGAAACTCGCGTGTTGAGGGATGTTCCCGCAGCGGGGACTCGCCTTTTACGGAGGTGACCAATCCGGCGCCTGGATGAAAGATCTCGACCGCGGTGTAGGCCAGGGGCCTGTCCGGGAAGTCAAAGGGTTCGTCAAGTTCCATGGAGACGAATGCCTCCCAGGGATTGAAGCCATAGGCGTGCTGGATGGCGCTCATGATGTAACCGCCGGGCGGGCGCAGCGCGATTTCTCCGAACAGCGGTCCGTTTTTTGTAAGATAAATCTCGAGGTGGGTAATTCCCCACCTGATTTTCAATGCCTCGATGACGCTGCGATTGAGGGCCTGGATGGCATTGGTCAGCACCACGTCGAATGCGGCGGGGACGAAGTTCACGAAACCCTTTTCATGGTACTCGGTGATATTCGTGAACTCGATCCTGCCGTGGTTGATGAACGATTCGATGCTGGCCTCGGGTGCGGAAACGTATTTTTCCAGGATGTTCCTGTTGCCTTTCTGCAGAACAAGATCGCGCTCGCGGTAGATGATCTCCAGCGTCTTCCCGCCCATTGACTTCCTGCTTTTTCTGACCACCGGGCAGCCCAGGATCTCGAATACCCCGGCTGCATCGGTTGCAGAGGACTCCGACAGGAAACTCGTCATGGGCACACCGAAATCGCACAGGTATTCCTTCATCGCCAGCTTGTCCCTGCAGCGCAGCGCTGTTGTGGTCTCGGAGCGACGTGCTCCCAATACGCGTCGGGCTATGGATGCCGGGTAGACGGCCGCCTCGGTGCCGGCAATGACGTGCGTGCAGCGGGTATCGGCAAACTCGTTATGGAGGGTCTGCTTGATCTTGTCAGTGGTCTTCCACAGGGGTGAGGTGAGCAGCTTTTCCGCACCCGACCAGCCGGAGGCCTGTTTTTCCAGCCAGATGGAAAAGGGGATCCGCTGTTTTCGCAGCACCTCGACAAGGCCCCGTCGGGGGCCGATGACCAGTACGCTATAATCGCTCAATGCCTTGTTTCCGGGTAGCCGCCAGACAGATCCGGGAGAGTATAACCAATCGTGTCAGGGTGACAGCAGGCAGTGCCAGGTGCAAAGCGCTGTATGCCGACGACCTCATTGTCGGCTTGCGCTGACGCCAGTCCAGTCTGCAAGCTTGCATTCATCGCGCCTGCACCCGATAAAGCGCCGGGCATAAACAAGGCGCTTCTAGACAATCACACCCAGTTCCCGGCCGACCCGGGTGAAGGCGCCGATGGCCTTGTCCAGGTGTTCGCGCCGGTGCGCTGCGGAGACCTGGGTACGGATGCGTGCCTGGCCCTCGGCTACCACGGGATAGAAGAAACCAATGACATAGATGCCGTGTTCCAGCAGGCGTGCTGCCATCTGCTGGGCCAGCGGTGCCTCGTAGAGCATAATCGGGACAATGGGGTGGTTGCCCGGCTTGATGTCAAAGCCGGCGGCGACCAGCTGTTCGCGGAAATAGCTCGTATTCGCCCACAAGCGTTCGCGCAGCTCGTCTGACCGGCGCAGCAGCTCGAGCGACTGGATGCCGGCTGCCGCCAGCGCCGGGGTCAGGGTATTGGAGAACAGGTAGGGGCGGGAACGCTGACGCAGCAGATCCACGACCTGCTGCGAGCCAGCAGTGAACCCGCCCGAGCCGCCACCCAGTGCTTTACCCAGGGTGGAGGTGGTGATGTCGATGCGGTCCATCACACCAAAGTGCTCCGCCGTACCCCGGCCACCGGGCCCCACAAAGCCGGTCGCATGGGAGTCATCGACCATGACCAGGGCATCGTAATGCCGGGCCAGCCGGGTGATCTCGTCCAGCCGCGCCATGTCCCCGTCCATGCTGAACACCCCGTCGGTCGCAATCAGGCGGGTGCGGTGGCGGGCGGCGGCCTTCAGTTGCGCCTCCAGGTCGTCCATGTCGCTGTGCTGATAGCGATAGCGCGCCGACTTGCACAGGCGGATGCCGTCGATAATGGAGGCGTGGTTGAGCTGGTCGCTGATGATGGCGTCCTCTGCGCCGAGCAGGGTCTCGAACAGGCCGGTATTGGCATCGAAGCAGGAGGTATAGAGGATGGCGTCATCGGTGTGCAGGAAGCCGGCGATCGCCTGCTCCAGCTGCTTGTGCAGGTCCTGGGTCCCGCAGATGAAGCGCACCGAGGCCATGCCAAAGCCGTGGGTCCGGAGCGCAGCGATGGCCGCCTCCACCAGCTCGGGATGGTTGGCCAGACCCAGGTAGTTGTTGGCGCAGAAGTTCAGGACCTCGCCGGCCTCCCGGGTCGTGATCTCTACGCCCTGCGGCGTGGTGATGACGCGTTCGTGCTTGTAAAGGCCCTGTTGCTCGATGCTTTCCAGTTCGGCCTGGAAGCGCCTGGTCGGTGTTGTCATTGACGGCATCTCTGATTGATTGTCATATGCGTGCGAAATCGCTACCAGGAGGCCGTTCCTACTGCCAGTCCAGGATCACCTTGCCGCACTGGCCGGATTGGACCATCTCGAAGGCCTGATGATAATCGGCGACCGGGTAGACGTGGGTGATCACTCCGCCGATGTCCAGGCCGCTGCGCAGCATCTGCGTCATCTTGTACCAGGTCTCGAACATCTCCCGCCCGTACACGCCCTTCAGGTGCAGACCCTTGAAGATGATGTCATCCCAGCTGATCTCCGTTGCCGGCGGCAGAAAGCCCAGCAGGCTGATGTGGCCGCCGTGGTACATGTGGGTGATCATGTCGTTGAAGGCCTGCGGGTTGCCGGACATCTCCAGGCCGACATCGAAGCCGTTCGACATCTTCAACTTGCGCACCACGTCGTCGAGGGACTCGCGGCTGGCATTCACACAGCGACAGGCGGCCAGCTTTTCCGCAAGTTCCAGGCGATAGTCGTTCACATCGGTGATCACCACGTGGCGGGCACCGGCGAAGCGGCAGATCGCGGCGGCCATGATGCCGATTGGGCCGGCACCGGTAATCAGCACGTCCTCCCCGATGAGGTCGAAGGACAGCGCGGTGTGCACCGCATTTCCGAACGGATCCATGATGGCGGCAATCTCCGACGGGATGTCCGGATGCACCTTCCACAGGTTGCTGGCGGGTACGACCAGGTATTCCGCGAAGGCACCGTCACGACCGCCGCCGATGCCGATCGCCTGGTGGCACAGGTGACGTTTCCCGGCCCGGCAGTTGCGGCAGATGCCGCAGGTGATATGACCCTCGGCGGTAACGATATCGCCAATCTCGAAGCCCCTGACGCCGGGACCGATGGCGGCGATTTCGCCGACGAATTCATGGCCGATGACGCGCGGTACCTGGATGTTGCGTTGCGCCCAGTCGTCCCAGTTGTAGATGTGCAGGTCGGTGCCGCACACGCCGGTCTTGTGGATTTTGACCAGGACCTCGTTGGTCGAGGCAGCAGGGACCGGGACCGACTCCAGCCAGATGCCGGATTCCGCTCGTTGTTTGACAAGGGCTTTCATCGTTGTTGGCATGAATCTGTTGGTGCGCTCGGGTGATGGCAGGGCTGACAGCATACTAGTCGGCGAAGTCCTTTTCACGCAAACCAAAGCGTTCGATGAGCTGCTCCCGGGTGCCGGCGCGCAGTATGGCGGTTGCCGCAGGCGGATGCTGTTCCGCGACCATGCGTTCGGTCTCGTCGTCGTAGCGCCAGGCACTGGAGAGCGGGCGTCCCAGTGTGTCCAGCCAGATGTAGTACTTCATGAGTATCTCAGGGGACGGGTCGGGTGATGGAGAAGATCTCGTCCGGGGACAACAGGGAGATGGCTGTCTCCGGGCCGATGATGTCAACCCATATGATGCGGTCCGGGTTGTTCAGGTCCACCTTGCGGTCGATGTCTGCGGCCAGGTATTCGATAATCTCGCTGGTGTGATACTGCTGCCAGCGGCGCTTGTTGACCTTCATGCCCCAGGTCTGATTATCCCCGATCCGGTCCCTGATCTCGTCATCGATCAGGCGTTTCATTGCATCCAGATCGGTTGTGCACCAGTGATCGACCGGCACCCACTTGGTGGCAAACTCGAAAGCCTCAAGCGGTTTCTCGTTCCACAACTCCCGGCAGCGTTTGATGACCGTGCGGTTGTCCAGGCCGGTATGTGCAATCGCAATGCCCATGACGTTCGTTTTCTCTATATAGGGGGCGGGGTCATCGAACAGTCGCAGGATCCGGATGACCTCGGGCTTTACCCGATAGAAGTGGCTCCAAGCATATGAGATGATGATATCCATTCCGTTGGGATCCTTGTAAGGCGGTTCAGGAAGCCTTTGGAACAGTATACGACCAGGCACGCAGAAATGAGGTCAGGCCAGGATTTTTTCCCAGTATAAGCGGGGAAGATACCCTGATAACGACAAGGGGAGACAAACATGCAAGTAAGTGAGGCAATACGCGCACGGCGCGCGATAAAGTGGTACGACCCGGCGCATAAAATGCCCGAGGAGACCTTTCAGGCACTGATGGAACACGCCATCCTGGCACCAACCGCGTTCAATATCCAGAACTGGCGCTTCGTGCGGGTCACCGACCCGAAGCAACGCCAGGCGATCCGCGCTGTGGCCTGGGAACAGGCCCAGGTGACCGAGGCCTCGGAGCTCCTGGTGCTGTGCTTCAATAACACGGCCTGGTCGCAGACGCCCGAGCGCTACTGGCGCAAGGCACCGCAGGAGGTGCAGGACTTCCTGGTGCCGGCGATAACCGACTATTACAGCGGCAAGCCCCAGGTGGTGCGCGATGAGGGCATGCGTTCCTGCGGCCTGGCGGGCCAGACCATCATGCTGATGGCCAAGGAACTCGGTTACGAGAGCTGTCCCATGGACGGCTTTGACTACGAGGCGGTAGGAAATATCATCAATCTGCCTGCTGACCATGACATCGCCTTCATGATCGCGATTGGCAAGGGCATACGGGAGTCGTGGCCGCGCCCGGGGCAGCTGCCGCTGGACGAGGTATTGTACGAGAACAGTTTCTAAACCCACCTGGAGATGAGATGAACGGGAACGCGCCGCAGCGCACCGTGATCTGACTTAATGACAGCACGAGCAGAAGAAATCAGGGAGCAGGGAATGGCCGCCGGCATCACGCGGGCGGACCTGGACCCGAACCCGTACAAGGAGTTTGAAAAGCGCTTCACACTGGCGATCGAGTCGGGCATTCCCGAACCCAATGCCATGAGCCTGGCCACGGTCGATGAAAACGACCAGCCGTGGGTGCGCACCGTGCTGTTGAAGACCTATGATGAGCGCGGCTTTGTGTTTTTCACCAACTACGAAAGCCGCAAGGCGAAGCAGATCGCGCACAATCCCAGGGTGGCAATGTCGTTTCCCTGGTTCGCGCTCGGCTGGGAGGTAAAGGTCACCGGCGCGGCGGCCAAGGTTTCCTTTACCGAGTCGGCCAGGTATTTCGCCACCCGCCCGCGCGGCAGCCAGATCGGTGCCTGGGCCTCGCCCCAGAGTCAGGTCATCACCTCGAGGTCACTGCTGGACGCCGGAGTGGAGGAGATGAAGCAGAAGCTGCACGAGCACGAGGTGCCGCTGCCGGCGTTCTGGGGCGGTTACCGGGTTCGGCCGTCCAGCATAGAATTCTGGCAGGCGCGCACCAACCGTCTGCATGACCGCTTTATCTATGCCCGCGATGAGGATGAAGGCGGCTGGCGCATCGAGCGGCTGGCACCGTAGTCTTTAACCGGCTTGCTCTGCGATCAATAAATTCATCGCAATAAAGAACGCGCCTGCACCCGATAAAACACCGGGCATAAACAAGGCACTACCACAGGAGCGGCCTCCCGACCGCGATGAGGGTTGTGTTGCAGGTCGGGATACGCTGTCGCTAATCCAACCTCCGAGCTGGAGACCGATATGCAACGCATAACCGAACCCGAGCTGATGGATGACCCCGCGCAGGCCGAGGCTTACGCGCTGGCGGACTTTGACGAGGCCCATGGCCGGATTGTGGAGACATTCGGTGTGTATTTCCCGGGGGTCGAGCTTGCCGGGAACTTGTTGGATCTCGGCTGCGGTCCGGGGGACATCAGCTTCAGGTTCGCCGCACGCTTTCCTGCAAGCACGGTGATCGGCGTGGACGGTGCTGCGGCCATGATTGAACTGGCCAGGCAGCGTAAGGCGCGCGCGACCTCGACCGGTGCCCGCGTGAGTTTCATCGAGGGACTGCTGCCCGGTGCCGCCATCCCCCAAATCTCCTATGCGGCGATCATCAGCAACAGCCTGCTCCATCACCTGCATGATCCCAGGGTCTTGTGGGAGACCCTGGCCCGTTATGCTGGCGTAGAGACGCTGATCTACGTGGTGGACCTGTACCGACCGCAGAGTACCAGTGAGGCTCGACGGCTCGTGGACGAATATGCGGCGGGGGAGCCGGAGGTCCTGCGGCGCGATTTCTACAATTCCCTGCTGGCGGCATTCGAACCCCGCGAGGTTGAGGCGCAGCTCGCCGCGGCGGGGCTGGACGAGTTATCGGTGGAGGTGATTAGCGACCGTCACCTGGTTGTGCACGGCAGCAGGGCCTGAACACTTAAGGAAGGCCTGATTAACTCATCTTTCGTCATTCCGGCGAAGGCCGGAATCCAGTCACTGACTGATTATTAAGTACTGGATTCCGGGTCTCCGCTACGCTCCGCCCGGAATGACTGTTTGATCAGACTTTCCTTAACTCGAATACAGCTGTCTCCTTCAGTTCAACCAGCCGCCGGTTGCCTGAAGCGGTTCCGGTTTGCCGGGCGCGCTTACCCAGACAGCCACACCGTATCGTCCGGCCTGATGGGGTGTTACCTCGGGCAGGTGGGCATCCCAGTGCCCGTTTGCCGAGTCATGCATCTCGTGGGCGAGCACGACGAATTCCTGTCTGAGCGTGCTGTTTCGGTTTTCACCGCGTTCGATGGGGGTGACGATTCCAAAGCCCAGCAGGGCGATATGGAGTTCCAGTGGTGCTGTTTCTGGATAAGTGGCCGCGAGCCTGTCGTCGTCGATGGTCACCGACAGGTTCCCCGGCCGCTTGCCGCTGGCACGCGGCTTCAGCCTGAAGGTCCAGCCACGCCACTCGCGCCCATTGAGGAAAAGGCCCGGCGTATAAACCGTCCTGGCCCTCCCGGAACGGGCATAGTCACGCTGGCGTTCGCCGTGTTCCCGGGTGGCAAAAATATCCTTCCAGCCAATGTAGTCCCAATAATCGACATGGAAGGCGACCGGGACCGTCCGGGTCCACAGATCTTCGCTGTCGATATACTTGTTCAACCAGCGTTCAGCAGGCGGGCAACTGCTGCAGCCCTGGGAGGTGTAGAGTTCGAGTAAGGTAACCTGCGTGGCGCCGCTGTTGAGAACCAGCGGCCCGGCGCTGGCGCTGGTCGTAAACAGCAGGATAACCGCAAGCAGGACTGGCACTGGCATACTAGTGTTGGACACGTCGTTATTCACCTGTGCTCATGTGACCAGACATTGCTCTATGAGTTCCGGCAAAGAGTCAGAAACCAACGGGGTAATACCTGCTGCTGTTATCACCTCGCAAGGGGAGAAGTGGAAGCGTCGTATTACGCTGTCGTTAGTTCGACCTGCGGGCTTGTTTTGCGTCACATGACCGCGCCTGTAAGGCGCCTACAGGAGCGGTCTCCAAGCCGCGAGGTCGGGTCAGGAACGAGGCCCCAATCCGGCCTGCGGGCTTGGAGAGGATCAGTAATTATGTTTTTTAACAATAAGTTGGCAGATGTTGAATCGTCAGCTCAATGGCGTTTCAATGGGGTTTACCTCCCTTGAGAGGGGCGTTTGGGCGTTCAAATGGTAAAGAAAATTCACTGCGAGCTGATTTCATGGGGTGAGGTGCAGCGCCTCTGCCGTCGCCTGGCGGGACGGGTGAGGGCATCGGGCTACGACCCTGATATCGTAATCGCCATTGGGCGCGGCGGTTATGTGCCCGCCAGGCTGCTGTGCGATTGTCTCGACATCATGGCGTTGACCACCATCAAGATTGAGCATTACCTCTCCGGTGCCAGCCGGCAGGAACAGGCCGTGATCCGTTATCCCCTGAAGGCCGATATCCGTGAATTGAAAGTGCTGCTGGTTGATGATGTGAACGATACAGGCGACACCCTCGAGATCGCCATCGAGCACCTGCGGGCATTTCATCCCGCCGAGGTTCGTACGGCCGTCATGCACCATAAGACATCCACCCGATTTGCCGTGGATTATTACGCCAGGAAGGTCATCAAGTGGCGTTGGCTGATCTATCCCTGGGCGGTGTATGAGGATATCGCCGGATTCCTGGGTCGACTGTCACCGCCGCCGCAGTCACTGGCTGATGCGCAGCGGCGGCTTGCCTGTCAGTTTGAAATAGCAATCTCGCTGCAACGTCTCGAGGATGTTTGTGCCAGCATGAATATCCAGATCGGCCAGCCCCCCTCGACCAATCGGGCCTGACACCCGCTTGTCACTGGCGGTCTGTCTGTTCCCTTGAGCCCATAAACAGGCTCAGCGTCATGCAGGCCAAGCATGCAATATAAACGAT
>Ga0224512_10002718_pt1 | contig 15994 bp, 10 predicted proteins | sample SF_May12_sed_USG_4_FD_169103 | JGI IMG/M metagenome (GOLD analysis project Ga0224512, IMG submission 169103) | Sediment microbial communities from San Francisco Bay, California, United States - SF_May12_sed_USGS_13 | ecosystem: Environmental > Aquatic > Marine > Sediment | place: USA...
ATAATTCTTTGGCGAGCCGCTGACGGCTTGTGTGCGAACGATATGTTCAGCGAGACAATATCACCTGATGGTAGCCGAAAGGCAATTGTATTTGAACGAAACTGTGGCGCCACTACAAGTTTTTATACACAGGTTTCGATTCTGGATGCCGATAGTGAGCTCGGGAACAATGCAGGGAACATTCTCGTTATTGACGGGCGCCCCGAAAGCGCCGCTGTCGAAGTGCGCTGGATAGACGATCGGCGAGTAGAGCTATCATCGCCCGGTAGGTACGGGAGATTAGTTGACGACAAAGTTTGGGTGGGAGGGGAGATAAGTGTCAGCTACGTGTCGTCAACTAATTAAAAAGCGTGTGCAGCCGGCTAGTCCGAAGCTCGCGCTGCTAGTGACTCTGGTCGTTAGTGGTTGTACGAACTCTACGGTTGACAGTCGTTTTCCAACATTTGAGGAGCTAGCGCAAATCGAATCCTCACCATTGGACGATGACATCGAGATTGAGAAATCTATGGAGCTCCAGTCGCGGCTGCTATTTAGCAGCGCTGAGATCGAAGAGATGTATCAATCCTCAGATGTGGACAGTCTTATCGTCGTATATCTTAAAGCTCAGTACGACGATCCGAGGGCAGTCGCTTCATTGGAAAAGGCGAGGTCGCATACTACGTCAGATAGGCTTGTTTCATTGCTGACCGTCGACCACTGCTCCTATCCAGTTAACAGAGAAAGCTATAATTATTGCGACCGGGACGCATTCGAAGCGTTGTTGACGCTCGATCCCGATAATATGGTTTCTTACTATATTGCAGCAGGCTATTCCCATTCAATCGGCGACTATCACTCAGCGCTACATTTGTTGAGGCGAGGCAACCAGCTCGATAAGTATGATTCATATGGTGCTGATTTTTTCGCCCTGCTCGTGAAAAGGGCGAAGGCTTTCGGATTCCCGACGTACGTTGCCAACGCAAATGCGTTTGGGTCTTTCTTTAACGTTATGACGACGCAACCTTGGTTTGATATGTGCGGTTCTGAGATATCTGAATCACGCCGGGAAATCTCCTCGGAATGCGTGAGAATGGGCAAGAATATTGAAGAGCATTCTAAAACTATACTAGAGAAGTCTCTAGCCATCGGTTTGCAAATACGTGCGCTAGAGACACAAAAAGGACGGGACGACGAAGTGTCGGCTTTGCACGAGCGTAGAGGCAACCTGCAGGAGGCATCCAGTGGGCTCAGTGACATTCCTAGCGAGTTCTACACGCAAGAGATGTGGGAACGGTTTTATGCTGAAGTATTCGAAATTGGCGAAGTTGCGGCTTTTGAGAACCTAATTGATAGAGCCAGCCGTGGTTCATCAATGTAGCAACCCAAGTAAAAGCCTGGACGAAATAAGGGAGATGTCATCGTGAGTAGATATGTCGCACATTATTAGTTTCGCGAACCGGGGCGATGTGGTAGGGCAATGGCCGCTTTCGGGCCTATTCTGTTGAAAAACTCTGAACTCGGTGCCGCCGAACAATCAGTAGTCGATCGGATTCTCACCATTTCTTGGGCTGCGGTCGTGGCTGCTGCGGAGGGGGCCGCCAAGCATCCGGCAAGAGTCGATTTAGATCCTGATAAATGACGCTCGGCAGAGGTTGAAAATCGCAAATCGGCCCCAATGTCTAGGCATTGGTCGCGTTTTTTGAGGATGTGAGCAGATGGCAATATCGATACCTGATCGCGGGTTTATTTTCTGGCCGGTAGGAACCGGGGATTGCACGACAATACGGATTGATGAGAATGTATTCTTACAAATCGATCTTCGGCACATGGACAAATCCGAAGATGATGACGACCCTGCGTGGCCAGTTATCGACGAGTTGGTTGATATTCTACCGATCTCGAATAAAGTGCCATTTCTGAGTGTTTTTGCGTTGACCCACCCGGATGAGGACCACTGTAAGGGTTTTACATCACTCAATGAGCGCGTATTCATTTCCCAACTTTGGATGTCACCACGGACGTTTCGGGAGTATAAAGAGAACGATGATCTTTGTGACGACGCCGCTGCTTTTCACAAAGAGGCCATGAGGCGGGTTAAGGCAACCATAGATGCGGGTGGTGATCCAGGTAGCGGAAATCGAATTCGCATAATTGGTTACGACACGCTTTTGAGTGATGCCGAATTTGATGGGTTCCCTGAAGAATTCCTATCCATTCCTGGCCACACGATCACACAAATCGACGGAGCCGATGTCAGCGACAGCTTTTCCGCGTTTATTCACGCACCTTTTAAAAAGGATAGCTACGGCGACCGCAATGATTGCAGCCTTGCGTTCCAGATTACGCTTAAGAGTACCGATCGTGTTGGCCAGGCATTGCTAATGGGAGATTTGAAATACCCGATCGTGCGGCGGATCTTTGATGCGAGCGAGCAAGACACCCTGAATTGGAACATTTTTCTGGCACCACATCACTGTTCAAAGTCTGTCATGTACTGGCAGGATGAGAACGATGCGAAGGAGACATTGAAAGCCGACATTGTCAAGGACATTGGAAACGCGGCGCTTGATCCGGGCTACGTAGTCGCGAGTTCGGCGCCAATTCCAGCGAGCAATAAGGCCGGCGACAATCCACCTCACGCCAAGGCGAAAGCTGAGTACGAACGAATTGTTCCAAACGAGTTCATCTGCACACACGAGCACCCGCCGGGGGGCGACACGCAACCCGTCATTTTTGAGGTGTCAGATGCTGGTTTGTCTTACGTCGGGGATTGCGAATCAAGCGAGTCATTGGACAAGACCCTAAAAGCGGTGGGCGGGGCTGCGGCGATCCCAGCAACGGGAACGGGATTCGGTTCTGACGCTCTCTGACGGACAAACGCTGGCCGTTCGTCAGCTTAGACGCACATCGCCAATGCGGAGAATTCAGCGCTCCGTATCACAAACATCGAGGAAAAACGTCATATTGATGACCCGCTATTGGTCGACGTGTCACTCGATTGTGCGCACTATACGCATGCTCCCGGCGGACTAAAGTATCACGCCCGAGAGAGTGTCCGGCTTGCGATACCTGCTACCTTTCCCTTCGCCATACCGACAGTCACAACGGCACACAGCCGTTTTCTTGGCCACCCGCACGTACAGTGGGGGGTCAGGCTATGTCTGTACTTGTCCCCTGAAACTCAATGGCTTCCATCTCGCGCCATGATCGGCTTTATCGAGAAACTGGACGATTGGTTTCGCAAGGCAGCGCGAAATCAATTGGATGATCCCGAGGGCGCCATGCATCCACCAGTTGCCTATACGGTTTCGGACACCTCTGCGCTGGTGCAAGTTGATATCCCACAAATTACGAATTGGCCTTGGTTTGGCGCTGGAATCGTGGCCCGACGGAAGCACGATCTCGTTGAAATCACCGCTTGGCGAGGGCTGTTTGAAGTCGACGCTGCGTCACCGTTCGCGCCGGTGCTATTACTCGATTTTGAACTGCCGTTTGAATTTCCTCGGACCATGCGGCACTTATTATTGCGCCTCGAGCAGGGCGGAATCTCATCGACAAAAGTCTTGGTCCATCTGATGCTGGCGGCGATACGGTTGGACCCATCCGAACCGATGTTCGTTGTCTTGGGCACACCGTCACGCGGTATAACAGGCGATCAATCGAAGCGACAGCAACATTTGCAAGTTTGGGAGATTGACGCAGCGGACGTCGGCATGCTTCGGGCTGCGAGTATCGCGTGCGATGTCAGTACCCATTTTAAGGAATTACAAACACCGGACGATATTCAAGGACTCATTGATTCCATCTTTGATGATCTTTTTGAGTGGCAGCGAACAAGCAAAGTGAAATGGTGCTCCGTGCTGGAGAATCGACCAGAAATTGTTACGCGTCGCGATGAAGGGACCAAAATGGACTGGTTTAAGGGGAAAAGCGTTGCTCTTTGGGGGTGCGGCGCTCTTGGGAGTTTAATCGCCGAACACGTGGTCCGTGCGGGCGTTACCAATATTGCCCTTTACGACAACAAGGTCATTGGGGCTGGTGTCTCTGTTAGACAAAATTTTACTGACACGGACATAAATGAACCCAAAGTGACGGTGCTTCGCGAGCGGTTGTTGGCGATAAGCCCGACGATCGATGTCGCCGCTCATCCGGTCAATCTTGTTACCAATACATTGGGCAGTGAGGACTGGTTTGAGGGTGTGGATGTTGTCATTGACACGACGGCGTCCCTTCGAGTTCGGAGCAAGCTAGAGGCTGTGCGAAAGGAACAAACAAAACGCGTGCCCATCGTTTCAATGATGGTTAGCGGCGCCGCGCGACACGGCGCGATGGCGATAGTACCGTCGGAATTTTCGGGCGGTTCGCTCGATGTGTATCGCCGACTGAGCCTGGCGGCGATGAATCGATCGTGGCTCAAATGGGCCGTGCAGGCGTTTTGGGATGCAGACAGCGGTGAGACGTTGCGACAACCGGAGCCAGGATGTTCCGACCCAACCTTTGTTGCTTCGCACGCCGACATGGCGGCGCTATCGGCGAGAATGCTCAACGAAGCCGCTGCAGAACTTTCTGAGGTGACGGATGAAGCGGTTGGGGCCTTGTTTTCGCCGGACGGCGACCAACGCCAATTCAGTGTGTTTCGTTTTCGACCAGACATCGTTATTAGCGGTGGCAGTACCGAGTTTCGTATCGCCGAAGGAGCTTGGCGTGATGTCAGGGCGTGGATTCGGGCTGGCACCCGCCAACGTACCGCGCACTATGAAACTGGGGGTGGTTTGTTTGGCCAGCTGGACGAAGCCCTGCATATTGTGTGGATTTCCAACGTTTGCGGCCCACCGCGAGATAGCCAGTTTTCGTCAGAGCTCTTTGTGTGTGGGATCGATGGCATCAGAACACTGAGTGATGAATACGCAACAAGTACTCGCGGCGTTGTGCAATACATCGGCACATGGCATTCACATCCGGTCAGCGCGGCAGAACCGAGCCAGACTGATTACGAGGGTATCGCATCCATTTTCGCTGAAAATCCGACCGACGGTCCGCAGCAAGTGATGATGATCGTTGGGTACGCATCACGTTCCAGTCCGGAAATCGGAGCGTACACCATTGAACGCCACCAATATCGCCGACGGGAGTTCACGGCCGAATTCGCGATGACGGCATGTGGAAGCCGCGTGGCGGCGCCCGCGCTGGCCAACCTGGCGGCACCGATGGGACTTTCTTTATCCGGTGGCGGCTCTCGCGCCGTCGCATTTCATTTGGGTACCTTGCGTGCATTGGAAGATTTAGGGCTCTTACAGCAGATACAAACGCTATCGGGTGTGTCAGGTGGCGCTCTGATTACGGGGATCGTTGGCTATATGCACGAGGCATTCGCCGTAGTTGACCAGCGCATAGTATCCGTTCTCAAACGGGGGCTGATGCGGCCGGCGTTCATTCGGCTTCTGCATCCGCGGCGTGCGGTACAACTGTTATTGTCCAATATGCTGGTGAGCCTGCCCAACCTTGCCGTCGGTGGCATCCGATTCGTCCTGATGAAGTTGCTCACGGTCATCCCGAGCCTTCCAAGTCTCCGCACCGCAGTCAGTGGGCTTAGCTGGCCGCTTCGTCGCTGGTATTCGCGCACGCATGTACTGGCGGACGCCATCGAATCCGTCGTTGGTCCGGGTCGATGCAACGCGTCGACCCGTGACGGAAAGAACATTGTGTTCAATGCCTGTGAACTTCGAACCGGTACAGCTTTTCGCATGAGCAATGAGCAATTGGGCTCGTGGCGTTTCGGATGGGGGAGTGCTGTTGAAATGCGAGTGGCCGATGCGATTGCTGCGTCCGCGGCATATCCGCCGGCCCTGCCCGCGTTCGACTGGTCTCTTCTTCTTGAAAAACATGGCGTGTCGAAACGATACAGAGTCTTGATTACCGATGGTGGTGTGTTCGAAAATCTTGGTGTTAGCGTCATGGAGCCGGGTCGAGATCCCGCGGTTAGCGCAATTGGCTACTCGCCACGGGTGATCATCGCCAGCGATGCTGGGGTTGGGCAATTGTCGGGTGAAGGGCTTCCTTCCACATGGCCTGCCCGAATGGTGCAAACCAGCAGCGCGGTGATGAGAAACGTGCAAGATGCGACCAAAAACCGCCTACATCAGCACGCGGCTGACGGCCGAATTGACAAGTTTGTCTACGCGAACCTCGGTCAGCTTGACGAAAAGGTCCCGCTCAAGCCGTCTAACTGGATTGACCGGGATGAGGTTGTGGGCTATCCAACGAATTTTTCTGCCATGCGGATCGCAGACATCGAACAGCTGTCTGCCCGCGGCGAGGCAATCACACGAACGTTGGTTACCCGGTATCTCTTGAGTGATTGAGAAGTATCTTATCTTTGAGATACTTAGAGCAGGAACATCGCTCACTGCCGCCGAATGTGGTGGATAGCGCACAATTGACATAGTAACCTCAAAACAAGGGTCGTCGTCGATGATGATAGATGCTAGTGCACCTGGATTAGATATAGACGCCGGAATGGCGCTAATGAAATCGTATGTTGATGAAATTAATGAGCTCTTAGTCGAGCTTGGAGAGCATCCAGACTCCATGTCGAGAACTAAGATTCAACAGACACGGCAACGGCTTCAGAGATTGAAGGACAGAATTAGAGTGGATTACAGAGCACGATCGACAATTCGGGGCGAAGATGCAATGAGCGATGCCGAAAAATCTTGTGTATGGCCGGCGATTCAAGAAGCGGCAACGCGGATTTACATTTCATCTCGGCACAGGCCAAGCCAGCAATGGATCGATGAGCTCGTTGATGTGCGTGATTCCTTTTTATACTACATGCCACATCTAGCAGCATTTCTTAGGCAATAGAGTGTATGGATTCCGTGTCTTGAGGATAGAGCCAGGCCAGAGATCTTAGCACGCTTTGACAATTCGTACGAAAAATAGACAAAGACGTAAATAGCGCGAAATACCGACAAAGAGAAGGATGGTGTCGTTCAAATGCGTCGCACAATAAAGGTTTCGCGACGATGCTCCACAGTATTTGCATGCGGCCAAAGATTTCGCCCCCATAGTTCAAACCATCCTGACCAACTATGCAGACTTGCCTCACGATATCAATCGCCTCACGTAATGTCTTGACCCGGCGTTCTTGGGCGAACTCCATTTTGAACAACCATTCGCCGCCACGGCCAATTACCAGAGCCGCCCGGCCAGCGGACAATTCATTGAGTGTCAGAAGTGAGGTGGCAAGCTTTAAAGGGTGCAGAATTATTCTAATGCTCAAGACCCGTTCATGAGCATTAGAATAATTCTGCACCCATAGCGCTCAGCCATGAGACCGAGCTCGGTGATTACATAGACGCTGACGTTGGGCTCCAGTATGACTTGAATGCGCATCGTCAATCAGGCTTTCCGCTTGACCAAACCGACATAATGCGCGGGCTGTATGTCTCTATTTGAGTCGACAGTCCGTTGCTCGAGGAGCCTCAATTGTTCCTCAGAGATAATAACGCGGGGGATTTTGATTTGCGTGGCATTGCCACTGCCTGCTTGCTTAAGCTGCAGAGTCGTCAAAGCGTCAAAGGTGCCGGAAGTCACTAGCTTGAGTTGAGCCGGTCGCATGCGCTCTGCCTCCCGACCATTGCTAAGGTAGTAAGGGTTCACTTTGCACAAAGCATCATCAAGCAGCGAATCGGCATGTTGGATTCCATCTATTGGCACGACGACATGGTCTTGAAGCTCGACATAAAATGTATATCGGCCGGAACCGTTGCCTATATTTCCGGCAACAGAGTACTCCTTGACAACATCAGCGGAGCCCAGCCAGTGTTGTACGGCCGTCGCCAACGCTTGTTCAGTATGCAATTCACTGGACTTCTCACCGACCAAATTTAATACGGTACCGCGACGGTACAGATACTCAAACGTTGGCGCACTTCCGTAATGACCGGTGATGCGGACGATGTCGCCGAGTCGGTAGCGGTACAGTCCCGCACAACTGGTCAATACGACTTCATATACCTCATCGACCTCAAGCTCATCGAGATCCAAGGTTCCGGGTTGATTCTCAGAAACACGGGCCAATGGAATAAACTCGAAAAACGATGTGCCGCAGGCGAGCACATAATTGGCTGTACCGTCGGTTTTTAAATTGATGCCGATCACACCTTCGGACGAGGAGTAACCGCCCGAATGTATTGGCACGGGTCCAGCTAACCACCGCAGGCGTGGCAGCGATAGAGCAAAGCTGCCAGATGTCACGGTGCGAATATATTTGAGATTCGGCCATAGACGCGGCGCAATGGCCTCAAATCCTTTTTCGAATTCTGCGGCCACCTCGTTGGCGCGATCTGGATCGGGGCGAAGGTCGCGTTCGATGTCCTGCTTTTTGGCTGTGGTCAATTCAAGATGGCCCGATAATTTGCCAGTCCGAATATCCGTAACGATATGCTGTTGATATTTTTCCATCAGGGTAAACCAACCAACGACCTGCGGTGCAAAAGGTGTTTGGATGTAGAGCGTGCGTCGATTGAGCAACGCGAACAGCCCATGCAGGTAAAGCGCCGTGGGTTGATGGGCAATGCCGAACACGGCCTCAGGCGATGACCATAACAACGGAATCTGTTTACGAATTCGCGACATGCCGGCATTGGGTCCCGACATAATCGGGACCTTGCTCTCGCTCTCTAAGGAAGGCGCGTAGAGGCTCATTAAATTGACACCGCGATCCGGCGCGGTGGCACCCTCAATGCCGCGATCGATCACCGCTTGTTCCGCCAACACAACCAGCATCATATGGCGCCGTTGTGCCCGCAGCGTTCTTGGAATACGCTTCGGACGATCCGTGGTTCCCGACGTACCCGCCAGCATATTGGTTGGATCAGAGCTCAGCACGCTCTGCTCGCCTGCTGCAATGCGATCAATGTACGGTTCGTGATCGGCGTAGCTAGCCAGGGGTACTCTCGACTTAAACTGAGCGATCAGATCGCCACCCTGCCGGATCGACTGGAGATCGTGATCGGCACCAAACACCGTTTTGCTGTTACGCTTGAGCACATCTCGCAAGGCTTTACGATTGGCTTTTACCGCGCGTCGCGTACGACGCTCAAACACCATTAACGCGATGCGACTGGCGAAGTGCAGCATGGAAATTCGTCTTCGGTCGCGCCACGGGCGGGGAGGTCTATTGTCGATGGCACTCATGATCGTGCCGTCCTTATTATTGTGGTGTACTTCTACACTACGCCTGGGAGCGCGGTGGCGTCAAGTAACCGCAACCCCCCTGATCTGGACAATGACCGTTGAAAATTGATTCAATACCATCAGGAATTATGTTGCTATGCGATCGCTACTAGGGATAATTATCTATGCGGTAGGCACCTTAGGGTCTCCCGCAGTCTGGCCTGAATCTGTCACAACGACTGTGAGTGGTACCTTCAACCGCAGCCAGGAGAATGGATGCGTACTGGTGTCCGCCTTTTACTATCGCGTCGACTGCTCCTATAACCACCATCGCAAGAAACTGAGCGAAAAAGATGCGCTCTGGGTTGGCCCGACAGCAAATCCTGTTTATTACCAACGCAACAGTGTGCAAGCACTACCCAACTACACACCGGAACCGGACGACGAACGTATAGCCCCCACTGTATCTGGGACATTCACCGTCGATAATCAAGACACATTGCGTGGCGAAGATGATGTTGTCAGCGGTGCATTGGTAGTTGGCCCTGCGGCGCGCAACATCATTACGCGGTCAAGCGCCAAATCCGGCATTATTCGCGCCATAGAATCTTGGGAATCAATTCAACACACCATGGATTCGACGCCCGTAAATATGGCAACACCTAACGAGGTGGGCGGTTTTGACTACGTCATTGGGACAAAAGGATTTCCGAAACGCATTTGCCGCAAGGAAGATTCGGCTGATTGTTTCCCCAGCGCATACGCTCCGTTGACCACGGATGGTCAATGGGGTGCCGACGTTTGGTCGGCACCCGGCGATATTCCTATCGGTCGTGATGTCGCTCTTGGCGGAAATGTAGGTGCGGCCACTAGCGCAGTTTTCGTCGGTTATCTATGCATCGACGGTTCTGCCGGCAAAGACTGTGCCAATGGTGTTGGCGTTTGGGGAGCTGCAGCAAACCAAGGTCTCGACAATTTAGTGTTGCAGATTTCCACCGATGAAAAGGGGAATGTCATTCAAGCTCACGGCTATTGGACAAATGAGTATCGAGTCGGTGTGGGCCCGGCTGAGCTGCAAAGTCCCGATGGTGGCAATGATTCCTGGCTTGGGGGTTATCTCGAGGTGACCAATTCGATGCAGGATTGATGAGATATTGACTACCTAATCAGGGTCCGGTTCAATACCGTGGCGCGCATAAATCGTGGTTGTCCCGTCAGGCTGCAATTCTAGAACGTCGTAGGGTTCAGCGTCGGGTCCTTCCATACCCGGTGCGCCTTTAGGCATATCCGGCGCCGCCAATCCTATGATGTCCGGTGTTTCTTTCAACAGACGAAAGATTTCCTCGGCCGAGACGTGGCCTTCAATCACGTAATCACCAATAACGGCGGTGTGGCAAGCGGAAGCGCTTTCCGGAACCCTTAAGCGCTCTCTTACAGGTCGGGTATTGGGCACCGGGGACGACTTGATCGTAAAACCATTGGCCTCCATATACTTAATCCAGGTGCGGCAGCAACCACAAGTCTTCAGGTGAAAGACTTCCATTGCCGGGAGGTCTTCGGCGTACGTTACATGCATTTGCAAGCTGGACGTGACTAATAGCGTTATGGCTGCAGTGATGATCGGGTTCTTGAATATCATGTTTTCTTAGTTTGAGCAGGCAAGACGGCGAGTCAAGCAGAGCCTTAACTTAATCCGCCCTCGGTAGTCGGCGGAATGTGGGCTTCTTGTATAAAGACGTTATTGCTTCGGCGGGGCTCCTGTATTTTTTGATTATCCTAACACCGTTTTATTTTGGGGAGATCGGTGAGTTAGACAAGGTCCAATAGCAAGGTTCAATTTCTCGATAGTAACTTGCGCAGATTCGAAAGGACGTCATTGAACGGGCCCTAAGAAAGCGCATCTCATTGCAGAAATAAAGTGATGATAACCTTATTGTTACTAATCTCTGAGCCCAATACACCGTTGACTTTGAAACAGAAGGTGCCTATTAGTCAACATGTAATGATTCAATAATTGCTGCGCAGAATAAACGCCGGCGACACCGGATAACGCACCTCAAATTCGAATCAAGTAAAGCGTCGTCAAATACGGTTTCGCCTAGCAGTCTCTTCCGCGGCTACAGCAGGTGGAGGTGATCGGAGTCTATGTCCGACATCAATTGCCTTTGTCTTCTAAGGAGCTGTGTATGTCGCATCCCAATGTTCAAAGACGACCCAAATTTCCAATTGCGCTGATCATGGTTATGCTGGCGCCGTGTTTTGTCGTGGCGGATGATATGAACAGCGAGGCTGATCTGCGCCCACAGCTGCCGGATATGGGTCACAACATGCGGTTATTTCAGCTGCAACTTGTGTCAGAGTACTGCTCAAAACCAGCGACACAATCACAAATGGGTAAATCCCACCAAAGCTGCGCGCAGTTTGTCTCGAAGAATTTTGCCGCGCAGTGTACGGCGAAATTGCACCGCAAAATGCCTCGCGCCAATCCTCAAGTCGCCGCCAAACCAGGCGAGGAGGACCGACTAGGTTACCGGGCCTTTAAGGCAGCATACCTTGAATGTCTGGAGGCAAGCTATCAAGAATACTAAGTCGAGGAACTTTAGTGGAATCTAAGGTGGCCAATTGTCGACGAATAGACAATTGATTGAATCAGCGCACACCACGGCAAACTGGTAACTGAGGAATAGACAAATGAGTCACTCAAAGCACTATTTCAAATTGATCCACGTCTTTGAAACAGTCGTTATTCGAAAGTCGCCTATGCTGACGCATGCTGGAGAAAGTTTATGAATCCCATCAGCCACCAATTATTGCGTGCACCAGCCGGTTTCGCGTCAGCGTGCGTGATTAGTCTAATTGTTTTCTTCTGTCTTGAGCCAGTGGCACAGGCGCAATCTTGCGCCAGTGCCGGCGGTGATGAGCAATGTACGGCACCCGTAAAGAAGTCGACAAATGATCGGTTACCGGGTGAATATGACGGCGAGGGATTCCACTATCAGGTGTATAACAACGGTCACCCCGGTGACAACAGTGACGCATGTATTGGTAACAATGGTGATTGGGATGGAAACAATTGCAACAATCTTCCGTACCCTACTTTTATCGAATTATACGTTCTGAATAACGAAGCTTCAGCGGTCGAGTCCGCGGATGCTTATATCGTTCGGAAAACGCGTGGTTGTGGATTTTCTAATGTAACCGATACTGGGTGGGGCGACAATGACCCCCTGAATGGCCCTGCTGCCAATCCCACGAGCCTGAACGGCATTGTTCTAAACGACGATCGTGAACGAATTTATACGACTATAACCGGCAGCGAGTGCGACGGCTCCAGTACCGTACACGTAGGATTGGCACGGTTTCGCACCCTCGTGTGCCCAGAGGGAGCTGAGACCCGTACCAACCCAACGTCCGGTAATCTTGAATGTGTTAAGCCCGCCGACGAATGTTGTAAGACCATCACTAATCCCGTCGAAGTGCGAAGCGGCGCGAAAGTGCAGCGCGAAGTCGACTATCAAGCCGGTGGTCCGGACGGTATTGAGTTTGTTCGGCACTACAACAGCCAAGGATTTTTTGTGCCCTTAGGCAGTGGCCTGCGACTCGCTGAGAATCTTGATTATTGGCGCCATAACTACGACAAGCGCCTTTATCCGATACTCAGTAATCCTAACCTGATGGCGATTTTGCAACTTCCGGACGGCACACTTCGCCATTTCGATAATCTTGGTAAAGAATTATTGAACCGTACTGGCGCCGCCGATGTGCTCACGCTCAATTCTGGACCACCAGTCTCTTACACACTGACCTATGCTGACGGAAGCGTGGAGCAATACGATTCTTCTGCACGTCTTGCGTCAATTACGACCCCTACCGGTCAGACGACCACACTGGCGTACGACGCTGTCACCGGAAACCTGAGCACCGTCACCGACCACTACGGTCGAGTGCTAACGTTGGCCTATAACACAGTTGATCCAGGACTCGAAAAACAGCTGCTCAGGGTGACGCTTCCCGATAGTGAAGAGATTACCTACACCTACAAGGTACGATTCTTCGGCCCGACCGACCCCAATTATTATCCACTGGAAACAGTAGTCTATCCGGATGGGAGCACTCGACGATATCATTATGAAGAGGACCATAGTCCATATTGGTTGACCGGTATCACCGACGAAACTCTCCAGCGATATTCAATCTATGATTACAATGAATCTGGGCGGGTGATAGATGCTCAGCTTGCAGGAGGTGCGCAACACTATTCGAACATCGTGGTATTGGCCCCCAGTGGAAATTCCTATCGGACAACATTTACCGAACCCGGTCCTACTCCTCTGCGGCCCACAATAAATTTTACGAAGGCAGCTGGCGTACTTCGCCTCAGCGGGACCGCCGGCGCATGTGGTGAATGTGGGCCGTATTCAACCCAAGACTACACCTTTGACCCGAATGGCAATCTTGCAACTCGCAGGGATCATCTTGGGAACCGGGAAGCATATACTTACGATTTGACCCGAAATCTTGAGACCAGTCGCACAGAAGGCCTGGACAGCAATGGCAATCAAGTTACGGGCGTGACCCGCACCATCGACACCGATTGGCATGCAACTCATCGGCTACCAGAAAAGATTACCGAACCTTCAGGCATTTCAGGTGTTGATCGCTTGACCGAATACACTTACAACACATTCGGAAATGTACTAACCAAAAAGATTTCACTCTTTGATGGTATTACAGTTCTTGAAGAACGTGAGTGGACTAATACCTATGACACTTCTGGTCGTATTCTGACCGCCGATGGTCCGCGCTCCAGTGTACCGGATGACACCATGACCTATACCTATTACAGCGATGCGGATACGTGCTTGGGTTGTCGGGGTCGGCTTAAAACGATCACCAACGCATTAGGCCATCAATCCACATTCGATGACTACGACGACAACGGCTGGCTCAAACAGATGACCGATTCGAACGGCGTCATCACCACCTATGTTTATGACAAGCGCGGCCGGGAAACCAGCATCACCCGGAATGGCGGTACCAGCGGTACACGACAAACTCTTTTCAGCTATTGGGGAAATGGCTTAGTAAGAACCGTCACACAACCAAACGGGTACATACTCACTTACACTTACGACGCTGCTCAACAATTGACATCCGTTACAGACAACGCGGGCGGCCGTATTGAATACGGCCATGATGCTTGGGGCAATATAGATAGTGAGACGACCAAAGAAGATCCGGGCGGTATTATCACGCAGACCCTGGTCCACACGTACAACAATAAGAACCAATTGAGCTTGATAAATCACGGCGGCTCAGTCACGGAAATTATTCCCGACAATGTAGGCAATATTGTCACTGAGCGTGACCCCAACTACCCGGTGACATTTTTTGAAACAACGCACAGCTACGATGAGCGAAATCGACGCACGCAGTCGGCGAACAGCATCGGCACGACCACGTTCGGCTACGATGAAACCGACAATCGGCCCGATGTCACGGCGCCTAATTCTGCGAATACCCTTTACACGTACAATGGCTTCGGCGAAGTCATCAAAGAAATTAGTCCCGACCGCGGCACGACGCTGTACGACTATGATAAAGCGGGGAATATGACATGTAAGGCGGACGCCAACAACGGTGGCGGCGGTGCCAGCGACTGTGCTAACGCGACGAGTCCCTGGCTATACACCTACGATTCCCTAAATCGAGTAACGCAGATCGACTATACTGCCGTTGCCGCGGCCAAAGTCGACTATTTCTATGATCAGGGCACTGACCAAAACGGACGCCTAACGAAAGCGACCAACACCACGGTCGGTGCGAACCAGATAATCACTGATTATGAATACGACGCATTTGGTAATCGCACCAAGCAGACCCAAAAGTTACATGATCTGAGCGCGCACGTCACCGAATATACCTACAATGGCAATGATCAATTGCTGACGATTACTTATCCGTCGACTCGTGTGGTGACCTACACGCGTGACTCGGGCGGGCGTATCCAGACAATCACGGCCACACTGCCGCAAGGCATTTTGCCGGATGAACAGCCCGGCACCCAAATCGTATTGGTCTCGCAGGTGACTTACTATCCTTTTGGCCCGGTCAAATCGATCAAATATGGTGACGGTACTTTTTTGAGCGATCAAATAAAGCAGACGTTTACATACGACACCGCATATCGTATTTCGAGCTTGGGCTTGGGAACCGTGGCCAACACCACGAGTCTTGAATCTTTGACGCATACGTTGGATGCGGCCGGTAATATTACGAAAATCACCGATGTGAACGTCGCAGCCAATACCGTGGATTATGGTTATGATGAATTGCATCGCCTGACTTTTGATTCTTATCTCAGTCTGCCCGCGACGACGACATACACTTACGACGCCAATGGCAACCGCTTGAGCCGCACGGCTGACAATAATTTGTCATTCACTGACCACACGATTGTGCCCGTTGCAAATTCGAATAGGATTTCGACACTGGGTACTTTTGTGCCGTCCTATGATGCGGCCGGCAATATGCAGACTATTCTGACCAATTCCGGTGTCGCTATAATGACCTACAATGCAGCAAATCGGATGGTGACGCTATCGGACGGCAATACGAACCTCACGGCGCACTACAATGGATTAGGCGAACTAGCCGATACCGTGACGCAACTTCCGGACCCATGCACGCCCCCGCCGCCGATTGATAAGATCTATTATTTCGCGCCAGATGGGCGGGCACTGGGTATGATCGAGGAACAAAACGGCGCCAGCATTGAGTCGGACTGGATCTGGCTCGATGGATTTCCGATCGCTCAAATCACGGAAGAGTTCCT
>Ga0224512_10002719_pt1 | contig 15992 bp, 15 predicted proteins | sample SF_May12_sed_USG_4_FD_169103 | JGI IMG/M metagenome (GOLD analysis project Ga0224512, IMG submission 169103) | Sediment microbial communities from San Francisco Bay, California, United States - SF_May12_sed_USGS_13 | ecosystem: Environmental > Aquatic > Marine > Sediment | place: USA...
ACGGCATCCTAAGCACCAACCCCAACAGCTTTAATGAAGAGCTGGTTGATGTTCGTCAAATCGAAGTGCTTAAAGGGCCGCAGGGCGCACTGTACGGCCGCAATGCGGTCGCCGGCGCCATCCTCGTCACGACGAAAGAGCCCGGCGAAGAGCTTGAAGGTGTAGTGAAGCTTGGCGGCGGTAGTGACGGACTGGCCAAAGCGTCTATGCGATTGAGCGGGCCGTTAGGCGAGACGCTACGCGGCAGCCTTGCAGCGAGCTACCGCGAATTTGACGGTGTCTACTCAAACATTTTCGAGAACGGTGGGTCTGACGTTGACTATCTTGAAGATACATCGCTGCGCGCCCGCTTGATGTTCGAAACGAATGATAACCTGAGCTGGGATGTGCGTGCCGGTTACTCGCAGGTCAAGGGAGGTGCGATAAACTTCAATGCTGTATTCGCGATTCCGGCGTTCAACGCCATAGGATCCAATTTCTTTGCGGACGTGAATGATCATAACTTCACTTTTGCCTTTAACGTTCCCGGTGAGAATGAGCAGGAAACGACCGAGTTCGCCGTAAAAGGCGATTACACAACGGAAAAGGGAGACTGGACATTCATTGCTTCGTTCAATGATTTGGACGAGTACCTTTTGTCCGACGGTACGAGCGCCACGTTTTATGGCTATGAATTAACGCCGGCATGTCAGGCGGATCGAGCAACGCTAAATAGCTTTACCCGACCGGATCTGTTCGGCGATCCGGTATCACCTTTTCTCGTGTTGCCACCACCGCCGCCGCCCGAAAACGACTTTAATGGAATCTACGGTCCATACACTCCGACGTCCTGTGATGGCTACCAGTACCAGGAGCGCAATCAAAAGGACTCTAGTGTCGAAGTACGTTTTACTTCACCACAGGATCAGTCGGTACGTTGGATTGCCGGTCTGTATGCGACAGAAATTGACCGTGAAGTTGTCGTCGCATACGGGGCCGATCAAGGTCTTGGTTTCTTGAGACAGCCATACATCGATCCCACCGGGCCCAACCCGACCGACCTGCTGTTCTGGGATGATTTTGAGACCAGCGTGATCGCTGCATTCGGTGAAATCGGCTTCGACATCGGCGAATCCAGTGAGCTGTCGATCGCGTTGCGTTGGGACCAGGAAGACCGCAAAGTCAGCAACAAAGTACCGAATGTGGCGGCATCAGGTCTGAACATTAATGCGCAGGGACCGATTAACCCAGCATTCGTCTCCAATCCTGGCGGCATTCCGGCACGCAGCCGCACGTTCGATCAACTGCAGCCGAAGGTCTCCTGGCGCTGGGCCGCGACTGACGAGGTCAACGTTTACGCAAGCTGGGGCATCGGCTTTCGCAGCGGTGGCTTCAACTCGATCGGTAGCGAGGACTTGCTGAATTTTTGGTTTAACAGCGGATTTGGCGGTGCTGGCGAGGCTGTCCAGGCCGGCCTGACAATCAGAGATGAATACGACAAAGAGGTGTCGAGTAGCTTCGAATTCGGTGTCAAGACTCAGTTGATGGACAATCGTTTGCGCCTGAATGCTGCAGTTTTCAATACTGACGTCGAGGATAACCAGTTCTTCGAGTTTTTCGCGGGTCCGTTCGGTCTTTTGCGGGTAGTGACGACGATCGACGAAACCACGATTCAGGGATTTGAGGCCGATTTCAACTTCCTGGCGACCGAGAATTTCTCGTTGTTCGGTGGCGTAGGCTTTCTGAATTCGGAAATCGACAAGAACTTCAATCGACCCTTGTCCGTAGGTAACGATGTGCCGCAGGCGCCTGACGAAACCTTCAATCTCGGAGCGCAACTGGAATTTCCGATGGGCAATAACATGAACTTCTTTGCGCGTGCAGATTATCAGTACGTAGGCGAAATGTGGTTCCACACGCTGCAGGGTGAGTCGACCCCTACGATCTGGCAGGCGTTTCCAAACCTGGATTTTCTCGGCGACCGCTCTCAGGACTTTTCGAAGACCCAACGTGATGCTTACGACACGATCAACTTTCGCATAGGCATCGAAGGCGAAAACTGGTCAGCGACCGCATGGGGTCGCAACATCACCGACGAAGAGTATCTCGAGGAAGTCATTCCAGCGGCCGAATTCGGCGGATCGTTTATTCATCCGGCCGCGACGGCGACCTATGGTGTTGAATTCAGCTACAGCTTCTGACCGCATGAATGAGTGATGACCTCACAGAGAATTATCGCGGCGCTTTTGACGGCAGCCTTGGCTTCGGAACGGCGCCCGCGCTAATTCTCGTCGACTTTGTCGAAGCGTATTTTGACGAGCAAAGTCCTTTATACGCAAATGTCGGCAGTGCACTGTCATCCGCGTTGCGCATACGTGAGGCAGCCCGGGCAGCCGGCATTCCTGTCGTCTACACCAATGTGGTTTACCAGGAGGGCGGCGGCGATGGCGGCGTGTTCTTTCGCAAGGTTCCCGCGCTCAAAGCCTTCGTGGCGGGCAGTCCGCTGGGCAGTTGGCCGCAAGGCCTGAAGCCTGCCGAGGATGAGATCGTTCTCTCCAAACAGTACCCGAGCGCATTTTTCGGCACCCCGCTGGCGGATGAGCTGACAAAGCGTGGTATCGATACGCTGATCATCACGGGCCTGACGACCAGCGGTTGTATTCGGGCGACCTGCGTGGATGCGATGTCCCATGGCTTTATTCCGATTGTGGTGGCTGACGCCTGCGGTGATCGACACCAGGCGCCACATGATGCGAACTTGTTCGACATGAATGCCAAGTACGGTGACGTCGTGAATGAGAAAACAGTAATCGACTATTTGAAGGGCTTATGAGCAAGCGACAAATCACGATCGTGGAAGTCGGCCCACGCGATGGTCTGCAAAGCGAACCCGAAATACTTCCGACTGAAAGCAAAGTCGCGTTTATCGAGAAGGCCATCGATGCCGGTATTCGCCGACTTGAAGTTGCGAGTTTTGTGCACCCCAAGCTCGTTCCGCAGATGGCCGACGCCGAGGCTTTGATCGAGAAGCTGCCGCAGCGAGATGACGTTTCCTACATTGGCTTGATCATGAATGAGCGTGGACTGGACCGCGCGTTGACGACGCGAATTCACGAGATCGGCATGGTCGTAGTCGCGAGCGACACTTACAACCGCAAGAATCAAGGCGTCGGTACCGATGAATCCGTCGCGGCCTGGCGCAGTATTGGCAAGCGGGCCCGGGAAAACGGACTTCGTGCCAACGTCATGATTTCTTCGGCGTTTGGCTGTCCTTACGAAGGCGAGGTCAAAGTCGAGCGCGTGGTCGAGCTGGCTCGGCAGGTCCTTGATGCCGGTCCGGCCGAGCTGGGCATAGCCGACAGTATCGGCGTAGCCGTTCCGGACCAGGTTGCCGAGTTACTGGGCCGGGTCAAAGAAGTCGTCGGCAATCTACCGCTGCGTTGCCATTTTCACAATACGCGCAACACGGGGCTCGCCAATGCCCAGGCGGCTGTCGATGCAGGAGTCATTTACCTGGATGCGAGTATCGGCGGAATCGGAGGTTGTCCTTTTGCGCCGGCCGCAACGGGCAATATTCCGACCGACGATTTACTGTACATGCTGGAGCGCTCGGGCGTCCAAACCGGGGTTTCCCTGGAAAAAATCATCGCTATAAGTCGCTGGCTCGAAAAAGAACTCGGCCGCGGCGTGCCGGCAATGTTGCCAAAGGCCGGCGGATTTCCGACAGGCCAGGCGGCCTGATCATAGGGAGAAGTGCCCGTTGTCACCATCGTCTGTCCATCACATCAATTTTGTTGTACGCGACCTGAATGAGGCTTGTGCGCGCTTCGAAAGGGATCTGGGCCTCGGGACTTTCGAATATCTGGACCACGCGCCGCGTGGTGCGCAGGTGGCACGCAGCCGCGTCGGCGAAAGTTGGCTAGTGCTGATAGCGCCTTATGATCCCGAATCAGTGCCGGGCCGCTATCTCGCAGAGCACGGTGAGGGGTTTTTTCTGCTGTCGCTCGGGGTCGATGCGCTGGAGAATCCGCGCGAGGGCATTCTCAACTGGCGTGTCGAGGACATCGGCGAGATTCACGGTGCTTTGTTTCAGTTCACCGAATCCGCGGATTCCGACTGAGCAATAAACTCAATTAGTTACAGCTACATCCAGTTAATCGCTGCCTGTTGTTTATCGAAGCTATGTTGATCCGTTTGTTTCAGTATAATCAGCCGCTCGCGTTGGTCCGCCGGAGCCGCAATGCAGCCAACTTTGCTAGATCAGGGCCTCATGCTCATGCTTGTCGGCATGGGCACTGTGTTCGTTTTCCTGTCGATTCTGGTTGCCGGGATGTCCTTGATGGCCCTGATCGTGAAGCGTATTACGCCTGCGCCGATTGACGCGGGCGCAAGCGATGAAGAGGTTGCGGCGATTGCAGCCGCGATCGCGCAGCATCGGAAAAAATAACAGTCCTTGACGTGACGAAAGATAGTCAATGAGCGATAAGAAACCTCTCGGAATAACCGAACTGGTGCTGCGCGATGCGCATCAAAGTCTGCTCGCGACCCGCATGCGGATCGAGGACATGCTGCCGATCGCAGGGAAACTCGACCAGGTCGGCTTCTGGTCGATAGAGTCCTGGGGCGGAGCCACGTTCGACGCGTGCATTCGCTACCTGGGCGAGGACCCCTGGGAGCGTATTCGTCGCCTGAAGGCTGCGATGCCGAATACGCCGCAGCAGATGCTGTTTCGCGGGCAGAATATTCTCGGCTACCGGCACTACGCCGACGACCTGGTCGAGAAGTTCGTGGAGCGTTGCGCGGCCAACGGGGTCGATGTCTTCCGTATATTCGATGCGCTGAACGATCTCAGGAACCTCGAAACGGCAATAAGAGCAGCGTTGGCTGTCGGCAAGCATGCCCAGGGCACAATGTCTTACACCGTGAGCGACGTTCACACTGTCGATCTCTGGGTCGACATGGGCAGGCGCATCGAAGACATGGGTGCACATTCCATTTGCATCAAAGACATGGCGGGTCTGCTGCGCCCGTATGTCGCGTTCGAACTGGTGAGTCGCCTGAAGGAAACGGTCGATATTCCGATTCACATGCAGTGCCATGCCACGACCGGACTGTCTACCGCCACCTGCGTCAAGGCGGCAGAGGCGGGCATCGACAATATCGACACGGCTGTATCGTCGATGAGCATGACGTATGGTCACTCGCCGACCGAGTCGCTGATCGCTATCTTCGAGGGGACCGACAGGGACACCGGTCTCGATCTGATCCTCATCGAAGAAATCGCCGCGTATTTTCGCGAGGTCCGCAAGAAATACGCCAGGTTCGAAGGCGCACTCAAGGGCGTGGACTCGCGCATTCTCGTTGCGCAGGTGCCCGGTGGAATGCTCACGAACCTCGAGAACCAGCTGCGCGAACAGAATGCGAGTGACAAGCTGGACGAGGTACTCGAGGAAATTCCGCGGGTTCGTAAGGACCTCGGGATGCTGCCGCTGGTTACGCCGACCTCCCAGATTGTCGGTACCCAGGCGGTAATCAACGTCATATCGGGGTCGCGCTATGGCAACATTACCAAAGAAACCGCCGGAGTTCTTAAAGGCGAATACGGCGCGACGCCGGTTCCGGTGAACAAAGAACTGCAGGCGCGGGTGCTTGCCGGTGCGGAGCCCATATCCTGCAGGCCGGCTGATTTGCTCGAGCCGGAGCTCGAGCACCAGACTGCCGAGCTAAAGCGAATAGCCAGGGAGAAGGGCATCAGGCTTGCAGACAATGTCGTCGATGATGTTCTGACCTATGCACTGTTTTCGCAGATCGGTACCAGATTTCTCGAAAACCGCGACAATCCGAGTGCGTTCGAGCCGGTTCCCTGTGCCGAGACGGGGGCACCGCCCGCTCAGCCTGCCATCGCAACAGCAGGGTCGGGAGTCTATTCAGTGCGGGTGAACGGCAAGGCGTTCACGGTGGAAATTGCCGAGAGCGGCGAACTGGCCAGCGTTAGCGCCGCCCCTGTTGCGAGCACCGCAGCGGCAGGCTCCGGTGAAACCGTCAAAGCCGTACTCGCCGGTAATATCTTCAAAGTGCACGTTGCACCCGGTGCAATCGTCAGCAGAGGCGATGCGCTGCTCGTTGTCGAGGCGATGAAAATGGAAACGGCCGTTGTCGCCCCGCGCTCCGGTACCGTGACCGAGGTCTTCGTCAGCGAAGGCGATTCCGTCAAGGTCGGCGACGCACTCGTCGCGATTCCCTGAGCGCAGCCTGGCCGGTGGAACTCATCGAGCAAATCTGGACCGGGTCAGGTATTTACCAGATCACAGTCGGGCAGGTGGTCATGCTCGGTGTCTGTTTCCTGCTACTTTATTTCGGGATCGTACGTAAATTCGAGCCGTTGCTGCTGGTCACCATCGGTTTCGGCGGGCTATTGAGCAACATCCCCGGCGTCGAAATAGCGACCGGCGACGGTCTGCTGCATCTTGCGTACGAAGTTGGCATCGAGACAGGGGCGTTCCCGCTGATTATTTTCATGGGGGTCGGCGCGCTGACAGATTTCGGGCCGCTCCTCGCCAACCCGCGAACGTTGTTCCTCGGTGCTGCCGCACAGTTCGGTATTTTCGCGACCTTGCTCGGTGCGCTCGGCTTGACCGAACTGGGGATCATGGATTTCTCGCTGCGCGAAGCGGCGGCCATCGGGATCATCGGCGGCGCCGACGGACCCACGGCCATTTACGTCGCAGGCAAACTTGCGCCCAATCTGCTCGGCGCCATCGCTGTCGCCGCGTACTCCTACATGGCGCTTGTGCCGCTGATCCAGCCGCCTATCATGAAGTTGCTAACGACCGATGCAGAGCGCCAGATTGAAATGGTGCAACTGCGCGAAGTTTCGACCGCTGAGCGCATCATCTTCCCGCTGCTGCTGTTGTTGCTTGTAGGGCTTCTGCTACCGACGGCTGCACCGCTGCTAGGGATGCTCGCCTTTGGCAACCTGATGCGCGAATGTGGCGTCGTCGATCGCCTGTCCCATACAACGCAGAACGCGCTCATCAATATAGTGACGATCTTCCTCGGCCTGGCCGTCGGTTCCAAACTCAGCGCAGAGCAGTTTCTGGTGCCGAGCACGCTGGGAATCCTGGTTCTCGGTATGGTCGCTTTCGCGATCGGCACTGCCAGTGGCGTCATTATGGGCAAATTGATGAACAAGGTATCGACGCAGCCCATTAATCCCCTGATTGGCGCGGCCGGTGTATCTGCGGTTCCAATGGCCGCGCGGGTTGCAAACAGGGTTGGGCTCGAAGCCAATCCACACAATATTCTGCTGATGCATGCAATGGGCCCGAATGTGGCCGGCGTCATAGGATCTGCCGTCGCGGCAGGTATCATGATCATGTTTGCGTCGTAACCAGGACCACCGATGAGTTCACTTTCGATCGTTATACCCGCCAAGAACGAGGATGCCGCCATTGGTGACGTCGTCGCCGCCGCGCGCCGGCACTACCCTGACGCCGAAATTATCGTTGTCGACGACGGCTCCACCGACGAGACCGCGAAGGTCGCGACCCAAGCCGGTGCGATGGTCGTCCGTCACCCCGAGAGCCTCGGCAACGGCGCGGCGGTCAAGGCCGGTGCCCGCGCGGCGAGCGGTGACATCATCGCGTTCATGGACGGCGACGGGCAGCACGATGCCCGCGAATTCAAGAGGTTGCTGGCGAAGCTCGACGAGGGATTCGACATGGTGATCGGTGCCCGCCGTTCCGGGTCTCATGCCAATATCGGTCGCTTGTGGGCGAACGGCATCTATAACGTTGTCGCTTCGTGGCTTACCGCTCGCCGTATTCCGGACCTGACCTCGGGCTTTCGCGTCGTGCGGGCGAACCTCTTCAAGCGCTTCCTGTACCTGTTGCCGAATGGTTTCTCGTACCCGACGACGATCACGATGGCGTTCCTGCGCGCAGGCTTCCCGATCCGCTTCGAACCGATCCCGGTCGCCAAACGCATCGGCAAGAGCCACATTCGCCCGATTCGGGATGGTGTCCGGTTCACGGTGATCATTTTCAAGATCGCGACGCTGTACGCGCCGCTGAAGATCTTCCTGCCCGTCAGCGCATTGTTTTTCACGACCGGCGCAGGCTGGTACGCGTATACCTACGCGACCCTGGGCCGCTTCACAAATATGAGCATGTTGCTCTTCAGTGCTTCGGTCATCGTCTTCCTTATCGGCCTGATTTCGGAACAGATCACGGCGTTGACCTACAGCAAGTCCTGATATGAAAGGCATTATTCTGGCGGGCGGTTCAGGTGTTCGGCTGCACCCGATGACTCACGTCATCTCCAAACAACTGCTGCCTGTCTATGACAAGCCGATGATTTACTACCCGCTGTCGATCCTGATGCTGGCGGGGATTAGGGATATACTGATTATCTCGACGCCGCAGGACACGCCGCGGTTTGAAGCGCTACTCGGCGATGGTTCGCAGCTTGGCATTTCCTTGTCTTACGCCGTGCAACCCCATCCCGGCGGCCTGGCCGAGGCTTTTATCATCGGGGAAGAGTTCATCGGCGCTCAGCCCTGCGCAATGATTCTCGGCGATAACATTTTCTATGGGACCGATCTGCAGACCAAGCTCAGGCATGCAGCGGCGCGAACGTCGGGTGCGACTGTTTTCGCGTACGCCGTCCGCGATCCAGAGCGCTACGGAGTCGTCGAACTCGACGTTGACGAACGCGCCGTCAGCCTGGAGGAAAAGCCCGCTCATCCGAAGTCTCGCTACGCCGTAACCGGACTGTATTTTTTCGATTCGGAAGTTTCATCGCTGGCCAGGTCTCTGGAGCCGTCAGCCCGCGGTGAACTCGAGGTCACCGATATCAACAAGATCTACCTGGAGAGGGAGCAATTACATGTCGAGCTGCTGGGCCGGGGCACGGCATGGCTCGATACCGGGACACAACAATCGCTCCTGGCCGCGGCGAACTTCGTAGAGACCATCGAAGAACGGCAGGGTTTCAAGATTTGTTGTCCCGAAGAAATTGCCTATCGCATGAAATACATCACTGACGAGCAACTCGAGAGCATTGCAAAGCCCCTGGAACAAAGTGACTATGGCCGTTACTTGCTGGAAGTACTGAGAGGCTGATGCAAGCGCGTTCCGATGGCACTTCCACTTTGCTTAGGAACCTTGTTTCGAGGCTGCGGCATACGCCGTTTCACCCGCAGTGGTTTGCGTTGTTTCGCGAAAACCGGAATCTGAAGCGGACCTGCGCGGGCCTTAGCGGCGTCGTACTGGACGTCGGCTGCGCCGACGGAAAGCCGCGCCGCTATCTTCCGCGGGGCACGCGCTATGTTGGTGTCGACTACTATTCGACGGCCCAAGAATGGTATGGCACGCGTCCGGATATTTATGCGGACGCTCGAGCGCTACCGCTTGCTGACGCCAGCGTCGATCATTCGCTGCTGCTTGACGTGCTCGAGCATATTCCACAGCCAGATCGATGCCTCGCGGAACTGCAGCGGACACTCAAGCGCGGCGGAAGCCTTACGATCCAGGTGCCGTTTCTATACCCCGTGCACGATGCGCCTCTCGATTTTCATCGCTGGACACGGTTCGGGCTGCAGCGAGCTGCTAAAGAGCATGGTTTCAGCATCTCCGAGGAAATGGCCATTGGACATCCCCTCGAAACCGCCGCGCTGAACGCTAACATTGCGTTAAGTCAGACCGTGATCAACTGGTTGAACAGGAAGAACCCGCTTGCGATCTCAGCGATCCTGCTGCCACTCGTCATACCGCTGATTAATTGCCTGGCCTGGACTTTCGCTGCTCTGGGTAGCAACGACGATCTTATGCCCTATGCCTACAGAATGGTGTGGACAAAAGACTAGATGCGGCACATTGCGCTAATTACTACTTCGTATCCGGACGACGTCCCCGGGACCGAAGCCGCCGGTAGTTTCGTCGAGGATTTCGCACAAGAACTGTCGAGGCATATGCGGGTGACCGTCGTTGCGGCCAGCACGGCCGAGACTGTGTCGTCTGCTGGTGCCCTTAGCGTTCGTCGCTTTGCAGTGCCTCGAGTGCCGCTGTCCCTGCTTAATCCCCTGAATCCGACGCACTGGCCGCGAATAGTGGTCAGCCTCCGATCGGGGCGAAACGCGCTTGAGCAACTTGTTAAAGAAGACAGGCCGGACCATATTCTCGCGCTCTGGGCGCTGCCGGGTGGTTACTGGGCTGAGCGTGTCGGTCGCGGCCATGGGCTCACATTCAGCGTGTGGGCGCTGGGCAGCGATATCTGGGGGCTGGGAAAGGTGCCGTTGGTGAGGCAGGTACTGCAACGCGTGTTGAGGCGAGCCGATCGTCGTTACGCTGACGGACTTCAACTGGCGAGTGATGTCGAGCAGTTGTGTGGCCTTCCCTGCGAGTTTCTTCCCAGTACGCGCCTGCTGCCGTCCAGCGGCCACAAAAAAGGGTCTCGAGCGGCGCCCTACAAGCTTGCTTTCCTGGGCCGTTGGCACAAGAACAAGGGCATCGATCTGCTGCTTGACGCCCTCGGCCAATTGACGGAGCAGGACTGGAGCAGGATCTCGAGGGTCCGAATAAACGGCGGTGGACCCCTGCACGATGCAGTGCATGCAGCCGCGCGTACGCTGATTGAACGCGGTCGACCAGTATCTGTTGGAGCTTATCTCGACAAGGAGGCGGCAGCCGAGTTGATCGGCTGGGCCGATTACCTGTTATTGCCATCGCGCATTGAGAGCATACCCGTTATTTTTTCGGATGCCGTTCAATTACGGACGCCAATCATCGCAACACCCGTAGGCGATTTGCCGCGACTTCATGCCAAATATTCATACGGAGTGATCGCCGCAGATACCGACTGCGCGTCTTACGCACGGGCGCTTCAGGCCGCATTGGACATTGATGCAATTTCCTTTGACCAGGGGCTCGAGGACGCTAGAGTAGACTTCGATCTCGAAGAAATTGTGAAACGCTTCGTTCACGATATATCGGGTGAGGTGCGATGACTCGCTTGAATGTCTCAACAAGTCAACCCCAGGAATGGATTGAACTGAGCCGTGAGAGCGATGCCTTGTTCGGCACTCGCCCCTGGCAAATGCTTCTGGAGCGCAGTTTCGGATGTCGAACTATATATGTTTACAACAAGGTCACAGGATTCGCTATATCGGTCTTTCGAGCAGGTCCGTTCAAAATCGGATACCTCGGATTTCCAGTTGGTGGTGGAATTGGAGTTAGCCCTTCATTATCGAGCTTGATCGATGCTCTTTGCATTGCTCGATTGCGTGGTATGCCGGTGTGCTTACGTATACCGGTGAGTACGTTCGCCCAACAAGCGGATCTCGATTTCCCGTACCAATCGAATCCAGAGACGGTGATTGGGAATTTACAGGAATGGCGTCTTGAATTGATTTCCAAGAAATTGCGACGAGATGTCAGAAAATCAGAGCGATCCGAATTGATTGTTAGCGAGGCGGCCGAACCTCGTGTAGGGGACAAATTGTATGAAATGTATTCTCGAACCGTAAAGCGGCGCGGTGGCGCCATACGCTATAACGCAGCCTATTTTCGTGAATTGATTAAACTAGCCAAGGTGCAGCCGCGACTACGAGTTTTGACTGCCACAGATGGTACTGAAATCGCAGGGTTTGTGGTAATTGCGCGGCATGGAAACACTGCGTACTACCTGCACGGCGGTGCTAATCCCATGTACCAGAGATTCAGCCCCTCAGACTTGCTGCTCAACAGCGCGATTCACAGGGCCCAGCAAGAAGGCAGCCAGCATTTCAATCTAATGGCGTCACCGTCTAATCAGCCTTCACTGGTACGTTATAAAGAAAAGTGGGGAGGTATCACTCGCGAGCTAAAGACGTATACGCTACCCCTTCGACCCTCATATCGGCTATTCAAGACTGCAGAGTGGGTCTATCGCTTCATTCGCTAATCGCAAGTTCTTGGTTTTTTCAATGTGTAAACGAAGCCTGGAAAAAAGAATGGCGCAATCTTATGCACAATTATTGCGATCATTCGCTTTGCTGATCCGACTGGAAGAATATCTGTGGCTTCGTAACGTACGGGATCATCCAGAATTTTTTCAGTGTAGTTAGTGACTTCGAAATTTTGGAGTAGACGACGAATAGTCGGTACCGAATATGGCTTTTCCGGATAGCTCTTCGCTTTTCCTGTGAGCCGAACATATCGGTCGGCCAATTTTCTCGGGAGCCAGCTTAGAAGTGGCAACCGGTAATGAGGCTCGATAAGGTCATATTTATTCGGTCCCGCGAAATAGACAATTCCGGCTTCATCTAATACTCGGCCAATCTCAGACAATAGACGGGCGGCATCATCCGTGTGCTCATAAACGTGATTGCAAATAATTACATCAAAAGACCCGTTTATGAAGGGCAGACTTTCAGCGTCAGTACGTACGAAGACAACGTTTTTCGAAGGGGTTCCAATGTTTCTGTCAATGTCGATCCCCACGCCAATTCCGCTTGGTGGTGTAAGCAACTTCAAGATATGGCCAAAGGAACATCCGATGTCGAGTATTTTAATATCAGGTTTGTCAAATGCACCCTCATCGGTGAGAACCGCACGGATTTTCGCCGCTTTGCTTGCACGGTTGTCTTGGTCAGCAAGTGGTGAGGCACCATCAAATGCGTCTGCATACTTGCTCGCCTTATCTTTTAGCTCACCCATTCTTTTTACACACGTTCAATTGGTTCTTGACTGGATCAACCGGAGGCAATTCTGGTCACGGCCTCTACGATACGATCGACTTGCGGGTCAGAGAGCTTCGGCGACAACGGCAAGCTAACGGTAGTCCGTCCAAAACTCTCGGCTGCCGGGAAATCTGATGAATTCCAGCCAAAACGATCACAATAATACGGGTGCTGCGAAAGACTTAAATAGTGGACGCCGACGCCAATATTTGCACGGCCCATTTCGTCGATAAACTCGTCCCGCGACAGTCCACAATCGTCTTGCCTGATCGTTATCGTGTAGAGATGAAATGCGTGCCGAGTATCATTTGCTGGTTCGGCAGGAGTCCCAATCGGTAGATTCCGAAATTCCTGCTGATACCTATTCCAGATCTCTTGACGTCTCAGCCAGGATCGCTCGACGCGCGCCAGCTGATGAATACCGATCGCCGCTTGCAGATCCATCATGTTGTACTTGAATCCGGTCTCCACGACATGATAGTGCTTATAACCCTTGTCGCCGAACCTGTGCCATGCGTCTCTGGACATACCATGGAGTGACAGGATCTTGATGCGGTCTATCGCCTCGCGCGCCTTTGCAATTACCATACCCCCTTCGCCGGTAGCGACGTTCTTGGTGGCATAGAAGCTGAAGCACCCAAAGTCTCCAAAGGTCCCGGCTTTCCGACCTCTGAATTCGGTTTCGATGGCATGTGCGCAGTCTTCAATGACACTGAGCTCATGCTTTTCTGCAATCGCCATAATTGCGTCCATATCACATGCCCGGCCGGCAAAATGCACTGGAACGATCGCCCGTGTGCGCTCAGTAATTTTTTGCTCGATCTGGTTGGGATCGATGTTGAGCGTTTTCTTGTCAATGTCGACAGGCACGGGCGTGGCGCCCGCATGAATTGCCGCGTTAGCGGTTGCACAGAATGTCATCGCCGTAGTAATGACCTCATCACCGGGCTTGATCCCAGCGGCGAGAAAGCTGACGTGTAAAGCTGCGGTACAAGAATTCAGTGCCGCCACGCAGTCAACGTCGATGCCTTTGTACGCAGCAAATTCTCGCTCGAATTGCTGCACCTTGGGTCCGGTACCGAGCCAGCCAGCATCCAGGCTATCAACGACTTCATCAATCTCCGCTCGGTGGATATCCGGCGCACCGAAAATTATGAACTCGTCAGACATTTTGTTGGGCACTCACAGTTCGGATGACCGATTCAAGCGACGACATACCACAAGTCTAGCCAGTCGCGAGCTTACTGACTGTTGATTGGATGAGTTTAAAAGTGACCAATTCCGGAATAACTTCGTCAGGAAACTGTATTTCCAGCTCATCCTCAAGCGCCATGATCAATTGCATATGCTTGAGCGAGTCCCAGCGCTCAATCGTCGCAGGAGAGCTCTCGTCATCTATTTCGCCCGGGTCGACCCCGAGAATTTGCGACATTACGCGCTTGATCGACTCAGTCATCCACTCACTCCACATGAACTTGCATGATTTTAATATAATCAGATGGGCGCGACCCTAATTCCGATATATAGCGTCTATGTCCCGATTCCTCGTGCGCCAGCCTCAGCCCAATCTGATCCCAGAATTCTGCAACCTGGGCATTTTTCAGGGTCGGGACATATTCCGCCTTCCAAGAGTCAAGATGCCACAATTCTTCGAGCATCTGCATGCACTGGTCCACAAAAGCGAACTCGAGCTGCCGACCCAGTATGCGACAGCTCAGTAGCAAGGAATCCACAATGCCGGTCGAGCCTTCGCGCTTGGCAATAAAGACACCCGTAAGACCCATATCGCCATAGCGATCGCGAACCTTCATCGAATAAACGGCGGATTCTTTGTCGGCAACAAAGCCGCGGATTTCCGTTTCGGAATATCGCCGTGTAGTGAGATTGAACTGGTTTGTCCTCTGCGTCAGTTGTGCAACGCGTGCGAGGTCCGCGTCAGTCGGTCGAGAAATCTCCGCAATTGTGTCCAAACTCTTCAGGTAATCCGTTAAATCATCGAAGCTACTCTCGTCCTGCTGACGCCGCGTGGCTTCTTGGTACATTTGAGTTCGTCGCCGATCTTCATCACTTTGCGCAAGAGAATCGAATAAACCGTCTTTAATTAGGAGATTTGCATAGCACTCAAGCTCTTCCGGAACTTGTATTACAGTTACCTCAGGCAGAAATTCGCTTACGAGCGCGCATTCTCGCGGACTATCGTCTACATATACGAAGCTGTCGATGCCTATATTGAGCTCGTTCGCGAGAGACACAATATTTTCCGCCTTGTTATTCCAGTTTATCCGCCAGGCGACAAGATTGGACCGTTTGAGCAGACAATGCGGATGTGCCCTAAGAACCTCCCACACGTCTTCCTCATTATTCTTGCTGCAAAGTGCAAGCAGAACTCCCTGCTCATGCAATTTTAAGGCCGACTGTTGCAACTTGTAGAAAGCGGATCCGGGGAGTTCATCAGGATGTAACTCAATTCCATCCATCCCATCTTCGCCAATTACACCGCCCCAGAGCGTGTTGTCACAATCGAGAATTAGACATTTCTTCGAAATTCCCTTTAGAGCGCGAACTTGTTTAACGACGTCTATAGCCATACGATTCAGTACCGGTGCCGTGAACGGTGCTTGTGATAGCTTCCAGAAGCGTTTGTCAATTCCCTTTTTCGTTCCAAAATCGCCAAGAGTTTGTTCCCAGTCGGCAATACGCATGCGCTGCGGATTCGTATCCGCGAGTTGGCGCATTCGATCATTGAGCCGACGAACCTGTGCAACCCGATCAGCATCGGCCGAGTCGTCAAGTAATAAATCGATGGGGGGAAGTAAGGTATTGGTGATTATCAAGGAACCCGTGCGATCAAGGGCCAAAGTCAGCAGGTCATCAAGCCGCCCGAGCGCCTCATCTGCGTTCCATTTCTTGGCCGAACAGCCGCTGTCGAGATAATCCACTAGTAATGATAAAACGATGATGTCCGGACGGTCCTTATTGATCGAGGATCCCGGTTCCAGAATCTCCTGCGACATAGTGTCGTATCCACCGAATGTAATCAGCGGCTGTATATCTTCGCGCAACAAGTGAAATTTTAAATACGGCTCGACAGGCTCGATTGTGAAATTGCGCAGGAAGTGAATCCTCGCCTGATCGCGCCATGGCACATCAGCCGCCTCGGCGGCTTCAACTGCGGCAACCAAAGATGCGAGATGCTGTAGAGCATTGTCGGTTAGTAATTTCTTCCGGCGCATGCCAGTTCAGGCTTCCTCGACAATCTCGATCAAACCAAAGCCCTTGATTTGATAGAAGCCAA
>Ga0224512_10002720_pt1 | contig 15989 bp, 16 predicted proteins | sample SF_May12_sed_USG_4_FD_169103 | JGI IMG/M metagenome (GOLD analysis project Ga0224512, IMG submission 169103) | Sediment microbial communities from San Francisco Bay, California, United States - SF_May12_sed_USGS_13 | ecosystem: Environmental > Aquatic > Marine > Sediment | place: USA...
CAACGCCCTGCAGATCCACGGCGGCAACGGATATGCCGAGGAATACAAGATCAGCCGCGTGCTGTGCGACGCGCGCATCCTCAACATCTTCGAGGGCGCCGCCGAGATCCAGGCCCAGGTCATCGCCAGGGGGCTGTTGAGCCGGCGGAACTAGGTCCGCTGCACCCAGCCAGAACGCGCTTTTCACCAGGATCTGCAAGAACTTTTGTCAGGTTGCTGCGCGCTTCTTTCGCAGTCTCGACGACGCCCAGCCAAGCAGGGTCGTCGAGGATGCGGGCATGATCGTATTCATCACCCCCCGGCGGCTTGCAGGCATCGAGCGCCGCATGCATTTTACGTACCGCCGCCACTTCCTCGCTGGTCACCAGCGCCCTGTCCACGACCCAGCCGTAACCGGCGGTCAGATTTAGGTCGTTGAAGTAACAGCACATGAACTCAACGAATGACCAATGCGGATTGTCGGATTCCGGATCGAGCCAGGTTTTGCGTTGCAGCTCCAGGTCGGCGAACTCCGCGATAGAGCTCAACCAGTTCTCGCGCCAAGCCGCTCTCTGGGCGGCGGTCCACTGTTGTTCACGCATTTCGATTTCGTACCGTCTTGGCCGGGCTCCACCGGCAAGACCACATAGCATGCCATGCAAGTTCCGCAAGGGTGCGGCCTAGCGAGATCAACTTGCCGCTGGCCCGCCTCGCGCGCGCAAGCTATATCAAGGCCATGAACCCGCTGTTCGTCACCCTGATCGGGATCGCGCTGCTGGCCGTGCTCGGCGTGCTCTTCGCCGGGCTGTTCTCCATGGCGCGCGGCGGCGAGTTCAACAAGAAGCACGGCAACAAGCTGATGCGCTGGCGGGTCGGGCTGCAGGGCGTGGCGCTGGTGCTGCTGGCGCTCGCCTTCCTGGTCGGCAAGGACTAGGGCCGTGGTCAAGCTGGACAAGATCTACACCCGCGGCGGCGACAAGGGCGAGACCTCCCTGGGCGGCGGCCGCCGCGTCGCCAAGCACGACCCGCGCGTCGCCGCCTACGGCACGGTCGACGAGGCCAACGCCTGCATCGGTCTGGTCCGGCTGCACTGCGATGCGGAATTGGACGCCCTGCTGGGGCGCATCCAGAACGACCTCTTCGACCTGGGCGCCGACCTGGCAACCCCCGAGGCAACCCCGGAGACGAAGACCCCCAAGCACCCGCCGCTCAGGGTGAGCGCGGGACAGGTCGAGCGCCTGGAACAGGAGATCGACCGGATCAACGAGGGGCTGGAGCCGCTCAGATCCTTCGTGCTGCCCGGCGGCAGCCCGGCCGCGGCCTTCCTGCACCTGGCGCGCACCGTGGCGCGGCGCGCGGAGCGGGAGATGACCGCCCTGGCCGCGCGCGAGGCGGTCAATCCCGAGGCGCTGCGCTACATCAACCGGCTCTCGGACCTGCTCTTCGTACTCGCCCGGCAGGCCAACCGGGGGGGCGCGCAGGACGTGCTCTGGGTGCCCGGCGCGAACCGCTGAGAATCGGTCGTTTCCCAGGTATTCATTGCCGTTTCGCGGCATTGACACTGTCCTGTCACAGACTTATTGTGCACCCGCGAAGAAGGCGGCTTTGCCGCCTCTGGAAGCGGGAGGGGCCCCAAAGCTTATCTCGGCCGGCGCGACGACGCCGCGGCTGGCGGGTTTTTTATTTTTTGTTCGACCCCCTTAAGAGAGACAGAGACGCGATGAAGGTTCTGGTTCCGATCAAGCGCGTGATCGACGCGAACGTGAAGGTCCGCGTGAAGGCCGACAAGACGGGTGTCGAGCTGACCAACGTCAAGATGGCGATGAACCCCTTCTGCGAGATCGCCGTCGAGGAGGCGATGCGCCTGAAGGAGGCCGGCACCGCGAGCGAGGTGATCGCCGTCTCGGCCGGCACGGCGCAGGCCCAGGAGACGCTGCGCACGGCACTCGCCATGGGCGCCGACCGGGGCATCCTGATTCAAAGCGATGTCGCCCTGGAGCCGCTCGCCATCGCCAAGCTGCTCAAGGAGGTCGCCGGCCGCGAAGGCGCCGAGCTGATCATCCTGGGCAAGCAGGCGATCGACGGCGACAACAACCAGACCGGCCAGATGCTGGCCGCGCTGCTCGGCTGGTCCCAGGGCACCTTCATCTCCAAGCTGGCGGTCGGCGACGGTAGCGCCCAGGTGACCCGCGAGGTCGACGGCGGCCTGGAGAATGTCGAACTCAAGATGCCGGCGGTGGTCACGGTCGACCTGCGCCTGAACGAGCCGCGCTATGCCTCGCTGCCCAACATCATGAAGGCGAAGAAGAAGCCGATCGATACGCTGACGCCCGAGGACCTGGGGGTCGACGTGACGCCCCGGCTGGAGGTGGTCCAGGTGGTCGAGCCGCCGGCGCGCAAGGCCGGCGTCAAGGTGGCGAGCGTGGCCGAGCTGGTCGACAAGCTGCGCAATGAGGCAAAGGTGATCTGATGAGCGTCCTGGTCGTTAGCGAACACGACAACGCCGAGCTGAAGCCCGCCACCCTGCACACGGTGACGGCGGCCCAACAAATGGCCGGCGGCGCGGAGATCCACGTGCTGGTCGCCGGGCACGGCTGCCAGGCGGTCGCCGAGGCGGCCGCGCAGGTTTCCGGCGTGGCCAAGGTGCTGCTCGCCGACGCGGCCTACTACGAGCACCGCCAAGCCGAGGACGTGGCGCCGCTCATCGTCGAGCTGGCCCGGAACTACAGCCACGTGCTGGCCGCGGCCACGACCTCGGGCAAGAACATCATGCCGCGCGCGGCGGCCCTGCTCGACGTGCAGCAGGTCTCCGACATCAGCGGCGTCGAGGCGGCGGACACCTTCGTGCGGCCGATCTACGCCGGCAACGCCATGATGACGGTCAAGTCGAGCGATCCCATCAAGCTGATCACCGTGCGCATCACGTCCTTCGACCCGGCGCCCGCCGAGGGCGGCTCGGCCCCGGTCGAGACCATCTCGGCGACCGCCGAGTCCGACCTCTCCAAATACCTGGGGGCGCAGCTCACCGAGTCGGAGCGCCCGGAGCTGACCGGCGCCAAGATCGTCATCTCCGGCGGGCGAGGCATGCAGAGTGGCGAGAACTTCGCCATGCTCGAGCGCATCGCCGACAAGCTGGGCGCGGCGGTCGGCGCCAGCCGCGCGGCGGTCGACGCCGGCTTCGTGCCCAACGACTACCAGGTCGGCCAGACCGGCAAGGTGGTGGCGCCGGAGCTCTACATCGCCGTCGGCATCTCCGGCGCGATCCAGCACCTGGCCGGCATGAAGGACTCCAAGGTGATCGTGGCGATCAACAAGGACGAGGACGCGCCGATCTTTCAGGTGGCGGACTACGGCCTTGTGGCCGACCTGTTCCAGGCCGTGCCGGAGCTCGAGCAGGAGCTCGGCTAGCCCCGGCGCGCGCGAGGCGAAATACCCACCCAGATCCAGCAACGTCAGAACAAGGCCATGTCCGAGCAGACCGCGGCACCAGACCTCTCCAAGATCAAGACGATCGGCGTGATCGGCGCCGGCCAGATGGGCTGCGGCATCGCCCATGTCCTGGCCGTGGGGGGCTATGCGGTCAGGCTGAACGACGTCAGCGAGGACAGCCTGAAGTCCGCCCTGGAAAAGATCGCCGCCAACATGGATCGGCAGATCGCGCGCGAGAAGATCAGCGCTAAGGACAAGGAGGCCGCCCTGGGGCGCATCTCCACCGGCACCGAGTTGGCGGCCTTCAAGGACTGCGACCTGGTCATCGAGTCGGTGACCGAGGACGAGGAGATCAAGAAGCAGATCCTGCGCGACCTCTGTCCGCTGCTGAAGCCCGAGGCGATCATCTGCTCCAATACCTCGTCGATCTCGATCACGCGGCTCGCCTCGATCACCGACCGGCCGGCCCAGTTCATGGGCATGCACTTCATGAACCCGGTGCCGGCCATGCACCTGGTCGAGCTGATCCGCGGCATCGCGACCGAGGACGACACCTTCCAGCTGATCAAGGCGCTGACCCTGTCGCTCGACAAGACCCCGGCCACGGCCGAGGACTTCCCGGCCTTCATCGTCAACCGCATCCTGCTGCCGATGATCAACGAGGCGGTCTATACGCTCTACGAGGGGGTCGGCTCGGTGACGGCGATCGACACCTCCATGAAGCTGGGCGCGCATCACCCCATGGGCCCCCTGGAGCTGGCCGACTTCATCGGCCTGGACACCTGTCTGGCCGTCATGCACGTGCTCTACGAGGGCCTGGCGGACTCCAAGTACCGGCCCTGCCCGCTGTTGGTGAAGTACGTCGAGGCCGGCTGGCTCGGCCGCAAGGCGGGCCGCGGCTTCTACGACTACTCGACCGAAACGCCGGTGCCGACGCGCTAGGTGGCGGCCGGTGTAAGCCCTAATCCTCCGCGTTGTCCTGGTCCCAGAGTCCCGCCTGACGCAGGCCCTCGAGCCAGTGGGCCTGGTCGCTCTTCTTCTTGAAGCAGCGCCTTTGCTCGACATCCGACCGGGTCAACCGTCCTTTTCCAAAGGGGCGTATCTTCATGGCCCGCTTGAAGCGCTCCATGGCATCGCCTGCCTCGCGCTGGTCCGATGCGGCCGCCTTGCCTTTCTGGCCCTTAGCCCGCATGGCATAGGCCGCCGCGATGAACAGCTCCATCTCGGGAACGTAGTAGCGATTGGCCAGGCGGTTCTTGCCAAAGTTCATGAGCCCGAATTGCTGAATCGCCTTGTCGTAGTCCTTGGCCATGTAATAGGCATACCCAGTGTTCCATCGGTACCAGTGCGGAATGAGCTGGGCCTTCTCGCCCAGTTCGATGGCCTTTTTGTGTTCGCCGGCTTGTACGTAGGCAACCGCCATCTCCGCCAAGAGGCCGGGTTTGCGCTCGAGCTTGTCGGTGTAGTGATCGTACAATCGGCGCGCCATCTCATACTGTTCGACGGCCTCGTCCAGCCTCCCCGTATTTTGATAAACGAAGGCGAGATCCCAATGATTGGTGTAATCATCGGGACCCAAGTGAACGGCCATCTTCGCGCAGTGTTCCGCGTGGCGCAGTTCGGCCCGATCCAGCCAGCCAACGAGTACGCTCCGCACCGTGGCGTAGGACAAGTACCCCCAAGCCCGCGCGAAATCGGGATCGAGAGAGATCGCCATTTCGAACCTCTGGCGGGCTTCGGCCATCTGGTCTTTGTCCGTGACCGAAAACAGCCTTTCACCTTCCAGATAGGCGTTGAAAGCCGCCGGGTTGTCGGAGCCCTTCATCGTCTGTTCCCCCTTCTGCAAAGCGGCGCCGGTTCCATCACCGTGGAACAGCCTGCCGCCGGACAACATCTGCCCTTGCCCTGCCGAGCCGGGGCTTCGGAAGCATTATCATGTCATGCTGCTCGCCACTCATTTCATTTCTCCGATAAATCGTGATCAGTCCGTTAGCCCCGCCATCCGCAGGCTTTCGAGCCAGTGCTCCTCATCCTCCGGTTTCTTGAAGATTTCGCGCTTCCGTTGATCCTCGATCGTGCAGCCTGGATCGAAAATTATGAAACGCCCGAGCGCCTCGCGGGCCTGAGACTTCTGCCCAAGGCGCGCATGGGCGGCCGCCCGCGCCAGCCATACGTTCTTCGGCGGATCATTCATTTTGCCCAGTTCTTCGATCGCCGCTTCGTATTGTCGGGCGTTGAAATAACCCCACCCCAGGTTCCAGATATACCAGTCCGGAAAGTAGGGATTGATCTCCATCGCCCTCTTGATCTGCTCGATACCCCTTGCCGGCGCGCCGATGCGTATCAGCATGACCGCCATTTCGCAGAGCAGATCGGCGTCGTTCGGATTGAGCAGCACCGCCCGCTCGTACTCGCTAAGGGACTGGTCGAAGCGGCCCAAGTTCAGGGCCACGTAGGCAAGGTCCCAGTGGTTCCCATAATCGTCCGGGTCGAGCGCCACAGCCTTTTGCGCAAGCTCGAGAGCTTCCTCCAGCACCTCCCGGCCCATCCAACCGGAAACAACGCTGCGTGCGCAGGTATAGGCGTAGTATCCCCAGGCGCGCGCGAAGCTCGGATCGAGCCGGGTGGCCAAGGCAAACATCTCGCGGCTCTGTTTCATGCGCTGCTTGGAATGTTGGGAGAACAAATGCTCGCCTTTGAGATAAGCCTCATAGGCGTTCAACTTGACCGGATCCTTGCGCAAAACGCGCGCACGTTCCGCAGCGTCGACCTTGAATGCGAGAGCAACCACGATCCTTTGAATGATCTCGTCCTGCACCGCCCGGAGATCTTCAAGACCACGCTCGAAACGCTCCGCCCAGAGGTGATGACCGGTCCCAGCCTCGACCAATTGGGCATTGATCCGAAGTCTGTCGCCGGTCTTCTGCACGCTGCCTTCGAGCAGGTAGCGCACGCCCAAGTCACGTCCGACTTCCTGAGGTGCCGGCCTCTTGCCCTTATAGGCATAAGCGGAATTTGCAGCGATCACGAAGAGATTTCGGAATCTCGATAAGTCCGTCGTGATATCGTTTGTCATGCCGTCGCAGAAGTACTCCTGCTCTTGATCCCGGCTGAAGTTCTCGAACGGCAGGACCACGATGGTCGGTTTGCGCATTGCACCCGCGGCGGGCGCGTCACTTGACTGCGCACCAGAACCGGTACGATCGCTTTCCAAGGCAAGTGAATCCTTGTCGTTCCCGGAACCGCTGGGTCCCAGTTTTTGGACCACCCCAAAGACACGGATTGGCTCGGCGATGTTTTTGAAGCGGTGTTCGCCGAGATCCTGAAATTCCAGATCCAGCTTTCGTCTCACGCTCCTATACGCCGCATCGGAGATGCTTATTCCGCCGGCAGCGGCCAAGCTTTCCAGGCGTGCGGCCACGTTCACATCGTCGCCGTATATGTCGTCGTCTTCGACCATGATGTCGCCAAGGTTGATGCCGATCCGGTATTTCAACGGTCTCGCTTGGCGTTCAGAGGCATCCTCCCGCTCTATTTTCTGCTGTATCTCGTAAGCACATTGGACCGCATCGACGACGCTTACGAACTCCGCCATGAGGCCGTCGCCCGTAGTCTTCACGACCCGGCCTCTATACTCGGCAATCATTGGCCGAAGCAGCTCGTTCAGATCCGCCTTGAAGCGGCTGTGCGTGCCGACCTCGTCCGCCCCCATGAGCCGACAATAATCGACCGCATCGGCGACGAACACAGCCGCAAGCCTCCTGACGACGCCCCTTTGCACGCACCAAACCTCCAGGTAGGCGCGTTCGTTCGCTAGTTCCAGTGATCCTATCACAGGAAAAGCGCCATAGCCATCGATCCCGCGTGGCGGCGAAGGCCCGAAGTGAGCCGTGCGACATTCAATGTGCTGGCATTGAATCGAAGGCATACAAGTTCCCAATTCTCGAATCATTACAGCTTGTCGAATTTCCTACGACTTCACAGAAGCGCCAGGAGCCTTAGTCGCACGCTGAGTGAAAAGTTGTGGCGTAATGAAGCGATCAAAAGAACCCGGCTCGCCAGTAAAGCAAACCGGGCCAACGGCTTCTGTGGCCTTTCCCACATAATTCCACTCGAACTGCTGTTCCTTCAGACTGCGAGTCCGCGCGCGCTAGGTCGCCCTAGGCGATGACCGGAAAAACGACCGAGATCAGCACCAGGGCGGCCACGGCGGCGGCGGCCACGACCCAGGCCCAGATCACATCGCGGGCGCTCGCGATGTGCTCGGCAATGTCGATCTTTTCCCACATCATCCGTTCTCTCCGAAACCACCTATGGCGCCATAGCGACCGCCCCGATCTTCAGGGCGATCGCCTTGGCGTCCGCCGCCCGGCAGCGGGTCTTGGCAGCCTGCCGGGACTGGCGCCCGAACCCCTTCCTGGAGTCCCTTGGCCCGGCGAGAGCCGAACGCCGAGCTGCCGCGAGTCTGACAAGCCGGCACGCGCGAGACTGTGGGAATTGCCACAGGGGAGCGAAAAAACCCGACCGGTCAGAGCTGGTCGCCCAGCACCTCTTGGACCAGGTGCGCCAGGCGCGCGACATCGGGCACGACCAGGGCGCCGTCGCGGCGCTCGACCAGGCCGGAGCGCGCCATGGCGCTGAGCTCGCGGGTCACGGCCTCGCGGTGGGTGCTGACCCTCTGGGCGATGTCCGTATGGGTCGGGATCGGCTCGATGACCGCCCGGTTGTCGCCCGCCATGTAGTCCCGGGCCAGCCGCAGAAGCTCGGCATGGATGCGGTTCTTGACCGCCAGGGCCGAGAACTCGAAGACCCGCTCGGAGAGGATGCGGATCTGCCGGGTCAGCAGCTTCAGGGTCGCGGAGGAGACCTCGGGATAGCCGCGCAGCACCTCCCAGAAGGCCTCGGCGGACAGCGAAGCGATCAAGGCGTCGGTCAAGGCCACGATGTTGGCGGAGCGCGGTTGGCCGTCGATTGCGGCGAACTCGCCGAAGATCTGCCCGGCCGGAATATCGCGAAAGGTGACCTCCTTGCCCGAGAGCGAGTAGACCGTGGCGCGCACCTTGCCCCTGACGATGAAGTAGACATCCCGGGACTCGTCCAGATGGCCGAGAATCTGCTGGTCGGGACCGTAGTGGCGCCAACGGCAGCGTCGGCCGACCGCCTCGAGCCGAGCCGGCGACAGGTCGGCGAAGATCTCGATCCCCGCAAGGGTTTCGTCGTTTTCCGGCACGCGGCTGCCCACGAATTGTGACCCGGTCGGCCCGGAACGGTACGATCGGCGGCTTCGGCTCGCCTCAATGTTGTAACGAGACGGCACATTCCGCAACAAGAGTCATCGGCGAGGCTGCTTCAGGGCCGCTAACCGCCGCGCGCCAGATAGTGGCGGATCAGCGCCTCGGCCTCGGGCGAATCCCACTCGGCCGGCCCTTCCATGCCGCCGACCATGCGGCCCTGGCGGTCGATGAGAAAGGTCGTCGGCAGGCCGCGCACGCCGAACTCCGGCCCGGTCCGCCCCGGAGTATCGAGATAGATATCCAGATGTTCGATGCCGAGCTCGGCCAGGAAGGGCTCGACCACCGCCAGCCCGCCGCGGTCCCAGGACACCGCCACGACCGCCAAGCCCTCGCCGCCCAGCCGGGCTTGCAGGCGGTCCATGGTCGGCAGCTCGCGGACACAGGGGGCGCACCAGGTGGCCCAGAAATTGAGCAGCACGACCCGGCCGGCGAAGTCGCCGAGCCGGCGCGCCTGTCCGGCGGCGTCCGTGAACGCCGTTTGCGGCGCTGGCGCAGGGGGGTTCAAGAGGGTAAAGTTGTCCTGGAACAAGCCCTTAAGGGGCGGGTTTTCGCTGCCCCCGGCCTGGGCCGCAGCGCCGTAAGGCGCAAACCAGGCAAAGCCGGCGGCGATGACGGCCGCGAGGGCGTTTCTTATGGACATGACGACAAGAATCCTCTGGGTGACATGACGGCGAAGCGCAAAGACCCGGCCAGGGCCGGCGCGGCGGCGGCCCCGCGGTCCGGGGCCAACGTCATGTGGGGCGGCCGCTTCGCGGCCGGCCCGGCCGAGGTCATGCAGCGCATCAACGCCTCCATCGACTTCGACCAGCGGCTCTATGGCCAGGATATCGGCGCCTCGAAGGCGCACTGCGAGATGCTGGTCGGCCAGGGCATCATATCCGAGCAAGATGGGGCCGCAATCCTGGGCGGTCTAGACACGATCCTGCGAGAAATCGAGGACGGCCGCTTCGCCTTCAAGGCCTCGCTCGAGGATATCCACATGAACGTGGAGGGCCGCCTGTCGGAGCTGATCGGCGAGCCGGCGGGACGCCTGCATACCGCGCGCTCGCGCAACGACCAGGTGGCGACCGACTTCCGACTCTGGGTGCGCGATGCCATCGACCGTCTCGACGAGGGTCTGCGCGAGCTGCAGAGCGCGCTGATCGACCAGGCCGAGGCCCACGCGGCCACGGTCATGCCGGGCTATACCCACCTGCAGGCGGCCCAGCCGGTCACCCTGGGCCACCACTTTCTGGCCTATGTGGAGATGTTCGGCCGCGACCGGGGCCGGCTTTCCGACTGCCGCCGGCGCCTGAACGAGTGCCCCCTGGGCGCCGCGGCCCTGGCCGGCACCTCGTTTCCGATCGACCGCGAGGCGACCGCGAAGGCGCTCGGCTTCGACCGCCCGACCGCGAACTCGATCGATTCGGTTTCGGACCGGGATTTCGCCCTGGAGTTCCTCGCCGCGGGGGCGATCCTGGCGACGCATCTTTCGCGCCTGGCCGAGGAGCTCGTGCTCTGGTGCACGGAGGGCTTCGGCTTCATTACCCTAAGCGACGCCTTCACCACGGGCAGCTCGATCATGCCGCAGAAGAAGAACCCCGACGCCGCGGAGCTGCTGCGCGGCAAGGCGGGGCGGGTGATCGGCGCCCTGACCGGGCTGCTGGTCGTGCTCAAGGGCCTGCCGCTGGCCTACGGCAAGGACATGCAGGAGGACAAGGAGCCGGTGTTCGACGCGGCGGACACGCTGATCCTATCGGTGGCGGTCGCCGCCGGCATGGTGCGGGACCTCAGGGCCGAGGAAGCGGCGCTCAAGGCGGCCACGGAAAAAGGCTTCCTGACCGCGACGGACCTGGCGGACTGGCTGGTCCGGGTGCTCGGCATGCCGTTCCGTCAGGCGCACCACGCGTCCGGCGCGATCGTGCGCAAGGCGGAAGAGCGCGGCTGCGGCCTGGCCGAGCTGCCGCTCGCCGAGCTGCAGGCGGTCGAAGCGGGCATCACCGAGGAGGTCTACCGGGTGCTGGGCGTCGAGCGGGCGGTGGCAAGCCGCAACAGCCTCGGCGGCACGGCGCCGGAGCGCGTCAGGGCCGCCGTGGCCGCCGCGCGGGAGCGCTTCCTGTGAGCCGGCAGCGGGTCCTGGGCTGCGCCGCCGCGGTGCTCGCCCTCGGGCTCGTACTCGGCCTGGGTGCCTGCGGCCGGAAGAACGCTCCGGTGCCGCCGGAGGGCGAGGAAAGTCGCTATACCTACCCCAGCTTCTATCCGGCGCGGGGCGGTGGCGTGCCGATCTTCGGGCGAGACCCGTTGGCACCGGGATCGACCGCGCGCGACCGGGCGGGCCGCACCGGGAAGGACGGCGGCGAGGAGGAGCGCCGCGAGTCCCCGGACGGCAGCATCGTGACCGAGCCCTTCGAAGAGGGCTACACGAGCGGCGGGAAATACGGGACATCGCCCGAATGAAGTTCTTTACCTACACGAACGGCACGCTGTACGCCGAGGCCTGTGCCCTGCCGGCGCTGGCCGCGGCGGTCGGCACGCCCTTCTTCTGCTATTCCTCGGCCGCCCTGGAGCAGGCCTACGGCGATTTCGCCGGTGCGCTCGAGGGCCTGAACGCGACGACCTGTTATGCCCTGAAGGCCAACTCCAACCTGGCGGTGGTCAGCACCCTGGCGCGCCTGGGCGCGGGCGCAGACGTGGTTTCCGAGGGCGAGTTGCGCCGCGCGCTGCAGGCCGGCGTTCCGCCCGAGAAAATCGTCTTCGCCGGGGTCGGCAAGACCGCCGGGGAGATGGCCGCCGCGTTGGATGCGGGAATCCTTCAGCTCAATGTCGAATCCCTCCCCGAGCTCGAGGCGCTCAACCGGGTCGCGCTGGAGCGCGGCAAAAGGGCGCCGGTCGCGTTGCGGGTCAACCCCGACGTCGACGCGCTGACCCACGAGAAGATCTCGACGGGAAAGGCCGAGAACAAGTTCGGCATCGACGTGGAACAAGCCCGCGCCATCCTCGGCCGCGCCGGCGAGCTGCCGGGCATCCGCTTCGAGGGCCTGGCCGTTCACATCGGTTCGCAGTTGACCGAGCTGGCGCCGTTTCGCGCCGCCTTCCAACGGGTGGCCGGGCTCTATGGCGAGTTGCGCGCCGGCGGCATCGGCCTGCGCCGGCTCGACCTGGGCGGCGGCCTCGGCATTTCCTATCAGACCCGCCGGCCCCCGGACCTGGCCGGCTACGCCGCGATCGTGCGCGAGGCGACCGCGGGGCTGGAGGCCGAGCTGGTGTTCGAGCCGGGCCGGGTGCTGGTTGCCGACGCCGGCGTTTTGATCACCCGGGTGCTCTACGTCAAGGACAGCACCAGCCGGCGTTTCGTGATCGTCGACGCGGCCATGAACGACCTGATCCGGCCGACCCTCTACGATGCCTGGCACGATATTCTGCCCGTCTCCGTGCCCGCGCCGGGACACGAGGCCGAGCCGGTCGACGTGGTCGGGCCGATCTGCGAGTCGAGCGACACCTTCGCGCGCCAGCGCCCTTTGCCGCCCCTGGCCTCGGGCGACCTGCTCGCGATTTGTTCAACGGGCGCCTATGGCGCGGTCATGAGCTCGGCCTATAATAGCCGCCTGCCCGCGCCGGAGGTGATGGTCCGGGGCGCCGAAACCGCGATCGTGCGCCCGCGCCTTGATTACGCCACACTGCTGGAGCAGGACAGGCTGCCGGACTGGCTGGAAGCGCCGACCATGCCAGCCTCGCGGGGCGCCGCCTGACTGCCTGGGGTCGTAACGGGAGTTCGAAACGATCGACAGAACCTCGCAGACCGCCGCCCAACGCCCCCGAGGCCTGACCTCGCGTGTCGCCCTGGCCCGCGCCGCCGTGGCCTGGGAGCGTTTCTGGCCGTGCTTCTGGCCGATCGCCGGCGTGCTCGGCCTGTTCCTGTCGGTCGCCCTGTTGGATTTCCTGCCCGCGCTTCCCGCTGGGCTGCATGCGCTGATCCTGGGCCTCTTCGCCGTCGCCCTGGCCGCCGCCTTGTGGCGGCTCGGATCGGCTTTGACCTGGCCGCCGGCCGAAGCGGGCCGGCGCCGACTGGAGCGTGACAGCGGGCTCGCTCACCGGCCGCTCGCGGCGCTGGAGGACAACCTCGCCACCGGCAGCCGCGACGCGGCGGTCGGCGCCCTCTGGGAAGCGCACCGCAGGCGCCTGCTCGCCCAGACCGCAGGTCTCAGATTGCGCCTGCCGCGCGCGGGGCTAGCCAGAGTCGACCCCCTGGCCCTGCGAATCGCCTTGGGCCTGCTGCTGTTCTTCGCCGCCCTGGTCGGCCGGCACGACTGGCAGGACCGCCTCGGAAGCGCCTTCACGCCCCGCTTCGCCTCGGCGGCACCGGTCGTACCCTCGCGCATCGATGTCTGGATCAACCCGCCGACCTATACCTCCCAGCCGCCTCTGTTCCTTCAGCCCGGAGGCTCCGAAAGCGAGGCGGCGGGGGCGGCCTCGGGGGCGGCCTTGGGGGCGGAAGGCCCGGCCGAGCTGCGGGTGCCGGTCGGCAGCACGGTCCTCGCCCAGGTTCAGGGCCCGGGCGGCCTGCCGCGGCTGCAGCTGGGGGATGTCGCGCAGGATTTCGCGGAAGTGACCGCGGGGGTCTACAAGATCAGCGCCGAAATCGAGGCCGGGCCGCGGCTTGCCATTACGCAGGACGACGGGATTCTCGCCGAGTGGGCGCTCGAGATCGTGCCCGACTCGCGCCCCAGCATCGAGTTCCTCTCGCCGCCCAGCCGCACGGAACGCAGTGCGCTGCGGCTGGAATACGGCGCCCAGGACGACTATGGCCTGACCGGCGTGGGCGCCGTGATCCGCCGCGCCGACCAGCCCGAGGCGGAGCCGATCCGGCTCGAGCTGCCCTTGCCCGGCAGCGGCCTGCGCGACGCCGAGAATGCCAGCTACCACGACCTGACGCCGCATCCTTGGGCGGGGCTGGCCGTGGACATCGTGCTGAACGCCACCGACGCGCTCGGCCAGACAGGGCAGAGTCACGCGGTCCGCACGGTGCTGCCGGAACGGATCTTCAACCACCCGGTCGCGCGCGCCCTGGTCGAGTTGCGCAAGGACCTGACCCTGGAGCCGGACCAGCGCTTTCCGGTGATCCGGCGGCTGGCCGAATTGAGCCGCTATCCGGATCACTTCTTTCACGACGTCGTGGTCGCCCTGGCGCTGCGCTCCGCCGAACGGCGCCTGCTTTACGACCGCACGGACGGGGCCATCGGCCAAGTTCAGCAGCTGATGTGGGACACGGCGCTGAGGATCGAGGAGGGCGAACTGGCGATCGCCGAACGCGATCTGCGCGAGATCCAGGAGGCGCTGATGCGCGCACTGGCCGAGGGTGCGACGGACGAAGAGATCGAGCGCCTGATGGATCAATTGCGCGAGGCGCTCGACCGCTTTCTCGAGGCGCTGGCCGAACAGCTGAACGAGCAGCTGGCACAGGGTGCGGAGCCGCAACCGCTGCCGCCGGACGCGCAACTTCTCGAAAGCGAGGACCTGCGCCGGCTGCTCGAACAGGCGCGCGAGATGGCCCGCAGCGGCGCGCGCGACGCGGCGCGCGAATTGCTCGCGCAGCTGCAAGACATGCTGGAGAACCTGCGCGCGAATCCCCTGGCCCAGATGCTCGACCAGGAAGGCCAGAACGCCTGGCAAATGCTGCGCGACATGGAAAACCTGATGCGCGGCCAGCAGGAGCTGTTGGACCGCAGCTACGACCGTTCGCAGCGCGGCGAGCAACAGGGCGAGCGCAGCGCCGAGAGCGACGGGCGCGGCGAACCCCAGGCCGGCGAGCCAAACGCCAACGAGCTCGATTCCCTGACCCAGGAGGAGCTGCGCCAGCGGCTGGGCGAAATGATGCGCCAGTTGGGCGAGATGCTGGGTGACATACCGCGGCCGCTGGGCCGGGCCGAACAGGCCATGCGCGATGCCCGCGACGCGCTCGGGCGCAACCAGCCCGGCGAGGCCATCGACCCCCAGAGCCGGGCCCTTGACCAGCTCCAGCAGGGCATGCAGGCCATGGCGGACAGCTTCATGGAGCGGATGGGGCAGAGTCAGCCGCAGCGCGGCGGCGGGCAGGTCGGCATGGAACCCGGTTTCGGCCGCGACCCGCTGGGGCGCAACACCGGGGAAAACGGCCTGGAAGCCATCGAAGGGGTCGAGATTCCCGACCAGATGGAGCTGCGTCGGGCGCGCGAGATTCTCGACGAACTGCGCCGGCGGCGCGGCGAAAGCCTCCGGCCGCCGCTCGAGCTCGACTATATCGACCGTCTGCTGCGACAGTTCTGAGCTGGGGCTGCAGGGTTCAGGCGCAGGGTTCAGGCGCAGGATTCAGGCATCGAGTCGCGCGCCGAAGCCGTCTTCGGACAGCGCCTGCTCGGCCGCCTCGCAAATTTCCTTCAGGGTAAAGGGCTTGGGGACCACGCGGCAGATCAGCTCGTCCAGGTTATGGGCGCGCTGGCGCTCGGCGGAGTAGCCGCTCATGAGCAGGACCGGCAGCTTGGGATAGTCCCGGGCGACCCTGAGAGCGAGGCCGATGCCGTCCAGACCGGGCATGACGATATCGGTGATCAGGAGATCGAACTCGTCGCCGACCAGGGTCTCCAGCGCCTGCACGCCGTCGTCCACCGCGGTCACCTTGTGTCCGCGATGCGTGAGCGCGCGGCTCACGAAGCTCTGAACCGCCACGTCGTCTTCCGCAATCAGGATTCTGGCCATGCCTCTCGCCCTTCGCAGTCTCCGCGAGGCTAAGACGGCGGCGTTAACGAGTCGTTAATACCTTGCGCAGGTTGCCAAAAAAAGGAGCCGGCGCGTGGCAAACCAGCACTGCACCTACTCCGCTTCGATGAAAACCAGGGTCAGATTGCCTGCTTCGGGCGGGTTGACGGCGCTGGTCTGGAAGGTGGTGAAGCCACCGGGCGGCAGGCTCTCGGAATCGGCGCCGAAGGTCCACTGGGACAACTCGACCCCCGCGGGATCGATCAGGCTGGCCCGAATCGGCGGGATCGGCAGAGCCACCTCGGAGACGTTCACGATGGTGCCCTCGACCACCAAGCGCGACTCGCCCTCGACCACACGGCGCTCCGAGACCACATCGCGCAATTCGAGACCATCGCCGATCAAGGCGTGCAGTCCCGCCATCTCGTAGAAGCGCACCGTCCCGGGCGCCCAGGCCATGATCTGCTCCCTGCCGAACCAGACCCCGGCGAGCAAGCCGGCCACCACCAGGAGGAGAAGGATCCAGCCGACCGCCTGAGCGGAGGGCCTGTCCCGGGCGGCCGCCGCCGGGCGGCG
>Ga0224512_10002721_pt1 | contig 15982 bp, 12 predicted proteins | sample SF_May12_sed_USG_4_FD_169103 | JGI IMG/M metagenome (GOLD analysis project Ga0224512, IMG submission 169103) | Sediment microbial communities from San Francisco Bay, California, United States - SF_May12_sed_USGS_13 | ecosystem: Environmental > Aquatic > Marine > Sediment | place: USA...
GTCATAACCTTTCGGGAGCTGATTTACGATAAATTCATGAATGTGCGCAGTCCGGGCGGCGCGCTGCACCGCCGCAACTTCCACGAACTCTTCGGGCACGCCAAATGCGATATTCGCAGTGACAGTGTCATCGACCAGGTAAATCGACTGTGGCACATAGCCCACGTTGCGTTGCCAAGCCCGTATGTTGCTGCCCTTGAGAATCTTTTCGCCGATGTGAATTTCGCCCTCTACGGGTTCGAGCAAGCCGAGAATGATATCGACCAACGTGCTCTTACCGGCCCCCGTGCTACCGACGAATGCTGCGCTGGTTCCGGCCGGGATCTCTAATGAGAGGCTTTGTATGGAAGGACGCTCACCGCCGGGGTAGCGGTAGGATAGATTTCTCAGTCTTATACTGCCTGAGAATAATCGCTCGCTTTCTCCTTGCTCTGTTTTTCCGCGAAGTGCGTTATCCTCCTTTCGACTCAGGTCCTCACATAGCGCATCCAATGCCGGGAGAGAGAAGCGGAGCTGCGCAAGGTTCTTAAAAACCTCTTGAAATGCCGGCATCAGCCGATATCCAGCGAAGGCATAAACAGCAATAACCGGCAAAGCACCCTCGAGACCGCCGTACCTGCCTAATAGATAGAGCACCAGGACCAGTATGCCGCCGAACGCCACCGCCTGAATCCCGAACTGAGGGAGAACGCCGATCAGCTGATTCGTTGCATGGTGTCGAGCGAATCGCTCGGAAGCATCTCGGAATCGATCAAGATAAGCCTCCTCCCTTCCAAGTATTCGAAGCTCTTTGATTCCACTGAGCGCTTCGTTTGCAAGCACAAATCTCTGTTGATTCGCATGAAGCCGGTCTCGCCCGATATTTTTAAGAACGTTCCGAGCGATGAGATAGATGAATAGATATGAACCGCCCAATATGACACCTACCGCTAAAGAGAGAACCGGCTCGACAGCCAACAGAAATAGGAGGATCGCCGCTGCTACCAGGCTGCCAGAAAGCACTTTGAGTAATGGGAGCAGAACATTGCTTGTCACTTGCTGAACCTCGGAGAGCACCGCTTTCCCCAGGTCAGCTGTATTTCTGGTGAGAAATAACTCGTAGGGCTGACGCATGTAGGCGCCTAAAAGCCGGCACGATATGGAGTGGAGGCGCATGAACGAGAAACGAGCGATAGCATAGTGAGTGAGTGCTTTAAAGATCAGCGCTGTAATGAAAACGGTAAGGACGACGACACCTAGAAAGAATAGAAAGTGCTTTTCGTCGGTATAGCCCAGGTATTCGTATATTGACGCCAAATAGCTATTAGTCTCCACCACCTGGGGAGTTGCCAGAACCGAGACGAAAGGCATGATGGACGCCACGCCTAAAGTTTCCATCAAGGCCATACAGAGCATAAGCGTGAATACGCGCTTTGCCCGACGTTGCTCTGAGGCTGTGAGTAGGATCTGTAACTTTTTGAGTGTGTTAATCAAAATCGGCTAACACACGGATAGCTAACCCGCTCGATCGCAAGAGCCGGAGGAGCTTAGCCGCGCTCACCCAGTAGTCAGGGACGCTACCGCCTGCAGTGTGGACCCCGCCTCGAAATCAGTCCGATGTCCCCGGGGAAATTGCTCCCCTATTGAATTGTGTCAGCTACGCCGCGTTACTTCTTTGGCATTGATAAGATGTCTGGCACCACGATGCGCTCGCGTGGCCACTGCCTCGCAAGCGATTCGATTGCGTCCACGGGATTCAAGAAATCCGTGAGAATCCAGGCATCCACATCCCAGTCCGAGGTGATCTCCGGAATCACCGTAATCGACACAAAGCTCGAACGCGCTGCATCCGAATCGCAAACGACCTTCACCTTGACCCTGGATTCGGCCGCGCGGATTGCCGCAATCTCTGCCAGATCCGAGGCTCCATACAGCCCTACGCTTGTCCACCCCGCCTTCTCGCACTGTTGAATCGCACGTGCACAGGATTCGCTAGCGCGTCGATAAAAGTCGAAGGAGTAGGACAGATAGGGGCGGTAAGCCGGCTCTTTTCGGCGAAGCCCTTGGGCGTGAGGTAATAGACATAGCGGTTGGCAGGCGCCTGCTTGATCTTCATCAGCCGTTTGCACACGAAGTGTATTAGAGTTGTAACTTTGAGCCTTCAAATCGCTCCTTAAGGCTAACAACGACGCGCCCTGCCGTATAGCCGTCCCATAACTCTGGCTTAATGCCTTGTTGCCATTCCTCGCGTAGCACTCTTTTCACTTCCTGATCAAGGTCTTCGCTCTTTACCAGCCGATTTGTTCCTTGCGTAATCGTTATTGGGCGCTCTGTCGTGCTTCGCAGTGTCAGGCATGGAATATTCAGATAGGTTGTTTCTTCCTGAATTCCGCCAGAATCAGTAATGACCAAGTTCGCCCGATGGACAAGGCCCATAAAAGGCAAGTAAGACAAGGGACGTGTTAGGTGTATATTTGAAGCTGCATCCATGTTTTGCATCAATCCAAACTGATTCAATCTTTCCTTTGTTCGTGGATGCACTGGAACAATCATTTTTAGTCGCTTACTCGACTGGACCAGCGCATTGACTACCATACTAAGTGCTTTTTCACTATCGACGTTGCTTGGGCGGTGTAACGTGCCGACGGCGTAAGAACCGACCTTAAGATCGAATTTGGCCCACGTCCGATCGGTCTCGATCTTCTCGCGCAGTAACTCATACGAGTCGATCATAATATTGCCGACATGCTGGATTTTTTCCTTTGCAACGCCTTCGCGTATCAAGTTTTCATTGGCGTCGGATGACGGCGTCCAGAGAACATCAGCCAGCGCGTCAGTCACGATCCGGTTGATCTCCTCCGGCATAGTACGGTCCCCGCTCCGAAGGCCAGCTTCGAGGTGGGCCACTGGAATGTCGAGTTTCTTCGCTGCGAGCGTGCAGACCAACGTCGAGTTGACATCGCCGACTACTACAGTCCAATCGGGCGAATCTTTCAGGCAAACCTTTTCGTAAGCGATCATTACGCCTGCCGTCTGCTCAGCGTGGCTGCCGCTGCCTATGCCAAGATGTATGTGGGGATCGGGCAGCCCCAGATCCTGCAGAATCGCGTCTGACATTTCTGCGTCATAATGTTGTCCGGTATGAACGATCCGAGTTTCACACCAAGCTTCGTTTTTGAGTGCATGGTAAAGTGGCGCGACTTTCATGAAATTTGGGCGCGCAGCGGCCACCAAGTGTATGAGCGGTTTGTTCATCGGTCGGGTTGGAGCTTGACTAATCGCTTCGATCGAGCACGCTACCGCCTGCAGTGCAGACGCCCGCATGAATAACGCTCGAATTGTCGTGGGAGAATCCCCCCTCCCTATCGGTTCAACGAAACCTCATTCGGTCGGCGACATTGCCAAAATGTCCGGCACCACGATGCATTCGCGAGGGCAGTGCTTAGTGAGTTCTTCAAGCGCGCCAACGGGATTCGAGAAATCGGTAAGTATCCAGGCGTGGACGTCGCCGTCCGCTGCCACGTCTCGAATTACCGGAATCGACACAAAACTGGATTGTTCTGCTTCCGGGTCGCAGACGACCGTCACCGACACCTTCGACTCCGCCGCCCGAATAGCCGCAATCTCGGCCAGGTCAGACGCCCCGTACAGACCCACCCGCGTCCATCCCGCTTTCTCACATTGGCGAAATGCACGGGCGCAGGATTCCCCTGCCCTTCGATAGAAGCTGAATGAATAGGAGAGGTACTGGGCGGTGAGCCGGCTTTTCTCGGCAAAGCCCTTGGGCGTGAGGTAATAGAGATAACGGTTGGCGGGGGCTTGCTTGATCTTCACCAGACCCTTGCGGACGCAGCGCTTCAGGTAAGAGTTTGCGAGGCCCAAAGCGACGCCCAGACTGTCCGCCAGGTGGCGCTGGGTCACGTCGCTCTTGGCCTCGATGGCCTCGAGCAGCTCCAGCGTGAGCGCCTCTTCCCGGTCCTTATTGTTCATAATCTGAACAGTGTATGTTCAGATTATGAACAAATCAACCATAACCGGTTGAAATCTGGAGATTTTTAGCACTCTAGGCACTAGAGTGCTGAATTAAAAGTCTATTTTGAGACGGTCGGGCAGTTCTTTAGCGCCAATCCGCCGGCTCGATGTCGTGGCGGCTCACCTTAACCCGGGCGGTGGTGTTGGCAATTTTGAGCAGAAGAGAGACCCTTTCCTTGCCGGATTTGGCCTCGAAGATAGCTTCGTATCCAGCCATAACCCCCTCTACGATTCGAACCTTGTCCCCCGTTCGGAGCTCTCGCGGCTCAATGAGTTGAATGCCCTCTTCATCTTCTCGACCCTTCAGCGTATCGACAAGGTCGTCGGGCACCTTCGCGGGCTGCATGCCGAACCTGACCAGGTTTGATACGCCGATAGTGGACCGTATGGGGCCCCAGTTATCCGTCTGGTCATTTAAATGAATGAACAAATAACGGGGAAACATGGGTTCCACCAACTTCACGTAGCGGCCCTGCCGGCGTCGACGGGTTCGTACTCTGGGCAAATACGAGATATACCCCTGGCGATCGAGGTTCTCGAGAGCAACGTGTTCTTGCTGAGGCTTACTGTAAAGGAGATACCAAGCACGCATTACCGATTACCGTCTAATTCCAGCTCTTGATTGATTCATGGCCGTCCTACAGAAGTGTAGCTAAAACCGGCCGCGCGCATGTTCTCGGGCTCGTATACGTTGCGCAGATCGATGAACACGTTGCCCTTCATCACTTCAAGAATGCGCTCGGCATCGAGCCCTCGGTAGGTATTCCATTCCGTCATCAGGATCACGCCGTCCGCGCCCGTCATGGCCTCGTAGATATCGTCGTAATATGTGACCGAATTGGGGAGAAAACGTTTCGCCTCCTCAATGCCCTGGGGATCATGGGCGCGGATCAGCGCACCCCTTTCAATTAGAGCCGGTAGAATCGCCAGCGCCGGCGCTTCACGCATGTCGTCGGTCTCGGGTTTGAAGGTCAATCCCAATACGGTGAGGGTCTTGTCGGTCTCGCTCCCTCCCACCGCCATGCGGATTTTACGGATCATTCTCGCCCGCTGGGCCGCATTCACTTCCACCGCCGCCTCGACGATGCGGCAGGAAAGATCGTTCTCCTGGGCGGTGCGGACCAGCGCCAGCGCGTCCTTGGGAAAGCAGGAGCCGCCGTAGCCAGGGCCGGCATGCAGGAACTTGCGCCCGATTCGGCCATCCAGACCCATGCCTCGGGCGACGTCATGTACGTCGGCGCCCACTGCTTCGCAAAGCGCCGCCATTTCGTTGATGTAGCTGATTTTGGCGGCGAGAAAGGCATTTGAGGCGTACTTGGTAAGCTCGGCGGTCTCGAGATTGGTTATCACCATGGGCGTTTCGATGAGATTCAAGGGGCGGTAAAGCGCCCTGAGCAGGGCCTCGGCGCGCTCGCTCTCGACGCCGATGACCACACGGTCGGGGCGCATGAAATCGGCGATAGCCGCACCTTCGCGCAGAAACTCGGGGTTGGAGGCGACGTCGAAGTCGGCTTGCGCGTTCGCCTGTCGGATGACGCGAGCGACCTCCCGTGCGGTACCGACGGGAACCGTGGATTTATCCACGATTACGGTGTAACCGGAGAGATGGCGGGCAATTTCCCGCGCCGCGTCGTAGACATAGGTCAAGTCCGCGTGGCCGTCGCCCCGGCGCGAGGGCGTTCCCACGGCTATGAATATAAGATCCGCCTCTGGAACAGCATCAGCCAACTCTGTATGGAATCGAAGTCGGCCGCTGCGGACGTTGCGTTCCACCAGGTCGTCGAGACCAGGCTCATAGATGGGCATCTCGCCCGCCCCGAGCCGGCGAATGCGCTCTTCGTTTACGTCCACGCAGACGACGTCGGCGCCGAATTCCGAGAAGCAGGCGCCGGACACCAGTCCGACGTAGCCTGCGCCTACCATGACGACATTCATCTAATTGATGTCCTTTTAAGCAATATACTTTTTTCCTAATGGCCGTTGCTTTAATTAGCACCGCAAAATGTGTTTGTTCGTTACTGGATCCCCGCTTTCGCGGGGATGACGGCAGTGTGACATTTTCCGACTCCGCGGGAATGACGGTGGTGTGACGTTTCGCTCCCAGGTCCCAGGTCCCCGCTCTCCGCTCTCCGCTCTCCGCTCTCGGCTTTCGCGGGGATGACGGCGGGGATAATGTTACCGCTTCCAGCTTTCGCGGAAATGACGAAATCAATAGAGTTGGCGCGCGAGCGCGCTCCGACAATACATCTATACGCGGTCATGGGCCTCACAGCCGACAGAGCTGAACGCCGGGGGGAACCGAGTCGCGGGGCAGGACGCCTTTAACGTCCACCACCACACCTCCATCTGAGTTTAGAAGCGCCGATATGCCCTGCCAGCCTTTCTCTCGGTAAGACTTGTGCGCCACCGCGAGAACCACGCAGTCGGCGGGCTTTAGAGCGCCATCCGGGGCAAGCTCGACGTTAAGCTCTGATTTCGCTTCCGCCGCATCCACCAGAGGATCGTGGACCTGAACGCAAATCTCATAATCCTCGAGCTCGCGAATGATACCGATGACCCGCGTATTACGCACGTCGGGCACATCCTCCTTGAAGCTCAATCCCAGCACGGTCACGCGGCTGCCTTTGACGGCGCGCCCCCGGCGGATGAGATTTTTTACGATGCGGCTGGTTATAAACGAGCTCATGCTGTCGTTGATTCGTCGTCCGGCGAGAATGACCTGGGGATAGTAATCGAGCATTGTGGCCTTGTGCGTCAGGTAATAAGGATCGACGCCGATACAGTGCCCCCCGACTAGCCCAGGTGAAAAACGTAGAAAGTTCCACTTGGTGGCAGCCGCCTCGAGCACGTCCAGGGTATCGATGCCCATGCGCTCGAAAATGAGCGCCAGCTCGTTCATCAGAGCGATGTTCAGATCCCGCTGGGTGTTCTCGATGACCTTAGCGGCTTCAGCCACTTTGATGCTGGGCGCGCGGTGCACGCCGGCCGAGACCACGGCGCCATAGACCTTGGCGACAATATCCAATGTTTCAGTGTCTTGTCCCGAGACCACTTTGGTGATTTGGGCGAATGAATGCTGCGTGTCGCCGGGATTGATGCGCTCTGGCGAGTATCCCACGCGGAAATCTGTTCCCGCTTTTAGACCGGAGGTCTTTTCCAAAACTGGCACACATTCTTCTTCGGTTGCCCCGGGATAGACCGTGGATTCGAATACGACGACGTCGCCCTTCTTCAGGGCATGTCCGACGGCTTTCGATGCGCTAAGCAGAGGCCTTAGATCCGGTTGCTTGGCGTCGTCGATGGGGGTTGGCACGGCGATGATATGAAAGTCGGCGGCTTTCAGTGCGCTGACTTCGCTGGAAAATTTTACGTCCGTCGTCTTTAGCTCCGCGACAGGAACTTCCATGGTGCGATCATGACCCGACTTGAGTTCTTTGATTCGCTTTGGGTTGATGTCAAAGCCGATGACTGGGCCGATCTTGCCGAAAGCCACCGCCACCGGAAGGCCCACATAGCCGAGCCCGATAACCGAAATTCTCCTTCCGTGAGACATCAGGCGACTCCGTAATAGTCCTTGTACCATTCGACGAACCGCTTCACACCGACTTCCACCGGAGTGCTGGGCCGATAGCTGAGATCCGTGGCCAGATCGTCCACGTCAGCCCAGGTAGCGATGACATCCCCGGGCTGGAGCGGCAGAAGATTACGCTTTGCTTTCTTGCCGAGGCAATCTTCGATGACCTTGATGTAGTGCTCGAGCTCGACGCTCTTGTTGTTGCCGATATTGTACAAGGCATAAGGCGCGCTGCTGCTTGCCGGATCCGGGGCATCGCCGCTCCACTCAGGGTTCGGCTGCGCCGAACGATCCAGCACTCGCACGACGCCGTCTACGATATCGTCGATATAAGTGAAGTCCCGCTGGTGCTTGCCGTAGTTGAACACGTCTATGGGTTCCCCGGCGAGGATCTTTTTGACGAACAAAAAAAGGGACATGTCCGGCCGTCCCCAGGGACCATATACGGTAAAGAACCGCAGCCCCGTCGCAGATATTCCATACAGGTGACTGTAGGCGTGCGCCATGAGTTCGTCGCATTTTTTCGTCGCAGCGTAGAGCGAGACCGGATGGTCCACGTTGTCGTGAACGGAAAACGGTACCTTGGTATTGGCCCCGTACACCGAGCTCGACGAGGCGAACACCAGATGCTCTACGGGATGGTGACGGCAGCCTTCGAGAATGTTGAGAAATCCAACGACGTTGGTCTGCGTGTAGGCGTGGGGGTTCTTCGCCGCGTAACGCACTCCCGCCTGGGCGGCAAGGTTTACTACACGTTCAGGCTTCTCGCTGGCGAAGAGCTTTTCCACGCCCTCGCGATCCGAAATGTCGAGACGAACATCGCGAAAATTTTCTGATCCGGTCAGGCGCGTAAGCCTCGCCTGCTTCAGCCGGACATCGTAATAGTCCGAGAGGTTATCTACGCCGACCACTTCGTCCCCTCGGGCGAGTAGCTTTCTCGCCAGGGCCGCTCCAATGAACCCCGCCGTGCCGGTGACGAGAACTTTCATTGCCGATGCGTCCTTTCTGCCAGCAGTCTGTTAAAGCATCCGGCACTAATCGCTTGAAATATCAAAAGCTTTTCCACCAATTTCGAGCCCCGCGAATCCTTGGTGAACCGAAGTCTAATGTCAAGACGGGGGGGTGATCGTCAGCTGGAAGCGTTGCCTGGCCCAAGCATAGACAGCTTTTGATGGCATCGCCGTGTTCGGCCGGAAAGAATGGTGATGGGCTGGGATTGCGTATCCCACTACAGATTCGAGGAGCAGACCCGTTCGCCGCCCAAAGATGATCACGAGTCACCAGCGAATGAGATTGCCACGGCAACCGAGATTAGGACCCCGTGATCTACGAGCCCATTTAGATGTGTTGGCGTCCCCAAGGGGATTCGAACCCCTGTCGCCGCCGTGAAAGGGCGGTGTCCTAGGCCTCTAGACGATGGGGACGATGTGGATATGCTCAGGGCCAGGCTTGCATCTGCGCGGGTGGCGAGCCCTGGTTAACCCTGCCGGATTGGTGGAGCCAGGCGGGATCGAACCGCCGACCTCTACAATGCCATTGTAGCGCTCTCCCAGCTGAGCTATGGCCCCGGAAAACAAGGGCGGAGACTCTACGAAACCCCCCGATCCCTGTCAAGCTGAGGCCTCTGCGCGCTCGATGTACGCAATCGCAGCGTCGATGCGCGCCAGCGTGCGGGATTTTCCAACGAGCCAGAGGGTTTGATCGATGGACGGAGACATGGCGGTTCCGGTGACCGCCACTCGCAGCGGCTGGGCGAGCTTGCCGAGCTTCACATCCGCAGACTCCGCGGCCGCCAGCACCGCCTGGTGGATCGCTTCCGGCGTCCACTCCGAAAGCGCCTCGAGCCTTTGGCGGACACTAAGTAGCGGCTCCACCGCCGCCTGTTTGAGATGCTTTTTTGCCGCCGTCTGTTCGTAGGAGTCGAAATCGCGAAAGGCGAAGGCGCTTTTTTCCGCCATCTCCGCCAGGGTTCTGGCGCGCTCCCTCTGCACGTTGACGACATCTTCCAGATCCGGACCGGCCTGCGGATCCAGACCGAGCTGCGCCATGTGGCGGCCGATCTCCGCCGCGATGCGGCTCGCGTCCGCCTGCTTAATATAGTGCTGGTTGAGCCACATCAGCTTGTCGAAGTCGAACACCGATGCCGCCTTGTTGACGTCGGCAATGTCGAACAGCTTGATGAGCTCGGAAAGCTCAAAAATCTCCTGGTCTCCGTGAGACCAGCCCAGGCGAACCAGGTAATTCAGCAGCGCCTCAGGCAGAAAACCGTCGTCACGAAACTGCAGCACGCTCACCGCGCCGTGGCGTTTGGAGAGCCGCTGACCGTCGGAACCCAGGATCATAGGCACGTGCGCATAGTGGGGCGGAGTACCGCCGAGCGCCCGAATAATATTGAGCTGGCGCGGCGTGTTGTTGATGTGATCGTCGCCGCGGATAACGTGGGTGATCTGCATGTCCAAATCATCCACCACCACTGTGAAATTGTACGTTGGCGTGCCGTCAGGGCGCGCAATGACCAGATCGTCCAGCTCTGTATTGGAGAACGCCATGGGCCCGCGAATGAGATCGTCAACCACCACCGCCCCGTCCTGGGGGTTTTTAAAGCGCACCGCCGGCGCCGGCGCGCCCGCCGGCGGAGCCGAAAGATCCCGGCAGTGACCGTCGTAGCGGGGTTTAATGCCCCCGGAGCGCTGCTGCTCTCGCAGCGCATCGATGCGTTCCCGGGTGCAGTAACAGTGGTAGGCGTTGCCCTCTTTTAGCAGCCGATCGATCTGCTGCTGATACAGCGCCATGCGCTGGGTCTGATAAAAAGGACCTTCATCGTAGTCGAGCCCGAGCCAGGCCATGCCGTCGAGGATGGCGTTCACCGAAGCCTCGGTGGAGCGCTCGCGGTCGGTGTCTTCGATGCGCAGAATGAAACTGCCGCCGCAGTGCCGGGCGTAGAGCCAGCAGAACAGGGCCGTGCGCGCGCCGCCCACGTGAAGCAAGCCGGTGGGGCTGGGTGCGAATCGCGTACGTACCGTCACTTAATTATCGGGATCGAGTTTGCCACCTGTTACGGGCGGGCATTATAGACATACCGGCGATTGACCGCTTGTGAAGGGACCTCATAGAATGTGCTGCCTTCGCAAACGGGCGATTAGCTCAGCGGGAGAGCGCTGCCTTCACACGGCAGAGGTCAGTGGTTCGATCCCACTATCGCCCACCATTTAATTTGCGCTGCTGACTTCGCCTTCGGATTAATTCTTAAGCGGTGGCAGCTTAAAGGTCGTTGGATAGTATGTGGTAGGTAGTATGTAGGGTTTAGGTTGATAATCGGCCATCTTGTCTGCCCAGATACTACATACCACATACTACATACCTTCCCCCACTCAATCACAAAGATAGTTGACCACCTCAGTGGCTTCGCTCAGGTCCCGGCCGAGCGTGATCTTACCCTCTCCAGAAAGCACGATATCTTCGCGCCGAAGATAAGAAGGACCGTCCGGCGTAAGTACGTAGGTGCCGTTGGTGCTCATGTCCGTGAGTATGAATTTTCCTCGGCGACATTCGATGCGGGCGTGTTCGCGCGACGCCATACTGTCGTTGACGATCATATCCGCTTTCTTTCCCCGCCCAAGGATCATCGGCGGCATGTCTTGGTCCAGTCTCGTTTCCCGACCGTCGTAATTGAGTACAAGCTGGCCGGGTCTGTCCTGGGACTTGAGCAAGCCGGTGGCCATCCGGGTAACGTCTTCAGACTGCCAGATGACTTCGAAAATATCGATGTCCTCCGATTTGCCCTTAACCGGTATGCGGTCCAGGTGACGCGTGCTCGAACGCAGCGCGGAGTTTAACGACTCCGCCGTTTCCTGGGTTGTAATGATTTGTCCGCCCTTCGCCAAACCTGCCATCCGGGCGGCCACATTGACGGCGTCTCCAAAAACATCCCCACCTTCAAGGATTGCGGGGCCGTGATGCAGACCCACGCGGATCGCCATAGTCGAAGGAGTATTAGGATTGATTTCCGGAAGGTCCTCTGTCACGCCTTCCTGCATGCCCATAGAAGCCTCGACGGCCTGATCGGCCGTGGGGAACGTGCACATGATTTCATCGCCAATAGTTTTTATTACGGTGCCGCGATGCTTCTCGATGTACTCCGTCATCACGCCGAGGCATTGCGCGATCAGCTCTCTTGCGACGGAATCACCCAAAGACTCGTAAAGTCGCGTGCTACCGCTGATGTCGGCGAACACGATAGAAAGCGTGGCGGCTTTTCTCGCCATGACGTCTAGAACTCGACTCCCTAAAACCGCACGCAGGTAGATGCTTTCGGAAGCAGGAGCGCTCCCGGTTTCAATGCCAGGGCAGAACCGGGGATTGGTCCCACTGGCAGACCTGTCTCTGATTTTCCAGGTAAAGCTTGAAACTGACTGAAAAGTATAGAACAGAATAGATTAAAAAGGTATTGGACGAAATGGTCGTAAAGCCATGACTTTTAAAAGGCTTTTCCGCTTTTGGGTGGCGCTGTCGAAGACGCCGGATGCGGATGTTTTCTGGCCGTAATCAGGCGCTGCGATGACCGGCCAGGCGGTCCACCGTAGTGCCGAAGTTGCCAAGGGATTGAAGGTGAGCGTATGTGAGTTCTAGAGCGCCGCTTTTGAACAAATCATGGACGACGTCGGCCGATAGATTGCTGAGCTTTTCCCGGCTGACCACCTGAAACCCGGCGAGAGAATGTTTCTCACCGGACTTGAGCGCCACGTTGGCCTGCATGGGTTCCAGCAGCTTCAGGTCCTTGAGCCGCTTGATAAAAGCCTGCGTGCGCTGGTGCTGAACCTGGTACTCCTGGAGAAACTTCAACACGCCGTCAAGATATTCGGTGCGCTTCCCCCCGTCATCGAACAGCGGACGGCCATGGCCCTCCTGATTGCATCCAGCAAAACCCTCGTCAATGCACAGCGTGAACGTCTTGCCCTCGTCATCCATGGCAAAGATAAAAGGATAACGACGCACGAATGCAGGAATATAGTTCGACTTCCAGCTCCCCTCACCCGTGACATAGAGATTCTGCTTGTCTTCGATGCCGAGGATGGCAACTGGAACGACCGCATCTTCTTCGGCGCCGGCAAAGACGATGGCATATTCATGCCCCGCGGATAAAAACTCGATGGCCATCAGCGGCACCGAATTGGTGGTTCTGGCAAAGGAGTAGTCGTGACCCGTTTCGACGAACCAGTCCCGGTGGCGATCCTTAGTCACCGGTTTTGCTTTTTCGTAGAAGAGTACCTGGTTTACCACGATTTCGATTTACGTGCCGCTGGTTTGGGGGCAAAAGAAATTAGTAGGCGAATGATAGCTGATTCTGCGGGGGTGAGCAGTCACCCATCACGGGTGACTCGGCACTCAGCAACGCGCCGGGACTCGACCCTGTCTTTTCACTAGCGCCCAAGGTGTAAAGATTGGGTATGAGGGCGAACGAGTTCCGCCGAGCTCAACCAACTTCCTCAGGCCACGGAGTTGGCAATCTTGGCCACCACGCGCCCTCGATCCCGATCCGCCTTCGTTCCACCTTTGCCCCACTTAGCCGGACGGCCCGAAGCTACCTGTCGACTGGTTGAGCACCGGGGTATCTGCTCCGCTTGCGCTGCTCTGCTCTAGTGGAGCAGGCTCCGGATCCGTAACAGGATTTTCAGCCTGCAGCTCCAGCTGCTGCAGCTGCAGCGCGTAGACCGCTCGTTCTCTCGTTCGCACCTGCTCGTAGTAGGTGACCACATCGGTCATTTCTTTGGTGATCCGCACCTCCGCGATCCGTTTCTCCTCTGGGGTTGCCGTTTCCGGCGCTGTGAAACGATTGCGTACAAAGTTTCGAACTTCCTCTTCGAAGTACACCCACCAGGCTCCCTCGTGATCCGGATCCTCCGGGCGCACATTCGCCGGAGAATCCGGCTCGCTCAGCGCCGCGGGGAGAATTGCCGGCTTGGCTGCTTTCGAAATCCAAGCCGCGCTGGCGTTTGACTTCGCCGCAACTGCCGGGCGCGACGGGATTTTGAATCCAATCAGATCGCCCGGGGAAATCGCCGTAATCGCGCCGACGACGAGGGCCGCACTAAGAGTAATGAATACCCAGAGCAAATTGCCCGGGGCCGTGCCATGCACCGATATTCAGCGCAGATCGATCTGAGCGTGCGCAAACCCGGTGCGAAATGGCAAAAATCCGCGAGAATCGCGTCCGGGCGGTCTAAAATAGCCTATGGTGACGTGATCGCCGCCGGGTCGAGGCTGGGCGAGCGCGACGCCTTTGGGCGGCTCCAGTACCGATATTGGCCGCCGAAACCGTTAGCTAGTTGACGACGAAACCCATGTGGCGACGCTGATTCCGCCCGAAGAAAAATTTTATTTGGCTGCCCAGCGCCTATGAACAAGCAGGCTAATATTTCCTGGTCATCCTCCAGTCGCACCGACGTCGGGATGGTTCGGGACATCAATGAGGATGCCTATCTCGATCGACCCGACATGGGCTTTTGGGCGGTGGCCGACGGGATGGGCGGGCACACCGCCGGCGACGTGGCAAGCGGGATGATTTGCGAGGCCCTCAACGCCCTGGAGCCTCCCCAGTCCCTCAGTGGTTTCGTGGATGAAGTGGAAAGTCAGTTGCTGCGGGTCAATGACAAGCTGCGTGCGATTGCCAAAGGAAACGAGTCACAGACCATAGGCAGTACGGTCGCAGCGCTCGTGGCGCGGGGTCGTCACGCGATCTGCATCTGGGCCGGGGACAGCCGCATTTATCGCTGTCGAGCCGGGCAGATAGTCCAGATCACTCAGGATCACGCCCTGGTCGAGGAACTGGTGGAAAAAGGGATCCTGACTCGTCTCCAGGCTTCCACTCATCCTCAGGGAAACCTCGTCACGCGCGCTATAGGCGCCACCGACGCGCTCAAGCTCGATCTCGAGATCGTCGAGCTCCAGCCCGGAGATATTTTCGTGATCTGCAGCGACGGCCTCGACAAGGAACTCAAGCCGACCGAGATCCTCCAGATCGCGCAACGCCAGAACGACCGTTCGCTGAGCGATACGCTGGTGGACCTCGCGCTGTCCAGAGGCTCGCGGGACAACGTTACCGTAGTAACCGTCCACATCGCCGGGAACGACACAACCGGGGCCCGCCTCGCCTACGGAAGCGATGATTTCCATTCTGCGGAGACTATTCCTCGCTTCGATACGGTCAAGCAGCCGACCAAGTAAACGGTCTGGATGAATATCGGCGTGGCCGAACTTAAAAAGCTGCTGATCGCGCTCATTAAGGGAAACGGATCGTTCGAGCAGGTCAACGCAGCGGTTCAGCAATACCTGGCGCAGTCACCCGACAAAGCGCTCCTGGTCGCCAAGCTTCTCAAGGCGGCACGGGATGCGGGCCTGGCCCACCCGATGTACGTGTCCTTGAGCGGCAACGTGGCCGCGAAGATCGCGACGGGTCTGGATCCCGACGCGACCATTCTTGCCGTGGATGACGGGCCCGAGATTTCCGAGCGGACGGCGCTCCCCCACAATAAACCTTTCCCCGATACCGACCCGACACCGCAGGCCGGTAGCGGCGGCGACGACGCCACCGTGGCCACTACGGGCGGGGAAGAGGCAAAGACCAATCTCGATTCATCGCAGCTGGTGGACGAGAAGGCTGAAATTCTCACGTCAGGCGCGTACGTTTCCGGAGAACCCACCGAGATGGAAGCCGCGCTCGACGATGACGCCACCTACATCAACCCAGGGATTGACCGGTCCGGCGGTAACGGCGCCGCGCACACCGATGCCACCAAGATCAATTCCGCCACCGCGGATCCAACCAGCCTAAACACCGACGCCACAGAGAAAACCGTCGCCATAGCCGCCGAGGTAGATTTCGATCTTTATGCTGACGAAGGGCTGTCGTCGGCGGAAACAGCCGATCCCGATACGGGCGCCAATTGGCCCACCATCATAGGGCAGCGGAGCACCGGCCGTGCCCGGGCATTCAGGCAAGGCGACCACCTGCGTAATCGCTTCCAGCTCATGTGCGAGCTTGGCGAGGGCGGAATGGGCGCGGTATGGAAGGGAAAGGATCTGCTCAAAGAAGAAGCCCGGGATCGCAACCCTTTCGTGGCCATCAAGCTTCTACAAGGGGACTTCAAGGATCACCCGGAAGCCTTTATCGCCCTTCAAAGAGAAACCGCTAAGCAGCAGCGGCTCGCCCATCCCAACATCGCGACCGTCTACGATTTCGACCGCGACGACTCCACCAATACGGTTTTCATGACCATGGAGGTCCTGGAAGGGCAGCCATTGGACGCATTCATCCGCAAGCTACCCCGCGGCGGTTTAGCCGTCGACAAGGCCATGCCGCTCATTGAACAGCTGTGCAACGGCCTCTCCTACGCCCAC
>Ga0224512_10002722_pt1 | contig 15976 bp, 13 predicted proteins | sample SF_May12_sed_USG_4_FD_169103 | JGI IMG/M metagenome (GOLD analysis project Ga0224512, IMG submission 169103) | Sediment microbial communities from San Francisco Bay, California, United States - SF_May12_sed_USGS_13 | ecosystem: Environmental > Aquatic > Marine > Sediment | place: USA...
GGAGCATCCGGCGGCCTGCCCGCAGACCCACGGACTGCTGGCCGCCTGGGGGCTGCTGGGCGCCTCATGAGGGTCCTCACCGTCGCGGCGAGCCGCGAGATCGATCGCCGGGCAACGGCCGACTACGGAATCCCGAGCCTGGTGCTCATGGAGAACGCGGCGCTCGGCGTCGTGGATGCGCTCGGCGAGAGCTTTCCGGAGGCGGAGAGCGTCGGCATCTTCTGCGGGCCCGGCAACAACGGCGGCGACGGCATGGCCGTCGCCCGGCATCTCGACCTGCGCGGCTTCGCGGTCGAGGTCTTCCTCGTCGGCGAGTCCGAGCCGACCGGCGACGCGGCGCTGCAGGAGGCGATCTGCCGCCGCCAGGGCGTGAGGCTGCGGCGGCTGCGCTCGAGCGACGACTGGCGAGGGCTCGCGGCGGACTGGGAGGTCTCGATCGACGCGCTCTTCGGGGTCGGGCTGTCGCGGCCGCTCGGCGGCGTCTTCGCGGAGGTCGCGCGGTGGATCGACACCCTCGCGGCTCCCTGCCTGGCCGTCGACCTGCCGAGCGGTTTGCGCGGCGACTCCCCCGAGCTCCCGGAGGTCCACGTCCGGGCCGCCCTCACGGTGACCTTCGAGACGCCGAAGCCGGCCCACGTCCTGCCGCCGGCCTGCGACGCGGTGGGGGACCTCGTGGTCGCCGATCTCGGCATCCCGCCCGCGATCGCCGACGGCGTGCCGGGAGATCTCTGGTTGACGGACCTCGACACGGCGGCGCGCTGGCTGCCCCGGCGCCCGCCCGCGGCGCACAAGGGCACCTGCGGGCACGTGCTGATCGCGGCGGGCTCGCCGGGGATGGCGGGCGCGGCGGTCCTGGCGGCGCGCGGCGCCATCCGGGGCGGCGCCGGCCTCGTCACCTGCGCGGTGCCGGAGCCGCTCCTGTCGACGGTCGACGCCGCGTCGCTCGAGTCGCTCACCCTGGCGCTGCCGGCGGCGGCGGACGGCGGGCTCGCGGCGGCGGGCGCGGCGGCGCTGGTGCGGGCCGCGGCCAGCCGCACGATTCTGGCCATCGGTCCGGGGCTCGGGGCGGGCGCCGAAGCGGCGGAGCTCGTGCGCGCCGTCGTGCCGCGGGTCGAGCAGCCCCTGGTCGTCGATGCCAGCGCGCTCAACGCGCTCGCCGGCCGCCTCGATCTCCTGCGCAGCCGGCGCGCGCCGACCGTGCTGACGCCCCATCCCGGAGAGCTGGGGCGCCTCCTGGGAGTCGATCCGGCGGCGATCGCGAGCGACCGCCTCGGCGCCGCTCGGGAAGCGGCCGACCGGACCGCCGCCGTCGTCCTGCTCAAGGGGCAGCGCACGCTGACGGCTCTGCCCGGCGGCACGGTCTGGGTGAACCCCACCGGCAACCCGGGGCTGGCCACCGGCGGCACGGGCGACGTCCTCACGGGACTGGTGGCGGCCCTGTGGGCCCAGGGGCTGGCCGCCGGCGAGGCCGCCGCGCTGGCCGCCTGGGTCCACGGCTCGGCGGCCGACCTCGCCGCCGCGGCGACCGGCGAGCTCGCCCTGGCGGCGGCGGATCTGCTGCCGCGGCTGCCCCAGGCGATGCTGCAGCTCGAGGACGCTCCGTGAGACGCTGGCTGTCGCGCTGCGAGCAGGACACGGTCGCCGTGGGCCGGGAGATCGGAGCCGCGGCGGCGCCGTCCGGGGTCGTGCTCCTGGCCGGCGATCTCGGGACGGGCAAGACGGTCCTCGTCCGCGGGGTGGCGGAGGCGCTCGGGATCGATCCGGCTGAGATACAATCACCGTCGTTCACCCTGATGCGCTCGCATCGGGGGAAGGGTGGTTCCCTCCTGCACGTCGACCTCTATCGGCTCGAGCCGGACGACGTTCCCGAGCTGGGCCTCGAAGAGGCTCTCCACGGTGGCGGCGTCACGGTGGTCGAGTGGGGGCAGAAGCTGCCCTTCGCGGTGCCGGGAGCGATCCGCCTGTGGCTGCGGCGAGGCCGCGGCGAGCGGGAGCGCGAGATCCGGGAAGTGGGAACTCTCTAAGGAGGTCAGACTCGAAGTGAGCATCCAAAAGGTCGGGGTCATCGGTTGCGGTCTCATGGGCTCGGGGATCGCCGAGGTCGCCGCCCGCTCGGGCCGCGAGACGGTGGTCCGCGAGGTCTCGCAGGAGCTGCTCGACCAGGGCCTTGCCAGGATCGCGGGCTCGTTCGGCAAGGCCGTCGACCGCGGCAAGCTGTCGGCCGAGGACCGGGACGCCGCCCTCGCGCGGCTCGAGGGCACGACCGAGATCTCGGGTCTCGGCGACTGTGACCTCGTCGTCGAGGCGATCGTCGAGAACCTCGAGGAGAAATGCCGGACGTTCGCGGCCCTCGACGAGGTGGCCAAGGAGAGCGCGATCTTCGCGAGCAACACCTCGTCGCTCACGATCACCGAGCTCGCGATGGCGACCCGGCGGCCGGAGCGCTTCGTGGGGCTCCACTACTTCAACCCGGTGCCGGTCATGAAGCTCGTGGAGGTCGTGCGCACCCTGGCGACGGCCGAGGACGTCCTCGCCGAGGTCCACGAGTACGTCCGGAGCACGGGCAAGGAGCCCGTTTCGTGCGGCGACAACTCCGGCTTCATCGTCAACCGTCTGCTCGTTCCCTACCTCCTGGACGCGATCCGCGCCTACGAAGGGGGCGTCGGGAGCGTCGAGGACATCGACAAGGCGATGCAGCTGGGCTGCGGCCATCCGATGGGGCCGCTGACCCTGCTCGATTTCGTCGGCCTCGACACGACCTACTACATCGCCAACATCATGTTCGAGGAGTACCGGGAGGCGCGCTTCGCCCCGCCCCCGCTCCTCAAGCGGATGGTGCTGGCGGGCCGCTACGGACGCAAGAGCGGCCGCGGGTTCTACGATTACGGCGGCAAGTGACGGGCGCCCGCACCCTCCCGCGATGACGATTCCCCGCGACTCCGGCCCGCCGGTGGTCGACGTGACCCTGGGCGACGAGGGGATCGCCGCCCTCTTCGGAACGCGCGACGAGAACCTGCGCCACATCGAGCGCGCGTTCGAGGTCTCCCTGAGCGCCCGCGGCAACCGGGTGCGGATCGCCGGCGACCCGGCGCGGCAGGAGGTCGTGCAGCGGCTCCTGCAGCAGATGTCGGCCCTGCTCGACCGCGGGTACCGGCTGCAAGCGGACGACGTGGACACCGCGGTACGCGTGCTCCAGGAGGCGCCGGAGACGTCGCTCGAGAGCTTCTTCCTGCCCGAGGGCGGGGTGGCTCGGGTGGGGGACCGGGTGCGCCCGCGCAGCCTCGGGCAGCGGCTCTACCTCCAGGCCATGGCGGATCACGATCTCGTGATCTCCGTCGGGCCGGCCGGCACGGGCAAGACCTACCTGGCCGTGGCCATGGCCGCCATCGCCCTGCAGGAGAACCAGGTGAAGCGTCTCGTCCTGGCGCGGCCGGCGGTCGAGGCCGGCGAGAAGCTCGGGTTCCTGCCCGGCGACCTCGTCGAGAAGGTGAATCCCTACTTGCGCCCGCTCTACGACGCGCTCTACGACATCATCGGCTTCGAGCGGGTGAGCCGGATGCTCGAGCGGGGAACGATCGAGGTCGCCCCCCTCGCCTTCATGCGCGGCCGCACCCTGAACGACAGCTTCATCATCCTCGACGAGGCGCAGAACACGACCTCGGAGCAGATGAAGATGTTCCTCACCCGGGTCGGCTTCAACTCCAAGGCCGTCGTCAACGGCGACGTGACCCAGATCGATCTCCCGTCGCGCAAGGCCTCCGGCCTCGTCGAGGCGGTGGAGATCCTCTCGGGCATCGAGGGCATCAAGTTCATCAAGTTCACGGAGCGCGACGTCGTGCGCCACCCCCTGGTCGCCAAGATCATCGGGGCCTACGAGCGCGCCGCGCCGAGAGCGCGGGACGACTCGGACGCCGGCACGACGTGACGCCGCGCTGCGAGATCGCCGTCCAGGACGCCGCGCGCACCGAGCCGCGCCTCCTGGCCGAGCTGGCGAGATGGCTGCCCGCGCTGCTGGCCGAGCTGGCGCCGGGCGCGGCCAGCTTCGGCGTGCGCCTGGCGGGCAGCGACGAGGTCCGGGCGATCAACGAGGGCCGGCGCGGCCGCGAGGGCGCGACCGACGTGCTGTCGTTCCCGGGCGGCGCCACCCCGGAAGGGCATCATCTGGGAGACGTCCTCATCGCGATGCCGGTGGCGAGGGCCCAGGCGCGGGAGCTCGGGCACGGCCTCGAGCGCGAGCTCAAGGAGCTCTTGCTGCACGGCGTCCTGCACTGTCTCGGCCACGACCACGAGCAGGACGGCGGCGAGATGGCCTCGCTCGAGCTCGATCTGCGCGACCGGTGGATCGGAGATGACTGACGGCTCCAGCCCGCCACGCTGCGGCTCGGTGGCGTTGATCGGCCGTCCCAACGCCGGCAAGTCGACGCTGATGAACCGCTGGCTGGGCCAGAAGCTGGCGATCGTCTCGGACAAGCCGCAGACGACTCGTCACCGGCTGGTCGGTCTGTTGACCGAAGAGCGGGGACAGATGATCTTCTTCGATACCCCGGGGGTGCACAAGCCGCTGCACCACCTCAACCGCCAGATGGTGCGCCACGCCATCGAGGCCCTCGACGCGGCCGACGTCGTCTGCCTCCTCGTCGACGCGTCCACGCCGTTCGGGGGCGGCGACGCCTATCTGCTGGAGCGGGCCGGCCGGGCGCCCGGTGCCCGGGTGCTCGCCTTGAACAAGATCGACCGGGTCGCCAAGCCGCGGCTCCTGCCGCTGATGGCGCGCTACGGCGCCGCCGGGACGTTCGAGGAGATCGTGCCGATCAGCGCCGCCACCGGCGAAGGCTGCGACGAGCTGCTCGCGCTCCTCTGGCGCCGCCTGCCGGAGGGCCCGCCGCGGTTCGATCCCGAGCTGCTGACGACCCAGCCCGAGCGCTACCACGCCGCCGAGCGGATCCGCGAGCAGGTCCTGGCCCAGACCCGGGACGAGCTGCCGTTCACGACGGCGGTCCAGATCGAGCGCTGGGAAGAGGGCGGCGACTCCGCGCAGACGGTGATCTTCGCCTCGATCCTGGTCGAGAGCCCCGGGCAGAAGAAGATCCTGATCGGCAAGGGGGGCGAGCGCGTCCGGGAGATCGGCACCCGGGCGCGCCTCGACCTGCAGGAGTTCCTCGGACGCCGCGTCCACCTCGAGCTGCACGTGCGTCACGCGCCGCGCTGGCGGGAGGACGCGCGGCTGCTGGCACTCCTGGAGCGCGACCTCGAGGGCGACCTCGGGAGCGGCTGAATCCGGCCCCGGCAAACGAGCTACAATGGGCCGCCGCGGGCGGCGTCCCGCGGCGCGGGGATCGCGGCCGGAAGGCGGCCGCGAGCTTGCAGAGAAGCCCGATTCAGTGAACCTCCAGGTGGACGGTGATGGCCAAGGCTCAGCCCAGAGAAGTGCTGGCAGTCAACCGGCGCACGACGCTGGTCTCCGACACCCTGCGCCGCCTGGCGCGCCGCGGCGCGCGCGCCAAGATCACCAACCTGCTGCGCAAGACCCGGCCCGAGGACGTCGCCGAGGTCCTGCCGACCCTGACGCCTGACCACCAGGGATTCGTCTTCGACATCCTCGCGGAGGACTACCCGGAGGCGGCCGGCGAGGTGCTGGTCGAGGCCGAGCCGGCCCTTCGCCTGTCGCTGCTCGCCGGCCTGACGCCGAAGCGGATCGCCGGCCTGCTCTCCCTGCAGGCCGTCGACGATCAGGTCTTTCTCATCGAAGCGCTGCCCGAGGACCGGCGCAGGGAGGTTCTCGAGCTCGTCAACCTGGCAGCGCGGGACACGGTCCAGACCCATCTCACCTACGGCGACGATTCCGCCGGGCGGATCATGGACCTGCAGTTCTACGCGCTGTCCGAGGACAAGACGATCAGCGAGGCGATCGCTTCACTCCAGGAGTCGCGCGATCTGGAGAACATCTTCTACCTCTACGTCGTCGACGAGGCGGGGCACCTGACCGGCGTCACGTCGCTGCGGCAGCTTCTGCTCTCGCCGCCCGCGCGCCAGCTGTCGGAGGTCATGACCCGCTCGTTGATCAAGGTCCACATCGAGACCGACCAGGAGGAGGTTGCCGAGCTGGCCACGCGGTACAACCTCCTCGCCGTGCCGGTCGTCGACGACGACAACAAGCTGGTCGGCATCGTGACCGTGGACGACATCATCGACGTCGTCCAGGAGGAGGCCAACGAGGACTTCTACAAGATGGTCGGCACCACCGAGGACGAGATCATCTACCAGGACCGCTCCTTCAAGGTGGCCGGGATCCGGCTGCCCTGGCTTCTCGTCAACATGCTCGGCGGCCTGGGTGCGGCGCTGCTCCTGAGCCGCTTCGAGACCTCCGTCGGGAGCGTCGTCTACCTGACGCTGTTCGCGTTCCTGCCGGTGGTCATGGGGATGGCGGGGAACATCGGCAGCCAGACGTCGACGATCTCGGTGCGCGGCCTGGCCACGGGCCGGGTATCGCTCGCGTCGGGACAGGTGCGCCGGTTCCTGTGGCAGCAGTTCAAGGTCGGGGTCATCCTCGCGGTCTCGTGCGCCGCCATCGTGGGCCTGGCTGCCTATTTCCTGAAGGCGAGCCCGTTCCACGGGCTCGTCGTGGGCGTGTCGATGTTCGTGGCCATCCTCCTCGCCTCGCTGACCGGGGTCCTCATCCCCATCCTCTTCTCGCGCCTCGGCGTCGATCCGGCGGTGGCGGCAGGCCCCCTCGTCGCCACCTCGAACGACATCACGGGGATCCTGATCTTCTTCAGCCTCGCCCTCCTGCTGTCGCGGCTGCTGGCGTGAAGAGCGGCGCGCGCCCCTCTCGATGCTCACCAGTGCCGAGGTCATTCTGCTCGATGTCTACGACTTGCACGAGAACGACCGCATCGCCACCATGCTCTCGTCCGCGCACGGCAAGGTGCGGGGCGTGGCGCGGGGCGCGCGGCGCAAGTACAGCCGCTTCGCCGGCGCCCTCCAGCCTCTGGCCAAGGCGAACGTCACGTGGTTCCACAAGGAGGGACGCGACCTCGCGCGCATCTCCGCGGTCGAGCTCGTCCGTCCGGCCCGGCGGCTGCAGTCCGATCTCGAGGGGATCCTCCTCGGCGGCTGCCTCGCCGGACACGTCCTCGAGTTCGCCCAGGAGAACGACCCGAGCGAGCACCTCTACAGGCTTCTCGATTCGACCCTCGAGGCGCTGCTGGCGGGGGTCGACCGCAGGCTGGCGGCGCGCTACTTCGAAGCGTGGACGCTGCGGCTGGCGGGCATCTTTCCGCCGCCGCGGCGCTGCCCCGAGTGCGGCCGGAGCCTCGAGCGCGGGGCGGTCCTGGGCGCCGGCGACGACGCGCTGCGGTGCTCCGGCTGCGGCACGGGCAGCCCGGTGTCCGCGGCCGCCGTCGAGCTCCTGCTGCGCATCGGCCGCGAGGCCCTGCCCGCGCTGGCCGCCGACCCGCCCGCCGCGGGCGTCGTGGCGGAGCTGGAGCAGCTCACCGGCAGGATCCGCCGCGCCTTTCTTCAGCACGAGTTGAAGAGCTACCGCGTCATGCAGGAGATCCTATGCAGTCCTTCCAGGACCTGATTCTCGACCTCTCCCGCTTCTGGGCGGAGCGGGGCTGCGTCCTGCAACAGCCCTACGACCTCGAGGTCGGGGCGGGCACGATGCATCCCGACACGTTCCTCCGGGTTCTGGGGCCGGAGCCCTGGCGGGTGGGGTACGTACAGCCCTCGCGCCGGCCGGCGGACGCCCGTTACGGCGACAACCCGTTCCGCCTCGGCAAGCACTACCAGTTCCAGGTCATCCTCAAGCCGTCGCCGGCCGACGTGCAGGCGGTCTTCGTCGAGAGCCTCGAGGCGATGGGGATCGACCTCGCGGTGCACGACCTCCGCTTCGAGGAGGACAACTGGGAGGCGCCGACCCTGGGCGCCTGGGGGGTCGGCTGGCAGGTGATGCTCGACGGCATGGAGATCACGCAGTTCACCTATTTCCAGCAGGCGGGAGGCATGGAGCTGGATCCGATCAGCGTCGAGCTCACCTACGGCCTCGAGCGGCTCACGATGTTCCTCGGCCTGTCGCGCAACGTCTACGACGTCGACTGGGTCGCCGGCGGCGTGAGCTACGGCCAGGTGCGGCACCAGGACGAGGTGGAGTCCTCGAAGTACTACTTCGAGCTCGCCGACGTCGGCTTCCTCAAGGAGCAGTTCGCCGGCCTGGAGCGCGAGGCCAGGCGCTGCCTGGAGGCTGGGGTGGTGTTTCCGGCCTACGAGTGCGCCTTGCGCTGCTCGCACGCCTTCAACGTCCTCGACGCCCGGGGCGCGGTCTCGGTCACCGAGCGGGTGGCCCTGATCAAGCGGGTGCGCGATCTCGCGGTCGGCTGCGCCGAGGCCTACGTCGAGAGCCGCAGAGCGCTGGGCTTCCCGCTCCTTGCCGCGAGCGGATCCGCCGTGGAGAGTGCCGATGGCCAGGGGTGAGCTGCTGCTCGAGGTGCGCAGCGAAGAGATCCCCGCGCGGATGCTGCGGCCCGCGCTCTCCCAGCTCGAGGGCGACGTCCGCTCGGGGCTCGAGGCGGCCGGCCTGGCGCCGCGCCGGCTCGCCGGCTACTTCGGCCCGCGGCGTCTGTGCCTGGTGGTCACGGGGATCCCCGCGGCGCAGGCCGACGAGACGGCGCGGGAGGTCGGTCCTCCGGCGAGCGCCGCCTTCGACGCGTCCGGGCGGCCGACGGCGGCGGCGCTCGGCTTCGCGAAGCGCTGCGGCGTGGACGCCGCGGCGCTGCGGCGGGTGACCCTCGACAAGGGCGACTACGTCGTGGTCGAGATCGAGAAGAAGGGACGCTCGGCCGCGGCGATCCTGGCGGCCGTCCTGCCCGCCGCGATCGCCGGCCTCGACTGGCCCAAGACGATGCGCTGGGGGGCCGGGATCGGCCCCTGGGTGCGGCCGATCCTCGGCATCGTGGCCCTCTTCGACGGGGAGGTGGTGCCGTTCGAGCTCTTCGGCGTCGCCAGCGGGCGCGCGACCGTGGCCCATCCCATCCTGGCGCCGCGGCCGTTCGAGGTCCGGGGCGCGGCGGACTACCGCCGCAAGCTCGCGCGCCGGCACGTGGTGGTCGATTTCGAGGCGCGGCGCAACCGGCTGGCCGCGGGCATCCGGGAGACGGCGAGCGCGATGGGGGGGCTGGTCGGCGAGGACTCCGAGCTTCTCGACAAGCTGACGTCCATCTGCGAGATCCCCGGCGTGGTCGGCGGCTCGTTCGACGTGGACTACCTCGCCCTGCCAAGCGAGGTGCTGACGGCCAGTCTGCGCGACCACCAGAGCGCCTTCACCCTCCAGTCCGGCCAGGCCCTGCTGCCGGGGTTCGTCACGGTGATGGACCGCCCGGACGATCCCGAAGGGAAGGTGCGGGCCGGCAACGAGTGGGTCGTCGATGCCCGGCTGTCGGACGCGCGGTTCTTCTTCCGGGAGGACCGCAAGCGCAGCCTCGAAGAGCACGCGGCGCGGCTCCCCGCACTGACCTTCCACGTCAAGCTCGGCAGCTACGCCGAGAAGTCCCAGCGGATCCGGCAGCTGGTGCAGATGCTCTGCGACGAGCTGGGCTGGTCGGAGGAGCGCGAGGACGCGGTGACCGCCGCCGGGCTCCTCAAAGCGGACCTGACGACCGAGATGGTCAAGGAGTTCACGTCGCTGCAGGGGGTCATCGGCGGCATCTACGCCCGCGAGGACGGGGCTCGGGAAGACGTCTGGCAGGCGATCTACGGCCAGTACCTGCCGGTTGCGGCGTCGGACCCGATCCCGCGCGGCCGCGTTGGCGTGGTGTGCGGCATCGCCGACCGCGTCGACACCCTGGTCGGGATCTTCGGCCTGGGGTTGATGCCGACCGGCAGCCGCGACCCCTTCGGCCTGCGCCGGGCCGCCCAGGGGCTCGTCCGCATCGTCCTCGAGGCCGACCTGCCGCTCGACCTCGACCTCGTGGCGGCCCGGGCCGTGCTGCTCTACGGCGACCGCCTCGAGCGCGGGGGCGAGGAGGTCTTGAGCCACCTGCGGCCCTTCCTCGAGAACCGGGTGCGGCACATCCTGGGGCTCGAGGGCTTCGCCTACGACGAGATCGAGGCCGGCCTCGCCGTGGGCTTCGGCAACCTCCCCGACCTGAGGGCGCGGGTCCGCGCCCTCCACGGCAGGCGGGAGGATCGCGGCTTCCTGGCCGTCGTGCTGGCGGCGAAACGGATCGCCAACATCCTCAAGGACACGCGAGAGCACGTCTTCCGGGAAGAGCTCTTGCGGGAGGAGGCCGAGCGGCGGCTGTTCCAGGCGAGCCGCGACCTGAGGGCCGAGGTCGAATCCGCCGAGGGCAAGGGCGCCTACGACGAATGCCTGCGCAGCATCGCGCGCTTCGCGGACGTCCTCGAGCGGTTCTTCGTCGAGGTCCTCGTGATGGACGAGAACCGGGATCTGCGCCAGAACCGGATCGCGCTCTTGCAGTCGATCCAACGAACGTTGTCGCGAACCGCGCGCCTGACGGAGATGGTGGTGGATCGCGCGGAGCTGCGAAAGGAGTAGGCGTCATGGGGGAGAAGCACATCTTCGGCTTCGGGGGCGGCGCGGCGGAGGGCGCCGGCGAGTCCAAGGAAACTCTCGGCGGCAAGGGCCAGGGGCTGGCGCAGATGAGCGCGCTGGGCATCCCGGTGCCGCCGGGATTCACGATCACGACCGAGGTCTGCAGGTACTACCACGCCCACGACCGTACCTATCCCGACGATCTCGCGGCGCAGTTCGACGACCAGCTGGCCACCGTCGAAGCGCTCCAGGGACGCGGCTTCGGGGATCCCGCCAACCCGCTCCTGCTCTCCGTGCGCTCGGGCGCCAAGTTCTCGATGCCCGGGATGATGGACACGGTCCTCAACCTCGGGCTCAATCGCGAGATCGTGGAGGCGCAGATCGCCGCCGGCGTCGACGAGCGCTTCATCAGGGACTGCTTCCGGCGCCTCGTGACCATGTACGGCGACGTCGTGCTCGGCGTGCCGCACGAGGGGTTCGAGAGCATCCTCTCCGCGGCCCGCGCCGAGGCGGGCGTCCAGACCGATTCCGAGCTGCCGGCGCACGCCCTGCAGGTCGTGGCGGACGGCTACCTCGCGCTGATCGCCGACCACGGCAAGACGTTTCCCGAGGCTCCCCGGGACCAGCTGTGGGGCGCGGTGTCCGCCGTCTTCGACAGCTGGAACGTGCGCCGCGCCCGCGAGTACCGGCGGCTGCACGGCATCCCCGAAGATCTCGGCACCGCCGTGAACGTGCAGACGATGGTCTTCGGCAACCGCGGTCCAGGCTGCGCCACGGGGGTCGCCTTCACCCGCGATCCCGGCACGGGCGAGCCGCGCATCTACGGCGAGTATCTCGTCAACGCCCAGGGCGAGGACGTCGTCGCCGGCATCCGCACGCCGCTCGCGATCGCCCCGGTCGCGGGCGCGCCCGGTCTCGTGGCCGACTTCCCGGAGGCCTACCGGGATCTCGAGCGGTTCTGCGCCCGGCTCGAGGACGAGCGGCGGGACATGCAGGACGTCGAGTTCACGATCGAGGACGGCAAGCTCTACATGCTGCAGACCCGCGACGGCAAGCGCACGGGCAGCGCGGCCGCCCGCATCGCCGTCGACATGGTGCGCGAGGGCCGCATCGACTCGGCAACGGCGCTGTCGCGCTTCGGCGGCCTCGCGCTCACCCAGCTGCTGGCGCCGGTGTTCGAGGAGGTCGAGAAGCGGGCGGCGGTCGCCGGCGGGCGGCTGCTGGCGAAGGGGCTCGCCGCGGGGCCGGGAGCGGCGTCGGGGCGCATCGCTCTGACGGCCGAGCGCGCCACGGCGATGGCGGCGGCGGGGCCGGTCCTGCTGGTGCGCGACGAGACGTCGCCGGAGGACATCGTGGGCATGCACGCCGCCGCCGGGATCCTCACCTCGCGCGGCGGAATGACGTCGCACGCCGCCGTCGTCGCCCGCGGCATGGGCAAGCCCTGCATCGTGGGCGCGGACGCGCTGGCCGTGGACAGCGAGGCGGGCGTGGTGCGGGTGGCGGGACGGGTCTTCTCCGAAGGCGACCGGCTCTCCATCGACGGGACGACGGGCGAGGTGATCGCCGGGGAGCTGGCGGCGCAGCCGTCGGCGCTCCTGCAGTCCTTGCTCGCCGGCAGCGCGTCGGACGATCCGCTGGTCGTGGCGGCGCGACAGCTGCTCGAATGGGCGGACGCCGCCCGCCGGATGCGGGTGCGGGCGAACGCCGACACCCCGGAGGACGCGAGGGTGGCGCGGGCGCTCGGCGCCGAGGGCATCGGCCTGTGCCGCACGGAGCACATGTTCTTCGCCGAGGACCGGCTGCCGTGGGTGCGAGAGGTGATTCTCGCCACCGGCGTCGACGGCCGGCGGGGCGCCCTGGCGCACCTCCTGCCCGTCCAGCAGGGCGACTTCGAGGGTATCCTCGAGGCGATGGACGGCCTGCCCGTGACGGTGCGGCTGCTCGACCCGCCGCTCCACGAGTTCCTGCCCCGCGAGGAGCAGGCGGTGGCGCAGCTCGCCGCGCAGATGGGCCTCGAGCGCCAGGCCGTCCTCGACGCCGTGGAAAGCCTGGCGGAGTTCAATCCGATGCTCGGGCACCGCGGCTGCCGCCTCGGGCTGACCCACCCCGACATCTACGACATGCAGGTGGAGGCGATCGCCCGCGCCGGGTGCGCGCTGGCGGCCCGGGGCCTGGATCCGCGGCCCGAGATCATGGTCCCGCTAGTGGGCACCGAGGCCGAGATGTCGCGCCTTCGGGAGCGCGTCGCGGCGGTCGTGGAACGCGTCCTGGCGGCGGCGGGCCAGAAGCTCGAGATCCCGATCGGCACGATGATCGAGGTGCCGCGGGCGGCGCTCGTCGCCGACCGGATCGCCGCCCACGCCGACTTCTTCTCTTTCGGAACCAACGATCTGACGCAGATGACCTACGGCTACTCGCGCGACGACGTCGCCGGCTTCCTGCCGCAGTTCGTCGAGCAGGGGATCCTCCCCGGCGATCCATTCGCCGAGCTCGACGTCGAGGGCGTCGGACAGCTCGTGGCCCTGGCCTGCGAGCGCGGCCGCGCCACGAAGCCGTTGCTCAAGATCGGCATCTGCGGCGAGCACGGCGGCGAGCCGAGCTCGATCCGCTTCTTCGAGGGCTGCCGGCTGGACTACGTCTCGTGCTCTCCCTACCGGGTGCCGATCGCCCGGCTCGCGGCGGGCCGCTCGACCCTCGGCTATTGAGGCCGTAGGCGGCTCGACAGCCTGCAGTCTCCCGCCGCGAGAATCACCCCTGTGGCCAAGATCCACATCCTCTCCGACCGTCTGGCGAGCCAGATCGCCGCCGGCGAGGTCGTGGAGCGGCCGGCGGCGGTGGTGAAGGAGCTGCTCGAGAACGCGCTCGACGCCGGCGCCGGGTCGGTGGAGATCGACCTCGAGGCGGGAGGCAAGCGGCGCATCGTCGTCGCCGACGACGGCGGCGGCATGGACCGGGACGATGCGCTGCTGGCCTTCGACCGGCACGCGACGAGCAAGATCTCCGATTTCGACGATCTGGAGCGGGTGAGCTCCTTCGGGTTCCGCGGCGAGGCGCTCGCTTCGATCGCCGCCGTCGCCCGCGTCGAGCTGACGACGGCCGAGCGCGCCGGCGAGGGCGTGAGGGTAAGGATCGAGGGCGGCCGGGTGCGGTCGGTGGCGCCGGTGTCGCACCCCCGCGGCACCCGGGTCGAGGTCGCCGCGCTCTTCTTCAACGTGCCCGCGCGCCGCAAGTTCCTCAAGGCTCCTGCCACGGAGCTGCGCCATGCCACCGCGGTGGTGCAGGCCTACGCCCTGGCGCGCCCCGGCGTCAGGCTCGAGCTGCGCCAGGAGGGCCGGCCGCTGCTCGAGGTGGCGCCCGCGCCCGCGGGCGAGGAGGGGGCGAGGCTCAGGATCGGCCAGATCTTCGGCCCCGCCCTGGCCGACGACCTGGCCGTGATCCCGGCCGCCGCGACCCCCGACGGCGGCCGGATCTGGGGCTTCGTGGGCGGCCCGGCCAGCGCCCGCGGCCGCCGCCGCTTCGCCTTCGTCAACGGGCGGATGATCCGCGACCGCGCCGTCATGGCGGTGTTCTATCGCGCCGTTCGCGAGGAGTGGCGTAGCGAGGAGTTCCCCGCCCTCTTCCTCTTCCTCGACCTCGCGCCGGAGGCGGTGGACGTCAACGTCCATCCCCAGAAGGCCGAGGTGCGATTCCGGGACCCGCTGGTCCTCGAGCGGGCCGGAGCGGCGCTGCGGGGGGGGCTGCGGGCCGCCCTGGGCGAGGTCGAGGCCGGCTTCGGGCCGGCCGGCCGGAGGCCGGAGGTGCCGTTCGCGTGGCAGGGGCTCGGCGAGCGGGAGGGCGGCGGCCGCGGGCCGTTCGACCGCGGGCCGTCGGCCGTCGCCGAGGGGGCGCGCCTCGCTCAGGCCGCCTACGCACCGCTCGAGCGGGCCCCGGTCCGCCTCGCCGGGCGCGGCGGCGCGGAGCGCCCCTTCCGCCTGCTCGGCCAGTACAAGGGCACGATGATCCTCCTCGAGGGTCCCGACGGCCTCTACATCATCGATCAGCACGTCGCCCACGAGCGGGTCCTCTTCGAGCGCATCGCGCGCGCCATGGCCGCGGAGTCGAGCGTCACCCAGAAGCTGCTGCAGCCGGTGATCCTGGAGCTGTCGGCCGCCGAGGCGCTGCGGATCCGGGAGCACCAGGAGGATCTCGAGAGCTGCGGATTCCACCTCGCGGTCCTTTCCGGAAACACCATCGCCTTGTCCGAGACGCCCGCCGGGCTCGGCCCGGAGCAGGCGGAACGGCTCGTCGCGCGCCTGGCCGCGTCCCCGTGGGAGGCCGACGATCCCGCGACGCTGCGTGCGGCGCTCCTCGCGGCCCTCGCCGCCGACGCTTCGTGCAAGGCGGCCGTGAAGATGCACGAGCCGCTTTCGGCGGCGGAGATGGAGGCGCTCGTGGCCGAGCTCTTCGCCGCCGAGCAGCCCTTCGCCTGTCCCCACGGCCGGCCCATCGTGATGCGGATGACGGACGGCGATCTCGAGAGCCGCTTCGGCCGCAGATGAGACGTTTCCTGCGCCGCCGGCCGGTCCTTCCGGAGGGCTTCGAGCAGCTCCAGAAGCGGCTGGGATACCGCTTCGACGACCCGGAGCTCCTTCGCGAGGCGCTCACCCATCGCTCGTACGCCAACGAGCGGGGGCTCGGGGTGAGCTACGAGCGCCTCGAGTTTCTGGGCGACGCGGTGCTGGCGCTGGTGTCGGCCGACTGGCTGTACCGCGGCCGGCCCGAGGCGAGCGAAGGCGAGCTCTCCAAGCTCAAGAGCTTCCTGGTCTCCGAGCCGGTGCTGGCGGCTCACGCGGAGGACCTGGGCCTGGGCGAGCTGATCCGGCTCGGTGTCGGAGAGGATCGCTCCGGCGGTCGCGGCAAGCCCTCGCTGCTGGCCGACGCGCTCGAGGCCGTGATCGGCGCCATCTACCTGGATGGCGGTTTCGCGCCCACGCGGGCCTTCGTCCGGCAGCTGCTCACGAAGGCGCACGGGGCCCGCCGTGAGTGGCGCTACCGGGACGCCAAGTCGGCGCTGCAGGAGCTTCTCCAGGCGGCGGGGCGCTCCGTGCCGCGCTACGTCCTCACCGCGTCCGAGGGACCCGACCACGAGAAACTGTTCACGGTCGAATGCCGGGTGGGGGGCGAGACGTTGGCCCTGGGCGTGGGCCGCAGCAAGAAGCACGCGGAGCAGGCGGCGGCCGAGAGCGCGCTCCGAGATCTCGAGGCCCGCGAGGGCTGAGCCGCCGGTGAAGACCGCGGTCGACGGAAACGGTAGAATCCGCCGACCGCGAGCGGGTCTGCCGGCAGGTGCGACGAGGGCGCGAGAGCCCCCCGACGGCCGGCGAACGCGGGAGCAGGAAAGCAGGAAGGCAGCAGGAAGGCAGCAGGAAGGACGGGAGAATGGTTCAC
>Ga0224512_10002723_pt1 | contig 15972 bp, 14 predicted proteins | sample SF_May12_sed_USG_4_FD_169103 | JGI IMG/M metagenome (GOLD analysis project Ga0224512, IMG submission 169103) | Sediment microbial communities from San Francisco Bay, California, United States - SF_May12_sed_USGS_13 | ecosystem: Environmental > Aquatic > Marine > Sediment | place: USA...
CAATGCGCTGTCTTCCAGCTCGACGACTTGGCCGTCCGCGGAGTGGAACGTGATCCGCATGGTGTGGGTCCTCTGGAGCGGCGCCTGTGCCGAGGACCGGGTTTGGGCCGCACGCAAGGCGGCACCCGTTAGGTGGACTGCGTATTGGTCGGGCGGGAGCTGAACGTGGCCGTCGAGGATGTCTAGGCCGAGGATGTACGCCTCGGCAATGGCATCGCGTGTTGTCGGATCCATTGGCCGAGCCAGATCGGCGCTCGGCAGCCAGGTGATGACCCCGGCGGTAACCGGCACGTCGAGCTCCGACAAGGTGGCCCGGAGATCGGCGCCCGTTCGGGTGCTCTCGATGAAGCCCCCGACGCGGGCCGTCAGCAGCAGGGCAGCCAACACACCAACCGCAAGGCCGGCAAGCCCGATGATCCTCTTGACGTCGGACTTGCTCATTGGCCACCCCCGAGTGGAACGAGGCGCAGCGGGGAAACGCCGGACGGCTCGACCGGAACCAAGGGGGCCGAGAATTCGAGAGCCAGCTCAGAACTGGTGACTCCGTGGACTGAGATACGCACATAAACGATGCCCGGTTGGTCCGCTGCCTCGATGAGAGTCCGAGCGACCCCGCCGACCACAACCGCGGTTTGGATCGATTCGGCGCCGTCGCCATAGCGAGCGGTGACGACCGCGGCGGTGCCGTCGACGACACGGTTGCCGAAACGGTCGGCGAGTGGCGTGGTCGCCACTTCTACCAGGGTCAGGCCATCCGCGGGGCGCAGCTCCGTGACCGGCTCGACCGCGAAGGGCTCCGGCTCTGCAGGAATCTCGATCAGGGTTCGGGTAGCTCCGCGATGGCCGCCTTGGTCCACGACCACCTGCGCGGTGCCTGCCGTGGTGACGGAGGGCACCCAGGTCCATTGCAAGGTGGCAGTGGCCGCGCCGGCGTGGACGGCGCGGGTTCCATCGGGATGGACGACTGTGACAATGGCGGCCATTGTGCCGCCGGTCGGGTTGCCGAACTCGTCGTCAGAGATGACGACCACCATGGCGCGGTCGGCGCCGTCGGCCACGATGGATCGGGCTCCGATCATTGGGGCCGGCGCCTGGCGGGGGTTTGCCGGGTACACCACAGCAGTCGCAGTAGCTTCCTGGGCGCCGCTGATGGCGATGATGTCGAGCCGCCCCGCCATGGTTGCCGGCACCTCGACGAGCACCGGCTCACCGTCGACGCCTACCTGTTGGTGTGATGTCCCGTATGAATCGATCACGTAGAGGTCTACAACCGCGCCCAGATCGGCCGTCACCACAATCTCGAGAACCTCGCCGGCCGTCGCCGCGGGCGCCATTTCCAGATCGAGATGCGTGGTGCCCACTGGTGTCTGCCCGCTCGCCGGTGCCAGTAGCAGGACGGCGAAGCCGACCGTGATCCCGGCGACCATGTAGACGAGGTGCTTCATTGCGAACTCCTGGCGTACGTCACCGGTTGGATCGTGAGACCTGAGTAACCGGTACTACCGGGCAGGGCAATGAAGCCGGCCCGTGCCTCGCCGGAGGTGAGCGAGGACAGGCCGTTGGAATAGGCAGCCACCGGGACGTCGACGGGATCGAGCCGGGAGTGGGCGGTTAGATCGGCTACGAATGGCTTCTCCAATCCGGGCCGCACCGCCTCCGGGAGAACGACCCAGTCGACCCAGATGAGCTCTCCTGTCAGGTCGTAGAGCGAAACCAGCGCCGCAACCACGGTCGCGTCCGTCGTGTCCAGATTGAGAATCGAGCCGCTGACTTGGGGCATGCCGGAAGACGTTGCGGTCGCCACGACATCGCGCACGACGGCCGGCCGCTGGAGCCCGCGGCCCGTAACTACGGCTTTGACATATGTAGCGGAGCGGGTAACGCCGTCGACTTCGCCCATGGGCACGAAGTCGTCGGGGCGGAAGGTCCCCACGTCGCCGACACCGGCAATGCCCTCGAAGTCGACGCGGAACGGGGTCGATTCGCCCGGCAACAATGAGTGCTCGATCACGGTTGCGGCGTTGTACTGGGCTGCCACTCCCCCACTTGTATCGAACAGCTGCGATGTGACTGTGACTGCGGCCGGGTCGGCGTCGACGTTGGTGACGAGGCCGATGGAAACCGGGCGCCCGTCAATGCGCACGACACGGGCATCGTCGACAGTCAGCTCGGGCCTATCGAGGATGTCGTCGTACTCCGTGGTTGCCGTCGTGACCGCAAGGCGGCCCATTGCCGCGAAATCGACACGGGTGCGGCGGGCCAGCCGCTCGGCCGGCTCGTTCGTGTCGCTGGGCTCCGGGTTCAGGTACCAGCGACCGCTGCTGCGGGTCAACGCGACCTGCTCGACGGAGTCGTAGACGGCCAGCGGGGTGACATAGCTCAACTCCACCGTCACGGTTGCTCGCGATGCGTTCGGCTCGACATCCAGTATCGAAAATGCGTCCAGCGAGGCGTAGGAGGCGAGGAGGCCGTCCTCGACGCTCAGGTTCAGGAGGTAATCGGCGAGGGATGGCCTCGTCTGCGGGTTGAGCCTCTCCCAGGCCTGCTCATAGCGGCGGAAATCGATGTCGTCGAAGAAGGCAATCACCGCATCTTCTGGCGCCGAATCGGCCCGATGGGCGACGGCCGTGATCGCACCGGCCAAGGTGGCGGCCACGGTCACCCATAGCGTGACTCGCACGATGCGATCGGATGGTTTGAGGGCGGAGAGCCAGTCCCGAATGGGCTGTTTCCACGAGGCAGATTCGCCGTTCTCAGCCTCGAGCCGAGCTGCGATCGCTTCGAGACGCCGCTCCGGCCACTTTGCTGCCGTGTGCTGCTGTGGCTCACGCTTCTGCGGCCGGGAGGCGAGGTAGCCGCCACCGGCCGCGCTCAGCAGGGCGAGCGGGGGGAAGAGGCCCCACATGGCTCGATAGAGCGGCGGCAGCTCGTGCGACTCGACTACGGCCGGCATCGGCGCCACGTCTTCGCGCTCCCACACCATGATGCCGTTGTCGAGCCGACCCAGGGCTCGCCAGCCAGTGAAGTAGAGCAAGGGGTCGTAAAACTGGTCGTTCGAGAACACGAACTTGAGGTGGTAGCGCTCCGGTACCGCCAGGAATTGCTGGAGCGATCCGAGCCCTGGGATCCCGCGGAATTTGGCTCCCTCCACTCGCTCGACCGGATAGGACACCAGCTCGGGCAGACGCCGCGCCGAGTGGTAGTTCCCATCGACGGTTTGCGCGGTCGTCTGTGTCGCCAGCCACGCCATTTGATCGCCGAAGCCGAGCGTGAGGTAGCGCCACTGCGAGTGTTGATCACGCTCGAGGAAATCGACAATTGGGCCGGGGTCAATGGATGCCGGCTGCATCGGCCGCAGGTGCGTGAGATTGACGGTGAAGATGGCACTCGCCAACAGAACTGCCACGGCAAACGCCTGGACGACGGGCAGTGCCAGACTCCCCAGCGCGCTGCGGATGCGGGCGGCGAGCCGGCCGTCGATGAGCTCTTCGCCCATCATTCCGGCGAACGGCAGGATCAACACGGTGGCCCAGAAGGTGAACCGGTCGAGCGTCAGAATCTCGAAGGCCCCGCCGAGAAGCATCCGCGGGATGGGTGTCGTCCCTCCCGTGCCGAGCAAAGTGAGCAGCCCGATTGAAGCAACCAAAGGCCAGGCCGCACTGCGCAGTCCACGGCCGATGGCGTAAGGCAGCGCCAGCAGCATGGGACCCCACGGGACAAGCCAGAACACGAGCCCGGCATTGGGGTTGGCAATGAAGCTGTCGCGGCTGGCGTGCGGTATCGGAATCTGGACGATGGGGTCGCTGCTGGTCCAAACCCAGTACGGGAATACGACGACTACGAGCACGGCGACGGCGAGGACACCAAAAACGGCGGTTCGGGCAAGGGGACGAAGTACGCGGCGCAGCCGGCGAGCTGCCAGCGGTCCGAACGTGGACCGGGTGACTCGCAGCGGCCGAGATGGATTCTCTCCCGGCAGCGGGGTGCGGAAGCGTTCGATGAGCCCGTGGACTACCAAAGGTCCGACGAAGAACACGGCGCCGAACAGGGTCGTGACGTGGTGCAGCGCGGTGGTTCCGGCGAGGAGGGCGATGGCTGCGGCCAGGTGGCCCCGGTCTCCCTCAACCACCCAGCGGCGAACGCTTGGCAGGCTGTTGAGCAGAAGGCCGAGCGAGCAGATGGTCGGGAGCTGGCCGAAGACGTGCACCGCCTCGCCGATGCCGGTGGCTACGGCGCCGAGCAGGGCGGCGATGCCGGCGGCGCGGGGTGATGCGATCAAGCGGGTGAGCCGGTAGATCCCGATGACGACGATGAGCACACCGGCCAGTTGCACGGCCACGAATGCAGCCTCGAGGCCGACGAACTTGGAGAAGAGAGCGACGAGCTGGTGCGTGCCCGGCGGATAGCTGGTGACGGTGAAGCCCGTGTACCAACGCGGCTCCCACGTCTGGAACCAGCCGCGGGCGTAATGGTCGGCGAAGAAGATGTGCACGTACGCGTCGTAGGTGCGCCGGAAGCTGCCAGAGGCCAGCGCTCCGCCGTGGAACAAGACCGTGACGCCGAGCGCAGCCGCCAGCAGCGGGTCGAAGCCGATGCGAGCCAGGATGGTGCGCAACCGGCTCATTGGTGCCGCCTCGTGATGCGCCACGCCCACGCCACCGACCCGACGGCGTACCCGCCCATCAGAACCAACTCAACGGTTAGCAGTGCATCGATGGTCGGGTGAAAAGCGGCGAGGGCCACGACAACGGCGGCCCCGGCGGCGGCAGCCGCGAAGCCGGCGCCGTCGCGGCCGACGGCGACACCGAGCGAGAGCGCGGTGGCCGCAACAGAGAAGAGCGCGGTTGCGGCGGCATACGGAACCAGCCAGTGCGCCACGCCTGCGTATTGGGATCCGAGGAGAACGGAGACGACCTCGGCCGGAGCGGCGGCAGCCCCCAGTGTGGCCAGTCCGCCAACGACGGCGACCACGACGACTGCGGCCAGCAGGAGAGGCCGGGTGGGCTCGCCGGCGGCGGCGCGTCGCGTCGCCATCGGGAAGATCAGCATCGAGACCGGCCACGTCACGAAGAAAATGGCTCGGCCCAGCAGCGCAATGGCGGCGAATTCGCCGGCCGTCGTCGGATCGAACGCCTGCTTGACGATGAGCGTGTCCCCGTGAGTGATGACGGCTTCGCCGAGCAAGAGCGCGATGGCGGGCCAGATGGAACGGAGGACGGCGCGGCGCAACCCGGCAGCCGGTGCTACTGGCTTGGTGGAGGTCGCAGGCAAGGCGACTGCAGCCGCCACCAGCGAGACCGTCAGGCCGAACACGCCGCCGATGACGCCGAATCCGGCGTACATGAGCCCGGCTCCTACCGCGACGCGGGCCACCATCTCGGCTTGAAAGGACAGAGCGAGCTTGCCGAACCGCTGCATCCCTTGGACGAATCCGCGGCGGACTCCGGACAGCAGCGCCCACGGCATAGCAACGCCGATCGCAACAAAGGGCCCCACCGACTCCGTCTGGAAGGTGCTCTGCAAGAGAGGCGACAGCGCCAGGGTCGTCGCCCCGATGAGACAGCCGAGGCGAAACGCGCGCCCGCTCAGCCAGCTGGCTACCGACTGCGAAGCCGATGCGTCGGCGACTTGCTCGGCAACCGTGCGGGCCGTTGCCAATTGAAAGCCGAGGGTGATGAATCCGGCGATCAGCAGCAGGGTCACCGCCAGCGCGACGTCGGCGTACTGCGCCGGGGTGAGGGTACGCACCGCCACGAGGTTGAAGCCGTAGTTGCCGGCATGAACCAGCACAGATCCGGCCAGGAGAGCAGCAGCTCCCAGAACCTTCGAACGCGACGATCGAGCGGCCGTGGTCATGCGCGGACTGCGTCCCGTCGGCTGCGGTACAGGCGCAGCGACCAGTGATTCCTTTTGGCGGAGCGGCAGTACCTGGCGTCGTCGTACGCCGCGAGGATTATGGGTATGCCGTAGCCGGAGGTCGCCAGCGGCGCCGGCAAACCACGGTTCAGCGAGGCCGCCCATGGCGCTCCGTCGTCGACGACGTTGATGGCGACCGCTTCTGGCGTCACATAGACCTCCACATAGATGGCGCCTTCACAGTCGAGATACGCATGGCGGGTCACGTTGACGATGAGCTCGTGCAGCCCGAGCCGGGCCGCCATGCGCTCGTCCGGAGTCAACCAAAAGGCGCCCGGCTCGATGACCTGCTTGAGGGCGGCGTCGATCTCGGCAAGCTCGTCGGGACTTCCTGAGATTCGGTAGCGCGCCATCAGTGCTGCCCCTCGATGCGAATCACGACCAAGGCTTGGTCGTCGTCCTGGCCGGAGCGGCCGGCAAATGCGTCGAGATCTGCGAATACAGCATCGACGATGCTCTGGGCAGAGGTGGCATCGGCGCCTCCGATCGTGTCGAGGAACCGGGCCACGCCGAACTGTTCGCCGGTGGCGCTCGATTGATCGAGGGTTCCGTCGCTGGCCATGACGAAAACGTCGCTGGGCACGATACGGATGGAGCTCTCGCTACGTTCGAAACTGCCGGCACCAAGGGGTGGTGAACCCGGTTCGACGAGGACGGCCTGTCTGCCGCTGCGTATGACGACCGGTGAATGACCGGCGCTAGCCAGCCTGATGACCCCATGGGTTGGATCGATTGAGGCCACTGCGAGCGTGACGATCCGATCGGTTCGCTCCAGCAGGGGGCGAAGCTCGTCGTCAACGACGCCCACGATGGCTCGGGGATTGGCACCCTCGGCGATCACTGCCCGCTGCGCGGCAGCATGGACGGTTGCCGTCAGCAACGAGGCCGGCGATCCCTTGCCGGCTACGTCGGCGATGACGGCGATTGCAGTGTCCCCAGCAGGGAAGACATCAAACATGTCGCCACCGACGTGGCGTGCCGGGCGCAGCCGTGCCGCCAGGTCGACACCCGGGGTATCGATCCCGCCCGTGGGAAGCAGTGCCTGCTGCAGTTCGCCGGCGAGCACTGCGTCGTGGAATAGCTCGGCGGCCTGCATCCGGTCGCGGTGCATGGCCACCAGCTCCAGCTGGGTTTCGACCTGTGTCGCGACGACACCGGCGAGCCATTCGTCGAGGGTGCTGAATGTGCCGTCGATCGGTCCGCTGGCGCGGACCAGCCCGAAGGCCGGAGACCCAATCACGGCTGAACATGTCTTTGCCGAGGTTCCCGGCAAGGGCCTGTCCGGCCGGCCGGCACGGCTCAGTTCGATCAGCCACGCAGCCAGCTCGTCATTGACGGGCCTGGGATACGAGCCGACGACGAGTTCGCCGTCGATCTCAGCGGCCACGACCCCGAGGTCTGAGCGTGTCAGCCTGGCCAACTGAACTGAGGCGGTCTGAAGAACGTTGGCCGCATCGAGCTGGGCGTCGGCCCTGTTGATGAGATCGCACACTGCAAGCATGCGGGCTTCGGCAGAGGTCGCAGTCGTCATGCCGAGCGCGCAAGGACTCGGGTTCGGGCAGCTTCGGTCGACTCGGCGCGGGTGAATACTCGGTCGAGGCGAGTTAGCTCGAGAATGATCCGGGCGGCGTCGGCGACCCCGACCAGGATGACGTCTCCCCCGTGTTCCATGCACCGCTTCAGTGTCTTGACCAAGGCGGCCAGTGCGCTCGAGTCCATGAACTCGACGCCCGCCAGGTCGAGAACGACGTTGGGCCGGTGGCCATCGATCTGCTCGACGACCTCGGCGATGTACTGGGGAACCGTATGGGCATCGAAGCGGCCTTCGATTGCAACCCGGGTGATCTGTGGTTCCCGATCAATGGTGATTTCCATGTCTGAACTCCTTTGTTCTTCATCCCATATCGGTCACCGTGCGGGTTGAACTTTATATAATTTTATATTATAGTCTGAGAATCGAATGGTCGAAAAGGAATACATGGAAACGAAACCAAACAATGAATCAAGGCCCCGCCCCCGGGTATTGGCAGTCGACGACGAGCCCGTGAACCTGACCGTGATCGCTGGTGCTCTCTTCAACGAGAACTACGAACTGCGTCTCGCAGAGAGCGCCGGGGCAGCCCGCCAGATACTCACGGACTGGCTCCCCGACCTAGTGCTGCTCGACGTGATGATGCCCGGCGAGTCCGGAGTGGAGCTGTGCACAGGCCTGCGCCGCCAGCCCATGATGGACGCCATCCCCATCGTGCTGGTCACAGCCCTCGGTGCGTCAGATCACCGGACTGCCGGCCTGGCAGCGGGAGCAGACGACTTCATCGAGAAACCGATCGACATCGATGAGCTCATCAGCAGGACAGCGTCATGGGTGGCCCGCGGCCGCCCCCAGGCCAAGCCGGCCCCATCACGTTTCCCTGGCGCCTGCGGTGACCGAATTCTGCAGGCAGCTTCGGAGTTGGCAACCGGGCGACGCGCCGCTGAGCTGGCGAACGCCATGGCCGTCGCCATCGGAGAGCGACGATGACAGAGCGCCTCCATGACTGGGTCCTGATACTCGACGACGACCCATGGGCCGCAGAGATCGCAAGAACGATGCTGGAGCAGAACGGTATTCCAGTTCACACGACCGACCGGCTCGAGGCTGCGCTCGAAGCGATCAAGCGTATGGGGCCGCCGCCTGTGATGCTGCTCGACGCAGTCATGCCCGGCCAGGATGGATTCGAAGTTTGCCGCCGCCTCAGAAAGGAAGGGGCGCTGCGCCACACCAGGGTGGTATTCGTGACCTCGTTGACAGACGAGGCGAGCAGGCTGGCCGCGCTGGAAGCCGGGGCCGATGACTTCTTGTCGAAGCCGCTTTCTGAGTCGATCCTCATCTCCCGGGTGCGCTCACTGATCGAACTGTCGCGTTTGCGCGATCGTGATCAGGCCCGGTTGCAGTACGAAACCGTCCTCGACACAATCGGCGAAGGCGTCGTTTCGCTCGATGATGCGGACTTCTTGGTCGAAGCCAACCAGGCCGCCCGCACTCTGCTCGGCCTTCCCGCCGACACCTCTGATCCCGTGCACCTACCGACGTTCCTGGCAGAGCAATGGTCGGTCGAACGAGGCAGAATCTCTCGGTCGTCTCGAGCCCGGTTGGTACGCAATGGACGCCAGGTCGGCGCCACTGCGGCACTCGAGTGGATCTCACGGGAGCTGCCGGGCACGACCGAGGCGTTCGCGTCGTGGACCGCGGTGATCCGCGATGCCACCGACACGTTCGAAAGCGATCAGGCCATGGGGCGGCTGGTCCGAACGTTGAGTCACAAGCTGCGGACGCCGCTGACCGGAATCAGTACCGCCCTCGAGCTGGTCGACGAATCCGACTCACTCGACGACGACACGCGAATGCTGCTCGATATCGCACAGGAATCGGCGGAGCGTTTGCGCACGACACTGGTCAGGATTCTCGAATACACCCAGGCAACATCCGAGGTGACGCCGCGCTATGAGATCCTCGACCGCGATGGCCTGCGCTCCCAGCTCGAACTGGACGAAAGTGTGCGGATCAACGTTGACCTGACCCGGCCTGTCGTCACCGATGTGGTGCAGGCAAAGTCGAATGTCGAAGAACTACTGCAGAACGCTCGGGCCGCCGGGGCCAGCGATTACGAGCTGACAGTCGGTGCCCATCCAGACGGCGCGGTGACGTTCTCCCTGACCGACGACGGCGTCGGGCTACCTGTCGGAACGGCGGAGAGGATCTTCGAGCCGCTCTATCAGGTAGACCGCTCCGGCGAGGCCCACGGCACCGGGATGGGCCTGGCAATCGTTGCGGCACGGGTCGAAGGCGCCGGCGGTTCGGTTGGGGCTCACTCCTCCACAGATGGAAGAACCAGCGTCTGGTTCACGCTCCCCTACAGGTTCGAGTAGCGCCGAGCTCGGCGGCACGTCATGGATGCTGGTCCGGGCAGTCGAATGGTTCAGCACTCGACGGCGAGGTCGGTCCGTTCGGTCATCGCAGCCCGGAGATTACGGGGCTCGGATTGGATGTGTTAGCCGGAAGCTTCCGTTCGCTTCGACAACGATGCTCCACCGCGAGTTGTGAATCAGCGTGTGATGGCGCCGGCACAGGCAGCACATCCGAGGCACATCGGTATGTCCCCCGCTCGCCCAATCGTCGATGTGGTGGATGTCACACCACCTCGGGGGACGCCCGCAGCCCGGAAAGATGCATCCGCCGTCGCGGGTGCGGACTGCTCTGGTTTGGGCGGGGGTGGCAAACCGCGTCTTGCGTCCCATGTCGAGGACGATCGAGTCGCCTGCCATGACAAGGCGTCGCATTGTGGCGCCACACTTCAACTGCTCCAGGGTGGCGGTGACTATCGGGCCAACGCCCTCCAAATCGCAGCGCTTCTTGGCTAAGTCCGGAGGCGCACCGGCAAGGGTGGCCACATCGACAACGACGTCGAGGTTTGGAGGATTCGCTCCCGGCTTGTCGCCGTTGTGATATCTCGACACGAGCTCGGCGAGGGCATCGCCGCGACGCTCTTTAAGGCTTCGGGGCCCTTCAGGTGCGTCAACTGCGTCGGGTGGCTCAATATGGTCGAGAGCCCCGAGCAATTCTGCGCCGCTGATTGCATCTAGGTCGAAGTCACCGACCACCCGACCATCCATCGTGACGGCCGCCCGGACTTCGTTGTGAGGTGGCTCGACCTCTTGATGGCTGTCCGCAGCAAGCTGGTCATCGGCCATGGACGCCCAGCGGCGCGCCAGAAGCGTGAAATCCTCAATGGTGAGACGTTTTCCCTGTTTGGCCAGGAGCTCCCCATGGTCGGCAAGGAGCGACTCGCGCCGCGGCGACACGACTGCGGCTAGCGCTCCGACGTGGGACGCAGTCAGCTCTCCGCTCTTCAACGAGTCTGCTAGATGCGATGAGACATTGATCGCCCGTGCGGCTTTGACGATGCGCCAAGCGTCCCGGCGCCCGAGAGGAGCCCGATGGGTGAGCCATGCAGTCGGCGACAGCACCCCGTCGGCCTCCCACGCTCGGCGCCGTGACCAAACCGCAGCGGTCCGGGTCAGCTCAGCGTCGAGCCGCTCACGCACCTCGAGCAAGGCGACGAGGCGGTCCGACAGAGCATCGCCATGCCAGTCGGCGACGTTCTCCATCGACAGCTCCGCCACGCCCGATTGCAGGCGAGCAATCTCGGCGTCGGCTGATGAGTTCCAATCCGTGGCATCGAACATATGTTCGACCGTATCGAACCGGCGGGCACAGGTCAATACTCCCGTTTCGGGAATCTGCGCCCTGTCAGCAGCCAGCTCGATGTTCGCCATCGCCCAGGTTGGAATGGGATCGCTAACAGCGAAGTGGCCAGCAGCACCAACCCGAACAAGAGACGCCTCATGAACCATCCCCCATCGCAGAAGCGCACACCTCCAAACGTACCAACCTGAAGTCAGATGTGGCTCATGGCCGGCCGCGGCTCCTCGCCCGGAAACAGGCCGGTTCGTCAATGTGGGAGTCCCGGACCAGGCACCTGCTGAGGCGAGGGCAACCGCCTAACGTTCAGAAATGGTTGGGTTCATTGACCGCCTTTTGGCTGCCGGCAAGAAGTCTCGAGTCAGCCGTACTCAGACAGCATTCCGGCTTCTTCTCGGAGCAGCGCTCGTTTTGGCGGGCTTGAGCCACCTTTCGTCGTCGCGGAGTGAGTTTCTGGCGCAGGTTCCTGACTGGTTACCGGTAGATGCCGACCTCGTCGTGGTGGTCTCGGGGATTGTCGAGATCCTCATTGGTGCAGCGTTGCTGGTGGCCGTGAAGTACCGGGTGATCGTCGGACTGGTTGCGGCCGCATTCTTTGTGGCGATCTTCCCGGGGAATGTCGCTCAACTGATGCAGGGTACCGATGCGTTTGGGTTGAATTCCGATACCTCACGGGCAGTAAGACTGCTCTTCCAACCGGTTCTCGTCGGCTGGGCGCTTTGGTCCACGGGGGCGTGGCGCGCTCTTCGAGTGCTCGCCGCGCGTCGATAACTACTCCCTGTTCGTTACGGGGCTCTGGCGGGGTGGGTTACGTTGAAGGTGCCATCAGGGTTGACATCGATGATCCATGGGGAGTTGTGGATGAGGGTGTCGTGACGGCGGCATAGGCAAACCATCCTGGCGACATTCGTGTGGCCGCCGGAGGCGAATTCGTCGATGTGGTAGATGTCGCACCATTGGGCGGGCCGACTACATGACGGGAAGATGCAGCTGGCGTCGCGGATACGGATGGCCCGGCCTGAGCAGCCGTCGAGAGCCGGACCTTGGAGACGTACAACCGGGGGGACGTCGAAGCGACAGCGGCGATTCGGGAGTGGCTCGACGGCTACGACTGGTAGGTGGTTGTGCAGTTCTCCAGCGGGAAGCGGATCGACGTTGCAGGCACCCATCCATATGAGGCGTGGCTGATCGATTACCCGGAAGCTTCAGATCTCATCGAACTTGCGGACTACCCGCATCACGAGCCCCTGGACGACCGACCAACCGACCAGTGCGGCCACTATGGCGGGGTCGAACCCGTCACCGGCAATGGCGGTGAAGCCGCCTCCACCGAACAGGGAGTCGAGCCCGCTGCCTACTCCCTGAACCGGTGCGGCGAGCACGTTGCTCCAGGTGACGATCAACTCCCCGAATCCGCTTGTCTCAGGAATGACGCCCAGGTCGAGCAAGATCCGCGAAATGAGGACCAGATGGATCAGCGCAAAACCGAGCAGCACCGTCTTTCGGATAAAACGCGACAGGTCGAAGTCGCGGCGCCGTCTCTTGCAACACCGTTGCTACTCCTTCGGCGATGACGAGTGAACTCCCCACCCGGCTCGGTTCAAATCTAGCTTGCACTCTATTTGAGGGCGTCCGGCGTTGTTTGATAGATGGATCGCGTCATGTTCAAGACCGGCGGCGGAATATGTAGGCCCCCAGGGGCTCACGCCATCGGGTCGTCGGCGCTGATCACAGTGTCTTCGCCGCCGCCGATGGAGTCGCGCGCCTCTTGGAGCAGAGATCGGTTGCGGTTGGGGATTTGTCCTGGGCCCCAGTGCTCGCAGCCGTCACAGTCGTTGCAGTTTTCGTCCATCCATTCGAGCAGGTGGTCGAGACCAGCACCATACGCATCCGACTCGCGCAATCCCTTATCCCATAGGTCGGACATGATGTTGGAATAGATCCAGTCGGCATCTCCGATAGCGGGCTCGTCACTCTGCTCTTCAGCGTCAGCCTCGGCCCCGGCCCGTACTTGACGGCCCCGCAGCTGCGCCTGATGCACCGTCTCGTGGATTAGCCCAGCCTTCTGCACTGCAGGCGGCTTGGCATCAAATGCTTCCCGATCTAGCACCAGCACCTCCGACGGATCGTCGTGAGCCACGCCGAGCATCGCCGACCTGGCGTTTCCTCCGCCGCTCGTCTGGGTTCGCCAGAACCGTTTCATCGCGCCGTACGTAGCATTTGCCTGTCCGCCTTCGATCAGCGGGGCAACGAAGTCGAACACGACGTCGTACTTCTTGAAGAGCTCCGACTCGAATCTTTCGGCGTCCCATTGGTCCGCTCGGGCCGTAGAACGTAGATCAGCATCGCCCCACGCTTCCACCATGACTCGCCACAGCAGCGCAGCCTTGAAGACCTCTTTGCATTCGCACGCAGCCTGTTTGCGGCGAGCTTCCGCTTCTTGTTCGGAGCTGCCCGCATATGTCCAACGCATAGGGGCGTCGCTCTCGACATGAATGTTGCGCAAAGAGTCGATGCTGACGCCGGCGGCTTCGAGCTTGGCCGCCTCGGCCAGAGGAATACGGTCGGTCTGGTCGCCGATCGAGAACTTGAATCGCCCCGTCATTGCCTTTTCCGAGTCGACCTCCAACTGGATCTGATGCAGCGTCCCTTCGATATCGGTTGTGTTCTCATAAACACTGCCCGACCGAGTGAAGATGCGCTCGAACACCTCCAGCTTGGCGCCACATTCGAGGACCGTCACCTCATGAACGCCGTCCATGGAGTCTGAGCCCAGCCCGAACAAGCGGCGCAGGCGACGAATCATCTTCGTAAATGGAAACACTCGATCGAAGCTGGCGAATACCCGTCCCAGGTAGGGAATTGTCGAGCCGGGGCCGATCCAGTCGTACGACCGATCGCTGCCGGTCACCCGCCACTTACCCTCTAACGGAACATTCTCAGGAAGATCCATGAGGCCCGAGCATACGCCGCAGCCTGGGCCGGCACACCCGACCTACTCGTCTGGCACCGCAACGGCTACGTCCCCGTCGACATCAAACACGACCTCACCCTCGACGCCCTCGACAGAGGCGCACTCGCCGTCGTCTCCGAGCTCACCGCCGACGGCCTACGAAACTTCGATTCGCACGATGACGAACTCGGCGGGACGTAGCGGGGCAACTCCGATTTGCAGGGAGCTATCACCTGCCGTCGAGGAGCTGCGCACGAAGAAGGCGTCCTCTGCTCTGGCTCCCTGAAAAGCGCCTTGTCGCCACAGATCTGTGAGGAAGTTTTCAGCCTGCCCGACGAGTGTTGTCAGCCGCTGAGCAACCGGTTCGGTGCTCGTCGGCTGCGCCGCCGCTGCGATTGCCTTTTCGATTGCGCTCAGCAGCCGGCGGATGTTGACGAACGTCCATGACGCGTCAGACGACAGGGTGCGGGCTCCCCAGACCAGAATTCCCCGTGATGGAAAGGTGCGTATCGCATTTATGCCGAGCGGGTTGAGCACGCTCTGGTCTGCGTCGGAGATGGCCGCGCCCAATCCGAGCACACCCCTCACAGCCTCATTGGCGGGCGCCTTCCACACCCCGCGAGTTGCTTCCGTGCGCGCCCACACGCCGGCGACGTGGCCACTCGGAGGAACCTGTCGGGTCGCCGTCCCGCCATCTGCGATTTTGAGCCACGGGTAGAAGAGAGCCGCGAAAGCCGTGTCGTGGCTGGCTGTCTGGCGCAATTCGGCGATTTCGCTGGCCGACATGCCGGGCGGCGAGTCGAGGATCGCTATAACGTCGCCTCTCTCTTCACACTTGGCGATCATCGCCACCTGCATCGCCCGCCACATCGCCCTGTCAACGTCGCCATCGCCGGTGCCAGCGACGTTCACTAGATCGGGGAAGGCCAGCACCGAGACTTCGTCGACAGCCAGCAGCGCATCGATCGCCCGCGCCGCCGCCTCAACGCCCGTGTACGGCGGTGCCGGTAGCGCCGGATCAGGGATGCGAGCGATGTAGGCGCGCCGTCCCCCGTTCTCGAAGAATCCTGCAACGGCATGCGGCAGCACCCTGTCTCCTGCCGGGCCGCCGAAAAGCGACTCGAACTCTGACCGACTCGACACGGCATGAGGCTGCGCTCCGATCGACTCCCCAACGCCGTGGGAAGGCGCCGTGGCGGTGAATCCCACGAACCCAGCGACATCGGAACGTCCGAGTGCGATCGATCCAGGACGGAACGAGATCTCACGCACAAACACACCGGGCGGACGGATCGAAGGCGGCTCAGTCATCTCAATCGCCAAGCTACCAGCGCCGTCTCCGCGCCAGCATTGCTATTTGGGGCAATTCCGATTTCGAGTCCCGCGATGCCGCCTCTGACATCGTTGAGCGCCTCGATGTGGTCACGGCCCGGTTCGGTTCCTGGATCCGTATGGCGACCCTCAACGCCAGGCCGCGACCGGCCCGGAGCCGGTACCTGATGCCCGGCGGAGTGACCGACGTGCCGAGGGCCGACATCGGGATCGACGTCGCCGTGCCGTGCGATCATCTCAACGTCTCCCCTGCCGCAGTGGCTAGCTTTGATGCAAGTCACTACGAGGGGTTCAAGATCAACCGGCCGAGCGGGACCATCACATTTCTCTTCACGGATGTGGAGGGAAGCTCCCGGCTCTGGGATGAACATCCCGACGCGATGGCGACCGCCCTCCGGCAGCACGATTCGATTCTGCGAGCCGCTCTGGAAGGGCACGGTGGGTACATCTTCACCACGGCCGGCGACTCTTTCTCGGCCGCTTTCTCAAACCCAGTGGAAGCTATAACCGCGGCCAGGGAGATTCAGGG
>Ga0224512_10002724_pt1 | contig 15970 bp, 14 predicted proteins | sample SF_May12_sed_USG_4_FD_169103 | JGI IMG/M metagenome (GOLD analysis project Ga0224512, IMG submission 169103) | Sediment microbial communities from San Francisco Bay, California, United States - SF_May12_sed_USGS_13 | ecosystem: Environmental > Aquatic > Marine > Sediment | place: USA...
TGTTTGATGTTTACCGCTGGGAGCGTATTGATGCGAGGAAGCACCGTCGCAGCGGTCGTCATCACTACTACAACCGCGATTACTACCGTGACAATGATCGCAACGACAGGCGTAGACACAGACACTGACAATCGTAACTGTTCTGAAGTGGAATCAGCCGGCCCGAATTCCTACGGGCCGGCTTTCACTGTGAAGCCGTCTGCTGTAAAACAGGTGCTTCGCTGTTGATTGAATAACCCTTTTTGAGCTATGACTCTCGACGAACTCCGCAAGAATCTCTCGGCTGTCGACCGGCGCCTCGTGCAACTGATTGCGGAGCGACAGGAGATCGTCGGCGAAATCGGCAAGAGCAAGCTCACCACGGGTGCTGGCACGCGCGATTATGCCCGGGAGAAAGATGTCCTCGATTTGGGTCGCGCGCAGGCCCTCGAGCTGGGTGTAGATCCGGATCTGGTCGAAGGGTTGTTGCAAGAGCTGATTCGCACGTCCCTCGAGAGCCAGGAACGCGATCGGGTCATCGCAGAGGGTAAGGGAGATGGCCGGCGCGCACTCGTTATCGGTGGTGCCGGCAAGATGGGCCGCTGGTTCGTCGACTTTTTTGCATCCCAGGGTTTCGCGACAACGGTGGCGGACAATTCGGTCGACGATGAGCCGGGGCGTTTCAAGAACTGGACAGACGCGGGCGTCGATTATGATTTTATCGTCGTCGCGGCGCCGCTTGCTGTGTCCGGCAGAATTCTCGCCCAGCTGGCCGTGTTGAAACCGCAAGGTCTGGTTTTCGACATCGGCAGCCTGAAGTCGCCGCTTTTGGATGGTCTTCGCGAGCTGCAAGCGTCCGGTTGTCGCGTAACATCACTGCATCCGATGTTCGGCCCTGACACGCGACTCCTGTCAGGCCGACATCTGATTTTTTGCGATGTTGGCGATTCCGACGCGACGGCGGCCGCCAAGGAGCTTTTCGCAGCGACGATGGTTGAACAACTCGACATGGGGCTCGAAGATCACGATCGGCTGATTGCCTATGTGCTTGGTTTGTCACACGCGTTGAATATCGCATTCTTCACGGCGCTCGCGGAAAGTGGCGAGGCGGCGCCGAAGCTCGCTCGAATGTCATCCACAACGTTCGACTCACAGCTGCTGGTGTCGGCAGCGGTCGCCGAAGACAACCCGCATTTGTACTTCGAAATTCAGAACCTCAACAAGTACGGGCTCGGCCCTCTCGATGCCCTGTGTGACGCGGCCGCACGGATACGGGAGACAGTGGCCGGCGGCGACGAGCAGGCGTTTGTCGACCTCATGATGAAAGGTCGAGACTACCTGGCGCTGCGAGGCTGATTCCGATGCCGTCCGTCGAGGAATTAATGGCAGAGCTTGAAGCGACCAGGGGCCGCCTTGATGAGTTGACGTCCAAGGTCACAAGTAACGACGAGAAGATGCAGCAAACGCACCGTCGTGAGCTTCGGCTGCTGCAGGCTGAAAGCCTCGACGCGCTGATTTTCGCGTTGACCGAGGGTCTCCGTGTCAGCTATGGCCTCGAGCATGTGAGCCTCGTGCTGAGCGATCCGGATCATGACATTCGCCATTTGTTGCTTGCAAACGGGACGCCGGCCGAGGACTTTGGACCTTTGCTAATGGTTGAGGCGATGACGGGACTGGCCCCTCAGTACATATCACTGCGACGGCCCTGGCTTGGTCCTTTCGCGCCTTGCGATCATCAGCTGATCTGTCCCGGTGCGGTCGACATCAAGAGCATCGCGATAATTCCCCTGACTCATCGCCAAAAGCTGCTTGGCAGCATCAACCTTTGCAGCGCTGATCCGCAGCGCTTTACTCCGGCGTATGCGACTGACTTCCTTGCCCATCTCGGTGTCATTGCTTCCTTTTGTGTCGAGAACGCGATCAACCGTGCCCGACTGATGCGCAGTGGATTCACCGACGTGCTGACTGGCTGGCACAACCGGCGCTACCTGACTGTTCGTTTGAGCGAGGAGCTGGCGCGGGCTCGTCGCGACGGCACACGGCTTGTCTGCCTGATGCTCGATATCGATCATTTCAAACGCGTCAACGATAACTGGGGACATGCCGCGGGCGACGCCGTGCTGCGGGAAATCGCGCAAAGGATCGAGTCGCAGGTACGTGCCAGTGACATCGCGGCACGTTATGGAGGTGAGGAGTTCGTCGTCTTGTTGCCAGGCACGGACGTTGGTTCGGCGTTGTTACTTGCCGAGCGCATCAGGCAGTCTGTGTCGGCGACGCCGATCGACCTGCCAAACGGCGATACCGTTACGATCACGGCATCCATCGGCATCTCGGAGGTCCAACCGGCGCCGGAGGCCGACGATCTCAAGACAATCGGCGATTCTCTGGTCGCACGTGCCGACGTGGCGCTATACGCGGCAAAAGCGGCCGGCCGTGACCGCGTTATTGTGGAGGCCACATGAAGCGGCTTGCTGTCATTGCGCTTATATGTCTGCAGGCCATAGCGGCTTGTGACTCGGCGCCACGCCCCGAAGCGGTGGTTGTCTACGCGACCGCTGTTGACGAAACGATGCTCGTGAAACAGTTTGCAGATTTCACGGATGAGACCGGAATTCCTGTAACCGTAACGTTCGGGGACAGCTTCACCAATACTGAAAACGTCATAGGCAACAGGGGCGTGCCACCCGCCGACGTGCTGCTGACGTCCACGGTCACCGACATCTGGCGCGCCGCTGACGTTGGTGCATTACGACCGATTCAGGCGGCAGCGATGGAGGCAGTGCCGCAGGTTCTCAAGGATCCGGACGGGTTGTGGGCGGCAGTCGACGTCCGTTATGCAGTGATCGGCATTTCGCCGCGCGTGCAGGTTGGGCGTGCCAGTGACCTTGACGGCCTGGCGCACGCGCAGTTAAGCGGGCAGCTTTGCCTGTCATCGTCTGCCTTGCCGGTTAACCGGACCCTCGTTGCGATGTTGATCGAAGAGTTAGGCGTCAAACCCGCTGAACGGATGGTGCGGGCCTGGGTAAGAAACCTCGCATTAGCGCCTTTCCAAACTGAGACCGAGCTTGTCGCGGCATTGCAGTCCGGGGCTTGTGGCTATGGAATATTCTCCAGCTCGATAAAGACCGAAGGCATCAAGCGGATCAGTCCCAAGCCGCTCTATATTGATATCGACGGCGTCGGAGTCGCGCGCCATGCCCGTCATCCAGAGTCGGCTCACACATTGGTAAACTGGTTGCTGGCGGAAAACGAGTTACGCGAGCCGGTTTCATCCAATGGGCGAAACATCGGGCTCGCCGGTTGGCGCGACGAAGAGGCAGCCTTGCTCGCCGAGCGCGCGGCTTACCGGTAGCGATCCTGTCGAACTTTACTCATCAAAATCAGGAATAACGGAACACCGATCGCCGCGGTCAGCGCACCCACGGGTAATTGTCTTGGTGCCATGATCGTGCGCGCCATCGTATCGGCGACGACCAGCAGTGCACCGCCCGCGAGCGCGGAAGCAGGCAAGACGACACGGTGGTCGCTGCCAGCCACGAGTCGTACCAGGTGCGGGACCACGAGGCCAATAAAGCCGATGACGCCGACTGTTGTTACCGACAGGGCCGTCGCCATAGCCGCGGCGGCAAATATCAGGTAGCGAAACGTGCGCACAGGCAGGCCGACGATAGCGGCTTGCAACTCGCCGCGAGAAAGTACGTTCAGGTGACGGGCGCCCAGGGTTCCGGCGACAACCAACACGCCGAGCAGCCACAGACAACGAGCGGGCTCGAATGCGAAGCTCAGGTCGCCCATGAGCCAGAACAGCATGCCGCGGAGATTCTGATCAGGACTAAGCGCGAGCAATAAGGTGGTGGCGGCGCTGAATCCGGCCGCCAGGACAACGCCGGTCAGGAGCAGCCGTGCCGGGGTCCAGCTGCCCGTTCCGTGCGCAATCGAAAACACGAGCAGCGTCGCCGCCATCGCCCCGCCGAATGCGGACAGGTCGACAACGGCGCTTCCCATGCCGAGTATCATTGCAAGCAATGCCGCGACGGCCGCGCCTCCCGAGCTTCCCAGGATGTAAGGCTCGGCGAGCGGGTTTCTCAAGAGCACCTGCATCAGCACTCCGGCGACCGCCAGTAGGCCGCCAACCGCAAATGCCGTCAACGCCCGTGGCCAGCGCAATTCGACCACCAGCGACCGAATCTGCGGTGTTGCGTCGCCGCGCAGTGCGCCGAGCATCTCGGCAATGCTGACATCGGCACTGCCGGAGGCCAGCGCAACGAGGAACGCAACGGCGACTATGAGCAGAAGTCCGGCAAACAGGACTCCGTTGCGGCCTGTGAACACTGACAATCTCCTGGGGCGGGCGGCGAAGGATAGTGTAAAGTAAACGGCAGTTAGAGTTTTAGTACGGTTGCGATGGGCAACGATTGGATAGACGCCGAAGGGTTCCGCGCTAACGTCGGCATCATCCTTGCGAACACTGACAACAAGCTGTTGCTGGGCGGTCGTGTTGGTGCCAAGGGTTGGCAGTTTCCGCAAGGTGGGATGCTGGAGGGCGAGGAGCCTGTCGATGCAATGTTTCGTGAATTGCACGAAGAGGTTGGCCTTGAAGCGGGCGACGTCGAAGTGCTCGGCGTAACGAATGACTGGCTACGCTATCGCCTGCCCGACAAGTTCATTCGGCGTAACAGCCAGCCGCTGTGTATAGGGCAAAAACAACGCTGGTTCATGCTGAGACTCCTCGCGAGCGATGAGCGGGTCCGATTCGACCGCTCGGACAAGCCGGAATTCGATCGAATTCGCTGGGTCCATTTCTGGCGGCCCGTGAACGAGGTGATTTATTTCAAACGGCGCGTTTACGCTCGTGCCCTGCACGAACTCGGACCGGCTGTTTACCCGGAAGGTATGCCGAGACGGCCGCGATGGTGGCCCAAACGCTGGTGTGCTGCGTTTGACAAGGATATTGCGCGAACGGCCGAGGTGGCGAACGAGCTTCACAATCCGTGACCTGGCGCACTTCTGTTTGATCGGGCCACCGCGTAACATAACGTCTTTTCAGCCCTAAGCCGGATAATGGATCGCCTTGGCCACAAAGCCGCACCTACAAATGCATGGATCTGGCAGAACCTGGGTCGTTCGGGGCCTGCTCGCCGGTCTGATTGTGATCAGCGGCTACCTTGTCTTCGAGTTCGGCCGCATCAATGCAGGCTACGATATCGTCGACGCAGCGAAGGATCGTCAGGCCTATGAAGATCGAATCGCGGTGCTTGACGACGAGATCGTTGCTCTGAAGCAGGAAGTCGCGCTGCTCGAAACCCACCGAGAGATCGACCGTGAAGCTTACAAGGAAGTCGAAAAAAGCCTGAGGTCACTGCAGGTCAAGATCCAGGAGCAGCGTGATGCGATCGCGTTCTACCGCGGCATCGTGTCACCCGCAGACGGAAAGTCGGGCCTTCGTGTGCAGGACCTGAAGCTTACGCGCGGCAAGGCGGAGAGAGAATTCAACCTGCGGCTCGTGCTTGTGCAGGCGATGCAACACCACCGCAAGGTATCCGGCGATGTGATCCTGAGCGTGCTGGGAAGCCAGGATGGTGTCGAAACCGTCTACACACTAAACCAGCTGGTTCCGGACGAGGCGGACAAGGGCTGGCCCTTCTCGTTCCGGTACTTCCAGGATTTCGACCGGCGGCTCGTCCTGCCGGATGGCTTCACACCGGAACGGATTCGTGTTGAAGTGCGCTCGAAGACCCGTTCGATCGCGAGTATCGAGCAAAGTTATGCCTGGGCGACGAGCCAGGGCTGATCGTGTGAGGCCGTTTTAGCGGCGATTTGGAGAACCCGATGTTCGGTAGGAAGCAACACAGACACACGGTTGTTGAGACGCTGGTAGGCGCCAACACCAAGGTGAACGGTGATCTGCATTTTAAAGGTGGATGCCACATTGATGGCACGGTCAACGGCGGCGTATCGGCGGACCCGGATACCCAGTCGGCACTGAGCATCAGTGACATCGGGAATGTCGACGGCGGGGTAACGGTGCCTTACGTTGTCTTGAATGGTATCGTCCGTGGCGACGTATTTGCCAGTCGGCGCGTGGAACTTGGGCCGACGGCGCGTGTCATTGGGAATGTGTATTACAATCTGATCGAAATGGCCATTGGCGCAGAAATCAATGGCAAGCTTGTCCATCAGCCGGAAGGGCAGGTACCGTTACTGGAGCAGACGACCCGGATCGACGAGTCAGCCGCTGCCAGCGACGCCGAGTCCGGTACCGTCAACAGGAAGAAGTAGTCATGGTCACCGCAGGAACTATTGCACCGCCGCCACCGCCGAGCGTCATATTTACCGATGCGGCCGCCACCAAGGTGGGCGAACTCATCGCCGAGGAAGACAACCCCAACCTCAAGCTCCGGGTTTTTATCTCGGGTGGAGGATGTTCGGGTTTCCAGTACGGATTTACATTCGATGAGGATATCGAGGATGGCGACGCCCAGGTGGAGAACCAGGGCGTGATGCTGTTGATAGATCCGATGAGTGTGCAGTATCTCATGGGCGCCGAGATCGATTACAAGGAAGATCTGCAGGGAGCGCAGTTCATCATCCGGAATCCAAATGCACAAACAACCTGCGGCTGCGGATCATCTTTCACCGTCTGAGATCGTCCCGTCCGAAATAATCGCTGCCGTTGATCTCGGCTCCAACAGTTTCCACATGATCGTCGGCGAGTTGCGCCACGGCCAGCTCGCGATTCTCGATCGAATTCGAGAAACAGTCAGGCTCGCCGAGGGCCTGTCGCCCAGCGGCGATCTTCGTGACGATGCCCGCGAACGGGCAATCGCTTGCTTATTACGTTTTGGAGAACGCCTGCGCGACATGCACGCCGGCAATGTGCGTGCGGCAGGTACCAGCACGATTCGCCGCGCCCGCGAAGACTCGACGTTTATGAGCGAAGCCGAAGCAGCGCTTGGTCATCCTATCGAAGTCATTTCCGGTATCGAGGAAGCGCGCCTCATATACAAGGGCGTCACCCACAGCTTGCCGCCGACAGAGGGCCTGCGACTGGTCATGGATATCGGCGGCGGCAGTACCGAACTGATCCTCGGTCAGGCATCACAGCCTAAAGCACTCGAAAGCCTGGACATGGGTTGCGTTTCGATGACCGAACGGTTTTTCCCGGAGGGCAAACTGACCCGGCAGGCCTTCGACAGGGCGCGACTGACGGCTCGCCTGGAGCTGCGTCCTGTCAAAGCGTTTTTTCGCGATGCCAGTAATATCGAAGCGATCGGTACGTCCGGCACGATACGCGCAACAGAAGCGGTGGCGCAGGCCCTGGGGATCAGCGAGTCGGGTATCACCCCGGCAATAGTGGACAAGCTGATCGATGCGATTCTTGGCTTCGACTCGATTGACAATCTGTCGCTGCCTGGACTGTCGGAACGCAGGGCCCAGGTCTGGCCCGGCGGCCTGTCCATTCTCGCCGAGCTGCTGAACGTGTTGCGAATCAAGGAGCTCCAGATATCGGACGGCGCACTGCGCGAGGGGCTGCTTTACGATCTCCTGGGGCGCCTGCAGCATGAAGACGCGCGCGAAAGGACCGTGGTTGCGATGGCCGCACGCTACCACGTCGATCCGGAGCAGAGCCGGCGGGTCGCGGAGACCGCAGCGCTACTGCTCGGTCAATGTGCTTCGGGCTGGGGCTTGAATTCCGAGTTCGAGATCCGCGTGCTCGACTGGGCGGCACGGCTGCACGAGATCGGTCTCGATATTTCGCACGACGGCTTCGAGCGCCACGGCGCTTACATCGCCGAGCATGCCGACATGCCGGGTTTTCCACGCGCAGAGCAGCGTTACCTGGCATTCCTGATCGGTGGGCAGCGAAATAACCTCGACGCCAGTCGGCTGCAAACCCTGCCGAAAGCCTGGCGGAATTCGGCGACACGCCTGGCGATATTGTTGCGGCTTGCCGTGCTGCTGAATCGCAGCCGCAACATTGAGCTTGTTCCTGGATTGGACATCAAGGTCGCTGAGCAGTCGCTTACCCTGCGCTTCGATAAAGAATGGCTTGAGGTTAACCCGCTGACCGTCGCCGACCTTGTGCGCGAAAAGGGATTCCTGCATGAGGTTGGCTACGAACTGCAGTTCGCTTGAGAAGAGCTAGTTCTCGGCGGCCAATAGTTCGAGGAATGTTGCCTGCGCTGATACAGGTTTGTTTTTTCCGGGCGATAAGCGTGCGTAGCTACCGTCTCCGCTAAGTACCCAAGCATCACAGTTGTCGGCCAGGAACAGTTCGAGGTCGTGCCGTATTTGTTCTTTCATCGCTTTCTGGCGAATCTCGAAACAGGATTCATTGCGTTTGAACATGTTCCTGTCCATCCAGTCGGCGCTGCCGCAATAAAATTCTTCGTTGCCGTCATTCAGGAAGTAGTAGACGCGCGAGTGTTCCAGGAATCGGCCGACTATCGAGCGTACATGGATGCTCTCCGACAATCCCTTGACGCCCGGGCGCAAGGAACAGATACCGCGAACGATCAGGTCAATTTTCACACCGGCCTGGGATGCAGCATAAAGGGCGTCAATCAACTGCTGTTCGTTGAGCGAGTTCATCTTGGCCACGATGCGAGCGTCTTTACCGGCTTTGACATGTTTAATTTCGCGCTTGATCTTGTCGATCAGCGCGTCGAAGAGGCTGAATGGCGATGCCAGCATGCGCGTCATGTCGCTGGCCTCGGTCAGGCTCGTGAGCTGCAGGAACAGCTTGTGCACGTCTTCGCCGAGGCGCTGGCTGCTGCTCAAGTAGCCATAGTCCGTGTAAACCGACGTCGTTGCGTGATGATAATTTCCGGTGCCGAGGTGGACATAGCGGATCAGGCGCCCGGCCTCGCGCCGAACGACCAGCAACATCTTCGCATGCGTTTTGAATCCGACAAGCCCGTAAACGACGTGCGCTCCGGCTTCCTGCAGACGGTTTGACAATGCGATGTTCTCTGCTTCATCGAAACGCGCCATGAGTTCGACAACGACCGTGACCTCCTTGCCCGATCGAGCGGCCGTTACCAGGTGGTCGACGATAGGCGAGTCGGCGCCGGTCCGGTAAAGCGTTTGCTTTACCGCCAGGACATCCGGATCCGCGGCGGCGGATGCCAGGAATTCGATGACCGGCGCAAAGGACTGGTAAGGGTGGTGCAGCAGCACGTTCTTTTGCGCAAGGATCGAGAAGATGTCCTCATCGGTGCGCAGTTCATCAGGCAGGCCTTGCGTGAACGGCTCGTACAACAACTCCGGCCGATCGCTGATATCGCAGACGGTGGCAAGTCGATTCAGGTTCACGGGCCCCTCGACCAGGTACATGTCCTGTTCGCCCAGCCTGAAGTGGTCAAGCAGAAACTCCTGCAGATCGTCCGGGCAGCCGGCACCGATCTCGATGCGTACGGCGGCGCCGTAACGGCTGGCTTCGAGCTGGCCTTCCAACGCGCGGACGAGATCGCTCACTTCCTCGTCATCGACGTAGAGATTGCTGTTGCGCGTGACCCTGAACTGGAAGCAACCGTCAACGTCGAGTCCCGGGAACATGCGGTTGACATGTACACGAATGACCGACGACAAAAAGACAAAATTGTGTTCGCCGGGTTTGCTCAGTTCATCGGGGAGCCGGATGATTCGCGGCAGCGATCGTGGCGCTTGCACCATGCCGCGGTGTCGACGTCGGCCGAATGCGTCTTTGCCATGCAGTCGAACGATGAAGTTCAGACTTTTATTCAGAATGCGCGGAAAGGGTCGCGAAGGGTCAAACGTCAACGGGGTCAGTACCGGGACAACCTGCTCGTCGAAGTACTCGCTTAACCATGCCTGCTGTTCATCATTCCAGTACTCACTTTGAATAAAGCGAACTCCCGCATTGGCAAGATCTGGAAACATCACGCGATTTAGCAGTTCGTACTGTTGCTCGATCAGGCTGGCAACCTCTTGACAGATGGCGTCAAACAATACCTGGGCAGGAATCTTCTCGGGTCCCTGCGCAGGTGCACCGATTTCCATGCGCTGTTTGAGCGCGGCAACCCGAATCTCGAAGAACTCATCGAGGTTGGTACAGCTGATGCAGAGGAAACGCAGCCGCTCAAGCAACGGGATGTCGGGGTCCTGCGCCTGTGCGAGGACACGTCTATTGAACTCAAGGAAGCTGAGTTCGCGATTGATATAAAGGTCATCCATATCAGGAGTGTATCGCGCCGAGCACCACTTTGCGGCTTGCACCGGTCACACTTGGAAGGTTACCGCTCTGCTGATTCATCGTGCGCATGGCAAGCCACGCGAACGCGGCGGCCTCGACCCAGTCCGGGTCCAATCCGGCCTCCAGGGTACTCGCAATCCTGATATCGCCAAGACATCTCGACAGGCGACGCAACAGGTCCTCGTTATGTACACCGCCGCCGCAGACATACAGTTCTTGCGTCGCCGGGGCGTGCGTGTCGATAGCGTCCGCCACCGTTTGTGCCGTCAGCTCGGACAGCGTTGCCTGCACATCGCCAGGGTTGTAATCGCCGATGCCAAATCGATGCAACCAGCCGAGATTAAAGTGTTCCAGGCCTGTGCTTTTCGGCGGGGGCAAGTCGAAATAGTTATCTGCGAGAAATTTGTCCAGCAGCGGCGGGATGTGCTTTCCGTCTGCCGCCCATCGTCCGTCGCGATCGTAGGGCTCGTCGCGCTGTTCGCGGATCCATGCGTCAAGCAGGGTATTTCCCGGTCCGGTATCGAAGCCCGCGACGGGCGCATCTTTCGCTGGAAGCACGGTGATGTTGGCAATCCCGCCAATATTGAGAACGGCGCGGTTTACGTCCCTGGAACGAAACAGCCAGTCGTGAAAAGGTGGCACGAGCGGTGCCCCCTGTCCGCCGGCCGCAATGTCGGCGCGCCTGAAGTCGGCGACCGTTGCAATACCGGTTCCGGCCGCAATAGTCGCGGCATCGCCGATCTGCAGCGAAAACGGGCGCTCCGCATTGGGTTGATGCCGCAGCGTCTGGCCGTGGCTGCCGATCGCAACGATGGCGCCCCTGGCGATATTGCTCTTCTCAATGATTTCCAGGGCCGCGTCACGAAAACACTCGCCGACCCAGCGATCGAGCATGCCTGCGTGGTCAAGACCGCATGTCTCCGGACTGCTGATCGCGCGCTGCAGCAGGTTTCGAAGTTCCGGCGGGTAGCGGTGGATGTGTGTGGCGTGCAGCCGAAGCGCGTCGTCACCGAAACTTGCGAGCACGGCATCGATGCCATCCATGCTCGTGCCGGAAATCAAACCGATGTAATGGTCGGGCACTTGACTTACTGACTGCTGTAACCGATGGATGCAACCTGGGTGCTCTTGAACTTCTCGAGCTCCTGGATAATTGGTTTTGCCGAGGCCAGGAATTTTTCCCGATATTTCTCGGCGATCGGCTCGGCATCGGGCAGAGCGACCGTGCGCGGATTGCGGTGAACGCCATTGAGGCGATATTCGTAGTGAAGATGATTCGCTGTCGCGAGACCCGTCGCCCCAACATAACCAATAGTCTGTCCCTGCCGCACGCGCGAACCAACTCGCGCCTTGGCTGCGAAGGCCGACATATGCGCATACAGGGTCGTGATGTTACCGCCATGCTGCAGGATGACCGCCTTGCCATATCCGGATTTCGTGCCACGAAAAATGACCTTGCCGTCACCGGAGGCTTTGATAGGTGTTCCCCGAGGCGCGGCGTAGTCGACACCGCGGTGCGCCCGGATCCTATTGAGGATGGGATGGCGCCGGTTTGGGTTAAAGTTCGAACTGATGCGTGTGAAGTCAACCGGGTTGCGCAAGAATTCTTTTCGCACACTGTCGCCAGTCGGCGTGAAATAATCCGTATTGTCGTTGTCGTCCTTGAATCGGATGGCCTGGATCGATCGGCCGTTGTTGTTGAATTCGGCCGCGATGATCTCACCCTCAGTGACGAATTCGCCGTCCTGCCAGATTTCCTCGAACTGAATGTAGTAGTTGTCGCCGCTGCGAATGTCGAGAACGAAATCAACATCCCAGGCGAAAATACCGGCGACATTCATGATGACTTTGTCCGACAGGCCGGCCTCGGCAGCACTCTCAAACAAGGAGGTATTGATCACGCCGTAAGCATTTCGTTTTCGTATTTCAACCGGCTGCTCGATTATTTCCGCGACAAAGCTGGATTCCTGCTTGTCGATCTTCAACGCACTGGTCAGGTCCAGTTTCGAGTACATGCTGAGAAGCTCACCGTCAGTGTGAGTAATTTCGAAAATATCGCCCGGCTTGATTCTTCGGAATCGTTGCTTTGCCTCGTCGAGCCTTGCGATCTCCATCAGTTGTCCGAGATTGAGTTTGTTTTTACGGAACAGCCTTTCCATGGTGTCGCCGCGGCCCACGGTTAATACCAACTTGTCATACTGTGGTTCGGGCTCCACAACGGCGATCGGGCTGCGCATTGGCAATGGCAGTTCTTCGACGTCTTCCGTTTCGATAAGCAAGGGATCTGCGGTCGCAGTTGCCGTCATTACCGGGGTGTTTGATACGGGTGGTTTCGGATCGCTACGGTTGAGGCCGGTGATCAAAGCAACACCAATCAACGGGATTCCCAGGCCGGCCGCAAACCACTGAACAGCTTTGTATTTTGCGGGTCTTTTCGCTGCAGATGGCTTGTAATCGTGTAGCAGTGGACTGACCGGACGATTCAAGTCTGCGTTCCTCCGAAGCTGTGAGCCGCTACTCTACCGTGCGTCATTTTCAAGGTCAAAGAAAAGGGTTATAAGTCATGGTGTTAACCATTGCCGGGATGCTACAGTTTCGCAGCCGAAAACCGGGCAGCAATTACGCAGGATTGGCAGATAGCCGTTATGAGCAGTATCAGGGAACAAATCGCAGAGCTAACCCGGGGTACCGACGAGGTGCTGCCCGAAAACGGGCTCGAGGCGAAACTCAAGCTTGGCAGACCGCTCATAATCAAAGCAGGTTTTGACCCAACCGCGCCGGACCTGCATATCGGTCACACGGTACTCATCAACAAAATGCGCCAGTTTCAGCAGTTCGGTCACAACGTTGTGTTCCTGATTGGTGATTTCACGGGCATGATCGGCGATCCGTCAGGCAAGAACGCGACGCGTCCACCGCTCTCGCCCGAGGACATCAAAGCCAATGCCGAGACCTATGAAGCGCAGATCTTCAAGATTCTCGACGAAGACAAGACTCGGGTAGAATTCAATTCCAGCTGGATGGGCAGCATGGATGCGGCCGGGCTGATCAAGTTAGCCGCGCGCCACACGGTTGCCCGAATGCTAGAGCGCGATGATTTCAACACGCGCTATACGAGCGGGCAGCCTATCTCGATCCACGAATTTCTTTACCCACTGGTTCAGGGCTACGACTCCGTTGCGCTGAAAGCGGACGTCGAGCTCGGTGGCACTGACCAGAAATTCAATCTGCTCGTTGGCCGCCAGCTGCAACAGGATTACGGCCAGGAACCGCAGCTCGTCATGACTACACCGCTGCTCGAAGGCATGGATGGTGTGCAGAAAATGTCAAAGTCACTCGGCAACTATATCGGCATTACAGAAACGCCTGGCGAAATGTTCGGCAAAATCATGTCGATATCGGATGATTTGATGTGGCGGTATTTCGAGGTATTGAGCTTTCGCAGTCTCGAGGATATCGCGTCGCTGAGACGCTCGGTAGACGACGGCATGAACCCGCGCGACGCAAAATTTGAACTTGGGCGGGAAATTGTTGCCAGATTCCATGACGAGGCCAGTGCCGAGGATGCGAAGAAGGAGTTCATTTCCCGTTTCCAGCAGGGCGCGATGCCTGATGAGGTCGCAGAAGTAACGCTGGACAGCGAGCAGGGGCAACTCGGTATTGCCCATTTGCTGAAGGGTGCCGGCCTCGTTAGCAGCACGTCCGAGGCTTTTCGAATGATCAAGCAAGGTGCCGTGAAGATTGACGGCCAGCGGGTCGACGATCGCGCCTTACAAATAGAGGCGGGCAGCAGCAATGTCTACCAGGTAGGCAAACGCCGGTTTGCTCGCGTCAGTCTTACCTGAGCATAGCGCGGTCTCGCCGATGTGTCGGCTTGGCCGGGCGACAATCTGGCCGGAGGTCTTGATGTGAAGTGGGGTCAACAGGTGGCGGCGGCCACGGCGCTCATGGTTATCCTGTGGTCCGCATCAGCGTCAGCGGATGCCGAAACGGACAGGCTTCGTGCGGAATTTCAGGCCATCGTGCAAGGGCTCAATGACGATTCGTTCGAAAAATTTCGTCGGGCCATCGTGCAAAAGGACATGATCGCGCGGATCTTCGCCGATCGCCTGGTTGAGTCGGATGTGAAAAAAGCGTTCATGGGTAGCTTTGCGACCTCGTTTGAACAAATGTTCACGTCCTCTTTTCCAAAGTCCAAAAAGGAAATCCTGGGAACATTGATCGACTTCCGGTTCCAGGGGAATGAAGGTCGCGCAGTTGTGCGTTATGCCGCCTCAGGATACCGCTACTCCTATCACGTCTACGAATTGGGGCGGGACTCAAGAGGGCGCCTCGTCATCCTCGACTGGATTGACTACTACCAGGGTGGCCGATTTTCTGACGAGGCCGGAGAGGCGCTGGTTATGGCGATGCCGAGCAAACCGGCAAGCCGCAAAATACTGATGAACAAGAGCTTAAGCGATGGCGATATCTTCCAGGTCGCTGAATTGTTCAAGGCCGTGCGGGACACCAAGCCTGAGCGGTTTTTCCAGATTTATGACGGACTGAATGAAGTCCTTCTCAAAGAGAAAGTGATTCTCCGGGCCAGTTTCAGGCTGGCGTTGATCGCACGCGACAAGGCCCGGATAAGGAACGCCGTGCGCATGCTGGTCGAAACGTACCCCAATGATGCCTTGTTCAGCCTGAGACTCGTCGAATACTACATCTCCACCCGGCAATACCAGGAAGCAATCGACGCGCTTGTCGCGCTCCAGGACGGTCTCGGCCTGAAGGACGGCGCAACGGAATCCCTGAAGGCATCAGCCGCTTTGGCAATGGGAAATACTGGCGATGCCGAGCAGTATGCTGTGCAGGCAACCGTCGTTGAGCCATCGCTCGAACTTGGCTGGTGGTCGCTGCTGCGTGCCCGGACCCGTGCTGAAAACTACGGCGGTGCGACCGAGGCGCTGGCCCGTCTCGAGGACGAGTTCGGTCACACATTGGACCCGGAGCAGCTCAGGCGTGATCGGTTCCTCAAGGTCCTGGCAGACAAGCAGGAGTACCTGGACTGGCGCGCCACCCGAGAGTAGGCCGAACGCCGGGATTGTCGAACACTCGAGCCGCCGCGAATCTGCGGGATTCCGTAGCCAAGCACCGCCAGGGTGTTGCGATTGTGAACACTCGGGCGTCGTCACGGTCTGCCGGGGAAGGTACACCCCAGGGGCCGGAAAGATGCTTAATTGTGCTGGAAAACCCCGCTTTTGGGTAAGCCGTCGTAGCCGCCCGACGCCGCGTCGCACGTAGATTTCAGCCCTTTTCAAAAAACATGCAGAAAGGTGTTGACGGGGTGGGCTTGACCGCTATAATGCCCCGCTCGCTGAGGACATGGTGTACCTCAGTGGATCCCCAATGAAAGACCGCAGGCGCCCGAGGGCTGGCGATTTGGCCCCTTCCGCCTGTATAATTGTGGGTCCTGTTGATACAGGGGTCGAATCGAAGTTTTTCCACGGCGCGGTCAATCGTGCATTTCGAAAAACTTCGGTTCGACCCCGGTATCAAATCGTTCTTTAACAACTCAATCAGATAATTTGTGTGGGTGCTTGCGTTGGAGTTTGCGAAGGCAAAATCAACGTAAGAACCAAGTCAGTTTTAAGTAATTGAGAATTGGTGATTACGTCTTTAGATAAAGCTACAAGCTTTAAACTGAAGAGTTTGATCCTGGCTCAGATTGAACGCTGGCGGCATGCCTAACACATGCAAGTCGAACGGAAACGATGGAAGCTTGCTTCCAGGCGT
>Ga0224512_10002726_pt1 | contig 15963 bp, 13 predicted proteins | sample SF_May12_sed_USG_4_FD_169103 | JGI IMG/M metagenome (GOLD analysis project Ga0224512, IMG submission 169103) | Sediment microbial communities from San Francisco Bay, California, United States - SF_May12_sed_USGS_13 | ecosystem: Environmental > Aquatic > Marine > Sediment | place: USA...
ACAGCGTGGGAAGTCGGTGAAGCCCTGGGGATTGCCGAGCGTACCGCTGTCTTACACATCTCAAACGCCATGCACAAGTTGCACTGCAAGGATAAACACCAAGCTGTTTTGAAAGCACTGCGTTTGGGTTTGATTCGCTGAAGTTTGTCTTTCCCGCGTGTCGGGCTTGGCGCGCACCCTGTCAAGTTTGACAGTTGCGGGTAGGCGTTGTGCCTGTTGGAATCTGGTGCGTGGACATTTGTTCACGTTCTCAACACCAGGAGTTCAGCATGCAAGCAAAAGACAAGTCACACGACAAGCAAGAGCGACAGCAACAAGCCCAGGACAAGGGTGCCGATTTTGAACGCAAACCGACGCGGGGGAGTGGTCCCCAACCGATCGCCGGAGAGCTGCTGCGCCACATCGGTGGTGGCTATCGCGCACCCCGGAATACTTGGTAAGTCCTTGTCTGCCTACGGCTCGCGCGACTCAGCTACAGCAGTTCACGCCGTAGCCTAGGAAGCCTCTCCGAGCAGGCGCGAAGCTCGGCGACAGGCACCCGCTTATGCACCCTCTGTACCGTCCCGAAGTGATTGAAGGCCGTCAGCAATCGTGGTTGGGCGGGGTGCAGTTGATTCGACCACTATCGCTGACCCTGCTCACCGCCTGTGCGGTGAGCGTGGCGGTGGTGGTGGCCGGCTATTTATTCTTTGGCGAGTACACGCGCAAGGCTCGTATCACTGGCGTGCTGGTGCCCGATCTGGGTCTGATTCGTCTGCTACCGCCGCAAGCCGCTACTGTGTTGGAGCGGCACGCTCGCGAAGGCCAACGGGTGCGCCGTGGCGAATTGCTGTTCTTGCTGTCGGTAGACCGCGCCACGCTCAGCGGCGACACCCAGGCTACGGTACAGCGCAGCCTTGCTTCGCGCGAACGTAGCTTGCAGAGCACGGCGCGCCAACAAGAACTGTTGTTCCAAACGCAACGCGCCGGGCTGGCGCAACGCTTGACCGACATGCGCGGCGAGCTCACACACTTGGACGCCGAAACGCTTTTGCACCGGCAGCGTTTGGTACTCGCGCAGCAAACCTACTCGCGGCTAGAGTCGCTGCGAGCAAACAACTTCGTTTCCGCTGCGCAGCTTCAAGCCAAGGCCGAGGATTTGCTTGGCGTGCGGACGCAGCTGCAGAGGTTGGACCGTCAGCGGGCGACTCAGTTGCGTGAGATCGGCTCGCTCGAAGCACAGCTGCGCGAGCTGCCCTTGCGGGCGCAAGTACAGCAGCGAGAGATTGAGCGCGAGATCGCGAGCTTGGCACAGGAGTCAGCAGAGAATGAATCTCGCCAGCGCATCGTCGTGCGCGCCCCGCAAGACGGCGTGCTCACCGCCGTGCTGGCCGAGCTGGGGCAATCCGTGTCCCCGGCTGCCGCGTTGGCAAGCCTGGTTCCGGCGCAGGCCAAACTGCAAGCGCATCTGTTCGCGCCCTCTAGCGCGGTTGGGTTTGTGCGCCAGCAACAGCAAGTCTTGTTGCGCTACCAGGCCTACCCGTACCAAAAATTCGGCCACCAGCGCGGACAAGTGTTGCAGGTGTCACGCACACCCTTGCAAGTCAGCGAGCTGGCGGGCTTGTCACTGTCTACGGCGGCCACCGAGGCTTCAAACAGTGGCAACGGCGAACCGCTGTATCGAATCACGGTCTCGTTGGACCAACAAGCTGTCCAAGCCTATGGCAGGGCGCAGCCCTTGTCTCCGGGCATGCAACTGGACGCTGATGTCCTGCTGGACCGGCGCCGCCTGATCGAGTGGTTGTTCGAGCCCCTCCTTGGTATTGCGGCTCGAGTGTGAACTGATGTTGGGCAGCTTGCGTTTAGGCTTGGGCTGGCACAGCCTGCCGATGATCCTGCAAACCGAAGCCGCCGAGTGCGGGTTGGCTTGCCTAGCCATGGTTGCCGCGCATCATGGCCATCGCAGCGACCTGCCCACGTTGCGCCAGCGCTTTTCGCTTTCGCTCAAAGGCGCCACGATGGCCGATTTGGTGCGCATGGCGGGCACACTGCGGTTGAGTGCGCGCCCCTTGCGCGCTGAGATGGAACATCTGGCTCAGCTGCGGCTGCCTTGTGTGTTGCACTGGGATCTGAACCATTTTGTCGTGTTGAAGGCGGTACGCCGTGGCGTAGCCGAAATCCACGATCCCGCACACGGCATTCGTCGCTTCACGCTGGCCGAAATGTCGCGCCACTTCACCGGCGTGGCGCTCGAGATCGCGCCGGAGGCCAGTTTCGAAACCAAAATGGAGAAACAGCAAGTCACTTTGCGGCAGCTCTTAGGGCATGTGACCGGGTTGAAGCGTTCGCTGCTCCAAATCTTTGTTCTGGCGCTGGCGCTTGAAGCTTTCATTTTGCTGACGCCGTTTTTCATGCAGTGGGTCGTCGACGGCGTGCTGATCAGCGCCGACCAAGACCTGCTGGTCACCTTGGGTCTGGGTTTTGGCCTGCTCGTGCTGGTACAGGTGGCGACCGGCGCCCTACGTTCGTGGGCGGTGCTGTACCTTTCATGCACCTTGAACGTGCAGTGGCTCGGCAATGTGTTCGCGCACCTGCTGCGGCTACCCGTAGCCTGGTTCGAGAAGCGCCACACCGGCGACGTGATGTCGCGTTTTGGCGCGATCCAGCAAATTCAACAGACGCTGACTACGCATTTCATCGAAGCGGTTCTGGACGGTGTGCTGGTGGTGGTGACCCTGGCCATGATGCTGGCCTACAGCGCAACGCTGACATCGATTGCCCTCGCTTGTGTGGCCACATACGCGTTGTTGCGCTGGGCGTTTTTCCGGCCTTTGAGGAACGCCACCGAAGAGGCCATTGTTCACGAGGCCAAACGCACCACCCATTTCCTCGAGTCGCTGCGCGGGGTACAAGCGATCAAACTCTTCAACCGCCAGCAAGATCGCCAAGCCCGGTTCATGAACGTGGTGGTGGATGCGATGAACGCCAACATCGCCACGCGTAAGCTCGATCTCGCGTTTGCCGTAATGCACAAGCTTGTATTCGGTCTAGAGCGGGTGGCGGTGATCTGGGTGGGCGCACTGCTGGTGATGGAACGCAGTTTCACCGTCGGCATGTTGTTCGCATTCTTTGCCTTCAAGGAGCAGTTCGCCACCCGTGTCAGCGGTTTGATCGACAAAGTGGTTGAGTTGAAAATGCTCAAGCTTCAGGGTGAGCGTTTGGCCGACATCGTGCTGACCGCGCCAGAAACGGACACCAGCGCCTTGCCGGCCGACCGCGAAATCTCGGCGCAGTTGGAGTTGCGCAATGTCGACTTTCGCTACGCCGATTCCGAGCCGGACGTCCTTGAGGGTTGCAGCCTCGTTGTCGAGCCGGGTGAGTCGGTGGCTATCGTCGGACCGTCGGGCTGCGGTAAGACGACTTTGCTCAAGTTGATGCTGGGCGTTCACGCCCCCCTGTCCGGAGATATCCTGGTCGGCGGAACGAACCTACGGCAGCTTGGCTTCGCACGCTGGCGCGACATGATCGGCACGGTGATGCAAGATGACCCGCTGTTCGCCGGTTCTATAGCCGACAACATTTGCTTTTTTGACGTGCAGCCCGACTTGCCTTGGGTTGAAGAATGTGCCCGCTTGGCCTCGGTGCACGATGAAATCGAGCAGTTGCCGATGGGCTATCACACCTTGATCGGCAGCATGGGTCAGAGCCTTTCGGGCGGGCAACGGCAGCGCATCTTGCTGGCGCGTGCGCTCTACAAACGGCCGAAGTTTCTCTTCCTTGACGAAGCGACCAGCGCACTCGACGTCGATCGCGAGCGGCTGGTCAACCAAGCCGTCGCAAAGCTCAAGCTCACCCGCATCATCGTAGCTCACCGGACGGAGACCATCGCCTCCGCCGACCGCGTGATCGTGCTGCAAAACGGCAGCGCGCAGACATTGCAGCAGGTGCTCGGTGGCGCCACGCCGACTTTGCATCGCGGGCGGTGACAAAGCGCAACAACCGAAGTCACTATTTCGACTTCTTTGCGCGCACGGCCCGGCGTGTGCCGCTCGGCGGCTAGAATTGGCGCGGTACTGTTTCAAGCTCAGCCATGCCTTTGTTTTGGAAGCCCTATAAGTCAGATGTCACCTCGCTCATCGAAGGGCTGGCGTCGCGGCGACCGACGTTGAAAGCCGAACAGCGCCAAGGCCGCGCACTGCTGTGGGACAAGCCGGTCGACCGCGAGGCGCAAGCCAACAACAGCGAGGCCAGGGTACCGCAACAACCCTACGTTTATCAAACGAACCGCTGAGTCACCACCTCAAAGATGAGCGACACGATAGAGGAGGAGGTGCTCGCACCCGAGACCCACGATAGAGCAGCGCCTGCTGTCGGCCAGGATGCTCTAGAACACCTGGCGGCGCAAGCCCAACGGGCGGGGGATCCGATTGCGCGCGCGCGGCTCTACGGTGAGCCGTTGTTTGTGCTGCCGACCGATTTGTACATCCCGCCCGACGCGCTGGAGCTTCTTCTCGACGCTTTTGAGGGCCCGCTGGACCTGTTGCTGTATTTGATACGTCGGCAAAACTTCAACATCCTGGACATCCCGCTGGCTGAGGTGACGCGCCAGTACTTGGCCTATGTCGAGCAGATCCGCAAGATCAACCTTGAGTTGGCAAGCGAGTACCTGCTGATGGCGGCAATGTTGATAGAGATCAAGTCGCGGCTTTTGCTACCACCGCGCAAGACCGCAGAAGGCGTGGAAGCTGAAGACCCGCGCGCTGAACTGGTGCGCCGTCTGATCGAATACGAAAAAATAAAGCTGGCCGCTGCGCGGCTGGACGAACTACCGCTGCTGGGCCGCGATTTTTTGCCTGCTCGGGTTGTTGTTGAACGCGCCGTACAGCCGCGCTTACCGCAAGTGCACGTGGGCGAGTTACACGCGGCCTGGCGAGACATATTGCGTCGCGTCAAACTCAGCCAGCACCACACCATTACCCGCGAGCAGCTCAGTGTGCGCGAACACATGAGCATCATTTTGCGTCTGCTTCAAGGCTGCAAGTTCGCGCTGTTCGAAGACTTGTTCGACGCTTTGCGGGGCCCGCAAGTGTTGGTCGTAACGTTCATCGCTTTGCTTGAGTTGTCACGCGAGCATTTGCTGGAGGTCACACAGGCCGAGGCGTTTGCGCCGATTTACGTGCGGCTGGTGTCTCGACCAGCTTGAGCGCGCTTTGGCTTGTACACGTTCTCGCGTCGATTCATGCGGGCGGCCGAGCAGCGTTGAGCACCTCTCGGGTGGCTTCGGCCGCACGCCGCGCCGCAGCCTGAAAATCAGCGCCCGAGCTGGCATACAGAACGTCCCGTGAGGAGCTGAGGATGACAGGCGATCGACCCTTGGCGCCGGCGCGTACCGCAGCTTGCGCGTCGCCGCCTTGCGCACCGATACCTGGAATCAGCAGTGGCAAGGCGGGTGCGAGCGCGCGCACACGCTCGATTTCGCTCGGGTAGGTCGCACCGACGACCAAGCCGAGCTGGCCGCCGCGGTTCCACTCGCCGCCGACCAGCCGCGCAATGTGCTCGTAGAGCCGGTCGCCGTTGGCCAGCCGCTGCGCTTGCAAGGCAGCGCCGCCAGCGTTGGACGTACGGCACAACACGAACAGGCCCTTGTCGGCGTAGGCAAAATAGGGTTCTATGGAGTCGAGTCCCATGAACGGAGACAGCGTCACCGCGTCGGCCTGATAGCGTTCGAAGGACTCGCGCGCGTACTGTTGGGCAGTGGTGCCAATATCACCGCGTTTGGCATCCAGAATTACCAGCACCTGCGGCGCGACGCTGCGGATGTGCGTAATCAACCGCTCCAGTTGGTCCTCAGCGCGGTGCGCGGCGAAATAGGCGATCTGCGGCTTGAAGGCAAGCACCTGGTCTTTGGTGGCATCGACGATGGCGGTGCAAAAATCGAAAATGCGGGCCGGGTTGTTTTGCCACGCGCCGGGGAACCTTGCGGGCTCGGGATCCAACCCGACGCACAGCAAAGAGTTATTCTGCCGCTCGGCCCTCAAAAGCGCCTCGGTAAAGTTCAAGCGAACGCACCTCTCCTTGGCGCAACAAACCGCGGTCGAACGAACAGAGCATCGGTGGTCATCGCATCCGATCCGCGCTACACCCGAGCCGCAAGCGGGCCAGCCAATCCGGTGTAGCCGGCAGGGGTCAACGCGCGCAGGCGCGCCTTTTCAGCCTCAGGCAACGCCAGTGACTCAATGAGCGCCGCTAAAGCTTCGCGCGTAATGGTTTTGCCGCGGGTGAGCTCCTTCAACTTTTCATACCCGTCGGGCAAGCCGTACCGGCGCATCACCGTCTGGATAGGCTCGGCCAACACCTCCCACGCGGTGTCGAGGTCGGCCGCCAGCGCCTCCCTATTGACGACCAACTGCGCTAAGCCGCGCTGCAGGCTGCTCAAACCCAACATGGTGTAGCCGAAACCAACCCCTATGTTGCGCAGCACGGTGCTGTCGCTGAGGTCGCGCTGAAAGCGGCTGATGGGAAGTTTTTGGCTCAAGTGCGCCAGCAACGCGTTGGCCAAGCCAAAGTTTCCTTCTGCGTTTTCGAAGTCGATGGGATTGATTTTGTGCGGCATGGTGGACGAGCCGACCTCCGACCGCTTCAAACTCTGCTTGAAGTAGCCAAGGCTGATGTAGCCCCAGACGTCGCGCGACCAGTCGATCAATATCGTGTTGCTGCGCGTCATTGCATCGAACAACTCGGCCATCGCATCGTGCGGCTCAATTTGGATCGTGTACGCGTTGAACGCCAAGTCGAGTTGCTCGACGACGTCGCGCGCAAAAACCTCCCAGTCGACCTCTGGGTAAGCCGCCAAGTGCGCGTTGTAGTTGCCGACCGCGCCGTTCATCTTGGCCAACAGCCTCACTTCGGCAATGCACTCGCGCGCGCGCCGCAAACGAACCACGACATTGGCAACTTCTTTGCCGACCGTCGTCGGGCTGGCTGCTTGTCCGTGGGTGCGGCTGAGCATGGGCACCTCGGCCAGGCTGTGCGCAAGCGTGGTGAGGCTGGCGACGAGGCTGTCGAGCGCCGGCAGCAGCACGTCGGCGCGGGCCCGTTGCAACATCAGGGCGTAGCTGGTATTGTTGATATCTTCGCTGGTGCAAGCAAAGTGCACGAACTCGACGGCCGCGGCCAACTCGGGCTGGCCTCGTACGTGGTTCTTGAGCCAGTACTCGACCGCTTTTACGTCGTGGTTGGTCGTGGCCTCTATGTCTTTTATAGCCTGCGCGTCGCCCTCCGAAAAATCCCGTACTAAACCACGCAACAGCGTACGAGCGGCGCTCGACAAAGGCTTGAATTCTGCCAAGCCCGCATCGGACAGCGCGATGAACCACGCGACTTGGACCTGCAAGCGGCGTTGCATCAGTGCAAACTCGCTCAACAGTGGTCTAAGCGCGTTCAGCTTGCCAGCGTAACGTCCATCCAGCGGCGACAGAGCAGACAGGTGGTTGAGGTTCATGGTGTGGTTGGCGCGTTCGAGGGCAGGCCGCGCTAGCGGGATTGTAGAAGGGGCGATCACGCCCAGTAACGCCCACAACCCGGCTGCGGCGGAGCAACGGTGAAGCGCACCGCTACACTGTGTGACCGTTCAATAGGACACGCGTACCCCGATGCCTGAGCGCAAACCTTTGACATTGCACCGCCTGCGCGCAATGCATGCAGCGGGCGAGAAGCTGGCCGCGCTGACCTGTTACGACGCGACCTTTGCGCGTGTGCTCGATGATGCCGGGGTCGACGTGCTGGTGGTCGGTGATTCTCTGGGCATGGTGTTGCAAGGCCAACCCAGCACGCTGCCGGTATCTATGGACGAGATGAGTTACCACACAGCGTGCGTTGCGCGCGGCAACCGCACGGCTTGGATCGTTGCCGACTTGCCCTTTGGCAGCTACCACGAAGCGCCCGAGCAAGCGTGGCGCAACGCGTCAAAGTTGATGCAGGCAGGGGCCCACATGCTCAAGCTGGAGGGCGGGGGATGGACGGTACCCACAGTGCGCTTTCTTGTCGAGCGCGGCATTCCCGTCTGCGCTCACCTGGGCTTTACCCCACAGTCAGTGCATGCTTTGGGCGGCTTTCGCGTCCAGGGGCGTGACGCGGGAGCCGCTACGCTACGCGCCGAAGCACAGGCCCTCGTCGACGCTGGCGCGGCGATACTGGTGTTAGAACTCGTCCCGGCGCCGCTGGCGAGAGATCTCAGCTCGGCACTGCCGATCGCCACCATCGGCATCGGAGCCGGCACCGGTTGTAGCGGCCAAGTACTGGTGCTGCACGACATGTTGGGCATCACCCCCGGCAAGCGCCCGCGTTTTGTTCGTAATTTCATGCAAGGCGCGGCAAACATTGACGATGCCGTTCGCCTGTACGTCGCCGAGGTGAAAAGCGGTCGCTATCCCGACGACGCGTTGCACAGCTATTGACGGGCAGTTTTGACTCCACGGGGCAAAATACCTGTAGCCTGATTTGTGCGCCGCGACGAAGGCACTCGCGGTGGCTGTCCAACGCGGCCAGCCCAGCATCTGGATCTACGGCTGCTGTGCGCATACATTCCAACTACAGCAATACTAAACAAAGGTGTGAGCGCTTGCCAACTAATTATTGCCGCTGTGATTGAAGACAATTTGGTTGAGCTTTTGCGCTGGTTTCGGTAACATCACGGTTTCAGAATTCAGGGAAATCTAGCGGTTCGCACCGAGCTTTCGCTGGTGTAAAGAGATTTATGTAAGTTGGTGCCCGCCTGCTTGTTCCGCGCTAACCTGTTGATTTTGGCGACCTTGTTGGCCCTGTTTGTAGAGTGGTTGAGGCCAGTCGCGCCAAAATAGACAGGTCAATGTTCGGTGTAGGAAAGTACTTTTTGCTTGTGTCGCCGAGTGGACATCATCGGGAGTACGCCGCCGAGAGGACTGGCGAACGTAAACCGGTCTTAGCGCGAATTATCTATGGCAGGCACAAACCCCGGATCCCAGCTTGTCACGCTGCGGTCAATGCTCTGCGCGAGCATCGACGATACCGTGCCCTTGAATTTGCGGAAACCTTTATTTTGACCTGAGGGAGGAGCAAGCATGCTGTTACAAACAGTGCGCCCAAATATCGTGCAGTCGATCCGCGCATACCGCGCAGAAGACCTGATGCGCGTCGCACGGAGCGTGGGCCAACATTTTCTTTACGCCAACCTAAGTACCGCCCAGTCGAAACAGGAAGTACTCGAAGGGATCGCGGCTGCTTTTCATTTTTCACCGCATTTCGGCAAAAATCTGGACACGCTCTATGATTGCTTGACCGACTTGGTCTACAAGGCCGGTGCGCAGCCTGGTTTTGTGGTCGTCCTAGAACAGTTGCCCGACAACCCACGATTTGACCGCGAGGTGCGCGAGCAGTTACTGGACGTTTTTCGTGACGCCGCTGATTATTGGGGGGAACGAAAAATACCCTTCCGGTGCTTCTATTCTTTTCAGTAGCCCGCTCCCTGGAACAAGGGTCATGGGAGCGGGCTACGGATGGGACCCAAGGTGTTGTCAACAAGCCGCTCAAGTCGGCGGCCAAAGTGGCTGGCGCTTCGTCGAGTTTCGGTGCCAACATGCCATTGATGAGCAGCGCATTTGACACGTCGATGTGGCTGAGTATGGCGTAAAGGCAGTAACGTTTTGCCGAGCCGATAGGCTTCTCTGCGGACCTGACCCCGGCGAGTTGCGCCGGGTCAGCTGCTGCGCAGGGCTCTCAGGGTACGCGCTAGCGCCAGGTACTCGCGCACCGGAACTTCTTCGGCGCGCCGTTGCAAGTCAAACTCAACGCCGAACCCTCGCGCCGCCAACCAGCGCCCGAGTGTGTTACGGAGCAGTTTGCGCCGCTGTGAAAATGCTACGCTGACCAGCTCGCCGAGGAGTGCCGCATCAACGTCTGTGCTGGGCGCGAGCGGCTGCATGCGCACGACGGTTGAATCTACCCGCGGTGGTGGGTCAAACGAACTGGGCGGCACGCTAAGCACCGCTTCAATCAGGTACCGCCATTGCAGCATCACGCTCAAGCGACCGTAATCCTTGTTGCCGGGCCGGGCAACCATGCGGGCCACGACTTCCTTTTGCAGCATGACATGCTGGTCCTCCACTTGCTCGATGTACGTCAACAGGTGAAACAAGATAGGCGTCGAGAGGTTGTACGGCAGGTTGCCAACCACACGCAACTTGCGGCCTTGCGCAGTCGCTAGCGCGGCAAAGTCCACCTCGAGCACATCGGCCTCGACAACACTCAACGCCGGCCAAAGGCGTAAGCGCGCGGCCAAGTCGCGATCGATTTCAATCGCTGTTAGCCGGCCGCATTGAACCAGCAGCGGGCGCGTTATGGCCCCCTGGCCCGGCCCGATCTCCACCAGCGCGTCTCCCGGCTGCGGGTTTACAGCAGCCACGATCGCGGCCACAACGCTGTCATCGACCAAGAAATGCTGCCCGAATCGTTTGCGCGCGACATGCCGAACCGTCGGCGCGTCATGCGCACGGGACAAAACCGGCAACTCAGGGCGGCGGATCGCGCAATTCAATATATGCCCGCGCGCGCAGATCTCGCGTCCATTCGGCATACGCCGCCTCGAACTTTTGCTCCCGCAGCAAGTTGCGCGCCTGTTCGCGTTGCTGCTTCGCGTCAAGCGCGACGGTTCGCCGCTCCAACACCTGGATCAGATGTGCGCCAAAGCGAGAAACAAAGGGCTCCGCAAGCTCACTTCCCGCAAGCGCATTCATGTTTTCTTCGAATTCGGGGACAAGCGTTCCCGGCGAAACCCAACCGAGATTTCCGCCATGCATCGCGCTGGCGTCGTCGGAGTTTTCACGTGCCATTTGCTCAAAGGGGCGTGACCCTGCTTCTATTTGCCGCTTGAACTCGGCCAGTCTGCGCAGTGCCGCGTCCAGCGTCAACCGCGCCGAGGGCCGTAGCAAGATGTGCCGCACCCGTGATTGCGTTATGGTAAAGGGCGCGCCCTCGCGACGATCAAGCAGTTTGATGACGTGGAAACCTGCCCCTGTGCGCAACAAGTTCGGAGCCACCTCTCCGACCTTGAGCTTACTGACAACCGCAACAAAGGCGTCTGGCAAGCGCGCAGCCGGCCGAAGGCCAATCTCGCCGCCGCGCGCCTTGTTGCTGTCCTCGGAAAACTCCCGCGCGACGCGTGCGAACGCCTTGCCTGCTCGCACTTGAGCGAACGCGGATTCGGCACGTCGACGGCGCGCCGAGACGTTAGCACCATCGGCGCCTCCTGGCACGGCGATCAAGATCTGCGCGACGTTGTATTCGACGAGATTCCCCGCTGACGCGCGCTGCTGGTCCAGCAGCTCATCGACTTCGCGTTCAGTGATTTGAATGCGCGCCCGCACTTCGCGCTCACGCACCCGCTCGACCAGCATTTGATCGCGCACATTCCTGCGAAAACTCTCGTTGTTGACGCCCTCGCTCAGCAACCGTTGCCGTAGTTGCGCAATCGTCAGCTGATTCTGCGCCGCGATGTTGGCGACCGCCCGATCCAACTCTGCTTCATCGATTTTCAAGCCACTGTCTCGAGCGTACGAAACTTGGACCCGCTCATCTATCAATGCGTTGAGCACCTGTCTGCGCAGCGTACCGGCAGGTGGGAGCTTGACGCCGCTGCGAGCAGCTTCTTGCCGGGCACGCTCAATGCGTTGCTGCACCTCGCCCGCTGTTACAAGCTCCTGATTTACCACGGCCGCGATGTGGTCGCCTGAACGCTGCGCCGGCGCCTGCGCCGTCGCCAAGGCCAACACTACCAGGGTCACGCCGCGAGACAAGTCAATCATAGGATGTTGCGGAAGTAGGGCCGGCGTGCGTGTCGCGCAGCAAGCGGTAACCTGGGATATTGTCCTTCAAGACCTGCAATGGGTTGCTTCCCAGGCGCGACAGGCCCACCAGTTCGAGCTGCAGCAGCAATCGAGTAGTCGCCTCGCTACGACCAGTGGACAAGCGCTCGGTGACGATACGGCCAATCCAACAACCCGCGTCGTACTCGAACCCGAGCAACGAGTCGGTGATCCGGCTGTCTTTGGTGCTAAAGCTGAACCGGCCGACGCTGTACCAGCGGCCCTTGCAGCCACCAGCGCCGGTCGGCGTCGTAGCGCTTGCTTTGTGACTACCGCCGGTCGACCTTTGGTTCGCCAACGCCCATTGCCACCCCATTTCGACTTGCTCACTCAAGCCGCGCGCAAGGCGGTAGGTCGCGTTGACGGTTCGAAAAGGCCGCGGCGAGTAGCGCGCACCGACGACTGAGCGCGCGCTGCGCCGGATGTCGGGGCTGTATTGCACCGAACCGTCAAAGACCCACCTCGGTACCAGCCGGCTCGAACCCAACAAAAGCACGTCTGAGAAGCGTTGCTGCAGCGGTACGCCGTCCGCGGTGAGTTGCTGGTCGGCGAACAAGAAGCGCTGCGCGACGCCGAGTTTCAGCACCTCAGCGCCGGTCGTGTGGTCGAAAATACGGGTCGTCACCCCTGCCGTCAACTGGTTAGCGTCGGAGACTCGGTCAACACCGGCAAAGGCGTTGTCGGTATAAATTGATTCGAAACTGAAATCCTTGGCCGTCGCGTCGAAGTTGGGAAGAAGAGCCTGCTCACGATAGGGTGTGTAAACATACAGCAAGCGCGGCTCCAATGTTTGGCGCGTGGCACGACCAAACCAGCTCGAATCTCGCTCTAGCACCCAAGCACTGTCGAGACTGAGCGTCGGTATCGTTCGTGAATCGGTGGTGCGACCCGATTCCGCGTGATCGAACGTGTAAGCTGCCGTATTGACGCTCAGGCGGGGCGTGAACGACCAGCCCGCGGAAGCGTACGGCCAGGCGAGCGAGCCGATAGCGTGCCATCGGTTTCCGCTGCGAACCTCAGGCTGCGGCAGCAAGCCCGCCACCGTGGGCGTCACGCCCGGGGGCAGCACAAAACGGTTGAACTCGCTCTCGATGCCAACGTCGAACCCCCTGCCCAATCGACGCCTTACCCGCACCCCGATTTGCGGCGAGCGCTCAAACGGCGCGTCGATGGCGTTGGCCAATTCCGGGTCTTGCAACACCTGCCATCGCTGCACTCGAGCATAAGCAAGCCAGTCGCCACCACCCGACACGAAGTGTCGGCGCGTCTGTAAATCAGTCAGCAGCAACCGCGGCGTTAAGCTGGACACTCCGCGGGGAAAATCCTTCCAGTAACTGTCGTCGGACACACGTGCGCTGCTGGCCTTAAACACCCACCCTGTGGACAACGCGCCCTCATGCGCCAAGTCAAGCGCATAGCGCGATTGCCCGGTCACGTTGTCGTTGGGCAGCAGGTTCAAGTTCACGAGGCCGTTGTAGCGCGGCTCCAAATAGCGGTACTCCGTTTCAAGACCGGGCCCGCGCCTGGCGCTGACCGTCGGCGTTAGCGTGGCATCGCGGTTGGGAGCGATATTCCAGTAGTACGGCACGGCGACACGAAGACCGCTTTTGTTGTCAAGGTTCACACTTGGCGGCAACCATCCCGATTTGCGTTCATCCGTCAGCGGAAAACTCAGCGCCGGCGCCGCCAATATCGGCACACCGAGAAATCTCAGCACGGTGCCCTCTGCTACGCCCTCGTTGGCCGCAAAATCAAACCTCACTCGGTCCGTTGTCAGCAGCCAAGCGGGGTCGCCCGAGCCATCCGGCGGGCAACTCGTGTACGTGGCCGCCGTTGCGACAGCGCGATCTGCGGACAAAAAATCCACCCGCGCGGCCGAGCCACCAGCGTTGGTACGCGCAAAGAAATAGCTCGGGCGGAGGAAATACCCCTCAAAGCGCTCAACACTCAGTTGCAACTCCTGGCCACGGTAGATGTCGCCATTGCGCGACACGAGTACATTTCCACTCGCCCGCGCCTGGTCTAGCGCATAGTCGTAAGTCAAACGGTCCGCACTGATCCGCAGCTTGCCTTGCTGAAACTTCGCCATTCCTTCGGCTTGGGTTTCCAACTCGGGGCGGCCGGCCGTTCGAGGCGCACCACCGCCGTCTGGCTCGGCAGCAAAAGTAGGCGCGGCGCTCACAAACATCAACAGCAAGCCCACAACCGCAGGCGGACAGCTCGCCGAGGATGACGCGGAACACGGCAGGGTGGGAAAACGCGGCGGGCGCACAGATGCAGGTCGTCGGCCAAGTGGCTGTCGATTTGTAGAATCGATTATCTACGAGCGCAACGGCTCCATCACCCACCTGGTTCGTCACAGTGCACAAGTATTTTGGCCACAGACCTTGCTCCCCTTGCCTGGCCTGATGCCGAGCGCCAACAGGCTTTCGAGGGTTGGCTGGCAACCCTGGGGTCATTTCAACTGGTACCCAGCACCCTTCGTCTTGCCAGCGCCGACGCCAGCTTTCGACGTTACTTGCGCATCGAAGGCGCGCTGTCGAGCTATATCGTGATGGACGCGCCGCCGCCTCAGGAAGATGTGCGGCCGTTCGTCCATGTGGCGCGCCTCATTGCGCAAGCGGGGCTTCGTGCGCCTCGCGTGCTAGCCAGCGACACCACGCGAGGCTTTTTATTGCTGACTGATTTGGGTTCACAGCTTTACTTGACGGCATTGAAAGCCGCCGCCGCGCAGGGTTTGCCGGGCAAAGCCGATACGCTCATGCGCTCGGCCTTCAGCGCTTTGGTGCAGTGGCAGCAGCGAGTCGATGCGAGCAGCCTACCACCGTACGACGAGGCGTTGTTTCGCCGCGAGCTGGCGTTGTTTCCCGACTGGTGTGTCGCGCGCGAACATGGCGTTGTTTGGAGCAAATCCCAACAGCGTCAATGGCGCGGTGTTTGCGATTCCTTGGTGATCAACGCCTTGACGCAGCCCACGGTCGCGGTACACCGCGACTACATGCCACGCAATTTGATGTGCAGCGACCCTGGTCCTGGCATCCTGGATTTTCAGGACACCGCGCGGGGCCCTATCACTTACGACGCCGCGTCGCTGTTGCGCGACGCGTTTATTTCCTGGGAGGAGGATCAAGAACGCCGGTGGGCCACCGACTACTGGGAGCAGGCGCGCTGCGTTGGCTTGCCCTTGGATAACGATTTCGGTGCTTTTTGGCGGCAGCTGGAATGGACGGGCCTACAGCGGCACCTCAAGGTGTCGGGGATTTTTTGCCGCCTCAAGCATCGCGACGGCAAACCTGTGTATTGCACGGATCTTCCCCGCTTTTTTCGTTACGTTCGCCGCGTGGCCGAGCGCTACTCCGACTTTGCGGCTTTGCTTGACATGCTTGATCAACTCGAACGCGTTGCGCAAAAATCCAACTGAGCGACGACCTTTGGGGGCCCGTGACCCTTGCGCGCTGGCGTTGCTCAAGCACTTACTCAGCCGGCCCACTGGTCCGCTCGCTGCTGCGCCGCGGCGAAATCCAAAGTGCCGTTGTAGATCGCGCGCCCGCATATGACGCCTTCTATACCTTCGTGCTCCACGGCGCAAAGGTTTTCGATGTCGACAAGGTTGCTCAACCCTCCAGAAGCGATGACGGGAATTGACAGCGCCTGCGCCAACTTGACCGTTGCCTCAATGTTGATACCTGTAAGCATGCCGTCACGTTCAATGTCGGTGTAGACCACGCTTTCAACGCCGTAAGTTTCAAATTTTTTCGCCAAGTCCACGACCTCATGGCCGGTGAGCTTGCTCCAGCCATCGGTGGCGACTTTCCCGTCTTTCGCATCCAGCCCGACGATGATGTGTCCACCAAACGCCGTACACGCGTCGTGAAGAAAGCCAGGCTTTTTCACCGCGGCGGTACCGATGATGACAAAACTCAAGCCGTCGTCGAGATAGCGCTCGACAGTATCGAGGTCCCGGATACCCCCGCCTAACTGCACCGGAATCTCGTCGCCAACTTCAGCAAGAATGGCGCGAATCGCGCCCTCGTTGACCGGTTTACCCGCAACCGCCCCGTTCAAGTCGACCAGGTGTAACCTGCGG
>Ga0224512_10002727_pt1 | contig 15961 bp, 13 predicted proteins | sample SF_May12_sed_USG_4_FD_169103 | JGI IMG/M metagenome (GOLD analysis project Ga0224512, IMG submission 169103) | Sediment microbial communities from San Francisco Bay, California, United States - SF_May12_sed_USGS_13 | ecosystem: Environmental > Aquatic > Marine > Sediment | place: USA...
AGCTTCTGTCGTGAAGCGGATGCGCGGCGAGTTCGACGACGTCGACCAGCGCCTGAACACCGTCGAGGAACGGATTCGCAGCGGGCCGCGGGGTAACCTGCGGACGACGCTCGAAACGCTGGCGCGGCAGGCGTCGGTGAAGGTCGAATCCATGGAGCCCCAGGCCTCGCCCGCGCACGAGCGGTATCGCGAGACCAAGGTCGAGGTCGGGCTCGGCGGCGTGACCCTGGCGCAAACGGTGAGCTACCTGCACCAGATCGAGTCGGCACGGCAGATGCTCTCCGTCAAGAGCCTGCGCATCCGAACGCGACCGGACCGGCCCGAGCTCCTGGACGTGAGCTTCACGGTCTCGTCGTTCGAGCCCCTGTAGCGTGTCGGGGGCGCGGAGGGCACCGTCTTGTCGCGCCCGCTGAAGACGACGGGGATCGCGCTGGCCGGGGCCGCGCTGGTCGCCGGGTTCATCGTCGTGGGCTTTCCCTACGACCGGCTCGGCGATTGCATCGAGGCCGCGGTGCGGCGCGAGACCGGGGTCGCCCTCGCGATCGGAACGCTGGAGCCGAGCCTGGGGCTCGCCGGGCCCGGCCTGCGGGCGAGCGGCCTCCGGCTTCGTTGGCCCGACGGCGAGGTTCTGGCGCTCGACGCTGCGCGCCTGCGTCCGGCGTGGTCGCTCTCGTGGCTGCAGGGGGCGCCGGCCATCCGCGTGCAGCTGGGGGGGCCCATCGGGGAGGCGGACGGCATCGTCACCCTGAACGAGTCCGGGGCCTGGAACGGCGAGCTGCGCCGGGTCGATCTCGCGCAGCTCCCGATCGACTCCTTCGCGTCCGGCGCGGCGATCGAGGGCGTTGCCGACGCCGTCGTCGACCTCCGGCTTGGCGATGCGGGTCCCGAGGGACACCTGAGCTTCGAGGCGCACGCTGGAAGCGTCGCGCTGCCGGCCTTCCCCGTGCCCCTGCCCTACGAGCGGCTCAGCGGCGAGATCGAGTTCGGGGGTGACGCGTTCGCGACGGTCCAGTCCTTCAATCTCGAGGGACCCCTCGTGAGCGCCGAAGTGACCGGAAGCGTGCGCCACGCGCCCGTGCCCGCGAACGCCCCGCTCGCGCTCAGCGTCACCCTGCGCGCGCAGCCGGGCGTCCGCCCACTGCTCGAATCCGCGGGCCTGCGCGTCTCCCGGGAGGGCAACGCACGGATCAGCGTCGGCGGCACGCTCTCGAATCCGGTCGTGCGATGACCCCGGCCCGTTCGAGCCCCGACACGCTCCAGAAGGTCTTCAAGACCTTCGCGGATCCCACGCGGACGCGGATCCTGCTGCTGCTCGAACGCGAGGAGCTGGCGGTCCAGGAGCTGATGGACGTGCTGGCCATGGCGCAATCCCGCGTCTCGCGTCACCTGGCCATCCTGCGGGAGGCGGGCCTGCTCCGGGACCGCCGGGACGGGACCTACGTCTTCTACCGCTTCGCGGCGCCGGCCGCAGGCCCCTGGCGCGACGCCTGGGAAGTGGTCGAGCGAACCCTGCGCGACACGCCTGCGACGGAGTGCGACGCCGCCGCGCTCCGCCGCGTGCTCGACGCGCGGGCGGCGCGCACCCGCAGCTTCTTCGAGTCCGTCGGCGCCGAGTGGGACGCCGTGCGCAGGGTCTTCAACGATGACGCCCTGCGCGCCCACGCGATCGCGCGGCTGGTCGATCCGAACCGGACCGTCGCCGACATCGGAACCGGCACCGGAATCCTGGCGATGGAGCTCGCCCGACTCGGGCTGCGCGTCGTCGCCATCGACAGCTCGTCGCGGATGCTCGACGCCGCCCGAGTCAAGATGGAGCGGGAGGAGCTCACGCGAATCGAGCTGAGGCAGGGAGAGGCCGGCGCTCTGCCCCTGGCGGACGACGAAGTCGACGCCGCTTTCGCGCACATGGTGCTCCACTACCTGCCGTCTCCGGGCGAGGCGATCCGCGAGATGGCACGGGCCGTGAAACCCGGCGGCACGGTCGTCGTCGTCGACTTCGTGCGCCACGAGCACGAGTGGATGCGCCACGATCTGGGGGTCACGTGGCTCGGCTTCGCGGCCGAGGAGATCGAGTCGTGGTTCCACGAGGCCGGGCTCGTCGAAGTTCGTCGCGACGAGCACGCGGGCCTCTCCTCGGATCGCGACCTCCCCGCGACGTTCATCGCGTCGGCGCGGGTGACCGCCTAGCGATCGGCGGAGAACACCCTGGTCGCGACCGTCGAGATCTCCGCGGTGCTCTTCGACGCGGTGGGAACGCTGATCGAGCTGCGGGAACCGGTCGGAGAGACCTACGCGCGCCTCGCCCGAACGCACGGCGTCGACCTCCCCGCCTGGCGCATCACCGACGCCTTCGCGCGGATCCATCGGCAAGCGCCGCCCATGGTGTTCCCCGGGACGCCGCCGAAGGAGATCGCGCAGGCGGAGCGACGCTGGTGGCGGGAGATCGTGCGCGGGACCTTCCTCGCCACCGACGGCACGGCGCGCTTCCCGGACTTCGACGCGTACTTCGAGAGCCTGTATCGAACCTTCACGAGGCCCGAGGCCTGGCGCCGTAGCACCGGAAGCCGTACGGCGCTCGCGGCCCTGCGCGCCCGAGGGCTCGCCACCGGGGTCGTCTCGAACTTCGACCAGCGCCTGCATCAAATTCTCGAAGGTCTCGATTTGGATGGGTTTTTCGATGTCGTTGTGCTGCCGGCCTCGGTCGGGGCGGCGAAGCCGGATGCCCGTATCTTCCGCGTCGCCCTCGAGCGTCTCGGGAGGGGCGCCGCCGAGACCGTCTACGTCGGCGACGACCGCGAACACGACCTCGAAGGCGCGCGCGCTGCCGGACTGCGGGCGATCGACGCACGGGCCCTTGCTACCCTCGCCGAGCTTCCGAACCGGGTGGAAGCCCTGAACCGGGGGTCCCCGTGAACGACGCGCCGGCACCTGGCCGCGAAGACGACGCTCTCCGGTTCTTCCGCAGCCGTTTCGGCCTCGACGACCGCAGCCTCAGCAGCGCGCTCGACACCGCGCTCGAGCGCCGGATCGACTACGCGGATCTGTTCTTCGAGCACGCCACGCAGGACTCCGTCTCGCTCGAAGAGGGGATCGTCAAGAGCGGTGATCGCCACGTGGAGCAGGGCGTCGGCGTGCGCGCCCAGGCGGGCGAACGCCAGGGCTACGCCCACTCGGACGAAGTCACCGTCGAGAGCATGCGGCTCGCCGCGTCGACGGCGCGGGCGATCTCGCAGGCGGCCGGGACTCCGAGCCCGGTGCCGATGAGCGCCAGCACGCCGCGCCGGGACCTCTACCCCGTGAGCCGGGCGCCCACCGACGTCCCCGTGGGCCGCAAGGTGGCGCTGCTGGACGCGATCGACCGCTACGCCCGCGGCCTCGACCCTCGCGTCAAGCAGGTGATGGCGAGCGTCGTGTCCCAGCACCGAACCGTGCTCGTGGCCGGGAGCGACGGCACCCTGGTCGGCGACGTCCGACCGCTGGTGCGGGTCAACGTCCAGGTGATCGCGGCGGACCCCGCCGGCCGACGCGAGATCGGCTACTGCGGTACGGGCGGTCGCTTCGATCTCGAACGGCTGCTCGAGGCCGAGGAGTGGCAGCACGCCGCGCGCGAAGCGGTGCGGATCGCGACCCTCAACCTCGCCGCCGAGCCCTGCCCTGCCGGCACCATGGACGTCGTTCTCGGCCCGGGCTGGCCCGGCATCCTGCTCCACGAGGCCGTGGGGCACGGCCTGGAAGGCGACTTCAACCGCAAGCAGACCTCGGCCTTCTCGGACCGGCTCGGTCAGCGCGTGGCCACGGAGGGCGTGACCGTGATCGACGACGGCACCCTGGCGGAGCGGCGCGGTTCCCTCAACGTGGACGACGAGGGCACGCCGACCCAGAGGACGGTGCTGATCGAGAACGGCATCCTCCGGGGCTACCTCCAGGACCGGCTCAACGCGCGGCTGATGGGCGCGGACCCGACCGGCAACGGGCGCCGCGAGAGCTACGCCCACCTGCCCATGCCCCGCATGACGAACACCTTCATGCTCGCCGGCGACGAGGCGCCCGAAGACGTGCTGCGCTCGGTGAAGAACGGGATCTACGCCGTCTCCTTCGGGGGAGGACAGGTGGACATCACCAGCGGCAAGTTCGTGTTCAGCGCCAACGAGGCCTACCGGATCGAGGACGGTCGCGTGGGCGCACCGCTCGTTGGCGCCACCCTGATCGGCAACGGCCCGGACGTCCTCACGCGCGTCACGCGCATCGGCAACGACCTGGCCCTCGACCGCGGCGTCGGTACCTGCGGGAAGGACGGCCAGAGCGTCCCGGTGGGCGTGGGCCTCCCCACCATCCGGATCGACGGGATCACGGTGGGTGGAACCGAAGGATGAGCGCGCCCTCCCCCCTCGCCCCCGGCGACGTGATCGAACGCGCCCTCGAGCGCGCGAAGCGGGCCGGGGCCGACGCCGCCGACGCCGTCCTCGTCGAGAGCGAGGCGCTCGAGGCCCGCGTGCGCGGCGAGGAGATCGACTTCGTCACCCAGGCGCGGGAGCACACGCTCGGGATTCGCGCCCTGGTGGGGGGGGCCGCGGGCTTTCGCTCGGCGATCACCTCCACGAGCGACCTCTCCCCCGAGGCGGTGGATCGCATGGCGGAGGAGACCGTGGCGCTCGCACGCGCGACGGCCGAGGACCCGGACGCGGGGATTCCCGAGGAGGGATTCGCCGAAGACCTACCCGACCTCGCGCTCTTCGACGCCGCAGACCGCGGCGTCGCCGTCGAGGCGCGCATCGAGGACGCCCGTCGCGCGGAGTCCGCCGCGCGGGCGGCCGACGCGCGCATCGCCAACTCCGAGGGCTCCACCGTGGGCTCCGACTTCTCCCACATCGTCTACGGGAACTCGGCGGGATTCCTCGGCCAGTACGACGCGGCCTCCCACTCGCTCTACTCCGAGCCGATCGCCCGCGCGAACGGATCGATGCAGCGCGATTACTGGCTGACGGTGGCGCGCCGCCTCGCGGACCTCGAGGAGCCCGGCGCCGTGGGCCGGCGCGCGGCCGAGCGCGCCACGCGCCGGCTCGGGGGCCGTCGCATTCCCACCTGTGCGGTCCCCGTGATCTTCGATCCGATGACGGCCCCCAGTCTCCTCGGCCACCTCGCCAGCTGCGTGAACGGGTACACCGTCTACCGCGAGGCCAGCTTCCTCGCGGGACGCCTCCACGAGACCGTGGCCAGCAGCCTCGTCACCGTGATCGACGACGGGCGCCGGCCCGGCGGCCTCGGCAGCAAGCCCTTCGACGGCGAGGGCCTCCCGACCCGCCGCAACGTGCTCGTCGAGAAAGGCCGTCTCGACACCTATCTCCTCGACAGCTACGCGGCGCGCAAGCTCGGGCTGCGTTCGACGGGAAGCGCCGCGCGCAGCGCGGGCAGCGCACCGAGCGCCGCGCCCACGAACCTCTGGCTCCAGCCGGGGGCGCGCACGCTCGAGGAGCTCATCGCCGACACCGACCGCGGGCTCCTGGTCACGGAGCTCATCGGCATGGGCTTCAATCCCGTGACCGGCGACTACTCGCGCGGAGCCGCGGGCCTGTGGATCGAGGACGGAGAGATCCGGTACCCCGTGGAGGAGATCACGATCGCCGGAAACCTCGGCGAGATGCTCACCGCGATCGACGCCGTGGGCTCGGACCTCCTCTGGCTCGGTCGCATCGCCTCACCGTCACTGCGCGTCGCGGAGATGATGGTCGCCGGAACGTGAGCGTGGCGGTCCCGACGATGATCGGCCTCACCCTCCCGGACGTGGATGTCTGGTCGGAGCGCGTCGTGGTCGCCCTGGGAAAGAACCCGGGGATCTTCACCGGACCGGGCACCAACACGTACCTCGTCGGCACCGGGGCCCGGCGCATCCTCCTCGACACCGGCGACGGACGGCGCGAGTACCTGCCTGTCCTGGAGCGGGCGCTCGCCCGGGCCGGCTGCGAGATCCAGGAGATCGTTCTCACCCATGGACACCCCGATCACCAGGGCGGCGCCGCCGCGGTGATCGAGCGCTTCGGCCCGCTGCGCGTCTCGAAGCTGCCCTCCGAGCTCTACGACGGGCCCTACGACTTCGAGGCCACCCCCATCGCCGACGGCTCGGTGATCCGCACCGAGGGCGCGACGCTGCGCGCGATTCACACGCCGGGCCACGCCGAAGACCACCTCTGCTTCGCGCTCGAGGAGGAGGCCGCCCTCTTCTCCGGCGACAACGTGCTGGGCGTCGGCACCACCGTCATCCCCGGGCACGGCGGGAGCCTGCGCGACTACATGCGCTCGCTGGAGCGGATGCTCGGCGAGGCGCCGACCGCGATCTACCCGGCCCACGGCCCGCGCATCGCCGACGGCACGGCGAAGATCCGCGAGTACATCGACCACCGCAACGAGCGAGAGGAGCAGATCCGGGCCGCGCTGCGCGAGGGCCTCGACCGCATCCCCGAGATCGTGAAGCGCATCTACGCGGCCTACCCCGAGTCGCTCCACGGCGCCGCGGCGCAGTCGGTCTGCTCGCACCTGCTCAAACTCGAGAGCGAGGGCCGCGCCGCGCGCGAGGGCGAGGACGCACCGCGCGCCCGCTGGCGGCTCGTTTGACCCATCCCCTCCTCGAGCGTCTGGCCGGCAGCGACCCGGACGATCGGCGCGCGGCCTGCGCGGAAGCCGCCCGGGATCCTTCGGCGGTGCTCTGGATCGAGGCACTGGTCGAGGCGCTCGGCGACCCCGACAAGGCGGTTGCCCGCGCTGCGTCGGACGCGCTGGCGACGATCGGTCGGACCGCGCCAGAGGTGGGCGCCGCGTTGCGGCCGGCCCTGCACGGCGACGATCCGATGCGGCGCTGGGGCGCGGCGTTCACGACCGCGCGCCTCGAGCCGCCGAGCGAAAAGCTGCTGCCGGCGCTGGTCGAGGCCCTCGGCCTCCCCGACGGCGACGTGCGCTGGGCCGCCGCGAAGATCCTGGTCGAAACCGGCCGTCTCGTGGACTCGGTCCTTCCGCTGCTGCTGGGCCTCGCGCGCGGGTGCGAAGCGCCCGTGGTTCGCCGCATGGCCACCTACTGCCTGCGCGAGCTCGCGCCGGATCGACCCGAGTCGGCCGCGGCTCTGCTCGAGGCGAGCCGCGACGAGGACCTCGCACTCCGGCGCGCGGGGCTCACGGCATTAGCCTCGCTGATGGAGCCACCGCCCGCCGTCCTCGAGCGTCTCGTCGAGGCGCTCGCCGGCGATCCCGATCCCGCGAGCCGACGCATCGCCGCTGCCGCCCTGGGGGAGGTCGGAGCGGCGCGCCGGGAAGCGCTGCCCGCAGGGGCAATGGCAGCACTCCAGCGGGCCCGCGCGTCCGCCCCGGATTGCGACCTGCGGGCCGCCGCGACGCGCGCCCTCGAACGCCTGGGCGCTCCACAGCGCAGCGCGTCGCGCGATTAGGCCCGAATGCCCGGCGGGGCGACGCCCGATCCGGTCGCTGCCGGGTCCCGCGCTCAGGCCGGGCGTGACGGCCGCATCACGCATCCCCCGGACAGACGCCTCCGAGAGCCGCTCGCGTTCCGGGCTCGGGCGCGTACGCCGTGCTATGTATGGTGTCGTTCCGTGTCGAGGGGTAGGACACGGGAACGCCTACCCCCAGGGAGCGCGTCATGAAGCGAGGACGGATCTCGACGGTCCTTCTGGGCGGCATGCTTGCGGCGTCGTGGGTCGCACCGAGCCTGGCGGTCGCCCAGGAGCGGTCGCTCGAGCAGGTCATGGGCGAGAACTTCGAGGGACTGCAGGACCTGCTCGTCGGCCTGATCAAGTCGGAGTACGCCGCCATGCCCGATCAGCTCGGTCTCCTTCACGAGCACGCGGACGAGCTCACGAAGGCGATCCGCGAAGATACGAGGGGAGACCGCAATCTCTTCCTCATGTACGCCTACAGCTTGCGGGGGCACAGCGCTGACCTGAAGTCGATCGTCGAGGTGCTCATCGCGCGCGACGAGGCGAATCTACGTGGAGAGACATTGTCCACCGACGATCTCCGCGAAGCCGCCGCCGCGCACTTCGGAGGGATGGTGACGATGTGCGTGGCCTGCCACAACCGCTTCCGGCAGCGGGTCGTCCGCTAGGGACCCGCGTTCGGAAGCGGATCGGTCCTCGGCCCGGCGATCGACGTCGGCGTCACGTTCGTGGCCGCGCCCCATCCGGGGAAGCGGCCCCAGGGCACCGCAGGAGGCGAGCGCGAGGCCCACCGCTCCAGTCCGAGCGGGATTCTCCGTCGGGGTGGAAAAGCGAAGCGTGAGCGTCCTCACACTCGACCGTGAATCTGCCGATGACCCGTCCCAGACCGGAGATCCACGGATCTCGGGCGAGACCCGGAACTCTCTACAGCCCGAGCGGGGGCGTGAGGAACCACCGAACGCTCCGTCGCTGGATCGGCCGCCAGGCCGCGGCAGAAGACAGATCATGAAGCTCACATCCCTGCTGTCCGGTATGAAGGTCGAACGTCACCTGCTGCTGCTGTTCGTCCTGTGCGGCGTGATTCCGATCGGAGCCCTCGCTCTCCTGTCTGCGCCCGAAACGAACCTCGGCGCCGGCGCGGACTTCCAGATCCCGTACGATTCGGCCGCTCTCCTCTCCCTCTGCCTCGTCACGCTCCTGTTCATCCGCCGCATCCACCAGCGCCTGGCTCCGCTCGAGCAGCTGCGGGAGGAAGCACAGCGGATCGCCGGCGACTCGAACGTGCGAGTGACGGTCCAGAGCGGCGACGAGTTCGAGGAAATCGCGACTTCCTTCAATGCCGTGGCCACCCGCCTGACCGAGCAGTTCGACACGCTGCTCACCATGATCGAGATCGGTCGGATGATCCACTCCTCGATCGACATGAACGGCATCGTGAACACCGTGGTCGCGCGGATCCGAGACATCTTCCCCTGCGACGTCGTGGCCGTGAGCCTGCTGAAGTCCGGCGGTTCGTCGACCCTCCAGACCTTCGTCGCGCCGGACGGGCTGATCGCGAGCGAACGGATCGAGGCCACCGCTCTCGGAGTCGAAGCAGCGAGGCGGCTCCGCGCCGAGCCCGAGCATTTCTTCGTCGACATGGACGACGGCTTTCCGCCCTATCTCGAGCCCTTCTCCCGGCGCGGGATCGCGAAGACGCTGGTCCTCCCGCTCCTCGTGCGGAACGAGCTCCTGGGGCTGATCGCCATCGGGCGCAGGAATGCGTGGACCCGCGATCGCGAAAGCGTCGTGTTCGTCCGCCAGCTCGCGGACCAGGTCGCGATTGCCCTGGGCAACGCGAGCACCCTGGAAACGAATCGGATCCTCGCGTTCTATGATCCCCTGACAGGCCTACCCAACCGCCGCATGTACCAGCAGCGGCTCCAGCAGGTGCTCGCCCAGGCCCGGCGCCGCGGCGACCTCCTGGCTACCTGCTACCTGGACATCGACGGATTCAAGCGGGTCAACGATACGCTCGGTCACAGCGGTGGCGATCGGCTCCTGCACGAGATCGGCAAGCGTCTGGTGACTTCCGTGCGATTCAGCGACGCCGTCGCCCGTTCGAACGGGATCGGCAACGGGAACGGGAGTGGGGAAGAGCCGATCTCACGCCTGGGCGGCGACGAGTTCACGGTCCTGCTCACGGACATCTCGGACGTTCAAGACGCGGCCCGGGTGGCCCGCCGTGTCCAGGGGGGCCTGTCGAAGCCCTTCTACATCGACGGCCACGAGCTGTTCGCGACCGCCAGCATCGGAATCGCCGTGTACCCCTTCGACGGAGACGACGCGGAGACGCTGCTGCGGAACGCGGACACTGCGATGTACTGCGCCAAGAGCCGGGGGCGCGACAACTTCCAGTTCTACGCGAAATCCATGAACGCCGAGGCTTCGAGGGAGGTCCACCTGGAGAGCCGCCTTCGCCGCGCATTCGAGCGCGGCGAGTTCGAGGTCCACTACCAGCCGCTGCGGGACGCGGCGAGCGGAAAGCTCAACGGCGCCGAGGCCCTGCTGCGGTGGGACGACCCCGAGATGGGCAACGTGTCCCCGGGCGAATTCATCCCGATCGCCGAAAAGACCGGGTTCATCTACACGCTGGGCGAGTGGGTGCTCCGTTCCGCGACCGCCCAGTGCCGGGAATGGCAAGTCGCCGGGTATCGAGCGATCCGGATCGCGGTGAATCTATCCGGATACCAGCTCAGGCGGGAGGAGATCGTGGAGACTGTCGCGCAGAGCCTGCGTGAGACCGGGCTGAGCCCCGATCATCTGGAACTCGAGATCACCGAGAGCACGATCATGCAGGACGACGCGATCACGACGGCCGCGCTGAGCAACCTCCACGACATGGGGGTGCGCATCGCCCTCGACGATTTCGGCACCGGATACTCGTCGCTCAGCTATCTCAGACGCTTCGCGCTCGACCGGGTCAAGATCGATCGCAGCTTCGTGAAGGACATCCCGGGGAATCCGGACGATCGGGCGCTCTCGGCGGCGATCATCGCGATGGCCCACAGCCTCGGCCTGAAGGTAGTGGCGGAGGGGGTCGAAACGCTGGAGCAGGCGGAGTTCCTCCGCGAGAGCGGCTGTGACGAACTCCAGGGATTCCTCTTCAGTCCGGCCGTCCCGGCCCCGGAATTCTCCCGCTTCCTGGAAGCCGAGAAGCAGGAATAGGCTCGGAACCCGATGCAACACGCGGCGAAGTACAACCAGCGATTCTCCGGCCTCGCGGTCGGCATCGGGGTCGAAGCCCCGCGAGGGATGGCCTCATGAGAATCCTCGGAATCGACCTGGGCACGACGAACACGGTCGCCGCGATCGAGAACTTCGCACTCCCCATCTCGGGGGAGGACGGGCGAGCCACGATGCCTTCCGTCGTCTCGTTCCTGCCGAACGGGACCATCGAGCACGGGATGGCGGCCAAGCGCAGGCGCTCGATCGACTGCCACAACACGATCTTCTCGGCGAAGCGAATCATCGGGCGCCGCTGGACCGATGCCAAGACGCAGGAGTTCCGCAATCGCTATCCCTTCAATCTGGTCGAGATCGAGGACGGTACGCCGGCCTTCGCGACGCGAGCGGGGGTATTCACGCCCACGGACATCGCCTCGATTCTCCTTTCGTCCATCTACAACCAGGTCAAACACGTGCCGAAGGGCTTCGACCGGAGCATCGTCACCGTTCCCGCCGCCTTCAACGCCCGTCAGCGCAGGGCGACGGTCGCGGCGGTCGAGAAGGCCGGCATGCCGTCCGTGAAGCTGATCGACGAGCCGTTGGCCACGGCCTACGGCTACATGACCGTCTCGAATCCCGTCAAGCGAGCCGGCATCTACGACCTCGGCGGGGGGACCTTCGATTTCTCCATCGTGGACTGGACGCGCTCGACGCCGCGCCTGATGGCCCGCCAGAGCGACCTCTCGCTGGGCGGTGACGACGTCGACCACCTCCTGGCCGATTGGGTCGTCGAGCAGGTGCTCGAGCGCTACAACTGGGATCTCCGCGGCTACTCGGAGGTCTACGCGCGACTCGTCGCCGAATGCGAACGGGCGAAGATCCGCCTGTGCTTCTTCCACGAAACGAACCTGGACCTCGCCCAGGTGGACCCGGACTGCCCGGCACGATTCGAGGGGTTCTCCCTGACGCAGCAGGTCCTGAATCGGATCAGCGAGAAGCTGGTGAAGTCGACCTTCGTCACCTGCGACAGCGTTCTGGCAGAAGCCGGGCTTCGTCCCAAGGACCTGAACGCCGTCTTCCTGGCCGGAGGCAGCACGCATCTCGCCAAGGTGCGCGAAGGCGTCGAGATCTACTTCGGAAAGGCCGGACGCTTCGAGCTCGAGCCGACGGAGGTCGTCGCCCTCGGCGCGAGCCAGGTGGAGTGGTCGGCCGGCGCGTCGTCGCTCATCTAGACCTTCCGACGACCGATCGCGGCCCCCACGCCGCCACGTTCGCGAGCGCCCCCGGCATCGCCGAGGCGCCCGGTCCGACGCTCGGCCGGCCCCGGTTCGACACGGCGCCGCCCTCTTCCCGACGGGTCCTCGACCTCGTGCCCGCCCAGCGGATCGTGCCGCCGGGCCGGTTGGACGCAGTGAGGAGCCGCTTTATTCGATGGGGATCCCCGAACCTCGTCGTGGCGACGGGACTGCGGGCGTGGTAGAAAGAGGTGGACGGACGGGGTCGCCCCGGCGTGTTGGGTGTGCGACACCACGATGACACCAGGGCGTGAGGTGCCGCGTTGTGCGGCATCGCAAATACCGCGCGGGGCACACCGACGCAGCGCCGTGGCGCTGCGAAGGGGGAGCAAGCAACATGGTTCGACTCATTCTCGTGATGGCGGCGTTCGCACTGGTGGCGTGCGGCGACGCCGAGACCGGACAGACCGGAAGCGCACCCGAAGCCGAAGCGCCGGCCGTCTCCGCAACGGCCCCGCGCGCCGCGACGGCCCCGCGCTCCGCGGAGGCCCCGGTTTCCGCGGTGGCCCCGGGCACGACCGATGTCAACGTCCAGCGCTGCCTGGATCTGGTCGCCCAGAGCCGCTTCGCAGGCGCCCTGCCCGTCTGTCTCCAGGCGCTCCAGGCGGACCCGGACAACGCAGACGTCCAGGCGGCCGTGGAGCGGGCACGCGCCGAGGCCCAGGGCGCGGTAACCGGCGCGGCCGGCGGAGCCCTGCAGGATGCGGCGTCCGCGGCGCAGGGCGCGCTGCCCCAGGCATTGCCGAGCGTCGAGGGAATGCCCGCGGGAGCCGCGAACCCGCTCGAGAAGGCGACCGGGACGATCCCCGGCCGTCCCACCGAGTAGGGTCGCCGCCCGCTGACCGGGCACCCACGCGTTCTTCCGCCGCCGCGCGCAGCGGCTGCGGGAGGACGCATGGGGCGCCGTCGCGACCGCCGCGCGCGTCAACACCGGTCTACTGCAAGAGGGTTTCGGGCCCCGGCGCGGATCCTCCGGGCGGGACGCTGTAAGGTCCCGAACGCGGGGAAACCGATGGACAAGGCCGAGTTCTACCGCGAGGCCCGCAGCGACCTGCCGGGGCCCCTGGCGGGTGTGCGCGTGCTGGAGGCAACCACCACCTGGGCGGGCCCCATGTGCGGCTGCGTGCTCGCGGACTTCGGCGCCGACGTCGTCAAGGTCGAGCACCCCGAGGGCGAGATTGCCCGCCGCTCGCCGCCCTTCCTGCCGGGAACGGACCCGCCCGTCTCGTTCATGCACGCCAGCGTGAATCGCAACAAGCGCAGCCTGTCCCTCGACCTGCGCCGCTCCGAGGGCCGCGAGCTGTTTCTCGCGCTCGCCCGACGCGTCGACGTCGTGATCGAGAACTTCCGGCCCGGCACGATGGAGCGCTGGGGGCTCGGCTACGCCGGGGTGCGGGCGGTCAAGCCCGACGTCGTCTACGTGTCGATCAGCGGTTACGGGCAGTTCGGCCCCCTGCGCGACCGCTCGGGGTACGACCCCCTCGCCCAGGCGATGAGCGGCTTCCTGTCCCTCAACGGAAGCCCCGACGGCGAGCCGGTCAAGTCGCCCACCTTCCTCGCCGACGACGTGGCCGGAGTGCACGCCGCTCTCGCGTCGCTCGCCGCGCTGCACCACCGCGAACGCACCGGCGAGGGCCAGCACATCGACGTGTCGCTTCTGGACTCGCTCCTCTTCCAGTCGACGGGCTACCTCACGCTCGGCGCCCTCGACGTCCCCCTCCCCCGCCTCGGAAACCAGTTTCGCATCGCCGCGCCCGCCAACAGCTACCGCTGTCGCGACGGCCGCATCATGGCAGGCGTGCTGCTCGACTCCCACTGGAAGCGACTGGCGACGGTGCTCGGCCGCCCGGAGCTGGCGGACGACCCCGACTACGCCACGGCGGCCGCACGCCTCGAGCGGCGGGCCGAGCTCGATGGTTGGCTCGCCGACTGGGCGCGACGGCGGAGCATGGACGAGGCCGTCAGCGCGCTCACCGCCGCGGGCCTGCCTGCCGCTCCGGTGCGCACCTACGCCGAGGCCGCGCGGGACCCCGCCGTGGCGGAGCGCGACATGTTGCAGCTCGCGGTGCAGGCCGACGGCTCGACGGCGCCCATCACGGGCCCGGCCGCCAAGCTCTCGCGGACGCCGACGCGCGTCCGCAGTGGAGCGCCCGCCCTGGGCGCCCACAGCGACGAGATCCTGCGAGAGCTCGGTCTCGACGCCGACGAGATCGCCCGCCTGCGCGACGCCGGCGTCGTCTAGGCACGATCGGAAGCGCCGAGACCGACAGCGATCCCGCAGTGAAATCCAGCGCAGGCCGCGCGCGGCTTCCGCATCACGGCACGGACGGCGCGCGGCCGAGCCATTCGCGGAGGGATCGCTGTCGGCCTCGGTGCCGGGCTCACACCTCCGTCTGGCGGCGCGGGTCGAGAAGCCTCTCGAGCTCGTCGGGCGGCAGGATCTTCTGCTCCCGGCACAGCTCCCGCACCGTCTTGCCGGTGGCGAACGACTCCCGGGCGATCGCTGCCGCGCCGTCGTACCCGATTACCGGGGCCAGGACGGCCGCCATCCCGAGGCTGCCCTCGACCAGCGACTCCGCGCGCTCCCGGTTCGCCTTGATCCCTTCGAGGCACTTGTCGACGAACAGGTTCGAGACACTCGCCAGCAGTCGGATCGACTCCAGCAGATTCCGCGCGATCACGGGGATGAAGACGTTCAGCTCGAGATGCCCCGACAGGCCTGCCACGGTGACCGCGGCGTCGTTGCCGACGACCTGGGCCGCCACCTGGGTGACCGACTCGCAGATCACCGGATTCACCTTGCCCGGCATGATCGAGGAGCCGGGCTGAAGCGCCGGGAGCGAGAGCTCGCCCAGGCCGCAGCGCGGCCCGGACCCCAGCAGCCGCACGTCGTTGGCGATCTTGTAGAGGGAGACCGCGATCGTCTTCATCGCCCCGCTCGCCTCCACCGCGGCGTCGCGTCCGCCCTGGGCCTCGAAGTGGTCCGCAGCCTCCCGGTATTCCAGCCCGGCAGCTTCGGAGATGCGGGCGATGGCCTTGGCCGGAAACCCCGACGGGCGATTGAGCCCGGTTCCCACCGCCGTTCCGCCGAGCGCGAGCTCCGCCAGACTGCGGGAGGCCGCCTCCGCCCGCGCGATTCCCAGCTCGACCTGACGTGCGTAACCCGCGAACTCCTGCCCGAGGCGGACCGGGGTCGCGTCCATCAGATGCGTGCGACCCACCTTCACCACCGCATCGAAGTCCCGGGCCTTGCGCCCGAGGCACGTGTGCAGCCGACGCAGCGCCGGCAGCAGTTCTTCGTGGATCGCCTGCCGCGCCGAGACGTGCAGGGCGGTGGGGATCACGTCGTTCGACGATTGGCTGGCGTTGACGTGATCGTTGGGGTGCACCGAGGCGGCGCCTTCGCCGAGCAGCTGCCGGGCGCGGTGAGCGATCACCTCGTTGGCGTTCATGTGGGTCGAGGTACCGGAGCCCGTCTGGAACACGTCGAGAACGAAATGGTCGTCGAGTGTTCCGTCCGACACCTCCCGGGCCGCGACCTGGATCGCCTCGGCGAGCGGGGCGTCGAGGATCCCGAGCTCCGCGTTGGTCGCCGCCGCGGCGCCCTTGATGATGCCCAGTGCCTGGATGAAGCGGCGCGGGAAGCGCTCGCCGCTCACGGGAAAGTTGAGGACGGCGCGCTGCGTCGAGGCGCCCCACAGGGCGTCCGCCGGCACCTCCATCTCGCCCATGGAGTCGCGTTCGATTCGCGTCTTCGCCTTTCCGACGCCCATCGGCTCGGCCCCCTTCGTGGCGTCGGGCGCCCCGTCGGAGGCTAGCGTTTCTCGCGCGCCCCGGCGGGGGGGGTTGGAGGGGAACGCCGCCGTGGTTAGAATGCGCCCGAATCGAGGGGCACCAGCCCGCCCACGCGAGAAGGAGTCAACATGCCGGACCTCAAGGGGACGAAGACCCACGAAAATCTCAAGGCCGCCTTCGCGGGAGAATCCCAGGCGAACCGCCGCTACCTCTATTTCGCCCGCC
>Ga0224512_10002728_pt1 | contig 15957 bp, 17 predicted proteins | sample SF_May12_sed_USG_4_FD_169103 | JGI IMG/M metagenome (GOLD analysis project Ga0224512, IMG submission 169103) | Sediment microbial communities from San Francisco Bay, California, United States - SF_May12_sed_USGS_13 | ecosystem: Environmental > Aquatic > Marine > Sediment | place: USA...
CCGCTCGAGTGTGTTCAGGGACTTCTCCCAGGCCGAGTGCGAGCGGTACGACATCACCGACGACTGCACGTCGTATGCCGCTTCCGGCGACTCCTCGGGGTGACCACCTGCCTTGCGGGCCGGTGTTGGTGTCTCGACCGCTGGGTCGACCGAAGGAGTCTGGGGCGCAAGCCGCCGCTCAGCCTTGCCGCGACTGAAGAATCAGCTCGAACAGTTCCCCGTTCCAAACGGCGTGGACGTCGAGAACGAGGTGGTTCGCCTGTCTGGGTGGAATCTCCACACCTGCCTCGACCGCAGCGGTATTGAGATCGTGCAAAATGTCCGGCCAGCCTTCGGGCCATGGGTCCGCGGCCTCTATCAACGAAGACGGCGACGCCGCGCGACCAGCCACGACGTAATTTTCCGGCACCACGGCCTGCACGCCGCGATGTACAACGCTTGGATCGGTATGGCTGGCCTCGTTCCCGACGTGAGATTTGTCCGACAGGTTGGTGCTCGTCGCGGACCGTCGGCTCGAGTCATGCCACGGGGGTCATCGCTTCCGTACAAGAACTGGGCCCACGGGCCACCCTGGACGGGCTCTTTGGGCCGTTGGTCCATGGGACCGCCGGACGATTGCGACCGGCACCAGCCCGGGAGCGCTGGGCAGCTCCGCAGCGTTGTCAGACGGCACGTTGGTGGTTGGAGCCGCCGGTGGCTTCTCAACTCCGGGGTCAGCACATGTGTTCGCCAGCATGGACGGGGTGTGGGTGGAACGGGCGAAGTTGTCGGCGTCCGACGCAGCGTCGAACGACCGGTTCGGCGACTCGGTAGCCGTGTCCGAGGGAACGATAGTGGTGGGTGCCCCAAGGAACGACGCCGCCGGGCCGAACAGCGGTTCGGCGTATGTGCTCGGCTTCGCGCCAACGCTGGATTTGGTGGGAGATGTCACGGTGGATGAGGGTTCCCTAGTGGAGGTGCCGATCGCAGCGTCCGATGTGGGTGGAGGCTCGTTGGAGTTCAGTCTGAGCAATGAGCCGGGGTTTGTGTCGCTGGTAGACAAGGGTGCCGGGACAGGTGTGTTGACACTGGCGCCGGGCTTTGACGACCGTCGGGGTGTATCCGGGGGTGACGGTGACGGCGTCGGATGGTGTGTTGTCCGACTCCGAGTCGTTCACGATCACAGTCAACGACGTCAACCGGGCGCCGACAGCCGACGCCCAGGTGGTGGCCACAGCGGAGGGAACACCGGTGGCGGTCACGCTAGCGGGGTCAGACCCGGACGGAGACACGCTCACCTTCACGATCGGTCAACGACCGGCCAGCGGCACGCTGTCGGTGTCGGCCCCCGACGTGGTCTACACGCCGAATACCGGGTTTGTCGGAGACGATTCCTTCACATTCACCGCGTCAGACGGTGACCTCACCTCGGGCGCGGCCACGGTGACGGTCACGGTGGAGAGCGCCTCGCCGCGGGTCGACCAGCAGCAAGCAGTCGGGTCACTCGAGGACCTGGCGGCAGCGGTCACCGATCCGAGCCTGGATCTGGCGATCGGCCAACTGACGGCGAGTCTCAATCCTGCCTATTGGGCGGATGACGCCCATCTGGCGGCGCCGGAGGGCCGTCCGGTGTTCCGGTTCAACGCCCGCACTGTGCGTTCGCTCACCACGATCGTCGGCACTTATCCCGAGGTGGGGCCGGTGATCGACACGGTGGTGGCGGCCAGTCGGCAGCTGGCCGCAACGTCGATCGGCGAGGCAGTGTCGGCCGGTCGCGACCCCGGACTCATCGCACAAGCACAGTCGAGCCTCGACCAAGGTGACACCCAGGCTGCTGCCGGGAACAACACCGAGGCGGTGACCGCCCACGCCGCCGCCTGGCGGGCCGCCAACCGAGCCACGCGATAGCGGGCCGGCGACGCTGCCATGGCGGGATCGTGACGATGGCGACGCGGTTCCCGTGTGTCCGGCCGAGGCGGTGGAGTCTCCCTAGCCGCGAGGAATAGGGCTCCCGTCTCGGTTCGGTCGGCGTACCATTGGATAATCCCTAAGGGGAGTTTGGGGCAATGCCACCTGACGTCTTTGCCGACCTTCGCTCAGCCTTCGAGGGCGTGGTTCAAGTCGTTTGGCGCGACTGGGTGACGCTGTTCGGTCTCCGGGTCGACGGGGTGGAAGTGAGCCAGGGCGTCCAGTACTACCACGCCGCCGAGCACCTTACCGATCCCGCAGATCGGGGCCCCGACAACTCGGTGCGCCTGGTCGCCTACAAGCCGGCCTGGGTTCGCGTCTATCTGCGGAGCGGCTGGCTGTCGTCGATAGTTGAGGACGTGACCGGGACGCTGAAGGTCGAACGCCGGTTCATCGGTTCCATCTTCGACCAGGTCGGCGTGTACCTGCCGCAACCGCCGGGCAGCGTCGACGCTCAGCAGAGCCCCGCGTACGCGGCCGAGCGAGGCAGTATCAACCAGACGCTCAACTTTGTCATCCCGGCCGACGACTTCTGCGGCGATTTGCGGCTCACCGTCGAGGTCACGGCCCCGGGTGGCGTCTCGGCAAGCCGCACGCTGACGATCGACGCCACACTCGAGCAGGAGCTTCGGCTGCGGGGCATCTTCGTGGGCTACGACGGGCCGAACGCTGGCGGCACCGCCAACCTGAACCTACCGGTCCCCACCTTGGCGAACCTGCAGGCGACCGCACCATGGACGCTGACCACCTATCCGATCTCGTCGACGGCTCAGTATTCGCAGGGCGGCTCGTTCACCTGGAATCAGCCCTTGAACGATGCCGCCCTGTGCGACGGATGCTGCTCCCAGAATTGGCTTGACCTCAATGCTCAAGTGGCTGCTGCCCGCACCGCCGACGGCAACCAACAGGGATTCGTGTATTACGGCCTGCTGGCGCCGGGTATCCCGATGGGCCCCATCGTCGGCTGCGAATCGAGCGGTATCGGGTCTGGCAGCGTCAACGCTCAGATTACGATGGCCCACGAGATCGGCCACAACCTCGGACTCGTTCACGGCCCATGCGGAACCGCCAGCGGTGATCCCAGCTATCCCGCTTACGAACCGTACGACCCGGCCGGCACCCCGATGGCTTCGATCGGTGAGTACGGGCTGAACATCAACACGGGCACCGTGGTACCTCCGCAGACGAAGGATTACATGTCCTACTGCAACCCGCGGTGGATATCGCTGTACCACCATGGCCGACTGCTGAACCACGCGACACTGCATCCGTCGCGGGTGTGCACCTGGGAGCTGTGGTGGCGGGAGTGGCTCGCCTACGATCCGCCGTTGATCAGGATCCCTCCGCTTCCCGACCCGCCGCACGAGCTTCCAAAGATCCCGCTGCAGAGAGTGTTCGCCATGGATCCTGAGCCTCTAATCGCCATCACCGGCACGTACGAACCCGCGTCCGGCGAGCTGACCGTGACTCACGTGCAGCGAGTGGACGCAGTGCGCACGCTGGAGGGTGAAGCCTCGGGGATGCTCGCTGAGCTCGTCGACCGGGACGGCGGATTGATGAGCCGAGCCCCACTGCAGATGCTCCGGTCCTCAGCGCACGGCTCTGGTGGCTGTGATGCCTGTGGCAACGAGCATGCTGTCGTGGTGCAAGCGCTCGTGCCGGACACCGGAGCTGGGGCAGCGTTGCGGGTGGTTCGTAGTGGCGAGGAGATCTGGCGCCGAGAAGCGACCGAGCGGCCGCCGGAGATCGGCGCCCTCCGTGCCGAATCCACTGATGAGGGGCTGCGTGTCGAATGGGACGCCACCAGCGTCGGGGACCTGGGGTTCGGGTTGCGCTGGTCACGTAGCCCCGACGGTCCGTGGAACTCGTTGGCGTTCGGGATCATCGAGCAGTCGGCGACGCTGGCAACCGACGCGGTGCCGAGCGGTGAGTGGTACCTGCAGCTGATCGCCCATGATGGCTTCTACTCCGCGACCTCGGAGCCGACGTTGGTGACCGTGGATGGCGTCGACCTGGCCGTAGCAATCATGAACCCCATCGCTGGCCTGCCGGTACAAGCCGACCATCCACTGCGGTTGTGGGCTGCGGTCTCGTCCAGGTCCGGTGATCCCGTCGAGGAGGCGACCGTGACCTGGCTCATTGACGGCGAGAACGTCGGTGACGCCGTCGACGTCTGGGTGACTGCGCCCGGTCCCGGAGACCACAGGGTCACGGTCGAGGTCCGGACCCAGGCAGGCACCGTTGAGGCGCAAACCAGCTTCACCACGTTCGCAGAGCGGGCGGGGAGCTGAGGACGCGACCCCTGTAGTCGCTGGCCTGCGCCGCCAAGACAGGACAGGGCCGAATGCGCGAGACTCGCCGACGCTGGTCTCGACTCACAATGGCCGGAATTGACGAGAGCTTGGATTGCGGCCTCGAGTGATTCCCGTCTGGGCCAGGGCGTTGATATTCGCAAGGTGCGTGCTGTGGGTGCCGGAGACTGTGTCGGGGCCGGTCAGGCTGCATGTCGGTACTCATCGATGAGGCCGTGGGGTGGATACGATCACATCTAGCCTCGCTGGGGTAGCCGGTAGCGGCCCTCGCTGGGGTAGCCGGTAGCGGCGCCCTGGGGGCGAGTAGTGGCCGCTCCAGATACGAGCGAGCCTCCGTCATCGTCACCTGCAACAGACCGTTCGGCAGATAGGGAGGTGTTCGGCGACCCCTTCGTCGCCGCTGCCATTTGACGCCGCTCGGCGGACTTCCCCAGGGTTTCTCTGCGGGTTCCGCTGGAGCGCGGGGAGGGATAGGCCCACCACTGTTGACGGCGTACGAAGAGCCCGATCGATTGTGGATGATCGGCCCTGGCCTTGTCAGCTGGCCGAGCCGAGAATTGTCCTGCGGGATTGCTTATGCATCGTGAAGCGGGGGCAGAGCGTGAGAGGCGCGGATACCAGAGGGCGATTGGTCGCGAGGTGAGCTACCGGCAGCTTGGGCCGATCCTTGCGCTGACGTTGATGATGGCGTCATCGGCCATCGCGTGCGGGAGTCGGGACGAGGGGGTGGCAACCGAAGAGCCCGAGGCACGAGTCCAGTTGTCGCCGCCTCGACATCAGGGTGAGACCTCGGTTGAGGAGGCGTTGCTCAGCCGGCGATCTGTGCGGGAATACACCGGTGAACCTCTGACCCTGGCGGAGGTGTCACAACTGCTGTGGGCTGCCCAAGGCACCACCGATCGCAGGGGATTCAGGACGGCACCTTCGGCAGGAGCGCTCTATCCACTCGAGGTCTACGTCGTCGTCGGCGAAGTGACCGGCCTCGCACCCGGCGTCTACCGGTACCTGCCGGACGAGCACGAGATCGAGCGTGTTTCTTCGGACGACCGCAGGGACGAGCTGGCGACAGCCGCCGTCGACCAAGAGTGGGTGCGAGAGGCAGCAGTCGACCTGGTGTTCACGGCCGTCCCGGAGCGGACGACTTCGAAGTATGGGGACAGAGGCATCAGGTACGTGCAGATGGAGGCCGGCCATGCGGCGCAGAACGTCTACCTGCAAGCGGAAGCACTGGGGCTCGGCATGACCGTGATTGGGGCATTTGACGACGACCACGTCCGCGAGATCGTCGCCGGGACTGCTGAAGAACAGCCGCTGTACATCGTTGCGGTGGGGCGAAAGGCGTAACCCGTGCGGCGCACTTGGGAGCACATGGGCCTCAAGAGCCTCCTGATCGCTTCCCTCGTGGTGCTGACTCTCATCGCCGTGATGGTTCACGGCGCCGGCGACGTCATGCCCCAGACCCTCATCGCAGTGACGGTCGCGTGCGTGCTGGATATAGCGCTGCGCTCTTGGCTGACCGGTGTCAGAGCTCTCCCGACTGGCGCACTGATAACGGGCTTGATTGTCGCTCTTCTCCTACCCGAGGGTCAGCTGTGGTACGTGCCGCTGGCGGCGTCCTCGATCGCCATCATTTCTAAGTACGTGCTGAGATGGCGCGGCAGGAATGTCTTCAACCCGGCGGGCTTCGGGATCGCCGCAGCCGTGGTCCTCTTCACCGGTCAGCTGCAGTATGGCCACGCCAGCTACCTGGAGGCTGCGCCGCGGATGCACTATGCCCAGGCGGTTCTGCGCATGGAGGGCTGGTCTTTCGTACTGGGGGGTGGCCACGGCTGGACGGGCTCGACCTCCGCAGTCGCGGTCGTGATATTGGGTGCTGTCTTGGTGCACAGGATCAGGCGCATCGAGCTGGTGACCAGTCACCTGGTCACCTACGTTGCGCTGGTTGCAGGATTCGCAGTTCTCACCAGACAGGAACTGGCAATCAGGGTTCTCCTCGAGATCTTCGCCACCGGGCTACTCTTCTTCACCTTCTTCATGCTCACGGATCCGGCCACTTCGCCCAGAACCACCATGGGCCGGATCGTCTACGGCGGATTGACCGGCGTGCTGTCGTTCGTGCTTCGCCTCACCGCCAGCCCGGTTCTGTTCTTGCTGCTTGCTCTCCTCGCAGCGAACCTGGCGTTGATCATCCAGCGGGCCTTGACGCAAGCGACGCCGCTCGGCCGTTCCTGTCCAGCGCCGTCGGGTCGTTGACCGCCGCGTCGACCGTGATCCGGACTCTCGCCGGAGGCACGGACCAGCTGCTCCGGCGTGGTGTGACTTCCCCGGACCGCGACAGCTATTGGCTGTCCATTCGGGTGAGCAGACCGACCGCGTTTTGCGCGAGGCGGACGGGAGCACCGACGAGTCGCCACGCAAGACGCTCACCCTCGAGCGCTTCGAGGAAGGGACTCAGGACCGTGACCGTGATGTTCGACCCGAGCGAGGTCGGCCGCCCGCAGCAACTCGTGTGGGCGACTTCAAGCTGCGGTGCCCGTCACAAGTGACCTGCCGGTACTCGGGCTCCAGGGCGGACTCGGCGGACTCACTCGACACGCTGGGCCCATCAAGCAGCAGAGCACCTCCCGAACGACACAGTCCTGGGGTCCTCCGCACAAAGCCAATGGCAATACTCGCCTGCATGCCCTTTCGAGGTCTCCCCGCCAGTTCATCTTCGACCCCACCAGCCCGCGCAACACGTCCCGATGCCGTAGCCGTGCGTGCATGAGCGGGGTCGATCTGGGATCGACCCCGCTCACGGGTGAGTCGCCTCTCAGAGTGAGGCGATGGCCTGATCGAAGTCGGCAATGATGTCGTCGATGTGCTCGATGCCAACCGACACTCGGATGAGGTCGGCTTCGACACCGGCGGCGCGCTGCTCTTCGGGTCCCAGCTGCTGGTGTGTCGTCGAGGCCGGATGGATGACCAGGGTCTTGGCGTCGCCGACGTTGGCGAGGTGGCTGGCGAGCGTGGTGGCCTCGATGAACCGCTTGCCGGCATCGAATCCATCCTTGAGACCGAACGAGAGCACGCACCCGTAGCCGTTGCGCAGGTACTTGGTCGCGTTGGCGTGATACGGGTGCGACTCGAGTCCCGGATAGCTGACCCAGTCCACCGCAGAATGCTCCGAGAGCCATAGGGCGAGCGCTGCAGCATTGTCGGTGTGACGTTGCACGCGCAGGCTCAAGGTCTCGAGCCCTTGAAGCAGCAGGAACGCATTGAACGGGGACAGGGCGGCACCCAGGTCCCGAAGTCCCTCGACCCTCGCTCGGATGGCAAAGGCGATGTTGCCGAAGTCGGACTCCGGATTGAACACGTCCGTGAACACCAGGCCGTGATAGCTCGGCGACGGTTCTGTGAAGATCGGGAACTTGCCGTTTCTCCAATCGAAGTTGCCCGAGTCGACGATCACTCCACCGATCGACGTGCCGTGCCCACCGATCCACTTCGTCGCCGACTGCACAACGATATCGGCTCCGTGCTCGATCGGTCGGCACAGGTATCCGGCGGCACCAAAGGTGTTGTCGACGACGAGGGGGATGCCTTGACGGCGGGCGACTTCGGCGATGGCGGCGAGATCGGGAACGTTGTAACGCGGGTTGCCGATGGTCTCCAGATAGATCGCTTTGGTGCGATCGGTGATGGCGGCCTCGAAATCCGATGGCGCATCTCCGTCGACGAATGAAACGTCCCAGCCGAGGCGGGGGAACGCGACCTTGAATTGGTTGTACGTGCCGCCGTACAGGTACGACGTCGAAACGATGTGATCGCCTGCCTGGAGGATGGTGCTGAAGGTCAGGAGTTGGGAGGCCTGACCAGAGGCCGTGGCAACCGCGGCCAACCCGCCCTCCAGCGCCGCCACTCGCTTCTCGAAGACGTCGGTCGTCGGATTCATGATCCGTGTGTAGATGTTGCCGAACTCTTGCAACCCGAACAGTCGGGCCGCATGCTCGGTGTCGTCAAAGGTGTACGACGTCGTTTGGTAGATGGGCACAGCCCTGGCGTTGGTCCCGGGTGCCGGATCTTGCCCGGCGTGAACCTGCAGAGTCTCGAATTGGTAGTCGGTCATGAAGCGTCTCCTTGGTGTGGTTTCGGGCCCAGCCGGTGCGACTAAGCCTGTACGTGGTCGAAGCTCAGGTCATGGCGACCTCGATCGGTATGGTCAGACCCGGTTCACCGGATGCGATCGTGGGGAGGTCGCGGATCACGGCATCGGAGCAGAAGCCACCAGTCCATCGGATGTGATCCCTCCAGGCGGTGGCCACACGGTCGCATGGGATCGATCGCCGTGGTGAGAGGTCCGATCGACTCGACCTGGACGTCGTTCAGATTCGTGGGACGTGTTTGTGTGATCGAAGTATCTCCTGTGTCGGGTGTTGATGATGCACTCGCCGATGTGTGAGAGCCTCTCGGGCGGCCGTGGGTGTGGGGTAGAGACATCAACCGTGCAGATCCAACGCTGAGCGTCGAATTGCTGGCCGCGTTCCCGGCCTGTCCGACAGGTTCGCAGCTCGTCGCGGAGCGCCGGCTCGAGCCATGCCACAGGGGTCATCGCTTCCGTACAAGAACTGGGCCCACGGCCACTCTTTAGGCCGCAACCTATCGTGCCAGCACTAGCTGCCGAATAGCTTCTTGACGGCCCCGAAGTTGAATGCCCAGCCGACACCCCAGGCCTTGCCCGAGACGATCGGGCCGTCCGGGTTCCAGTAGGTCTCACCGAACCGCTCGATGGTCGGCTTGCGGAAGTCGTAGGGAACGAGGCCAGCGACCTGACCGTGCCAGGTGCGCTCCTCAGGCGGTTGGCGCAACTCCTGGACGATGGCCAAGGCACCGATCATCGCCAGGGCTAGCCTCCAGAGGTCCTTGGCGGTCGGACGCCATTTCTGCTGTTCGGCTTGTTGGCCTCCCATCACTCGGAGACTACCCGTCATCGGGAGCCAGCAAGCAACATAGCGGCCCGTTTCGTTTGGGCGAACACGCAGCCGCCACCATCCAGGCCATCTGATATGCGTCGGCGGCGTCACCGCCACCCAACGGCGTCGAGGCGTCAATCTCGGCGAGGAGTTGCCACAGAACGGCCCGCAGGTCGGTTACAGGCCGGAATATGGCGCGAGCCGCTCCGTCCACATGCATGGTTGAGCCCAGCCTTGACCCTTGTAGTACAGGTCCATGCCGCGCCGACAGTGGTGGGGCGACGGCGGAGGCGTGACCTCCGCACACGCAAGCACACCTGCTGCCGCCGGTGATTTGACCGCGAGGCGCCGAGAGGGGGACCTGACGGTGTCAGGCCAGCGCGGCCGCCAGCGGCTCCAGCCGGCTCGGATCTGGGGGGCCGAACATCGACCACACTGCGATGTCGGCGCCGGCGTCGAAGAACTCCTGCGCCGATGCCACCTTCTCCGCAACGTCGGAATCGGGGTCGAGGCGGAAGTGCACCGATGATGCGATCTCCGATCTGTCCCGGCCGACATCGGAGCAGTGCTGCCGCAACGCTTCGTCGAGCTCACGCCACCCGTCGACCGACGGCGAGGGTGGTATGTCCCACTGGTCGGCGAATCGAGCCACTGTACGTAGCGTCCGCTTCTTGCCCTTGGCTCCGATCACGATGGGGACGGACGGCTGCTGCAGGCACTTGGGCTCACAGCGAGCGTCGGTCAGCTCGAAGTAGCGGCCCGAGAAGTTGGTGACCTCGTTGCGCAGCAGCGACACGATCACCTCCATGCCTTCGTCGAAGCGGTCGCATCGCTCGGTGATCGTCCCCAGGTCCAGGCCGTAGGCGTCGGCTTCCATGGCGTTCCAGCCGGCGCCCATACCGAACTCGAAGCGACCCCCGGCGATGTGGTCGAGGGTGGCGGCCATGTTGGCGGAGACGGCCGGGTGGCGGTGATACATCCCGTTGACCATGGCACCGATCCGGATGCGGCTGGTGGCCTGGGCCAGCGCTCCCAGCATCGTCCATCCTTCCAGGTTGGGACCTTCGAATGGCGGAGCCAGCGGATAGAAGTGATCCCACACCCACGCCGACTCGAACACGTCGATGTCGTCGGCCTGGCGCCAGAAATCGAGGAACTCGCCCCACGTGGCGTGCTGCGGTGGTGTCTTGATGGCGTGACGGCTCATTGCACTCCGTTGGCTTGCGGAGCCTGCAAACTAGTCGACAAGGGCGACGGCCCCGGTGGGGCCGCCGTGGGCGCTGATCACCTTGAAGGGGAAGCCGACGAGGGTGAAGCGCCTCCCGACGACTTCGGTCAGTATCGAGTTCATGGAATCGGGGAACATCCTGACTCAGCCCTGAAGGTGGAACAATGCTCAACGTGGAGATGCTCGCCGCCGGACACGGCGATGCCCTATTGGTGGAGTACGGAGAACCCGTACGCCAGGATTCTCATCGACGGTGGGCTTTGAAGTGTACGTCGACTCCCAGACCGTGGCGCCAGGCCCGCTGAGGTTTCATGGGCCCATCCTCGGCGTTTTTGTGTCAGAAACGTCGACGTCTATGTCAACGATCTATGTCGAGTTCAGCACCCACGACGCCGATTCGAACACACCGTCTTGGTATGTGACCTGTACGATTCGATGCTCGGGATGACGGAAGTGGGCGGTGTGGCCCATCGTGACGCTGAATGCCCGTGCGCGATCTCGATTGCTTCGTTCCAGTGTCTCGGTACCCGCACCGCTGCCATCGACCCCCGACCTCCATTCTGTCGAACATACGTTCGACCACTGTACAACGGCAGGGGCGTCGTGTGAATCCCCGCAAAGAAATCGACGAGCGGATTCAGCCGATCCGACACCTGAGGTAGACGGCATGAATGTCAGAGCGAGCATCACAATGTTACCAATCCCGGCCTCAGCAGCGGGACGTTCCTACTGTTACCGGTCGGACGAAACTACTGATAGCATTGGGACGATCATGCTGGTAGGGGTTGGGCAGTCTCGAGAACAAAGTGCGGCGACGTGACCTATACGGAGCGTCGGCTGGGCTCGTTGGTGCGTGAGGCGCTCGAGTTCTCGCGTGTCGTGGTGGTGGCAGGGCCCCGCCAGGCAGGGAAGACCACCCTGGTGCGATCCTTGACCGAGGGGAGGGGAACGTTCCACCGCCTCGATGACGACGCAACCCTGCAGGCGGCCCTTGCCGATCCACGAGGCTTCCTGGCCTTCGGTGATCGTCCCATTGTGATCGACGAGATCCAGCGTGGCGGTGATCCGCTGGTGCGGGCGATCAAGCTTGCCGTGGACGAGGATCCGACGCCGGGGCAGTTCCTCTTGGACGGGTCGGCGGACTTTCTCACCGTGCCCACTATCTCGGAGTCGTTGGCGGGCCGGGCGGTGTTGTTGGACCTATGGCCGTTCTCCCAAGGCGAGATCCACGGCATTAACGACTCGTTTGTGCAGCTCGCTTTGAGTGATTCGACTGTGATCAGGGCCACTCGACCGTGCGACGTCATTCCCTCCGGCTATCTCGATCGTGTGTGTGCCGGTGGCTATCCGGATGCCGTCGCCCTGCCGGTTACCGCACGGGGACGGTGGTTCTCCAACTACCTTCGTACCCTCATCCAGCGAGATGTCACAGAGCTGACCGGTGCCCGCAAGACCGACCAGCTGCCACGGCTGCTCAGGGCCCTGGCCGCTCGGACCTCGAGCGAGCTTGTGATGGCGTCCGTGCACCGTGACGTGGGACTCGGCGCACTCGAAACCACCGTCGATTACGTCTCGTATCTCGAGATGATCTACCTGATCCACCGCATCCCGGCCTGGTCCCGCAACCTCACTGCCAAGGTGAAGAAACACCCCAAGGTGTACATCACCGACACCGGGCTCGCCGCGGCGGTCCTCGCCAAGACACCGGCGGCGCTGGCCAACCCTCTCGACCCGGCGCGAGGCCCGCTACTGGAGACGTTCGTGGTCAACGAAATCGTCAAGCAGATCTCGTGGATCGACACCGACGTGAGGCCGTATCATTTCCGCGATCGTTCCGGCATCGAGATCGATCTGATCCTCGAACACGGCGATGGCCGAGTCGTCGCCCTCGAAGTCAAAAGCGCCACCTCTGTGAACCAGCGCGACGTGCGGCATCTCGGCTGGCTCCGGGACAAGCTCGACGACCGGTTCACCCATGGTTTCATCCTGTACACGGGAACCCATACGTATTCCCTCGGGGATCGGATCACCGCCACTCCGATCGCCTCGCTCTGGAATCCCGGCTAGGGATCCGCCCGACGTCTGCGACCGAGCCGGATGAGAGGACGAACGTCGGAGGGCGGTGCTGCTGGTCGTGGACGTCGGAAACCTGCCATCCGGCGATGGCGAGTGCCTGGAATCCCGACCACCCGCCCAAATGAGACCGCCAGGATCTCCCGAGCTCAGCCGGGAGAAATGGCCGCGCACATGATCAGATCTCGACACAAATAACAGGCGAGTCGCAGATCGGCCAGCGGCCCTCGAGAATCGGGTGACTACGCGACGTGGTTGTTTGAGGGAGCGCCCTCAGTCGACGCCCTCGAATTTGAATGACACCTTGACCTTGGCGCGATATGTCGCGACCACGCCATCTTCCAAGCTCATGTCGAGTTCGCTGACCTCGGCCACCCGCAGATCGCGAAGAGATTCGCCTGCCCTTGCCACCGCCGCGGCGGCCGCTCGCTCCCACGACTCTGTGCTCGTGCCGACCAACTCGATGACCTTGTACACCGACTCCGCCATGCTGCGCTCCTCGTATCGCCATGTGCGGGACTTGCTCTTGACCCGCGCCACTCAACCTACTCGGCTGGACCCAGCACGAGATCAAGCGGGTGAGCGTCCGCCAGATCTGGGCGACCTCGACGGGGGTTCGGTAGGCCAGCCCTGAATGGGCCGATCGTGATCGGCATGGAGGTATTCGGTGATCTCGTTCCGAGTCCAACCGGCTCCTCTTGTGTTATGCATGAGGGCCGCGTCCGCCGCGGCGGTGTCGGCCGAGTGTCATTGGGCACGTCGGTAGCCCTCCACCCGGGGCGTGTGGGCGGAGTTGTTGGCGGAGTTCGACGAGACCATGTGAACCCTCAAGAACAGGCGGTTGGAGGGTTTCCGACAGGGCTGCTGACAATGAACTGGATGGGGTACGAAAAGTGAAATGTGGCACTCGCAACGTCGACGGCGCCTCGGACGCAGCGTGGGGTGCTCGTCAGGCGCGTAGACGGCTCTCTCGATTTGGTGATCGGGGCGTGGTGCATCGCTCGATTGCCTCGTTTGAGGTCCCGACTGACCCGGTCAGAGGTGTTCAGGGTTTGATGCCGCTTGTGGCGAAGACCCGGTGCGCCACGAGGAGCTCGCCCGGGAACTCGCGAGCAAGCAGCTCGGTGAGCTCGGCGTCGAAACGGTCGACCTGGTCGACGCTCAGGGCCGCGCCGACCCCGTTACAAGTCCGGATGCGACCCCGCCAGCTCTCGTGGCTGAAGGGCACACCCACCACATAGCTGAAGCTCTCAACCTCCTGGAAACCCCCCTCATCCAGAGCCTGCACCTGCTCGGGGTGCACGCCGCGCCAGCCAGCTTTGGGCCAACCGGGGTTGTGCTGGAGTATCAACTCCTCGGTGCGGCCGGACACATTGCGGGGCAGCGGGAGGTAACTGAAATTGCAGATGAGCAGGCGTCCGCCGGTGACAAGGATGCGTCGGGCCTCTCGGATGGCAGCGTCCGCGTCGAACCACCACCAGCATTGACCGGCGCTCACCAGGTCGAAACTGGCGGCGTCCTGACCCGAGGCCTCGGCGCGACCCTCAACGAAACGCGCGGACAGCCCGCGGTCGACGGCGACCTGGCGTGCCACCTCGAGCAGCTCAGAGGAGATATCGAGCCCGGTCGCCTCGAGCCCACGAGCGGCGAAGCTCAAAGCGAGCGACCCCGTGCCCGTGCCCAGATCGAGCACACGCTCACCGGCTGCAATCCACCCCCTGTTCAGCAGACGGTCGAAGAGACTCTCCGGAAAGCCCGGCCTGTACTTCTCGTAGTCGACGGCCGTGCGGCCAAAATCGATGACTCGGCCCTGGTGGTCCATGAATGCGGCACCCTCGCTCATGGAGGCAGGCTATCCCTCCGGCCTCGTCACCGTGTACCCGGTTTCAAGCATCACCCGTAGCATGATCCGAGCACCCGGGAACACCCAGGATCCGGCAACCGGGGCGGCCTCGCGCTCACGAGGGACACAGCGGCCTGGCGTACCGGACACGCGGCTACGCGACGCGGCTGATTCGCCGTCCGGTGGCGAGCGCAACAGTGCCGTTCACGAGCACTCAACGGAGTGGGCGATCTCGCACGGAGCAGGCGATCGGTGCTGACTCGCCAGCTCGGTTGAAGATCAGGTTTTGTCGAGTTGGGCGACCAGGTGCTTCGGGGCCACTAGCTGGTAGGCGTCCTCGATGACAGCGGCGATCTCGCTCCAGTCGTTCTCGTCGGCCGTGTCCAGGTACATGCCCAACTATGTCGAGAACACTCCGCTCGCCGAGGGCTGCGGATGAAAGAACCGAGTCGGTTCAGCAGCTACGACGTCATCGGCCACACCCGGGGGCGAAGGGCACCAAATCGAGGTCCGGTTGTCGCGGTCGAACTCGGCGTCGTGGAAGTAGCACAGGGCGCGGTGGCGAACGTAGAAGCATGGCGCTCCGTGACTGAAGCGCTCCACCACCTCGGGCAGACGCATCGCGACACGGCGGACCTCTTCGAGCAAGTGCCCGCACATGGACAGGATTCTGCTCTGACGGCCGGCCTGCGTCACCTCGACCACTGATACGACCGCTCGCCCAAGGCCAGTCCCGTGGCTCACCGCTTCGGACCACCGCAGTGGCCCTCCATGCCCGCGGCACTGCGCGGGCTTGAGCTCATGCCAGGCTCGGTAGCCGCCACTTAGAACCCGCGGCCACATCGGGCGGTCGACGCAGCGGGCGAGGGGGCACATACTCGTGCCGTTATGTGCGATAGGGTCGGTCGGTTGTGTCGTTGGTTCGGTTCCGTCGATAGGGTTCGGAGAGGAGTGATCGAGTCCTTCAACCTGGGTTTCGGGGAAGACCAATGAAGTACTTCTGGGTGGTACTCGTTGCCGGCTTGACCGTGTCCGCATGCGGTGGTCAGTCTGAGTCTGGTCCGACTGAGGTGCAACCAACCACGACCACCGCGACCGTGCCAGATGTCAATACCCCGTACTACTCCGTACACGACATCCGCTCTGCCGTGGCCGAGGGTGGCTTCGTCTGCTCCGACTGGGAAGTACACGTCGATGATGAATTCGCGACCGAGACCGCATCTTGCGCTGGTGTGCTGGTGTTTGGGATATACGAGAACGCTGCACTGATAGCCGAGCATCGAAAGTCACGAAACGACCTCACGACAAGCCGCAGTGATATGGCCTACGACCTGGTTGGACCTAACTGGACGGTCACGTGCGAAGACCGTCAAGACCTCTGTGAGGCTCTCCTACCTCTTCTCGGCGGTGAGATAGTCGTGTCCGACCTGACCGAGGAATGACAGGCCCATTCCCGATGCCCGACAGTCAGTCTTGGCTCAGACACACTGAGATATCGTCAAATGTTGTGGATCGGGGTTTTCAGGCGGCGTCCCTTGATTCCTCGGTGGTCCTTTCGGTTTGGGTTCCGTCTTTGAACTCGACGCCGGCTCGGACGAGAGC